>Ga0114129_10010245_pt1 | contig 13373 bp, 12 predicted proteins | sample RhiMetdeltSRZDD1_FD_80071 | JGI IMG/M metagenome (GOLD analysis project Ga0114129, IMG submission 80071) | Populus rhizosphere microbial communities from Tennessee, USA - Rhizosphere MetaG P. deltoides SRZDD1 (version 2) (version 2) | ecosystem: Host-associated > Plants > Roots > Rhizosphere >...
CCTGGCAACGTTCGAGAACTTCGCAACGTGATCGAACGAGCAGTAATCATTTGTTCAGGAGAGCAAGTTGAGCGGCATCACTTTGCGCCGTATCCAATTGAGCAAAGAGAGCGACTGCGAAACGAAGATACGTTGACGCTGCCGGTTGGAACGCCGCTCGAAGAAGTCGAACGGCAGATGATCATGCGAACGTTGCAAAAGACAAAGAACAACAAGACACGCGCCGCTGAACTCCTTGGCATTAGCTTAAAGACGCTTCACAACAAACTAAATCTTTACCGCGAACGTGGTCTGCTTCATGACGACTGAGCCGTCGGTACTGCTTTTCTTCATTGATGGTTTGGGGATCGGCTCACGAGGCCCACACAATCCTCTCGATAACCTCGACGCAGCTCCCCTCGCTGTTTTTCAAGGTGAGGACGCGGGACGTTTTCTTGACGGCATCGTAGTACCTACAGATGCCTGTCTCGGAATCGAAGGCCGACCGCAAAGCGCTTCAGGGCAAACGACAATTCTTACTGGCGTGAATGCGCCCGCTGCGGTCGGCTATCACAAACAAGGGTTCCCAAACAAAGCACTCCTTGAAATCATCCACAACCATTCAATCTTCAAACAACTCAGACAGGCGGGCGTAGGACCGATCACGTTTGCCAATGCTTACACAAGTCGGTTTTTTAACGAGCGACCACGCTGGGTATCCGCAACGACGGCTGCCGTCGAGGCCGCTGAGATGAAATTCCGCACCGTTGAAGATGTTCGAAACGACTCGGCAATCTTCATGGACTATACGAACCGTATATTGATCGAGCGAGGCGAAGACGTGAAGGAGCGGACCGAGCGTGAAGCCGCACAGGTCCTGGCGAAACTCGTCACCGAACATCGCTTTACACTTTATGAGTACTTCATCACTGACAAGGTCGGACATGCTCAGGACATGGAATTGGCGAAAAAGGTGCTGAAGAGTCTTGCCCTTTTCATTCGAGAATTACTTAAGCTTGTAGATTTGGAACGGACAACGGTTATACTGACCAGCGATCACGGGAACATCGAGGATTTGTCGTCACGCAATCACACGCTGCATGCAGTACCAACGGTTGTATGGGGCGCTCAACGTGAGCGAATCGCAGCTCGGATCAAAACTCTTGCTGACATTACGCCTTCCATTGTCGCGCTGTTGACTGAACACAAACCAAATGAACTCAGCCGCAACTGAGGCTTCTGGCAACAGTTCACCTCAAATTCCTGCGAAAAATAATCCCCGCGAGATTTTCGGCTGGAAGATGTACGACTGGGCCAACTCCGCCTTCTACACGACTGTGGTTGGCGCGCTCTTTAGTCCGTACATAACGCGGCTTGCGCAAACAGCTGTTGGCGAAAATGGAGTGGTGATGCATCTGGGTCCACTTGGATCCGTAACTGCAAAATCACTGCCTACGCTTTGCGTCTCAATATCAGTTGGAGCCCAAGTCTTCCTGCTCCCAATACTCGGTGCGCTTGGCGACTATTCGGACTTGAAGAAGAAACTAATGGCATTGTTTTGCTATGTTGCGGTCCTCGCAAACTGTCTGATGTTCTTCATTCAGGGAAACCTCTATCTATGGGGCGGGCTCTTGTTCATCATCGCAAATGTCTGCTTCGGCGCTTCTATCGTTTTCTATAACGCATTTCTGCCTGAGATAACCACTGAAGATCAGTCTGACAAAGTTTCGAGCCGCGGCTATGCCTATGGTTACTTGGGGGGTGCGCTGCTGTTGGCCCTGAATTTGCTCATGGTAATGGGCGCGGACAGAATTGGTATTTCGACGGGTCTGGCCGTACGGCTGTCGTTGTTATCGTCAGGAATTTGGTGGGGTGGTTTCGCAGTAATAACGTTCAAGAATCTTCAATCGCGGCCCAAGAAGAAGACGCTACCACCTGGAAAGGGATATGTGTCGGCCGGGTTCATTGAGATTTTCGATACGATCAAGCAATTAAGAAGATTGCCGTTGACCCTCAGGTATCTTTTGTCATATCTCGTCTACAACGACGGAATCCAGACAGTGATTTTTGCCGCCAGTGCTTTCCTTGAGCAAGAGCTCTTTCCGCAAGGCAATCCAATCTTTCTGCTCGAAATCTTTCTGATGGTCCAGTTTGTAGCGGTTTTTGGCGCGTTGTTGTTTGAGCGGCTCGCGTACTCGATCAAAACCAAGAATGCCATTGTGGTCTCTCTGGTGATCTGGGCCGGCATAGTTATTTATGCATATCGGTTCCTACATACCGTCCCAGAGGCCTGGGTGCTGGCGGCAGTGATAGCAATCGTATTGGGTGGCTCTCAGGCTCTTTCGCGTTCACTCTTTTCACGGTTGATTCCTGAAGGCAAGGAAGCCGCCTTCTTTGGTCTTTACGAGGTATCTGAGCGCGGCACATCGTGGATGGGTCCGCTCTTGTTCAGTATCGTAATTGCACGAACAGGATCGTATCGACAGGCACTCCTCTCGTTGATTGTCTTCTTCGTAGTCGGCCTAATTGGGTTATGGTTTACAGATACCGATCGAGGAGTACACGAGGCAGGGAACCTGGTGCCAACAGAAGTGAGTGGTCAGTAAATCTCAGATCTCAAATTTCAGATCTCAGATACTGTTTAGTTATTTTCGGTTTGAAATTGATCTGAGATCTGAAATTTGAGATCTGAGATCCGCCTGCTTTTCCAAACACTCCGGCGAGCAGTAGACGGCAGCGCCCTTCCGCAGATTCAGCGCTCGATCTTCCGGAATCCACGTTTCGCAACCTGCACACTTCACCAGTTTGTTCTCCCCGGAACTGTTTTGACCGAAGTGCACTGCATCACCCACCGTGACCGAAGCATTCAGCGTGCTGACGATTTTTCTGAACAGCAATAGGTAAGGGCGAACGCGCGAATACACCACGACAAAAGCCAAAGCAACAACAGCTGCGATGATTAGGTACTTCATTATCTACTTAGTTATTAAACGTAGCGTAAAAAGTTAATGGTCATTTTCCATTTATCATTTCTCATTTTCCATTGAATTCAGAACTTTACGACCCAAATGGAAAATGAGAAATGATAAATGGAAAATGACCAATTGATTTTTAGGTTATCCCTCGGATCTATTACCGCCCGAAGTTCCGTAGGGTTCATCACCAGCTCGCCGGCGCGGCATTGGATCCGTTGCACGTCGCCGCGGTTGGGATTCTTTGGTTCGGCGATCGATGCTTCCCGCTGGTAAACCGCGTCCGTGAACAGCCTCTTCCAGAATTCTCGTAATCTCCTGGGAGAGAGTGCGATGTTCAGCGGCAGCACGACGACGTAGAGATTCTTTCAGGTGGTTGGGAACATATGCTCCGATAAAAACGCCTTTGCGGTTAGCCATCTCTTGTCGCGTGCTCCTTTAACTCGATATCGACCCTGCATTGCAGAACAGGTCTATAAGCCGAATTCTGTATCCCGACTTCTGTCGAGACGGCGATCATTCATCTAGGCTGGCCGTTGCCGGCCGGCTCAAGCGACCTACCCGGAGGTCGTACCCCGACTGCGTCGGGATTCGGGCGGGCAGCCCTAAACGCCTCCCTATTTGGTCTTGCACTGCGAGGAGTTTGCCTGGCCGCGCATGTCACCATACGCGCCGGTGCGCTCTTACATTAAGCCTGCAATTAGGCCGCACCGTTTCACCCATCACCCCGAGTAAACGGGGCTGGTCTGTTCTCTGTTGCACTTGTCGTCGTCTAACCGGTCAAAGCCGTCAGACGCCCCGCCGTTAGCGGGCTCGCTGCCCTATAGTGTTCGGACTTTCCTCTCCTGGATTTAACCAGCAGCAACCGCCCGACCTGTTCTCTTGCAAGGCAATCAGAGTATAGCAAGTGTTGAACAGGTATAGCACGTGCACAGACGGATTTTAACGCACTGAAGTCAGAACCGAAACGCGGTAGCGTCGGGTGCGCCATCCAAGCGCGATCGAACGAAAATTAGGACCCGACGCTACCGCGTTTCGGTTCTGACTTCAGCCAAAGAACTTGAAACCGACACGCAGACCGTTAATGAGATGTTGAGGAATGAAGAGGGCTACCGCCGCTGAGCAGATACTGTGGGAAATTGCCAGGGCGAAGAGATTAGGTTCCTTTTGATAGGCGAAAGCCCAAATCAAACCGCCAACCAGAGTCAGCAAAGTCAATAAAGGATTCGGAAGATGAACGATAGCGAACAAGAGCCCAACCACGGCGATACTCAGCCAACCTTTGCCCAACCAAATCTGGCCTCGCCGATTGATGTAACCTTGCAGCACGTACTGCTGAAACAAAGCCCAAAATGGAATCAGAGTAAATCTCAACCGTGGTATTCGCGTTTCAAAATGGCCACTTGAAATGACCCAGCCCACAACCAAAACAATCAACACAGTGGTAACCGTGGGAATGAAGAGAAATCTCAACGATCGTGCGAAGTTGTCGAACCTGAAACCAATCTCCTTTAGTCCTTCGCCGTAAATTCGATGGGAAAGAATGATTAGAACCATGGCGAGGGCGATTGGCATGATAAGGGCAGCTTTGCCGCGACCGATAAATGAAGCAAAGATCCATTCGGCAACCAGGCATGAGACCAGCACAGAGACGATCTCCCACATTGCCACCGTCTTCGCCGTTAATAATTCTGTGGGTTCAGCCTGCTCTGTCGCTTTCACTTGTCAGCAACCCTCCGCCATGCACCATTCTGATCAACCTCGAACTGAACCGGGTCGCCCAGTAGTTGGAGCGTATAGCGTGCGCCTTTTCCACTTTCGTGCGCCGCGTAAACACGTGCCTCGTGAGGTCCGGGCTTAAGGTTATCCACATTGAAACTGTAGCCGTGCCACTGATCCCTGGCCCATCCCGCAGCGTTCACATCTGGTCTCGAGAGTTGCGCCGCTTGTGTCGCATAGAACGTGTTGTCAATGAAAAGCTGGACCTGGACGCGCTCCCACGGAGAAGCGTTATTAACTGCCCAACCAGCAATAGATCTTGTCTGGGGTACAGCTTCGCCCCAGCCATGAAATGATGGGGGAAACATATTGACGTAGGAACCTACCGCAATAACTCCAACAAGCAGAGTTTCAATGACAGCTTTGCCAATCAAAATGTTGGTTAGTTTCGAGGAACTGTTCATCTAATGTGCAGAAGGGTCGGGTCAACAAACACGCCGCATTATAAATCAGTTCGTCGTCTCTTCTGGTGGTAAGGCCTGCGGAGGAAACAACTGAGGCCAGCGCTGGGCAAACTCGTTTCTGACAAGAGCCTCAACCTCATCGGCCGTTGCGCAGTCTAAACATTGTCGAGCAAGGTCTGTGGCCGCTGCTGTTTCTATCTGACGTAACGTTGCTCTAACTCGCGGGATTGAAGCCGGTGTCATGCTCAAATCCACTGCGCCCATTCCCGCCAACAACACTACATAAGCGGGCGTTGAAGCCATCTCTCCACAGACAATCGTCGAAATGTTGTTGGCTCGCGCAACCTTTAATGTGCGATTGATCCCAAAGAGAACGGCCGGATGCAGCGTGCGAAACCAGTCTGAAACTGCGACATTACCGCGATCTACGGCCAGCGTGTACTGGACCAAATCGTTTGTGCCTAACTCAAAAAAATCTACTTCCGAAGCAATCTTGTCTGCGGTTAGAACGGCTGAAGGAATCTCGATCATGGCGCCGATCTGTGGTCTTAGTGAAGCAGACGAGGGTCTTAGTGTGTCCCATTCTTCAGCAATTATCTTCTTAGCTCTCATCACGTCGGTGACATCGCTAACCATGGGTATCACGATGCGCAAATGTCCAAATGACGCGGCACGCAATATTGCACGAACTTGTGCGCGCATGACAGTCAGGTTTTTGAGTCCGAACCTGATGGCGCGCAAGCCCAGCGCCGGATTACGCTCGGGACGCTCTGATAGCTCGTACCCTGTCTCGCCGCCGAGATCGAAAAGTCTGATGACGGCGCCATCCGATCCGGACAGCTCAGCTAAAGCTCGGTACGCTTCGAATTGTTCGTCCTCCGAAAGCAAAAAGCCGGGTCGCGACAACAAAAACTCCGACCGAAACAACCCGACACCACAGGCACCGAACCTCTTAACAGCCTCGAACTCAGTCGGCAATTCTATGTTGGCCCTCAATGAAATAGAGATGCCGTCCGTGGTAACCACTGGACCTCGTTCTTCGATTTCATCACCCGTAGAAGGAGCACGCGAATGTGCTGTGAACTCATAACGCTGGATCGAAGCAGGCTCCGGATTCAGAATTACTTCCCCTCTTTGTGCGTCCACGATTATCTGATCGCCTGTACGCGTGCGACGATAAAAGTCGCGCAACCCAACCACCGCTGTCAGTCCCAGACCACGAGCAATGATTGCCATGTGTGAAGTCCAACCGCCGCCATCAGTAGCGATCGCTCTCACGTGATTCAGATCTAATTCCGCAATGGTGGAGGGCAGTAAATCCTGAGCGACTATGACTGCATCCTCAGTCAACTTCGGCTGACTTCGCCCTTCGCCCGTCAAATTCGCAAGCAAGCGCTGGATTACATCTTCGATATCCGATCCACGTTCACGAAGATAGTCATCATTGATTTGCATGTAGATCGAGAGTAGGCGGTCGCCAACCACCTTTGCTGCCCACTCGGCGTTCGCACGCTTATCCACGATGTATTGCTCGACGTCACGGGTTAGTTTCGCATCGTCGAGAAGCAAAAGATGTGCGTCGAAGATGTACGCATGACCACGGCCCAACTCTTTTTCAGCGCGCTCTTTGATCGAATCGAGTTGGCGGCGCGAAAGTCGAACAGCGGCGCGAAACCGCCGGCGTTCTCTTTCAACATCCGCCGCGTCAATCTCGGCACGGTAGACATCTCTGGTTCCATCCTGCAGTCGCAGCACCCGACCGATTGCAACACCGGCAGACACGCCTAAGCCTTTGCACCGAATCTCTTCTCTTATCGAGTCTCTCGGTTCATGCCTGGCAATCTCGGGCTCGTCGAAGTCACGAGCGAACAGGTCAAGAACAGCAGTCAACGCGGCTGATGCATCTTCACCCTCGGCAGCTACCCGCAGTTCGGTACCCCGACTCGCTGCAAGCATCAAGATACTCAAAATGGATTTGGCATCTGCCTCGACAGAATTGTCGAGGCGCTGGAGAGTAACCGTGCTCTGGAATCGACTGGCAATTCGCACGAGGTTGGCAGCAGCACGAGCGTGAAGGCCCAGCCGGCCAGTAACTCTTAATGTGCGTTGCTCCACGTCAATCGGCTCCACCTTTGGGGGGCGCGAGCAAGGCGCCCGCAAGGTAAATTCCCTGTCGACCCTGTTCTGAAATCTTTCGCGCCACTTCGGTTAGTGAATCCTCACCAGTGAAAGTGGCGAGTTTAATTACCATCGGCAGATTTACACCCGTAACCACTTCGACTGCGCCCTCTTCTAAAAACATCGACGCGATGTTCGTCGGTGTGCCTCCGAACATATCAGTCAGTAGTAACACGCCGCCACCCTGAGCCACACGCGTTATTGCGCGCTGCACCTCATCACGCGCTGCGTCAACATCATCGTGCCAACCTATGGAAACTGCGGCAATATGCGAAACCGGTCCGATGATCATTTCTGCAGCCGCGAGGAGCTCGCCGGCAAGATGTCCGTGCGTAACGATAACACCCGAAACTCGTTTACTTTCTCGTGTCGAAGACTGAGGATTACTCATTGTAAGTTCGTCGTGTTGGGACCGCAGGGCATTGTCCTTGGGGTGCGGTGGCCTGCCACCGCTTTGTTACATCTTCCCTGCCTATCGGTTCGAATCAAATAAAGCGGTGGCAGGCCACCGCACTCCAAAGACGCCTGCGGTCCCAGCATGAACCATCATCACACTTTTTACAGCTAAGATCGAACGTGCGCCCGATCGCTCTTTCGGACGTCGCGGTGTGCAGCGTGCGCATCGAACCCGGCGCGCCGCAAAGCCCGCGTAAGTTCATTCGCCACCATTACGGAACGATGCCGGCCACCAGTACAACCTATCCCAACCGTCACGTACGACTTGCCCTCCCGCTTGTACAGCGGTAGCAAATAACTCAGTAAGTCGGTAAAGCGACTCAATGTTTCACGAACTTCTTCAGATGACCGGAGATATTTCACCACCCGACGATCGTGTCCCGACAATCGCTTCAGCTCTGGAATGAAATGCGGATTCGGTAAGTGTCGCACATCGAAAAGCAGTTCCAGGTCACCAGGGTTTCCGTACTTATGACCAAAGCTCAGGATTTGAACGCGCATCGGCGCGCCTTTGCGATCAAGGCTGAAGCGCTGGAGTAAAAAGCTCCGGAGCGTATGAACTGTGTGGTCGGAAGTGTCGATTATCTGGTCCGCAAGTGAGCGAATCTTCGCCATTGCTTCGCGTTCCAGCTTGATGGCAGCCAGCAGGCCTTGGCCTCGTTCTGCCGGATGAGGTCGACGAGTTTCACTGAATCGATGTTGTAGAACGTAATCAGATGCTTCAAAGAAAAGCACAGTTACGTTCAATCCGGAGCTTCGCAAGGCAGAAAGTTGTTTTTCAAAGTCGCCGAGAAAACTACCTTCCCGAATATCGATGACGAGTGCTGCTCGATTTATTCCTTTCTCTTCGTCATCAGTCGAGACGAGGCGAGCGAATGGCTGCAGCATCGTCGTAGGCAAGTTGTCTACACAGAAGTATCCAAGATCTTGAAAAGCGTTCGTGGCGGAAGACATGCCAGACCCGCTGAGGCCGGTGATGATAACGATGTCAGGCGTGTGATCTTTTTCTTTGGAAGGGTTTTGCTTGCGAGCCATGTCATTTTCCATATCTCATTTGACATTTCTCAGTTGTCATTTAGCAGGGCAGACGTCTTCAAATGGCCACTAACAACTGTCAAATGAAATATGGAAAATGACTTCCTGCTCCTGAACTACGGTGCGATCAGGCCGTAATTGCCGTCTTTTCGTTTGTACAGAACGCTCAGACGACTCGTATCGGCGTCGCGAAATACCACAAACTGATCTGACTCTCCTGACAAACGGAGTGCTGCCTCTTCAGCGGTCATCGGCTTTACTGGGTAACGACGCGCTGCAAGTATGCGCGGAGGTCGAGGTGTTGCCTCAATATGACCGTCCGGCTCAGGAGCAATCCGTGCGGTAGATCTCCCACTTTGCTTCCGGTCAATGATCTTTTTCTTTAGCTTGACTGCCTGCTTTTCAATCTTGGCCATCGCGCGTGTCAGCGCCATATACATATCAGCGTTAGTGTCTTTTGCAGTCAGCGTGTGGTCCCGCCAGTAAACAATGATTTCACCTATCTTCCGATTTTTTTCAACTTCGATAATTACGTGAGTACGGAGAGGCGTTCCGTTGAAGATGTGATCGAGTTTCTTGAAGTGGTCCTCCACATGACGTCGTATCGCGGGCGACACTTCCACGTGTCTCCCGGTGTATTCAAATTTCATCAGCGACAACCCTCCTCGAACGTGTCAAAGAGATACCAATGCGCAATCGTACCGGCATTCGGTCCTCAGCAGTTAACTACAATAGTTACATTAACCCTTCGTGCTGGGAGCGCAGGCGTCCTCGCCTGCTCGCACCCAATCAGGCAGCGCGTAGGTAACACGCAGGTGAGGACGCCTGCGCTCCCAGCACTTACCTTCACGGATTCGCTCCGACGCAAACCATAACGGTCAGACTACAGCCCGGCGCTCGCGCGAACCTGGTATTTGCATTTGATCGCGGTACTTCGCGACGGTCCTGCGCGATAGCTTAATGCCATCCTTTGCCAGAATCTTTACGACTTGGTCGTCAGTTATCGGATTGTGAGAATCTTCTTCCTCGATAAGTTTCTTTATCTTCAACTTGATAATCCTGGTCGAGATTTCTTCACCGTCTTCATTCAACATGCCTTCGGTAAAGAACCGTCTCAACTCGATTACACCTTGAGGCGTGTGTGCGTATTTACGATTGACGACGCGTGAAACTGTCGAAAGGTGCATGCCAATGTCTTCAGCAATATCTTTCAACATCATGGGTTTGATGTGCTGAACGCCATGATCAAGAAAGTCGCGCTGACGCTGGACGATTGATTCGACAACTTTGTAGATCGTCTGTCGCCGATGCTCGATATTTCTTAGAAGATCGACTGCGGAACGCATCTTTTCGCGGATGAAACTCTTCGTTTCATTACTGACGCCCTGGCTCAGCATCTGCTGGTACTGGGCGCTGACCCTCAAACGTGGACTACCATCATCAGCAAAGTAAATGACGTAGTCGGCGTCATTCTCATCCAGCTTTTCAATGTAGATCTCCGGACTAATCAGAATCGGCTCTTCGGATGAATATCGACGCCCTGGATACGGATCGAGTGTCCGAATGAACTGCACCTCATTGAGTAGAGTTTCCACTTCAACACCAATCTGCTTCGACAGATTGGGAAGCTTATGCTGTTGTAGGTCCGCGAAGTGCTCGCTGATTAACTTAGCCGCCAGTCGATCCTGTTCTCCGAGCGTTTCCAATTGAACTAATAAACACTCTTTGACATCGCGTGCGCCACAACCTACCGGATCGAGTCTCATCAGCGTCTGGCGAGCGCGCTCAACGACCTCTTCCGACCAGCCGCCCATCAACGCAATTTCTTCGTTCGTCGCACTCAATCTTCCATCAGCATTGAGATTGCCGATAACTGCAATCGCCGCATCGCAGATGTCGGCTTCGATCGGACTCATGTGCAACTGCCACTCAAGATGATCAGCAAGTGAGGGGGGACGCGTTAAAAACTGTTCGAAAGTTGGAGCGTCTTCCTTGTATTCGATTTCCTGAGTTTTGTATCCAGGATCCAAATAATCCTGAAACTCGCGACCAAAATCTATTTCCTCAAAAGCATCTCGCGATTGATCTTCGCCGAAACTATCTTCCGCGATTCCCTCTTCGACACCTTCCCCAGTCGCCGAGATTTCACCACCTTCTTGAGCGAGTTCCATCAAGTCGTCGCCAGCCGCGGCTGACGATGAAACACCTTCAGGATCTCCAGATCCATTTGTCCCCGGAGTACCGGCGTCTGGAGCGCTGGTCTCAAACGTAGAAGCGGCATCGGAGCTTGCCAGGTGATCCAAAACCTTTTCGGCGATTTCCTGAACTTCTTCCTGTGTAGGCACCTCTTCGAGTACCGGATTTTCCAACAGCTGTTGTTGGATCAGATCCGACAATTCGAGGGTGGTCATCTGCAGCATCTCGATCCGCTGGCGCAACTGAGGCGTCAGTACGAGGCGTTGAGAGAGGCTGGTAGTTAGTTTAAGAGACATCCTTGAATGAACTTATCTTTTGATGCTTATTGTGCGCTTTACTCGCACGGAGATTATAACCGATCAGAGAGGTTTGCGCGTCAGGCAATCACATGCGGAATTTTTCACCCAGGTAGAGCCTTCTGACTTCTGCGTCTTCTGTCAAGTCCGAAGGCTTACCCGATCTAAAAATCCTACCCTCGGCCATAATATAGGCACGATCTGTGACCCCGAGTGTCTCGCGCACATTGTGGTCAGTAATAAGAATTCCAATGCCACGGCTGCGCAAATACAGAATGACATTTTGAATGTCGTCTACTGCTTTGGGGTCAATGCCGGCAAATGGCTCGTCTAGCAAAATGTATTGCGGTTCAGTTGCCAGCGAACGTGCTATCTCGGTCCGTCGACGCTCACCGCCTGACAGCGCGTCCCCACGAGTGTTACGGACTTGGCTGATGCCAAATTCTTCGAGAAGCTCTTCCAGCCGTTTCAGCTGTTCACGACGGCGGAGACCCATCGTTTCGAGAACGGCCAAAATGTTCTGTGCTGCTGTCATCTTTCTAAATACGGAAGGCTCCTGGGGAAGATAACCAATACCCAGACGAGCGCGCAGGTACATTGGTAGTTTCGTGAGATCTCGATCACCAAGAAGGACGTTGCCGGAATCAGGCTGTTCAAGTCCGACGATCATGTAGAAGGTGGTTGTTTTACCAGCGCCGTTCGCACCCAATAGGCCCACAACTTCGCCTTTGTTTACCTGCAAGCTTACGTCGTCAACTACACGTCTGCGACCGTAGTTTTTCACGAGGCCGACGGTGCGCAGCGCAGTGGCTGATGCTTCGGGCTTAATGAGTTGATCTAAAGCGATGCTGGTAGTGGATTGTTCAGACTCCAGTTCCGCAGGTGGAGTCAAGATCTGTTTGTAGTGAGTCGAGTTCAAATTCTTCTATGTGCTTTGTACTTTGTACTTTGTGCTTCGAGCTTTGTTATCGAAATCAATGACCTCCAACACAAAGGACAAAGCACAAAGCACAACTTACGGTTTCTTGATCTTATGCGTCGATCGAACGCGCCCAGGTGACAATGGCCCACGTGTGTCATCGGCGGTGACTTTACCGTCTCGCATAGAGAGCGTCAAACGAGCACCTTCAGTGTTTCCCTTCTCGTTATCTTCCACGCGCGCCGGGTTTCCTTTTAGGACCGCCACCTCGTCCGAAGCGGTATATTGAACCCAGTCACCGGCGCCTTTTCTACCGGGTTGTGTCAACACAACGGCGCGCTGCGCAATGGTGCGTTCCATATCGTTTGTTTCTTTTGCAAGATAAACATCCGCGACGCCACCCGTAAGTCGATCGCCTCCCTGTTTTATGTCAACATTGCCTTCGTAATGAACGATTCGATTGGGATCTGAATAGGACATTGAATCAGACGTAGCAAAGACGGGAACCACTGTTGAGTTTTCATCGACTCTCCGTTTTGAATTGTAGATAGCTGTCTGTACGTGCCCACTGGCGTCCATCGTCTTGTCGTTAAGATAAAGGTTCAACTTATCACCGCGCACGAAGTTGTCGTCCTGCCATGCACGCGCATTACCGGTGTAGGTAGCGAGGCCACTCTCGTGGTGAAATTCGGCTCGATCGCTTACTACGTACACCGGACTCTTGACCTTACTAAAAGGCGTCGCCCCGTTGGTTTGTTCCTGACTATAGTAAGTGGTCGCTGTCTTTCCCCGGCTGTAGGAAACTTGATTCGCCAAATCTGAATCCAGTTCCACCCCCTTGGTCCGGCCACGAGAATCCCAGATCGTAGGTTCGCCGCCGCGTAGTTTCACGATCTGATCAGCAGCGACATACGAAGCATTTGTCGCAATACCGTTGCGATCGTTTTCATTAAACTTGGCGTCACCCTGCGCATCAACCCGTTCAACATCCTGCGTGTCACGAACAAAAACAGCGTTCATAGTTTGAGAGGTCAACGTTCTAGTGCCCCTCTTTGGATTTGGTTGCAACGGGTCGATAACTGCTTTGCTGCCGGAGTTCGCAGAACAAGTGCGAGCGAGATTACCCGTCTCGAAGAAGTCACAGGTGAAATGTGGGGCG
>Ga0114129_10010247_pt1 | contig 13372 bp, 6 predicted proteins | sample RhiMetdeltSRZDD1_FD_80071 | JGI IMG/M metagenome (GOLD analysis project Ga0114129, IMG submission 80071) | Populus rhizosphere microbial communities from Tennessee, USA - Rhizosphere MetaG P. deltoides SRZDD1 (version 2) (version 2) | ecosystem: Host-associated > Plants > Roots > Rhizosphere >...
CAGCGCCCACTCCATGAGTTAAACCAAACAGAGCTGTTATCTAATATCGGCGCTTAGTCTGAACGTGGGCTGTGTGTCGCGAGGGTATAGCGAAAGATCGACAACCGCGCGATCCAACTAACCCAAATACGCCTTCGCATTAAGTACCCACCCCTCGAGTAGCTTATCTGTGATAATCGAATACTGTCGTTTTTGAGTCTACGCGCGTCCTAAATTCCGGGTAAAGTTTTCAAGCCTCAAACTAGGAAACGATGGACTCGCTTGTAGAATACGACGCACCAGTTTTGAGGATATTATTGCCCGCCCGGTTCTAATGAGGTCATCCGCGCAATTTCATTTTATGACCTACAAGAATCTCATTTTATGACCTACAAATTTCAGTTATGACCGAACATACAAGTAGCCGGCTGTTCGTAAATCAGCCGTTAGTCGCGCGTCGCTTTGAAAAGTTGACGTAACCAAAAATGTGAGCAAAGAAAAGGCGACGACCTAAGAGTCGTCGCCTTTCATTATGCCTGACGCGCGCTCTTGCCCAGGCTACCAGTCCGGCCCGTGGTCCGTGGCACGTTGGTTAGTTAGCCGTCTCACGCTGTTCCTCCGGTTTCGAATCATCGAGTAAATCTCAAAATTACCGTCACGGTTCGAGACGAAGGCGATCTCGCCGTTCGCCCCCCAAGCCGGCGACGTATCAAATGCGGGATTAATGGTTTGCCTCTGCGTGCCCGATCCGTCGGCCTTCATCACGTAAATCTCTGAGTTGCCGTCGCGGAAACTGGTGAACACAATTTGCTTGTCGTTGGGCGGGGGCGCCCAGCTCGGGTGGGAATCTTCCACGGCATTATCAGTCAGCCGCTGCACGTCTGAGCCATCGATGTCCATGGAGTAAATCTCTCGGGGACCGTCGCGGTTGGAGACGAATGCGATCTTCCCGTTCGACCCCCAGTCCGGCTCGAAATCCATTCGGCGGTTATTAGTCAGATTTCTAGGGTTCCCGCCAGTAGCATCCATCGAGTAGATCTCAAGATTGCCGTCACGCAAACTGGTGAACACGAGCATGCTTCCATCGGGCGACCAGGAAGGCCCCACATCAAGGGCATCGTTGGTAGTCAGCCGCATGAGGCCCGTGTTGTTAAGGTTCATCGAGTAAATCTCTCGGTTGCCGTCGCGATCCGAGACGAACGCGATCTTGGTCCTATCCTGAGACAGGGTGGGGTCGGAATCGTCAGCGGCATTATTTGTGAGCCTGACAACCCCTGTGCCGTCACTCCTCATCCCGTAAATCTCGCCGTTGCCATCACGATAGCTTTCGAAGACGATTTCGACGGTGCAGACATCTCCAATGCCGTCACCGTTGGAGTCAGCCTGATTGCGATTGGCGACGAGCGGGCAGTTGTCGGCTTTGTCAGCCAGCCCGTCATTGTCATCGTCCGTATCAGCACAATCGGCCTGTCCATCAGCATCGGTGTTCGTCCAGCCTTCGTCAATCGAGCTATCGCAATCGTTGTCGAAACCGTCGCAAATCTCCGTCGCGTTCGGATGAACTGACGTCTTTGAATCGTTGCAGTCGACATTGTTGGCGACATAACCCGAAGGCAGCGTGCAACGCTGCGCGATGACTGATGCGTTGCCGTAACCATCACCGTCAGCGTCACGATAGAAGGTAGTCAGCAGTCCTTCGTCAACGGCGCCGTCACAGTCATCGTCAACACCGTTGCAGACTTCGGACGCAAATTGATGGATAGTTGGGATGAACGGCTCACAGTCAGTGATGTCCGCACCGCCATCATTGTCGTCGTCCGGGTCACAGGCGTCGCCAAACGAGTCGCGGTCGTTATTTGCTTGATCAGCGTTCCTAATCAGCGGGCAGTTGTCCGATGGGTCAGCCCATCCGTCATTGTCATCGTCCGTGTCAGCACAATCGGCCTTGTCATCAGCATCGGTGTTTGGGGAGCCTTCGTCAATCGAGCTATCGCAATCGTTGTCGAGACCGTCGCAAATCTCGGTCGCGCCCGGATGTGAGGCCGCGCTCGCATCATTGCAATCTGTGTTGTTAGCCACGTAACCCGCCGGCGCGGTGGAGGAACAAATTGAGGTGCTGTTGTTTGGATTACCAAAACCGTCGCCATCGGCGTCGAGGTAGTAAGTCCGCGGCGCGTGGCCACTGGAGTTATTGTCGTTGCAGTCCGTGTTATTCGCGACACCGCAGGCTACCGGCTGACCGGCTCCATAACCATCACCGTCGTTGTCGGCGTAGAGAAGTTTCGTGTCGTCGCAATCTGAGTTGTTACCTACATAGTCGCTGGGTGGCGTCGAAGCGCAAGCCGTCGTGCTGACGTTCGGATTGCCAAAATCGTCGCCATCGGCGTCGCGATAAAACGTTATGGTCACCCCTTCATCAACTTGTCCGTCACAATCGTTGTCGAGACCATCGCAGACTTCGGTTGCTCCGGGGTTCACGTTCGCACGTGCATCGTCGCAGTCTCCCGAGTTTGTGACATAACCCGCGGGGGCCGAGCACGACTGCGTGCTGTTCTGCGCGTCGCCGTAGCCGTCATTATCGGCGTCGCGGTAGAAGGTTATCCCCACACCCTCGTCGATCTGCCCGCCGCAGTCGTTGTCTATTCCGTCACAAACTTCGGTCGCGCCCGGATGAACTGAAAGATTGAGATCGTTGCAATCACTGCTGTTTGCGACGTTGCCTGCTGGTGCTGAGCACGCCTGTGTTGTGACCGCGGCGTTGCCATAACCATCGCCGTCGGCGTCTTGGTAGAAAGTCGTCGTCACACCCTCGTCCACGGGGCCGTCACAGTCATCATCAAGACCATTGCAAACTTCGGTCGCGCCGTGATGAATCGCTGGGTCGATTTGCGCACAGTCAGAGTCGTCCCGGTCGCCATCGTTGTCGTCGTCCGCGTCATCACAGTCGAATACACCATCACTATCTGTGTCCTGACCCTCGACAACCTGTGCGACAAGCTTGATTGTGTCGGCAGGTTGGTAGTCAGGCGTGAAGCTGCGACCGTTACTCAGGTTGATTCCATTAACAACTGAAAATTGACCCTCGCGAGTGACGTACTTGACGATGTCAAAACTGTCATTGCAGGTGGGGGAAAAATTGTTGATTAGGCTGATGTCGAGCGGTCCGGAAACATTAATCCTATTGACGACGAGCTGGTCAAAGCGACTCTCAGTCGTGCCGCCAATATCAATCTCCAGTTTACCGGTCTGTGTGTAGTCGCCGGTGATAGTTAATTGACCGGCCCTCCCCTGCGGGTAACCGGGTTGTACAATGCTGGCGTTGGTCACGTTGCCTGTAACAGTACCCACGCCGGCAAGGACCCCACCGTTGAGAGCGAGTGGCGTGGAGCCGAGCGAGATATTTCCACCGTCGAGAACAGTCTCGCCGGCGTTTTGGGTAAAAGGCTTGGAGAAGGCGAGTGTTCCGGATTTAGCTGAAACCTTTCCGCTATTGTTTAAGATTAGTCCATTCAACGAAGCTCCGGCACCCGCGGATTTCACGAGTTGACCGCCCGCGTTTATGGTCATCCCGCAGTCACAATCCGCGCTTATGCACCCGTTTGCCTTCATCGCGCTGTGACAATTCGTGCTTAGGCCGGCGTCGCTTTGCAAATCGAGCGTGCCGCTCACCTTGATCACATCGAGCGTGCCGCGCACATTCGAGTCGTACATGTTATTGACAGCGATGCCACCGGTTCCGTTGATGATTGCTGTACCGAGAACATTGAGCGTGCCGGTAGCCACGTTTGCGCCATCAAAGACCACCGGTGAGCTGTTGGCGAAGGTCAGAGTGGCGTTCCTTTCGACTGTCAATGTGCTACCCCGGGAGACCGTGAGCGGGCCGTCAATCCGCCCGGTTCGCTTGATTGTCAGAAGGCCTGAGCTGGCGTCGAAATAGCCAAGAGAACCTCTGTGTATAATCACTTCAGCAGCCTCAATCACTGTTCCGTCAAGAATTCTTCCTCCGTTCCATTCAAATCGGTCCGTGACCGTAAGCGTGTGAGAATTCCCAGCGGTGGATCGCAAAGTGGCGCCGTGGTTGTCGTCGTAGCCGCATATGATTAATGTACCAACGGTTCTGTTTTGGTCGAGTAAAATAAAGTCCTTATCAGCACCCGCTCTTCTTGCGTCGAGAATCACAGTGTCTCCTTCTCCGGGTGTGCCTTCACGTACGCCGTTGTGCACCCAGGCGTTCTCGAAGTCTTGAGGCGTTTTCCACGTTGAACGTACCCCGTACGGGTAGGGTGGCTCCCAGTAATAGGCACCAGTCACGTTGTTTTGGGAACAGCCCGAGCTTTGCAATAGTTCGGACTTCTCATAAGTCGGTGTGGAATCCACGTCCTTCAGCTTGATCCGCTCAGTGTGACCAGGCGCGCCAAGAAAAGTTAGGGTCATTGTCAATGAAGCGATCAACCAAATGCGTGTGATGATCTTGGGTGAGTGTTTCATGTGTTCCTCCAGAGGTGTGTGAGTGTCGTCTTGCAATCAGTTCCTGATTCCTGACATCGATCGATTCATGTTTCGACGCGCATCCCAATACTGTCGAGACATACGAATACGCGTCCTTCCGGCGCCTCTTTGAAATGAATCTCGCCGGCCTCGACCACGCGATAAACATCTCGCACGCTTAATCCGGCGAGCGCTGATGCCTCTTCAGGCGTCAGTAAAGGAGAAGTCTGCGCGCATTGTTCGCACCAGCCGAAGACCTGCTCAGTTTGTGCGGCACGATAGACTCGAACGCTCATCTCTTCACGAGTCTCGTGTGAAATGACGGTGGTCTTCTTGGTCTTCATCCCGAAATCCGATTTAGTAACGGTCAACCTTGGTGAGACGGCGGCCGGAGGGGGAATTACCCTCGAGAACGCGCGCCCATAATTTCTTTGCCCCGGCGCGGTGGTCGCTTTACAATGGGCGGCGTTCAAGCCAACCCGCTGACGTCGACTCACGATGCCGAAGCGAGCGGATATTTACCCGAGCCTGACGACAAAAGTCCTTTGACGTTTCTTAAAGATTTCTTTAACGCCTCATGACCAGCGAAGAGCCCCAACTTTACGAGTTCGGAACCTTCCGCCTTGATCCGTCCACGCCTGTTTTGTGGCGCGAAGGCTATCCAGTCTCGCTAACTTTGAAGGCCCTGGAGACGCTCGTCGTGCTCGTGGAACACCGCGGGCGAGTGGTCAGCCGTAACGAGTTGATCGAGGCCGTTTGGCCCGATGTTGAGGTCGAAGAGAACAACCTTTCGGTCAACGTTTCATTGCTGCGGAAAGCCTTGGGTGAAGGCGAAGATGGGGAGAAATACATCGAAACTATCCCGCGCCGGGGCTACCGCTTTAACGCGCGCGTGCGTGACGTTCGGGTGGAGAGGGCTGAATTCACCTACACGCGGCACACGCGGGCCAGCGTTATTGAGTCGGAAGAAGTGGAGACAACTGCTGACCTTGAGCACAGGGCGGCTCTGGCCGAGAGTTTGCCCGGCGCGATCACCGAACCAGCCAATCAACGCAGGGTCAGAGCGAGTCGTCTTGTCGTGGCTCTTTCAATCTTCTTAGTTGCGATAGTTGCCGGCTACTTTTTCTTCCGGTGGCGCATTCAATCGAAGCAAAACGCTAACATCCCAATGGTACGCTCCATCGCCGTGCTGCCGTTAAAAGCGATCACGACGAACGAGGACGATGAAGCCCTAAGTGTGGGTTTGGCTGACTCGCTGATCACTCGCCTCGGAAACTCGCAAAAAATTATCGTGCGGCCTTTGAGTCTGACGGTGCAATACACGAGAGCCGAATACGACGCGCTTGAAGTCGGACGCAGGTTGCAGGTTGATGCGATCCTCGACGGCAGTTTTCAACGCGACGACAAACGCTTGCGCGTCAGAGTCAGACTTTTGCGCGTTGCTGATGGCCAGCAGATTTGGGCGGGAACTTTTGACGAAATCGAAACGGACATTTTCAAGCTACAGGACGCGATCGCTTTGGAAGCGGCTTCGGCTCTGGCTTTGAGTCTCAGCCAGCCGGAACGCGCGCTGGTGTTGAAGCGTTACACCGACAATGCGGAGGCGTATCAGGCTTATCTGCGCGGGGTCTACCTCCAAAGAAAGTTCCCATTTGACGGAAAGACTTTCGAGCCGGCCATTGCCGAATACGAGCGCGCATTGCAGCTCGATCCGGGTTATGCGCTGGCCCACACGGGTCTGGCCGGCGCCTACGCGTGGAAGGCGAACAGGTTGAGCGGCGACGTGCGCAGACAGTTTTACGAAAAGGCGAAAGCCGCCGCGCTCAAAGCCCTCGCGCTGGACGAGAACCTGGCGGAAGCCCACTCTTCGCTCGGCTGGGTGCAGCGCATTTACGACTGGGACTGGGCGGAGTCGGAAAGGCACATGAGGCGCGCCATCGAGCTGGCGCCGAACGAGGCGAGGTTTCGCCGCAGTTACGTCTTCCTACTGATCACGCTCGGGCGAACGGCCGAGGCCGTCGCCGAGGCGCGCAAGGCCCACGAGCTTGAACCGACGTTTAATTCAAATTATGCGTTCGCGTTGAGTGCCAACCGGCAGATTGACGAGGCCATCGTTGAGTACCTGAAAGCCACGGAGCTGAATAACGACCTCTCGGCTTGGGACGCGTTAGCCGGTCAGTATTTTGCGAAGCGCGACTACGCCGAAGTCCTGCGAGTCATCGACCGTGCGCCGCCGCGAGAAAAATCAAGCGGCCGCATGAAGATAATCCTGACGATCGTGTATTTTCATTCGGGCGAAAAGGAAAAGGCCGAAGAGCTTTTGCGCGAGTTAGAGGCGTCGGCCCGGGCCGCCGACGGGAGTGACGCTCGGCTGGCGTCAGTGTACGCAGAGATGGGGCGCAAGGACGACGCCATCGCTGCCCTGCAAAAGGCGTTCGCCACCCGCGACGACCGCATGATGTGGATCAAAACCAACCCACACTACGACACCCTGCGCAACGACCCGCGCTTTCAGGAAATTCTGCAAAAGATGAAGCTGTAGAATTAGGAAGCGCTCAACCTGCCAACGTGTCCACAGCTTCTCCGTTGTCTACATCAAAGATCGAGCCCTTCTACAAAATCTCACGACGAGCCACTTTACCAGGCTGGCTAATCCCGCAAATCATCTCTCACCATTTCCCTGCGACGAGTTTCGAGAAAGCACGAGGGGTTGCTAACATCCACCTACATTCGAATTAACTCGGAAAAACGATGCGAAAACCTATCATTGCTGGAAACTGGAACGATATAAGACCATCGGCGCCTCAGTCGCGACGGTGGTCGCGTTGAGCATTAGTTCGCGAACGTCGAACCACTGGTTAGGAACATATCGTGATGCTCTGCTTATCTACAGGCTGTATATGTTCTTGCTCGATTCGATGCCCTAACCTGCTGCTGATCACGCTCATCTGCTACGCCTTCAACCAAACTTTACAGGTCGGACCGGGTTAACAAGAAGTTTGTGGAGCAGTTAGAACGATTCGCGAACAGATGGAAGTGGCAAAGATCTCCGCTACTAAGGTTGCAGTAGAAAATGCCTTGTTGATTGATCAAGATGCGGGCGTCCCGTACGGGAATCGCGCCGAAAGAGAGCAACATAATGTAATTCAAGGAAACCCCTAGCGGTATGGATAGAATGAAATTCTCGATGACCAGAACATCGAGGTCGCACTCTAGGAAAGTCGATCGCCGACCGAAATCACAGAATCATGTTTTATTGGCCTCCAGTTGTAATGAGCTCCTCCGCGCAAATTTCATTTTATGACCGACAGAATTCTCATAAAGTGACATTAGCACCTTACTGAAATCAATAACTTACGAGGACGATTCCGGCATTAAATGAAATTCTTGCCCGGCATAACTTGAAATTTCCTACAGTTTTCCGGCATAACTTGAAATTTTTCTCACCGCTCCTTTATCGCCAGAATCCTAGCGCCGTTTAGGTCAGTTGGGCACGTTGTTCTGTCATTTGTGACGAGTCGCCGCCATATCAAACCGCCTCCGATTTTTTCCACTCTCCTCAGTTGTCACCAACAAGAGAAACGTCCCACGCCGAACGTCTAAGTTGGTTGCTTTTGCTGTCTTTGACCCTTGGCTCTTAAGCGGAACTGATTTCATGCTCGTCTGTCTTTTTGGTAGTTTGAAATCAAGTTCAAGATCTTAAGACCGATGGCTTGCACACTGGATCCTCAGAGATGGTTGTCATGAGCTTTGAGTAGATTTGTATGAGGCAACGGATAACTTTTCGCGTAGATTTCTGGTGAATCAATTCCGGATCTTTTGCAGTAAAAGTGCTTCTGGTATACTTCGTGTCTAATGCAATAGTTCCTCTCTACCAGAATAGTCCAAAACCCATTTGGGTTCTCATAAGCCGAAGCCTTGCATCTCAAGTAAGGAGTCCCATCATGGTTTTATCAAAGCCTCTCCCTTTTACCTTTAAGAAAAATCTAATTCTAGGCTCCTTATCAGATAAGGAGTATGAGCATCTCTATCCTTCTTTAGAACCACTTGCCCTTGCAAGGGGCAGAACACTTTATGGACCTGGGGATGTTGCCCAGCATGCTTATTTTCTTGTGAGTGGAATGATTTCTTTGCTTGCTGTCACAGAAGACGGCAAGGCCATTGAGGTAGGCATGGTTGGCAACGAGGGTATGGTTGGACTTCCTATTGTTCTTGGATTTAACGAAATACCACAACTCGTTGTTACCCAACTTCCGTGTACTGCCCTGCGAATCAGGACCGATATACTGAAGGCGGAATTCAATATGGGTGGTCAACTTCACGATCTTTTGCTGCGCTACACCCACACGTTAATCACGCAACTATCTCAATCAGCCTCTTGCAATATGTTTCACACCGTGAAGGAGAGACTCTGCAGGTGGCTACTGATCGCCCGTGACCGCGTACACTCAGACACTCTTCATCTGACGCATGAGTTCGTTTCTCAGATGATAGGTGCCCCCCGTACCAGCGTTACCTCGATTGCCGGAAGCCTTCAGCGAGAGGGCTTGGTCAACTACCAACGAGGTAAAATCGTAATCCTGGACCGTGCTGGTTTGGAAGCCGCTTCCTGCGAATGTTACGGAATCGTTAAAGAAAGCATAAGCCGCTACATCATCGCTGCTTGAATCGAACAAGATGAAGAGTCGTTTGCTTTTCAGCGTAAGATCAACTGCGTTCGAGGAGAGGCTCGTTCAATGAAACGATGAACAGCTGTAAACTTATACGAAACAAGGACACGCCTTTGAGTAGTGGCGATTAGCTACTCAAAAGGCGCGTCGTGTTGCCGAATCAAGTCTGATCGGGTCTGGTCCCTGAATGATCGGACCTGAACTCGACGGTCCATTTCATTAACCGAGTCGCAAGGCTAGCTGACCGGCCCGCACTCAATGCAAGGCCCGGTTGGCGGACAACCACATTCGCCGGGCGGAGGCGGTTCCTCGAACGTGAAGTCCCTCCCGTACGCATCCACCGTCGAAGTGCCAACAACTTCATATCTACCATCAGACAACTTATTGCTGATGATTACGCTGAAGGTGCCGGAGTAAACGGCTGAGAGGTCAGGCGTCGTCGCTTGTAACCAAGTACCGTTGCCGGACACCGATGTGGCCGTCGTGATTGCAAGCAGGTCGCCGGAATACGGATCCATGTATTCAATGCGAGGTAACCCGTAAGTGGTGTTGAGATTGCTCCCGGTCAGCTCCATGGTCGCAGGCGGCGACTGCAAATTGAAAGTAGCCGGCGACATAGCGAACGGGAAAAAGATTCCGGCAACCAGGCAATTAGCTGTCCTGTTTTGACCCGGGTCGACATCCATATTCGGATTCGTCAGTTGGCCAATGCATTCGTTTCCGAACTGGGCGCCTGCGAAGATTAGCCAGCGCGCCGGGACTCTGCCATCTGGGACAGTAATAGTGCCGCAGCAAGCCGCGAAGCTGGTGGTGTTACCGAGAGCACTTCCGTTATCGTACTGCCAGGTTCCCCGCGCGGTGGTGGGGCTTATGAAAAAGAATCCCCCGCCAACCATCTGGACATATTTTTTAGCCGTCACCTTGAAGCCGGATACTACTTGCGCACCGCCGAAAGGCCAAAGCCAGCATCCGGAGGTCACACTCGCGAACAGGAGCACTACACTCAGCAAAAATATTTTGTGTTTATACATAATTTTCCTTCCTTATTTTTCTATGCCGAGCACGTACATGAGCTCTTGCGGCAAATTGACCATCTCGGACAACGTCATCTTGGAGGCGCGTTTTTCAACAGTCTTTTCGAGCTCGTCGCTACGAGTCGAATCGCCCTTGCGGGACTGCATCTCACTCCGAAACTGCTTGTCTGACTTGGGCTGACGTTTGCCCCCGTGGAGCTGCACATATTCCTCTTGCGTCAGTTGGTATTCGGAGTTGAACTGCTTCTGCTGCACCAGCACCGTCATGAAGAAGGTGGCTTCCAGCGGAGACATCGAGGGCCTCGTCGCATCGTTGGCGCGATTAATCACGCCGCTGGTCAATTGCTCCGCACGCGAACGTGCCTGCAAATCAGCAGTGTAGGGAAGTATCCCCGCCTTCATTCTCCGCAGTTCGAAAACGTTCGTCCGCGCGTAAGCTGGTGCGCCTAATATGTGGACCAGGTAGTTGACCGCGCGAACGATGCCCGCATCCGATATGCCTTGCTGGCCTTTGCCGCCGCGGTAGCTGATTTCGGCGCGCACGAGACGTTCTTTGATGTTATCGCTGACGCCGGCCGGCGCTTCGTTGAATTGATACGAGGTGAAAATTTCGTCCGCCAGGGCGCGAACTTCAGTTTCACCACCGCCGTTGTTTGCCGCCCGGCTTTTACCGTTGACGGTAATCAGCGGGTTTGAAGTTTCTCCTTCGGCTGACGAAAATTGCGCTCCGCCGCCTTTGCTCACTGCAGCGTTACTTTTAGCGACTGAGTTCGAGGTAATCCAGATTGCTCCGCCTGCTAAAGCGCAGAGGAGGAGCAGGGAGACCATCGTTGTATTGCGTTTTCTCATTTGTTGTATCTCCTATTGCTGTGAGGAGCCGTGGTAGTCGGCGGCGGAGTGTTTGCTGGTCCGGTTAAGGATAGTAAGACGCACCACCGGCACAAAGCTCTTCGTGGTTGAACCGCTGCCACGCTTTGCATTAGGATGAGTGCCAGCTAGGCGACGCATCTTCTGCAGATTGGAGCAGAAGCTGTTGTTTACTAAAGCTCTGTTAGCTGCTTACCCAAGCAGTGGGCAGGGCTTTTTCTTCTATGCTGTCACGGACGAAGTTGCAGCTGAATAGTCTTCCACGGTTGCCGCGTATTCACCGCCAGAAGGCAGAGGTTTAGCCGCTTTCCCAAACAACTCAGCGACGAGATTGTATTGACTGCTCTTAGCAGTCCTTGCGCCGCTGTGGATGCTGCATGAACTCTAAGTTCGATTTGTAGCGAATCGATTAACTACGGAAAGGTCCGATGCAGGACAGGGGGTAAGTTGTACAGTCGCCAATATAGATCAAATGTAGAATTGATGTCTGTCTAAGACTAGACGTTCGCGGGAAATTTTATAAGAGCGCAGGGATTAAGCGGCGAGAACAATCAGATTCCTTGTTTCTCATCCTTGGCGGCGCTTCGACTTTGCCAAGAATCCATGTGAAAGCCAGGGAACGCGTGAGAACTCTGCCTCCGGTGCAAGGGGACATGTCTACCAGTACTGTCAACTTAACTTCATGAAACGAAGCATTGATTTGATGTTCGCTGAATTTGTCCTCTTTCGCATTGGATCCTACTGGCGTCATTCTCGCTGACACCTCTCCAAGAGGTGGACCACAACTCTCAAATCCTCAGTAAGCCCAGATTCCAACACGGGCGTTTCTTGTTAACGCGCTTAAAGCCGACCGAAATCATAAGGGTTACGTTTTATTGCCCGCCTACTTCTCCATGAGGTCGTCCGAGCAATTTCATTTAATGACGGAACCCACAACAGGGGGGCTTCCCCGCTTGTAGTTCACCGGCAGGTGCTTGCTGAATGAGCGTTCATTCAGTATTATGGGCGGACGTTAAGATGGTGGGAGTGTCTGGAAGTGTCTATTAAAGAGGAGTGGGAATGTGATGCGCATTGAGAAGGCGGCGGTGTTGGGTGCTGGGACTATGGGGGCGCAGATTGCCGCTCACCTCGCCAATGCCGGCGTGCCGACGCTGCTCCTCGATATACCGCCGCGTGAACTCACGCCCGACGAGCAAAAGAAGGGACTCACGCTCGCGTCGCCGCAGGTGCGCGGGCGCATCGCGCGCGCCGGATTGGATGCGGCGGTGAAGGCGAAGCCGGCCGCGTTCTTTGTCCCGGAGCTTGCTTCACTCGTCACGCCAGGAAACTTCGACGACGACCTCGCGAAGATCAAAGACTGCGATCTCATCATCGAAGCTGTGGTCGAAAACCTCGAAATCAAACGTTCTCTGTTCGAACGTGTCGAGCAACATCGCCGCCCCGGTTCAATCGTCGCTTCAAACACCAGCGGCATCCCGATTCACTTGCTCGCCGAAGGACGCTCCGACGACTTCAAACAACATTTCCTCGGCGTTCACTTTTTCAATCCACCACGTTACCTGCATCTCGTCGAAATCATTCGCACTGAATGGACCAAGCCTGAAGTCTCGTGCTTCCTGTACGGCTTTCTCGATCAGCGTCTCGGCAAAGGCGTCGTCCCCGCGAAAGATCGTCCTAACTTCATCGCTAACCGTATCGGTACGTTCGGAGCGCTTCACACGATCAAGACGATGCTCGACGACGGCTATTCGATTGAAGAAGTCGACAAGATGACCGGTCCTGCGGTCGGGCGCCCAAAGAGCGCAACGTTTCGCACGTTCGACATCGTCGGCTTAGACGTCTTCACACACGTCATCAAGAATCTCTTCGAAGCACTTCCCGAAGACGAAGAGCGCGAGATGTTTGTCGTGCCCGAAGTGCTCGCGAAGATGGTGCAACACGGCCTGCTCGGAAACAAAACCAAAGCCGGCTTCTACAAAAAGCAAAAAGGCGAGGGCGACAAGCGCGAGATCTGGGCACTCGACACCGCGACGCTCGATTATCGTCCTTTAGAGAAAGTCAAACTTCCTTCGCTCGATATGGCGAAGAACATCGAGGATCTGCCGGAGCGCGTGAAGGCCCTGACGTGGGGCAAGGATCGCGTGGGCGCGTTTTTGTGGAAGACGATTACACGCGTGCTCGCGTACTCTGCGAAGCGAATTCCTGAAATCGCAGACAATGTGGTTGAAGTTGATCGAGCGATGCGCTGGGGCTTCGGTTGGGAGTTGGGACCGTTTGAAGTTTGGGATGCGATCGGCGTCGAGAAGTCTGTGGCGCGGATGAAAGAGGAAGGAA
>Ga0114129_10010249_pt1 | contig 13371 bp, 14 predicted proteins | sample RhiMetdeltSRZDD1_FD_80071 | JGI IMG/M metagenome (GOLD analysis project Ga0114129, IMG submission 80071) | Populus rhizosphere microbial communities from Tennessee, USA - Rhizosphere MetaG P. deltoides SRZDD1 (version 2) (version 2) | ecosystem: Host-associated > Plants > Roots > Rhizosphere >...
CGCCGAGCTGGTCGTGTTGTCGGCCGCCTCTGTCGCCGAGCTGGTCGTGTTGTCGGCCGCCTCTGTCGCCGAGCTGGTCGTGTTGTCGGCCGCGTCTGTCGCCGAGCTGGTCGTGTTGTCGGCCGCGTCTGTCGCCGAGCTGGTCGTGTTGTCTAGCGCCTCTGTCGCCGAGCTGGTCGAATTGTCGACCGCTTGGCTGGTCGAGCTGGTCGTGTTGTCGACCGCTTGGCTGGTCGAGCTGGTCGTGTTGTCGACCGCTTGGCTGGTCGAGCTGGTCGTGTTGTCTACCGCCTCTGTCGTCGAGCTGGTCGTGCCAGTGGCAGTTCCGATCGCGTCGCCGACTGGGTCCTCCGCCATCGCGACGGGAGCCGCGAACAGCCAGATGGCCAGGAGGCCCGGAAGCACGAGGAGAAGCCATCGGTGCGAGTGGTGGCGAGGAGGGCGTCCGTAGAAGAACGAGTCTTGCATGGCTCGACCCCTTCCAGTGTCGGGACCATGTCGCTACCCGGCACGAGAACGAGAAAACGGTGCGGTCGGAGTGGCAGGCTCGGAGGACACACGAATTACGGCGGACGACGTAGCGCCGACTAGTGCAGGTTCGAGACTTCGGTGACCGAGAACTCCTGTTGGGCCGGCACGGCTCCGAGCGGCAGCGAGGCCACCACGGTGGTCCCGCGCCCCGTCGAGGAGTGGACCATGAACGTCCCGTTGGCGAGCTCGACGCGTTCCTTCATCCCCGCCAAGCCGACGCGGCCGCTCTGCAGGTATTCGCGCACCTTGCCGTGGTCGAATCCCTTGCCGTCGTCCACGATCTCGACCCTGAGCTGGCCGCCCGTGGTCTCAACGGTCACGTTGACCGCGGTTGCGCTCGAGTGCTTGGAGGAGTTCGACAGCGCCTCCTGGACCACGCGGTAGGCGAGCGTTTCCAGGTCCGGCGGGATCTCGACCGTGGCGTTGCCAACGAACTCGGTCCGAACGCGGTGCTCGCGCCCGTATCGGTCCAGCGTCTCGCGCAGTGCCGGGATCAGGCCGCGCTCCTCGAGCAGCGGTGGGCGCAGGCCGGACATCAACCGGCGGAGGTTGTCGGCCTCCTCCGAGAGCTCGGAACGGACCTTGGAGAGTACGTCGAGGCCTTCGTCGACGTCGCCGGCCTTCAGCATCAGCAGCACGGCCTCGAGCGACAGAGAGGCCGCCGACACCCCCTGGACCGGGCCGTCGTGGAGGTCGCGAGCGATCTGGTTGCGCTGGGCCTCGATCGCCGCGTTGGTCCGGCGCATGAGACGTGTCCGGTCCTCGTCACGGTCCTGCAGGAACTTGAACAGCGACCGGATCGTCTGGTCGGCCACTCGGGCAGCGGTCACGTCTCGAACGAGCAGCAGCCGTCGCGGAGGGTCCCCGGGGATGTCCGAGGTTCTGGACTCCAGGTAGATCGCATGGCCCTCCCGCTGGAGCGTGCCCTGACCGGTGGCCGGCATCGAGGCGAACGCGTCGTCGGCCTGGATCGAAGCGGCGAGCGCGGTCCAGGGCTGGCCTTCGACCATCGCGTGGGGCATGTCGATCATCTGGCAGAACGCGCCGTTGGCGTGCAGGATCACGTCGCGCTGGTCGAGCTCGACGATCCCGTCCACCGCTGCCTCGAACACGGTCCGCAGCCGCTCCTCCGACTCGCGCAGGGTCTCGTTGGCGCGCTGCAGCCGGGCCAGCGCCTTGTCCGTCTCGCGCAGCGCTACCTCCTTCTGCTCCAGCGCGTCGTGCACCACCTTCTGCGCCTGCGTGCCTCGGACCTGGTTGACGAGGATCCGGAGGGCGACGGCCGTCGCCAGGACACCGATCAGCAGCGACCCGCGGACGATGTCCTCCTCGTCCTGGATCTCGAACACCGCGACCAGCCCGAGGGCCGCGCTCGTCGCGGCCACCGACAGGGTCGTCAGCACCGCCCTCCCGTACCGAGCGGCTTCCTTGCGCGTTTCGCCCTGACGGCGCGGGATCACGCTGACGAGCGCCGCGAGGAACAGGGATCCGAACGCCATCGGCAGGTCGATCGACGGCTGGCCCACCTCGAAGGTGCCCTGCAGCCACTGTCGCGAGAAGGCGTAAACGCCGGCGCACATCGCGCAGATCGCGACGAACATCCCGAAGTGCGACGCGTTGGGACGCGCGAGCGCGAGGGCGCCGAACGCGGCGAAGCCGGAGGCGATCAGGAGCGCGAACTCTGCTGCGGAGGCGGCCGACTGAGGCTCGGCCGCCGTCGTGTCTCGCAACGCCAGGAAGAGCATCGTGCCGATCGCGGCGCTGAGGAGCGAAACGTCGGCGGCGATCTCGCGGCGATCTTCGCGCGGGAGATGCTCGCGGAACTCGATCGCGACGGCGACGAGGAACAGGGCGCCGACCGCCAGGAACGCGATGTCGTAGACGCTCAGCTGCGGCGGGTTGGGCCCACCCTCGTCTGTGAGCAGCAGCGTGAGGCTCACGAGCGCGAGGCCGAGGATCCCCAGACCGATCGACGGCGCGCTCCGCCAGGCGTCGCCCCGGCGGACCCGCAGGAGGATCACGATCGCCGACAGCAGGCATGACCCGGCGACCACCGGGAACCGGATCGTGTCGACGCCGGGGGAGTCGCTGGTCGCCGCGTACGCGAAAGCCACGCCGCCGCCCGCCAGGAGAAGCACGAAGGGCGCGAACCACCAGGCTCCACGCTGCTGCGTCTGGGTCGACATGGTCGAGGGACCATGATGGCGCAGCCGGGGGCCGCGCTCCATCACCCGGCCGGGGACAAGTGCAGTAGAGCGCCCTAGGCCGGACGGTGGGTGGGGACCTGGCCCACGCGGGCTAGTCCGCTGTCCCTACGGCGGCCGGGCCTACTCGATGAGCCGGCGCCGAAGCGCCTCGGCCACCGCCGCGGTACGGTCGGAGGCCCCGAGCTTTTCGAAGATGTGCTCGAGGTGGGTCTTGACGGTATCGGGGGAGATGTACAGGCGTTCGGCGATGTCACGGTTGGTGTGCCCGAACGCCAGCAGTTGCAGGACCTCGATCTCGCGTGCCGTCAGGGTCTCGGCCCGGCGGTCGCGCTCCTTGGCCTGGGACAGCTCCTCGGCCAGGGCCACGACCAGCTGGGGGTCGATGACCATGTTGCCGCCTGCAACCAGGCGGACCGTCTGGATCAGGTGCTCGGCGTCGCGCGCCTTGAGGACGTAGCCTCGGGCGCCGCTGCGCACGGCCTCGACCACGAACTGCCGGTCGTCGTAGGCGGTGAGCATGATCACGCCGGTCTTGGGATGGCTCTCGCGGATCTTCCGGGCTGCCTCCAGGCCGTCCATCTCGGGCATCCGGATGTCGACCAGGGCGATGTCGGGCTCCTCGGCGCTCACCAGGTCGACCAGCTCCTGCCCGTTGGCGGCCTCGCCCACGACCTCGATCCCGTCGGCCATGTCCAGGTAGCGGCGCAGTCCCTGCCGCACGAGCGAATGGTCGTCGGCGATCGCTACCCGAATCGTCACGCTGGTCCCCCTCCGGACACGGGACGGTGCGGGCACATCCTATATGGCGCCCGGGACGAGGCAGGAAGGGGGATCTAGAAGATGTAGTACCAGTTGATCGTGAGCACGGACAGGATCCCAAGGCCGGCCGCCTCGGCCGCGAGCACCGGGGCCCGCGGAACGTGCAGGCGCTCGAGCCCCAGCTCGAGGCCCCAGAAGGCCGGGAAGAGCGGCAGCACGAACCGGGGCATCGACATCAGCGGGCGATCGGGGAACACGAACGTGAGCGGGATCAGCAGGCTGCACCACAAGTAGGCGGCGTAGGAGGGCCGAAGGCGTACCACGGCGTACACGGACGCGGCCAGCATCGGCACGAGGATCAACCAGTCGATCAGCCAGTAGCCACCGAACCCCTCGCCCAGGTGCCCGAACGCGTCGCCGGTCCCGTTCCACAGCGTGACCCAGGGCCACGAGAACTCGCGCTGCCAATTCGCCTGTCGGGTGAGGGGCGCGAGCCATTCGCCCGCCCGAAGGCCCCAATACGCGAGGTAGGCCAGCAGCCCGCACAGCGTCGCCGCGGCCGCGAGCACGCCGGGCCAGGCCCGCCCCCGACCCTCGTTCCGCTGCTGGAGCGCCTCGATCAACAGCGCGGGCGCCAGGACGAACCCGATGCTCCGCGTGGCCGCGGCGAGGGCGCCCGCGGCGCCGGCCACCCCCCATCGCCCCCGGCGCGCGCCCCAGAACGCGGCGACCGAGAGCAGGAAGAACAGGGACTCGCTGTAGGGCATGAGGAAGAAGTGCGCGGTCGGGAACAGGCACATCAACAGGATCGTGTTGCGCGCGGCGCGTTCGGACAGCTCGGAGGTGGTGAGCAGGTAGGTCACGATCAAGGCGCCGCAGAAGGCCGCGTTCGACACCAGGGTGGCGGCGGCCAGCGGGTGCCCGCCGATCGCGAACGACAGACCGCGGATCGCGAGCGGATACAGGGGAAAGAACGCCGCGCTGCCGTCGCCCAGGCGGTACCCGGTATCGCCGATCCGCAGGAACCACAGCGCGTCGAACCGCTCCCACGCCGTGAAGACGTTCTGCCATCCGGGGTCGGGCGGGTTCGCCGCCCAGCCCGGGACGCCCACCTGGTGCAGCGGCGGGAACAGCGCGACCCCGAACAGCCCGATCAGGAACATCGCCAGCCGGAGGCCGACGAACGCGAGGAGGCAGAAACGGACCGCGCGGATGATGCGTTCGCGGTCGCCGGCCGCGGGGAGCGAGACCACATGGTCGGGCCCGGTCCGCGTCCTCACGGCATCACACCGGGACCGGCTCGCGCACCTGATCGGGCTCGGGCTCGGGAGATGCGATCGGTTCGGCGAGCGTGGGCGCGGGTTCGCGCCGGCGCACCCAGGCGACGACGCACAGCACCAAGATCGCTGCGCGCACCACCACCATGAGCTCGAACACGCCCGTCGGGATGTCGGTCAGGCCGCCGGTGATGCCGTTGCTGTGGCCCAGCCAGCCGAACTCGGTCAGGAACACGACCACGTCGGCGGCCTCGAACGCGATGAACAGCGGCAGGTTCGGTAACGTGAGCGCGAACCAGGGGAGCAGCCACAGGCTGAACTGTGGCGAGTAGACCTTGTTCGACAGCAGGAACACGATCAGGATCGGGAACCCGAGCGTCCATCGCGCGAACCCTGGGTCGCGTCTGGCCTTGACGAACCAGATGATCCCTACCCACGCGACGAACAACATCAGCGATGCCACGTTGATCAGGCCGGTGCGCGTGCACGGCTCTCCCGTGGCGAGCTTGCAGGCCGTGAACCACAGGCTGTTCCAGCTCGCCCCGCGCTGCTTGCTGTTCTGGAAGAACTCTACCCATCCGCTCGTGCCCCAGATCGCGAACGGGAGGTTCAGCGCGACCCACGTTCCGGCCGCCGCCCACGCGAGATGGATCCCCCGGTCGGGCTCGCGCCCCCGGAACCGTCCGGCCACGAACGGGATCACCAGCAGCGCCGGGAAGAGCTTGGCCGCCGCGCCGAGCCCCAACAGGACGCCTGACCAGACGTCTCGTCGTCGCAGGTAGGCGAGCGTGGCGGCCGTCGGCAGGGCGACCGCGATCAGGTCCCAGTTGTTGGTGGCCGCCAGGGCGAGCGTCGGCGCGAGCGCGAAATACAACACCCGCCGCCCGACCATCAGGTGCAGGCATAACGCCGTCCAGAACGCGGCCAAGAACACGAGGATCGCATTCGCGAAGAAGAAGCGGGTCGTGTCGGGGCCCGAAGCCCACGCGGCGATGCGCATCGTCCACATCGTGATGACGGGGTACTCGTCGCAGGTGCTGTCCTCGGCCACGCCGACGCACGGGTCCAGGTATGGCAGACGGTTCCCCGTGAGCTGCTCGCTCTGGATCAGGCCGACCAGGTCGGTGTAACAGCCGCGGGTGAACGGGCGCCCGTCGTTCCAGTCGCCCACCGCACAGGGCCAGCGGAACACCATCCCGACCGCCAGGGTCCCGGCGACCAGGAGGAAGACCAGTCCGATCCCGATGCTCTTGGAGGAGGCAGGCACGGCGTGATTATCCTCGGCGTTCGCCCGGTTGGGCATGAGCCGTCGGGCTCATCCGGCGGTCACCTCCTCGGGGTCCGACTCCCGGGCCGCCGGCTCCGCCGATGCCCGTGCCGACGCCGCAGCCCGGTGCCGGCCGCGCAGCCACCACACGACGCACCACACCAGGATCGCCGCCCGGACCACCACCGCCATCTCGAACACCCCGACCGGGATCCCCGACAGGCCGCCCTCGATGCCGGTGTAGCGCCCGAACCAGGAGAAGCGGGTCACGAAGACCGCGACGTCCGCCGCCTCGAATGCGACGAACAACCACAGATTGGGGAACGCGAGCGCGAACCAGGGGAGCAGCCACAGGCTGAACTGCGGCGAGTACACCTTGTTGGTGAGCAGGAACAGCACCAGGATCGGGAAGCCTAGCGTCCACCGGGCGAACCCGGGTTCCCGTCTCGCCTTGAGGACCCACACCAGCCCCGCCCACGCGACGAACATGATCAGCGACGCCCCGTTCACCAGGTCCGTCTGCGAGCAGGTCTGCCCCGTCGCGCGTTCGCAGGCCACGTACCACAGCGAGTCCCAGTCGGCGAAACGGCCGCCGTTGTAGCGGAAGAACTCCCACCACGCGCTCGGGGCCACCAGCACGAACGGGAGGTTGATCGCGAGCCAGGTGCCGACGGCCGCCCACGCGAGACGGATCGCGCGGTCGGGCTCCCTGGCGTGGAAGCGGCCGGCGACGAACGGGACGACCAGCAGTGCCGGGAAGACCTTGGCCGCCGCGCCCAGCCCGAGCAGCACGCCGGCCCAGCCGTCCCGGCGCCGCAGGTACAGGAACGTCCCGCCGGTTGCCAGGGCGACCGCGAGCAGGTCCCAGTTCATCGTGGCGTAGATCGCGAGCGTCGGCGCCAGGACGAAGTACAGGACGCGGTCGCCGACGAGCACGTAGAGAAGGAGCGCGATCACGAACGCGGCGATCCACATCATGATCGAGCTCGTCGTGAAGTAGTCCGTGATGCTCGGACCCGAGATCCAGGCGGCTGCGCGCATGGTCCACATCGTCAGGACCGGGTATTCGTCGCACTCGATCCCCTCCTGCGTTCGGCACGCGTCCAGGAACGGGAGTCGGCCCCCGGTCAGCTGCTCGGTCTCGAGCTGATGCACGTTGTCCGAGTAGCACAGGCGAGCGTACTGCCGCCCGTCGGTCCAGTCGCCCGAGGCGCACGGCGCCTTGATCGCGTACCCGATCGCGAGGGTGCCGACCAGCAGGGCGAAGACCGTCCCGAGCCCGATGCGCCTGGCCGCGTTCGACACCGGCCGATTATCGGCCCGATCGTCCCTGGCGCCCGCGTGCGCACCGGACCCGAAAAAGGCGGCGGGGCCGCCGAGGGGGAGGCGGCCCCGCCTTCACGTCCGGCGAGATCCTGTTGGGTTTCGCCGGTGGGAGGACGCCTCGTGAGCGCTCGCCCGTCCGTGCCGTCGCAAGGGTCTTCGGCAGGTCCGAGACGGTGCCTGAGGGGCCGATGGGCCGAACTTGGGACGACCCGTTCCCAGTAGTCCGAGTCCCGGTCTAGCCCAGGAGGTCGGCGAGCGAGCGCCGGTCGATCGGCTCGCCCGCCATGATCAGCTCGCGGGCATCAGGCACGTGGTCGAACACGTTCCAGAGCAGGACACCGCGGGGGCGCCGCTGGTCGTCGAGGTAGTAGATCAGGCCCTTGCGGTTGGGTGTCTTCCACTCGGCGAATGTCTCCTTCCGAGCGTCGAGGTCGCCTACGGCCTCATAGCCCAGGTCGAACAGGTCCGAGTAGAAGAACGGCATGCGCTCGTAGGGCGTGTTCGCGCCCGCCATGTTCTTGCCCACCGCGCGCCCGTGGGCCTTCGCGTGGTCCTCGTGCTCGACGCGCGTCGGCTCGTCCAGGCCGGCCTCCGGGAAGCGCGCGACGTCGCCGGCGGCGAAGACGTCCTCGCGCCCGTCCACGTGGCCGAACGCGTCGACCGGGATCCCGTTCTCGACCGGGAGCCCGGCGGCCTCCGCAAGCTCCGTGTTCGGCTGGATCCCCAGGCCCGCGACGACGACGTCCGCGTCGAGCACTCCTCCGTCTCCGGTCGTCACGTGCAGGTGGTCGCCGTCGCGTTCGATCCCGGTGACGGAGCCGCCCGCAAGCACCTCGACGCCCTTGTCGCGGTAGTAGTCGGTGACGAACGCGCTCAGGTCGGCCGGGAAGATCCGCGAGCAGACGCCGGCGTCGGGGAACACGATGGTGACCGGGCACTCGTTCATCGCGAGCGCGGCGGCCACCTCTGAGCCGATGAAGCCCCCGCCGATCACCACGCATCGCGCCTGGGCGTCGGCGAACGCGCGGAGCCGGCGGTAGTCGTCGAGCGTCCGGTAGTAGATGACGTCGTCGCCGCCGAACGGCAGCCGCCGCGGCGTGCCGCCGGTCGCGAGCAGCAGGCGTTCGTACGCGTAGGTCTCTCCCTCGCTGTCGGTCACCCGGTGGTTCGACAGGTCGAGAGAGACGACGGTGCGGGACAGGTGGAGCTCGACGCCGAGGTCGGCCGTGCCGCGCCAGATCTTGTCCTCGGGATCGCCCTTCCACAGGTCCTTCGACAGCGGCGGCCGGAGGTACGGCGGGTGGGGTTCGGTGCCCACCACGCCGATCGAACCCTCCTGGTCGACATCGCGGATGCCCTTGCAGGCGCCGTCGGCGGTCAGGCCGCCGCCGACGATCAGATACCGGTAGTCAGGCATGGCTTCCCTCCGACTGGGTCCTTCACTCTAGCCAAGGATCGCGATGGATCCCTGCGACGCTCGCCTACGCTCGAGGCATGGTGGGCAGCGTGGATCTCCCGGCCGCCGAGGTGTGGATCCGTGAGCACGTCCAACCGACCGGCGCGATCGAGACGGCTCACGATCGGCCGTGGGCGACCGTGCTCCGGGTGCCGGTCGCCGAGGGCGTCGTCTGGTTCAAGGCGTGCGCGCCGGTGCAGACCTTCGAGCCGCGGCTGACGACGGAGCTGTTCGCCCGGTGGCCCGAGCTCGTGACGGAGGTGATCGCGCACGACGTCGAGCGTGCGTGGATGCTGCTCGCCGACGCGGGCGACCCGTTGGGGAGCTCGGCAACCCGCTCGAGGCGTGGTACACGGCGCTGCCGCGCTACGCCGGGCTCCAGCGGGGCGAGGTACCGTACGCGCAGGACCATCTCGCGCACGGTGTACCCGACCTGCGCGTCTCGAACCTGCCGGCGCGCTTCGACGAGCTGCTGGGGCGCGAGCTGCCGCTCCAGGACGCGGAGATCGAGCGGCTCCGACGGTTCGCGCCCCGATTCGCGGAGGCGTGCGACGAGCTGGCGGCATGCGGCATCCCCGAGACGATCCAGCATGACGACCTGCATCAGTGGAACCTGTTCGCGGGCGGCGGGGACGTCCGCATCCTCGACTGGGGGGATGCGTCGATCGCGCACCCGTTCGCGTCGCTGATCGTCACGTTCACGTCCCTCGAGGAGGTCAACGCGCTGTCGTCGGGCGACCCCGTGTTCGCCCGACTCCGCGACGTCTATCTGGAGCCATGGGGAGGCGGTCTCGCTGAGGTCTTCACCCTCGCGATGCGCCTAGGGGCCTTCGCTCACGCGATCGCGCATCTACGACAGCGAGACTTCCTGCCCGGATGGGCGTTGGCCGACTTCGACGCGGCCTTCGCGAAACGACTCCGGCGTGCCATCGCTCAGACGGAGGACTGACCACCTACGTGTAGGGGTGCTCCTCGTCTACCTGTAGGAGTGCTCCTCGTCGGGGAACCGCCCGGCCTTCACGTCCTCGGCGAACGCCGACGCGGCCTTGGAGATCTCGTTCCTGAGATCGGCGTACGCGCGCGCGAACGAAGGCACGCGTTCGGACATCCCGAGCAGGTCGGGCGAGACGAGCACCTGGGCGTCGGTGTTCGGGCCGGCGCCGATCCCGATCGTCGGGATCTGCAGCGTATCGGTGAGCTCGGCTCCGAGCTCCGACGGCATCGCCTCGAGCACGATCGCGAACGCCCCAGCCTTCTCGAGCGCGAGCGCCTGGTCGGTCACGCGGCCCGCGGCCTCCTCGCCGCGTCCCTGGACGCGATAGCCACCCATCGCGTGCACCGACTGCGGCGTGAGGCCCACGTGTGCCATCACCGGGATCCCGAGCTCGACAAGCTTGTGCACGAGCTCGATCTGCGGGCCCTCGATCTTGACGGCGCCGGCTCCGCCCTCCTTCAGGAAGCGCCCGGCGTTGCGGACGCCCTCCTCGACGCTCACCTGGTAGGACAGGAACGGCATGTCGCCCACCACGAGCGCGTTCCGGGCGCCACGGGTCACGGCCTTGGTGTGGTGGAGCATCTCGTCCATCGTGACCGGCAGCGTGTTGTCGTAGCCGAGCACGTTGTTGCCCACGGAGTCGCCGACCAGGAGCACGGGGATCCCCGCCTCGTCGAAGATCTTGGCGGTGGGGTAGTCGTACGCGGTGAGCATCGCGAACCGCGTGCCCTCCGCCTTCCACTTCTGCAGGTCGCGGATGGTGACCGTCATGCTCGCGCCTCCTTTGTGAGTGCACGGCCAGTCGTGCATCGAGTCTACCCGAGGGCCGGCGAGGACTCCCGGGCGAGCCTGGCTGTCGGCGGTCGGTGCTAGGGTCGCCCGAACTGGCAGGCCGGTACACTCTGGGGCCAACCACGCCTGCTCCCCCTGTGGGGGCCGTCCAGACCAGAGGAGGTGGGGAACTGAGGCAGTACGAAGGCATGCTCATCCTGCCCCCGGAGTCCGACGAGTCCGTCGTTTCCGGGGCGCTGGACCGCATCACCCGCGTCATCGGGGAGGCGGGCGGCCAGGTCGGCAACGTCGACCGCTGGGGTCGCCGGCGTCTCGCGTTCGAGATCGAGAGCCAGTCCGAGGGCTACTACATCGTGGCGGAGTTCACGGCCGAGCCCGAGGCGCTGACCGAGCTCGAACGCTCGCTGCACCTGGCGGACGAGGTCCTGCGGTTCAAGATCGTCGTTCGCGGCGAGGCCGCCGCGTAACGAGAAGCGACTTCCCCCTCCCCGGCACGCCATCCGACGGGGAGCGGTCACAGAACGGAAGGTGATGGAGATGGCGAGCGAGAACCAGGTCACCATCGTGGGCAACCTCACGGACGACCCCGAGCTGCGCTACACGCCCAACGGGGCCGCCGTGGTGAAGTTCCGCGTCGCGGTCAACCGCCGCTACAAGGACGAGTCGGGCCAGTGGAAAGACGGCGAGACGTCGTACTTCTCCGTGAACGCCTGGCGAAGCCTGGCCGAGAACGCGGCCGAGAGCCTCACGCGGGGCACCCGGGTCGTCGTGACGGGCCGGCTGCAGATGCGCTCCTGGGAGACCCAGGAGGGCGACAAGCGCACGGTGGTGGAGATCGAGGCCGACGAGGTCGGTCCGAGCCTGCGTTGGGCGACCGCGAAGGTCGAGCGTCAGGGTCGTTCGGGTGGTTCGAGCGACTGGGCGCCCGCCACGGTCGGCGCTCCCGCGTCAGACGAGGAGACACCGCTGGATGCCACCTAAGAGCAAGAAGCGCCCCGCCAAGCGGGAGAAGGACGACAAGGGCTGGCAGAAGAAACAGAAGCGCAAGGTCTGCATCTTCTGCAAGGACCGGATCGAATACGTCGACTACAAGGACACGGCCACGCTTCGGCGATTCGTGTCCGAGCGCGGCAAGATCCGCGCGCGCCGGGTGACGGGCAACTGCTCGCAGCACCAGCGCGACGTCGCGACCGCGGTCAAGAACGCCCGTGAGATGGCCCTGCTGCCCTACTCGACGCGATGAAGATCATCCTTCAGAAGCCGGTCGACAAGCTCGGCGTGCCCGGGGACGTCGTGGACGTTGCCGACGGCTACGCGCGAAACTACCTGATGCCCAGAGGGCTCGCCGTCAAGGCGACCAGGGGCGGGGTCAAGCACGTGGACAGCCTCAAGCGCGCACACACCGCGCGCGTGAACGTGGCCAAGGGCGAGGCTGAGCAGGTCGCCCAGCGCCTGATGGCGTCGCCGGTCACCGTGCCGGCCCATGCCGGCGAAGAGGGCAAGCTGTTCGGGAGCGTCACGCCCACGGACGTCGCCGCGGCGATCGAGTCGCAGACCGGCATCCGGGTCGACCGGCACGACGTCCACATGGACGAGCCCATCCGCTCGGTCGGCGTGCACGAGGTCAAGGTCCACCTGTTCGCCGAGGTCGACCCGATCATCTCGGTCGAGGTCGTCGCCTCCCCCGAGTAGTCACCGGTCCCGGCCTCGGCGTTCGCGCCGAGGCCGGACTCGGCACACATCCAGCTTGGGATGATGGACCGATGCTGTCGGGGTTCATCCTGCCCGGCGGGGACGCCACCAAGCAGCTCGAGCTCGCGCTCGTCGCCGAGGACGCGGGCTGGGACGGCGTCTTCGTGTGGGAGGGCGGCTACGGCGTCGATGCATGGACGCTGCTCGCGGCGATCGCGGCCAGGACCGGGCGCGTCCGCCTCGGCACGATGCTCACGCCGCTGCCCTGGCGGCGTCCCTGGAAGGTCGCGAGCCAGGTCGCCACGCTCGATCAGCTCTCGGGCGGCCGAGCGATCCTGACGGTCGAGGCTGGGCGCCATCACGGACGACTTCCCGCGCACCGGCGAGGAGAGGACCTCCGGGTTCGGGCCGCGATGCTCGACGACGGGATCGACCTGATCCGGGCGCTCTGGGAGGGGCGCGCGGAGTTCGGGGGAGAGAGGTTCCGGTATCGGTTCGAGGCCACCGACCAGCTCGAGGTCGCCCGGCCCGTCCAGGACCGGCTGCCGATCTGGGTCGTCGGTCTCTGGCCCCGGATGAGATCGATGCGGCGGGTGCTGCGGTGCGAGGGATCGCGCCCCAGTTCGAGGGAGAGCACCGTGGCTCTCCCGAACGCGTTCGGGAGATGCGCGCCTGGCCCGCCGAGAACGACGCGAGGCCTGACCTCGATGTGCTGGCCGAGGGCAGAACCTCGGCCGACGATGCCGAGGAAGCGAGCCGCGTCGTGACAGCGTGGGCCGAGGCGGGGTGCACCTGGTGGCTGGAGAGCAACTGGGAGATGCCCCACCACTTGGACGAACGGATGCGGGAGGTCTGCCTGCGCCTGGAGGCCGGCCCTCCGACGGTCGCTGACTGAATCGTGGACGATCGACGTCGGTGCGTTCTCGGGCGGAGGTTTCCCCCGAGCGTGGTCGGGGCGGCGGGGAGGGGCCTCGTTCGGGCGTCGTCGAGGTCGCCGGAAGCACCCAGGGGCCAACCGAGCGACGTCGCGCACGGGACCCGACCTCAGCTCGCCACGAGACGCCCGGTTC
>Ga0114129_10010250_pt1 | contig 13370 bp, 13 predicted proteins | sample RhiMetdeltSRZDD1_FD_80071 | JGI IMG/M metagenome (GOLD analysis project Ga0114129, IMG submission 80071) | Populus rhizosphere microbial communities from Tennessee, USA - Rhizosphere MetaG P. deltoides SRZDD1 (version 2) (version 2) | ecosystem: Host-associated > Plants > Roots > Rhizosphere >...
AATGTAATTCATCGGACCATCTCTGGTAATGACGTCACTGAAGAATTCATCGACCTGGAAGCACGCATCCGAACGCAAAAGGCGCTCGAGCTTCAGTTCATGCAGATCTTGAAGCAGGCAGGGAAGATCGCAGATGCGCTTGAGGTACAAAGACAGATAGCCGACGTAAGAACTGAAATTGAAAAACTGGAAGGACGAAAAAGATTTCTTGAAAACCGTGCAAGTCTTTCCACCATCACAGTCGAGATAAAGCCGCCGGTGGTAATAGCTGTTAGCACTACCGGGTTTGGTCGCAATCTCCGCGAATCGGTTTCTGACAGTATAGATGTCGCTTCGGCAATTGTCTTAGGGCTTACGCGATTTGTTATCGTAATGATTCCGATCGTCGTGTTGATAATCCTGCCGCTTGGCTTGGTGGCTACTTTCTTTGTCAGACGCGCGAAACGGATTCGCCTCGCTGAAACTTTGAACATCGCTCCGGTTCCGGAATAACGTCGTGTACACTGGCGCTGCGTGAGGCGGATAACTCCTTTACTTGCCATTTGGTTTTCATTCTTGCTGGCGTGCTCGCGGTCTACGAACACGGGCGCGCCAGCTACGATTGGTGAAGGTCGACGCATTTCTTCTACTGACGTCGTAAAAGTCAGCACAGAACAAGCGACGGTCCCCCGGGGCGGCTCCGCCGATGCACTGGTTCACCTGAAAATCGATAATGGTTTCCACGTGAATGCAAACCCGCCAACTTATTCCTTTCTGATTGCTACTGAGATTGAACTCAAACCCGAAGGTGGCGTCTCAGTTAGCTTCATCACTTACCCTGATCCGCAGGTAAAGAAGTTCCCTTTTGCCGAAAAGCCGCTGGCTGTTTACGAAGGCGAATCGTTAATCAAGGTAAAATTCAGGGCTGAGCAATCGGCCTCACCGGGTCGGAAGAACCTTCCGGGTAAATTACGCGTCCAAGCTTGTGACGATCAGGTTTGCTACGCTCCGGGAACTGTGGACGTGGCAATTCCGTTAGAAGTGAAATGAGGAAGGTTTGGGTGTCAGTTGCTGCGGTCCTTGCGTTGGGTGCGATCATTCTGGTCACTCAACTGAAGTTCGAGGCTGCTTTTGTTGTTGCGGCACTTGGCGCCGTTGCCTGGTTTTTGAATTATCGGGCAGAACTGAAAGAGAAATCGTTAGACGAGTTTGATGATGAGCACATTGATGAAGGATTTAATTCGGATGAGGAATAGGGTGAGAACAATTGTTCTGCTACTGGTCGTTCTGTTGACTGCTGGCTCGAGCAGTGTTGTTCCAGCGTCTGATCAGAGCGACGTACGCGATGCTGTGCAACGCGTTTTTGATCAACTAAAGGCTCGCGATTACGGAGCGCTTTATGATGTTCTGCCAAGTGCGCAGCGTGCGCGCATGTCACGCGATCGCTTCGTTTCTGCACTTCAGCGCGCGCAGGACGTGTACTCGTTAGATCGTATGGAGATTGGTGCCGTGCGAGTTTCCGGTAATCTCGCCGTAGTCGATACAGTCTTGTACGGACGTCTTGTCAGTCCGATTCAGGCGGAAGGAAAAATCGTCGTCCAGCAATACCTGCTTCGAGAAGATGGGAAGTGGCGCGTCGCAACGGGTGACCGATCGACGGTGAAGAAGTTTGTTGCTTCGAGTCCAGGCTTTAGAAAGGGATTCAGGCTAACGACACCGCGCATTTACATAAAGCAAGACGGAAGGTGGTTGGAGTTCACTCCTCCCGGAAACAAACGCGCACCATCAACTTAGGTTAAAGTCGTCAAAGGTTAGCTGGGCGTCGTCGACCTTCTCCGCATACTCGCCGTGACGAATGCGGTATTTCGGAACTTCCAAAGCTTCTCTGACGGCATCAAGATGAAATCGGATTATCCTCGAGGTCAATCTCACAGAAGGAATGCGCCGCTTAGCAGCCAGCCTTCGGACTGTTGATTCGCTAACCTGTAAGAACTCAGCTATCTGTTTTGCCGTCAGAAACTCTTCTCGCTTTTCCATAACTCAGTTCGCCCGCTGAGTTGGTAATAGGACATATAGGTCCTATACGACCTATATGTCCTATTACTCACGGTCTCGGAGGCAACGACAGAGCGACGCGATACACCGCAGCTCCGTCAATCTCAACATCCTTACTAATGGGTTCAGTACCATCGGCTTTAACGCTGACTCGATACTTCGCGACATCCGGAGAGAGTCGGAACACAAAAGTACCCGTTTCGTTTGTGAGGCGGCCATCGATCTTCTTTGCAGTTCCATCGTCCGAAACCTTGGCTAACTCAACTCGGGCGTTCGGAACGCTACGCCCTTCGTTACTAAAAACACTTCCACGAATAAAGGCAATTGAACCTTCATCGATGGTTAGAACCAACCGATCACCCAAGGAGCGCGTTTTCCCAGCCTTGACCTCAATATCCTCGATCGTACCGATACTAAGTCCCGGCTTTCGAAAGGTGAGGCCGTATCGTCCAGGGGTCAAACCGGAAACGAGGAATTCTCCGTTCTTGTCAGTTGTGGCCTTGCGAATTTCACGCTCGCCCTCTCGGATGATGACCGTTACTCCCGAACGCGTCCCGATCTCGACGCGCACTTTGCCCTTGATAGCGCCCGTAGATTTGTCCTGTGCGTTGACGGCAACAACGGCTAAAAGCAGTGATAAACCAACTGCGAGTTTTTTGAATCTCACGATGGATCCTCCTCGTAATAGCACAACGGGCAATCTGTGATGCCGCATGATAGCATCCAGCGTCAGAAACAGGCCTATGAAACTGGGATGGATTCAGCGGGTCCGTGTAACAACCTGCCGGCATCTAAGCCATTTCCCAGGTGTTCTGATGACGCTCTCACGCGTTCGGTTCGTCGCAATTTCGGGACAGCGGCTCAAATGCACACATCTCGTCGATTCCCTGTTGGCTCAGTATCCCTCGTGGGACTTCTGATAATTTTGTTAACAGTTCCGAACCTCGCCCAAATTGATAGTACAAATAGTCAACGCCCGCGAAAGGTCTTTCCCGAGGAGCGGGAACCTGTAGACGTACTCAGGTTCGAGACTGATCTCGTCTCAGTTGATGTGACGGCAACCGACGGCGAGGGTCGACCGGTTCGCAATCTTCGTCCGGAAGATTTCAAGTTGTATTCGGACGGCACGGAACAAAAGATTTCGTTCTTTCAAGTGGAACGAAGGAGTGGGCAACCTCGGCCGTTAGCAATCGTGTTCGCCCTCGACGTATCCGGGAGTATTACGGCAGAAGAGATAAATCGCGTGCGACAGGCTTTGCAAGCGTTTGCCAAGCAGTTAGTAAACAACACAGTCCTTTATGCAGTTATGACGTTTGGGATGAAGGTGAAAACGGTTCAGAAGTTTACTTCAGATCCTGACAAGCTCGATTCCGCAATAGAGCGGATTGCCCAGGATCCGCCAACGGGACTTTCCACTCATACGTACGATGCCGTGGACGACGCGATCCGTCTACTTGTAAGACAAGCCCCACGCACGCGCGAGCGACGACTAATGAAGAGAGCCGTATTGGTGGTTACTGATGGCTTTCCTGTTGGCGACACTGTCAACCCAACGACGGTAATCGAGCGCGCAAACGCCGCCGACGTGAGTATTTTCATTGTCACCCTTCCATCCTATTCCCGATCACTAGCGTCAGCCAGCCAAGCTCCGTTACCGACACCATTGGACGTTAGTGGACTGGCGGAACTGACTGGCGGTCGAAATGTTTACGCAAACGAAAAGGACTACGAACCACTATTCAGATCGTTAGCCGAGGAAGTTAGCTCTGCGTATGTATTGGCGTTCTATCCGCCGGAAGGTAAACGCCGAGACGGGAAACTACACACTATAAAAGTGGATGGACCACCGGGATTGATGCTGCGGCAAAGCCGCTCGGAATATAGAGCCGCTAGTACGCAGTAGATGCGGGGAACCCATAGGACTGGATTTGAGTCCCGGCGATAAACTAACCTTGACGACCGTTGCGACAAACCCGATTTACGACGCTGCGAAGTTAGTTAGTATTCGTCCTCATCTTCGTCTTCGTCGTAATCTTCCTCCTCAACAACATCAAGCTCGACAGGGTCGAGGCCAACAATTTCTAAATCCGTTCCACACTCTTCACACGAGACGATCTCGCCCTTATCCGTGTCCATATCGACGTGGACGTCGGCATCACATTCGGGGCACGTTCCGGTCGGCACTGTTAATTCCTCCCACGGGTTTATATGAAGGCAATGGTCCGCCCCAGATAATTAGGGAGAGCCGCTACCTTGACCGATTAGGTTCGATAAATCTAACCGCGGCCGCCGGAATTTGCAATACTCTTTTTCCTTGCAATAACGGTTGGACCAACTGCCATATTTGCCTGACAAAATATCGGGAAAAGTGCTTTACAATCGCGACAGTTCTTCGGCAGTTTCAAGAAATAGGCGGCGAATACGGCTATTCTGGAGAAGGCACGATCTTTGCCCATTGGGTGAGTCTTTGATGCCATGTAGATCAGTGAAACACGTGGTAGGCACAACAACCGGCCGAGAGGACTAATAGCATGTTCAAACGTTGGTTACTTCCTCAACTATTGCTTCTAATCCTCTCGTTAACTTTCGCCGCGAGTGCTCAAAGACGGCCGGCGAACAGACCGAGGCCTGCACCGAAGCCGGTTACCACAACGACATTCGACAACTTGCTTTCGGCGGACAGTTATAAGATTTACGTTGAAGTTCGAAATGTAGGTCAACTCGTCAGGTCGAGCTCGGTAAATGAAATCATCGAGCCCGTGATGAAATTGGCCGCGCCTCCCAAGGAATTTAAAACAGCGGTTAAATGGCTGACTGCTCACGCCGATTCAGTTACAACGTCCAGAATGCTGGTGGCCACATGGCCCACAGGACGCAACATTCCAGACGTTCTGATCGCTATCGAATTCGACACAGCTGAAGACGCCGCAAAGTTTGAGCCTCAGTTAAAGGAGGTTTTAGCCAAGGTTCTTCCCCCAAGTAAACCTGAGCCTTCTCCAAGTAAAGCCGACGCCCCTCCAAGTAAACCTGAATCTTCGCCGAGTCCAAACCCTGAGAGTACTGACGCCAACAGTGCGAACGCTCCCGGCACGCAGCCGCAGGAGGTGCCCAACTACTACACTTCCCGATCGGGTTCACTCGTTTTCATAACGAGCGCTCCCCTAATTCTGAAGAATCTAAGACCGGCAAACAGTAAACCGTTAGTTGAGGATCAAAATTTCCGCACGGCTTACGATAGGTTCACATCTGAATCAATCTTTGGCTATATCAACGTTAAGGCCATCGAGCAGGAAGAACACGAGCGCCGGCAGAAAAGCATTGAAGAACAGAAGCGAGCAGAGGCTGAGGTTGAGGTTAACGCCAACAAAACGCCGCCGGCCGAAGCAGGTGAAGAGACAACTCCAGGAGATTTTGTCCCGGAGAGGTCTACGCAGATCGGAGTAGCGGTAGAACCCGACCCTGCTCCAACTCCAGATCCGGTGAGCATCGCCCTGTCGCAACTCACTGGTGCGTTCTTCAGTGGGCTCGGCGGTGAGCCCAAATGGCCCGAAGGGGTTGGAGTCGCACTCACGCTGGACACAACTTCATTCGATGTGCGTGCACTACTCGTAACATCACAAGCTGAAAAAGCGTGTGCAATTCCCTTCTTGCCTTTACTTGCATCAGGACCCTTGCTGGTTCCAGAGTCGCCATCGATTCTTCCGGCGGATACTGAACTGTTCGTAACAATGTCGCTGGATGTCCCGCAAATCTTTGCAGGGATGGTGAAATCCGCAGCGGCAACAGAAAGTCAAAATGTAGTCAGTCAACAACCTGACGGAAGCCAATCGGCTTCGCCGTTCACGTTCTTTGAAAACAAGCTCGGTATAAAGTTTGAAAAGGATCTGCTGCCTCTCCTGGGCAACGAAGTTGTATTCAGCATGCCGGTGGAGGAACTCACCGCCGGTCCGCCCACACCTGCTGTTTCACCAGATGTGGATGCGGCTGCGCCTGAAGGGCAGCAAACAGAAACCGCAGCAAAAAGTTCGAGTCCCATCATTGCGGTTTCCCTACGAGACAGGGAAGCAATGCGATCCTTGATGCCTAAATTGATCGATGGGTTGGGAGTCAAAGGAGCGAGTGCGATTGCCCAAACTGAACGACGCGAAGATACCGAAATGGTGACCTACGCGAACGTGCTGTCGTACGCGTTTATCGGAAACTTTCTCGTTATATCTCCAGATGTGAAGAGCACGAGGCATGTCGTTGATTCCTATTTGAAACGGGACACGCTTTCGTCAGACATTAACTTCAAGAACTTCACGCGCTGGCAACCCCGGCAAGTGCAAGGACAAGTGTACATATCACCATCGCTGATGGAGAGTTACAGGAAGTGGGCCGCCGAACCAACCTCAGTAATGAGCGACCAGATCAGAGAGTTTCTAACTCGCCTGACGATTTCGGCAGAACCTGTTACCTACTCACTGTCTAATGAAGGCAACGGACCGTTACATCAGTTGCGCGTCCCGAAGAATCTGGTGGTGTTGGCAGTTGCCGCCTTGGCGCCAGAAACGAATGTCTCGCCGTTGGTGATGAACGAGCGAGCTACGATTGGTACTTTGTATATGATCGCGCATGCCGAAGCCAGGGCAAAATCTGAAAAGGGTTCGTATGTTGCCCTGGAAGAACTAATTTCGCAAAAGTCGATCAGTAGCGAACAGCTGGAAGGCCATGGTTATAAAGTCTACGTAACTTTGGTGGGAACGAGTTTTGAAGTTGTGGCAATCCCGTTGGAGTACGGCAAGAGTGGCAAGCTTTCTTATTTCGTTAATGAGACTTTAATCGTCAGAGCGGGCGACCATGGAGGTGGTCCTGCAACTATGGCAGACAAGCCAGCACAGTAAATGTTGGCGAGTTACTTTAGGTTTTCTATCTCCACCGGCTCGATTGATTCAGCCAATTCAAATCTAAATACACGCGAATAGAAATACAGTTCTCCCTCAAGAGCACGCTTAATGTGCGCGGCTTGTCTGAAGCCATGTTGCTCACCGGCGAAGGCAACATAGGCGACAGGTATCCCCTTGGCTCGCAGCGCTTCCACCATCTTTTCGGCTTGGTTCGGTGGAACAACTTTGTCCTCCAATCCCTGGAAAAAGATAACCGGACACGAAAGACGATCAGTGAAGTTAATGGGCGAGCGTTCAAAGTAGATATCTTTCCGCGCAGGATATGGACCCAGGAGGGCGTCGAGGTAGCGCGACTCTAACTTGTGCGTGTCGCGAGCGAGCGCTTCCGCGTCGCTAACACCAAAATGGCTTGCGCCCGCCCTGAACGTGTGGCGAAACGTCAAAGCACACAGCGTCGTGTAACCGCCGGCACTTCCGCCGGTGATTATTAGCCGATTGCCGTCGACTTCACCTTTCTTTACTAGATAACGCGCACCGTTGACACAATCGTCAACGTCAACGATTCCCCACTTATTATTCAGGCGTTCACGGTATTGGCGCCCATACCCGCTGCTGCCGCCGTAATTCACGTCTAAAACGGCGAAGCCTCTGCTGGTCCAATATTGAACTGACAAGCTCAGAGCGGTGGATGCAGCACTCGTCGGTCCGCCGTGACTCTTGACGATCAGCGGCGGTCGCTCGTCGGCTGGTGCGCGGCAATCCGGATTTTGAGGAGGATAGAAGAAGGCATGCGCCGTCAATCCGGCCTCCGTCGGAAACTCGACGGCTCGGGGTACCGAAAAGTATCTCGAGGCAATATCCAACTCATTCGAACGACGTAGCGTCTCGAACTTTCCAGACTGCAAATCCAATTGAACTATTGCGACAACCTCGATAGGTGAGCCGCCACGAAAAATTGCTTTGCCATCAGCAACGTGAAGATACTGGATATCGGTGAAGGGGCAATCAATCTCTTTAATCTCACCCGTTTTTAGATCCAACATATCAAGACGGGAGATTCCCTGTTCGACGTGGCTGCAAACTATTTGCGAGTCAGTTACAAAAGCGTAGGACGACATGCCGAATATCCATTGCGGCATTCCTAGCTCCTTCTTAGTTTCATGTACGGGTTCGATCTGACCATCGTGTGTGAGTCGCTCAAGGTTCCACCAGCCATTACGGTCAGACGTGAAATACAGAATCCCATCGGGAGACCACTCAGGTTGAAATATCGACTCAGCTTTACCTCCGGCAACTCTTCTGCTCGCGACAACGTCGCCGGTCTCCGACAAATCTCCTACCCAAAGCTCGCATCCGTCCCAAGGCATGTTTGGATGATTCCAGGTCAGCCATGCGAGTTGATTGCCGTCCGGGCTCAATTTTGCGGAGGAGTAGAAATCATTCCCGGCAGCCAGGACTTTCGGTTGCTCATCAGCGTTATCAGTATTGATGCTAATGAGGGAATTCGCCGGTTCCTTGGCCTCATTGCTGTGGTCTTCCCTAACACAAATCAGACGGCGTCGCGTTAAATCGACCAGAGGCTCAGCGTATCGAAGGTCGCCAACGGGCGTGATTGGTTCCGGTGTCTGATTGGGCCGTTGACGATAAAGTCGCTGGTCGGCGAAGTTTGAAAAGTAGGCCGTCCCCTGACTGACGGTATAATCTCCGCCACCGTATTCGTGAACGCGATTTCGAGCGTTGAATGGCGCTGGGTTGACGTCTCTACAAACCCCGTCTGAATCACATCGCACGAGAACATTCCGTCCGCCTTCCGTCGGCCGCAGTTCGACCCAGTAGACATCTTCTCCCTCAAACATAGGTTGACTCAGGCCCACAGAGCCGCTAACGATGCGGTCAGCCGTAATTGGCGACCTCCACGACCCGTACGCTAAAACCTCAGGAATACGCGACATTTATCTCGATTATCCTCGTGTTTGATGATAAGCGAACTCAGCTTTGAAAAACTTTTGTCATAACCTCGTGAAGGGTTTATAAGAGTTACGCAACCTACAAGCCGTGGCTCAAGGGTAGTATCTCCCCCGTCGTTAATTCTCCATGGGAGAACTGAGATAAAGGCAAGGGCGCTGGTCTTGGGGGAGGTCAGCGCCCTCTCTTTTGTCTGAAAGCTCACTATCCGACACTCTTCGCTGGCCCACCGCCTTCTCTGCTTCACAAAAACAATCCTTCGTAATTCGCGTGGCTAGTACTGCCTTTTGGGCCGACTATTGACTGCCAGCTAAAAGAGATTAACAATTCGCCAGTCCAAAAATCGAGAGGTGATCGGTCGATGCCCACAACCCGCAGACTAGTAACCGTCAGTATAGTCATATCGCTGTTTCTCATTAATATGTCGCTACCTTCTCACGCCGACACTTTCCGGCCAGTCGTAAGGGGCAAACGCGGCGCAGTCGCTGGTGGTCATCCTCTGTCAGTAGAAGCCGGGCTTCGAATCTTACAAAGCGGCGGTAATGCGGTGGATGCAGGAGTCGCGACCATCCTGGCGGCTTCAGTTATTGAGTTTTCACACTTCTCTTTCGGGGGCGAAGTCCCGATTTTGATTAAGCTAAAGGGTCGAGAGGTTGCCGTGGTTGAAGGTATGGGTCAGGCACCTATGAGGGCCACCCGGGAGTTCTTTCTCAAACGCTCGAAGACAATGGACGAAAGTGCTGGCGCAGCGCCGGACTCATCCAGAGCGCAGCGTGGCGAACTTGAAATGGCAAGTATGGCTGGTGCGAAGTCGGGCCTGATTCCATCGACGGGACCTCTTTCAGCAACCGTGCCTGCGGTCCTTGACGCATGCGTGACGGCTCTCGATCAATTTGGAACTAAGACGTTGGCGGAAGTGATGCAACCCGCAATTGAGCTCGCCGACGGGTTTCCGATTGACGAGTTGCGTGTCAACTACGTCACAACCCGTTCGCGAATATTCTCTCAGTGGCCGGATGCGAAGCGGGTCTTTCTTCCAAACGGACAAATACCGAAGGTCGGCGACATATTTGTTCAGGCTGATCTGGCAAAAACATTGCGCGAGATAGTGCGAGCAGAACGATTGGGCAGCCTGGGCACCCGGAACGCACGCCATGCTGGCTTGATGGCGGCTCGCGACTACTTCTACAAGGGACCCATTGCGAAACGTATTGGCGCTTACATGCAGGCGCACGGGGGACTAATCGCAGCCGACGACTTTGCAATGTTCAAAGCGACAGTTGGTCAGCCCGTGCAGACAAACTATCGCGGCTATACCGTTTACAAAGCGGGCTTCTGGACACAAGGACCCGCTTTCATCGAAACGCTCAATCTGCTCGAGGGATACGACCTTAAGAGCATGGGCCATAATTCTTCAGCCTATATTCACACGTTAGCTGAAGCACTGAAGTTGGCACTCGCGGATCGCGATCGGTATTACGGCGATCCGAAGTTTGTCAAAATCCCGGCCAATGAATTGTTGTCGAAGAGCTATGCCGAACTGCGACGACCACTGATCGACCCACAACGAGCCTCGCTGGCCCAGCAACCCGGTGATCCTCTGAATATGAAACCGGTACTCGCTAATGCTACGCCGACGGTGGGACGGGTTTCTAAAGTATCTCCGCTGGAGCGAGCCAACGACACTACCTGTGTCAATGTCGTGGACAAGGACGGTAATTTATTCAGCGCGACGCCGAGCGGTGCGTGGTTGCCGGCGGTCGTTGCTGGAGACACTGGAGTCTTGATGGGTCAACGACTGCAATCTGCCTTGATGGATCCTAACAGTCCGAATGTGGTTGCACCCGGTAAGCGCCCGCGCATTACGCTGACCCCAACGCTTGTCCTCAAAGATGGTTTGCCGGTAATGGTTCTGAGTACGCCCGGAGGTGATAACCAGGATCAGGCACTCCTCCAGGTTTTTCTTAACATCATCGAGTTTGGAATGAATCCTCAGGAAGCCGTCGAAGCTCCGCGATTCGATACTCAACATTACGTTAGCTCGTTCGACGATCACGAATTTCTGCCAGGCTCGCTGAATCTTGAGTCGCGAGTGGGACTCAAGACGATTCAGGAACTTGCACAACGCGGTCACAAAACCAAAGTGCAAGCCGAGTGGGGCACGCTTTCCTCACCCACTGTGATAATGTTTGATACGAAAACGGGAGTTGCTTCCGCTGGCGCAGATCCACGAAGAGGACGGTATGCGGTGGCTTGGTAGCGACAATTAGTTCACGAGTCGAATCACAAAAAACCTCGCATGGCCTCTCTATATAAGAGCAAGGAGCGCAAACATCCATGAAATCCCTCGCGGTATTGATCTGCGTTTGCTTACTAATCGTCGTCGCCTTTCTTGCAACGCCGACAACACGCGCGCAGGACTTGCCATCACCCGTTCTTTATTTCACACACAGTGAGCCTTACAGTGCCGCCGGCAAAGACTTTGTTAGGTATCACTTTGATGTCTCAAACAAAGACGACTACGCAGCCGAGTTATTCGCAGCATCGCCGTCGCTGCCGCCATGCGGCTCCAATACCAAGGCCTCCAGGACGTGGATTGATTTCTATGATCAAAGCGGAAAGCGACTGAACGGATTCTGTGCGATCGTGGCTACTAAGGACCTAAACGGCATCTGGTTTGCACTCGAGAGCGACGTCGTTCCTCCAAGTTGGGTTTACATCGAATTCACTGATCGACAAACGAACAAGAAATACAAATCCAATCTAGCGGAAACGACCCTCTGAATTTTTTTCTGTTACATCAACAAAGGAACACATCATGGGTCTGGAGCAAGGAAAACGTTTCGTAGATTTCAACCTGAAGAACCAGAATGGCGAGTCGGTCACGCTCAAGGATTTTGCTGGTAAATGGCTGGTTGTTTACGTGTACCCAAAGGACGACACGCCCGGTTGCACTATTCAAGGGAAATCTTTCACTGCCAGCAAAGCAGAGTTCGATGCGGCGAATGTCGCGGTCGTCGGGGTAAGCGAAGACGACGTCGACTCACACCAGAGCTTCTGTAATAAGTTCGGGTTTACCATCGACTTACTTGCCGATCCTCAACATCAGCTTCTGAATGCAGCGGGAGTTGGCCGTAGCGAGTACAAGGGTACGATGTACTGGGACCGAACCACGTTTGTGATTGATCCCGCCGGCAACCTGCAACGAACTTATTTGAAAGTGCAGCCGGATGGCCATGACCGTTTGCTGCTGAACGATATAAAACAGATGCAGCAGCGCGGTTGAGAGTCGCACTTCAATAAACCTTCAATGCTTGCATACGTTTTCTGGCACTGGCCGCATCCGACGGTCAACAGAGACCTCTATCGCGCTCAGCTTATCGAGTTTCATGAGACGTTGTGCGCAAACAAGCCACCCGGCTTTCTGTCTTCCACCGTGTTCTTAATCAATCATGCGAACTGGCTGAATACAGCTGGACCTGCATTCGAAGATTGGTATCTTCTGAGTGATTCGGCGGGCATGGATCCGTTGAATCAAGCAGCCGTCACTGGGCCCTGTGAGCAACCGCATAATCTAGTTGCGCGTCAGGCAGCGGGAGGAACCGCCGGTCTTTACCGCTTAAGGATCGGCACCGCAGATGTCTCGAGCAGCAGCCATGCGCTCTGGTTCTCGAAGCCGGAAGGTGAGGCTTACAAGGATTTCTTCAGGCGAATGCAGGATCTCTGTCCTGAAGGATCGGGTTTATGGGGACGCCAAATGACGCTTGGTCCAACCACGGAATTCTGTCTGTTGAGTCCAATCGAACCAACGGGCGGACTGACAGGACAACAGGTCTCGCTGGAATTGGTCTGGTCAGACATTCAATTCAACAAGGAGCGGTAAATGATCGGAAGCCGCTTTGATTACCTGTACCGGTTCTGTAATTACCTCACACCTTAAAACTCGATCGGCAAATGTCTTCGGAACGAAGATGTAGTCTAGCCGCACATGGGGATCCCACGTGGGAAAGGTATAGCCCTTCTCCTCCTTGTGGAGCATGCGATACCCATCGAGATAACCCGAATCCAGCGCGACCTGAATTGTGTCGCGCTGCAGTTTTCGACCGCTAATCCAAATCATCGCGCGAATCCAGGCCGGCAACTTGGCCAGATCGAGAGTATCACCTGGCGCTAAGGTGTTGTAGTCGCCTACCAGAACGTGAAAACCGTCTTGATGCCGCTTGATACCTTGAAGCAGTGATTGGATTTCCCACGCGCGTCGCCGTTCATCCCATTTGGAGAATCGCGCGCTCAGATGTAATCCAAAGATGCGAGGCTGCTCTTGGCTGGAAAGCACAATCTCCAGAAACGAATGTCGCGCGCCGGCAGGATAGTGCCACTCGTGATACGCAATCTGGTGGCGGCTTAGATACCCAATCGAATGCTTCTCTCTCGCTGCCCAAAAAGGAAGGCCACTAGCCGAGGACAAACGTTCGATAACGTTCG
>Ga0114129_10010251_pt1 | contig 13370 bp, 13 predicted proteins | sample RhiMetdeltSRZDD1_FD_80071 | JGI IMG/M metagenome (GOLD analysis project Ga0114129, IMG submission 80071) | Populus rhizosphere microbial communities from Tennessee, USA - Rhizosphere MetaG P. deltoides SRZDD1 (version 2) (version 2) | ecosystem: Host-associated > Plants > Roots > Rhizosphere >...
GAAGTTGATGTTGTCCGTGTGCTCGTTCACGTACACGGCGACGCTCACCGTCGCGCGCCGCATGAACGTGCCGGTGTACGCGACCTCGTACGCGTCGACCGATTCCTCCGTCAGCTCCTTCTGCGGCTGCCCGGCAATCGGCAGCCGGCTCCCGACGGCGTGCACGACGAGCGGGAACGGCTGCCCGACGGCCGGCTGGAGCACGGGCGGCAGCAGCGGCGCGAGCGGACTGAGGTCCCGGAGCGTCACGATGCCGATGTCGAGATAGTTGTTGATCACCGACGGCGACCGGAACGCGCGGTTGTACGACACGCGAATCGACTGATCCGGGATCGGCTTGAACACGGCCGCGAGCCGCGGCGAGAAGACCGGGTCGCTGATGTTGCCGAACTTGTCGATCCGGCCGCCGAGCGTGAACCGGAAACGGTCGAGGAAGATCTCGTCCTGCACGTAGGCGCCCAGCTCGGTCCGGTCCTTGGCGGCCGGGGCGATCGTGATGTCGAAGTTGTTGCGCCGCACGTTGCCGCCGACCGTGAACAGGTGGTGCGTGCCCGCGCGGATCGCGTCGGCCGCCTCGACGTCGTACGTCTGCGTCGAGAAATTGAGCTGCAGCGGCCTGCCCGTCGCCGGATCCGTCAGCAGCAGGTTCGGCGCCTCCGCGTGCGTGATGTTGGTGAACGCGTTCACCTTCACGCCGCCGCGGCGGTAGTTCACCTTCGCGTATCCCATGTACGAGCCCTTCTCGATCTCGAAGGGCCCGATGCCCGTGTGGATGATGCCGGACGATCCGCCGACGCCGCCCTGGTAGGTGATGCGGCCGTTGGTAATCTCCTGATCGACGCGCGCGTCGAACTTGGGCTGGCTGGTGCCCGCGTTCTGGAACGCGCCGACGCGGCCCGACGTATCGGCCGGATACAACGCGCCGCCCACGGTCGCCGTCGGATCGCGCGGATCCCGGATGACCGGAATGCGCCCGACGGGCCGCGGCAGCGGGTCCGAGTTGAAGTAGCCGGCCGAGATCCGGTACGACCAGGTCGCGTTCGGCGCCTGCGCCACCGTCGCGTTCGCGCCGAACACGGCGCCGACGCCCTTGCCGGCGGTCGATCCCGCGTCGCGATCGAAGAACCCGCCGCTCAGCGAGACCGTCGTGCCCGGCGCCTGCCGCGGCGTCTTCGTGATGACGTTGACGACGCCGCTCAGCGCGTTGGCGCCCCAGACGGCCGACGCGGGCCCGCGAATGACCTCGATCTGCTTGATGTCGGCGAGATTGAGCGGCAGGAAGTCCCACAGCACGAGCCCGAAGAAGTCGAGATAGATCGAGCGATCGTCGAGCAGCACGAGCTGCGTGTTGCTCAGCGTCGACGTGCTCTGGCGGTTCGTCACGTTGACGTCGCGCGCCGAGAGCTGGATGGCGTTGACGCCCGGCACCGAGCGGAGCACGTCGCCGTAGTTCTGCGCCGGCGTGCTCGCCAGCACGTCGCTCGTGACGACGCTCATCGTCGCCGGCGCGTCGGCGAGCGCGGCATCGGTCTTGGTCGCCGTCACCACCACCGTGTCGCTCATGGCAGCGATGGCGAGCACGATCGTCGGGACCTCGACCGGCGCCGCGGCCACGACGAGGTCGCGGCGCGTAGCGGGCGCAAATCCGCTGAGGGTGGCGGTCAGGCGATACGGGCCGGGCGCGACTCGCTGGAAGACGTATTCACCGGCGGCCGTGGACGTCGTCCCGTAGGTCGAGGGGCCGACGAGCGTGACGCTCGCGCCGGGCAGGGCGGCGCCGGTCTCGTCGACGACCTTGCCGGACACCGTCGCGGTTTGCGCGTACGCGCCGGGCACGACCACTGCACAAAGCACGACGGCCCGGACGAGGTCGCGCAGTCGCCGGCGGATGGACTCGAGGGGCGTCATTTCTGGCCCGCGAGAAAGCCGCGAATCTGCTTCACGGCGTACTCGACCTTCATGTCGAACAGCTGCTTGCCGAACGCCGCGGTCGACGGCCGCGCATCGCCGCTGATCCCGTTGTTGACGCGCGGCGGCGCGTTCGGATCCTGGGCGCGGCCGCGTCCGTCGCCGTCACCGGCGCCTTCGCCGCGGCGTCTGCGGCCGCCTTCGCCGCGCGCCGGCACCGGATCGCCCACGGCCGTCTTGATCAGCTCCTTGCGGACCCAGCCCTTGTCGCCGCCGAGATAGAGCATCGTCGACGTGTCGGGAATGCCGGCGTGCGAGCTGCGCGGCAGCCCTTTCTGTTCGAGGATCTTGTCGAAGTCGCCGTTGGCCGTCGTGTAGACATCGTTGCAGTAGTAGACGTGCTTGCCCTGCGGCGCGTATTTCTCCTCGAGCTTCTTGGCCACATCGGCGTACACGGTCGGCTGGCCGCCGCCGTGATCCCCCATGAGGATCACGGTCTTGAACCCGGTGACGATCGCCTGTTCGCTGATGCGCTCGAGGAGCGCGCCGAGGAGCTCGTTGGTCAAGCCGATGGTGCCGGGCAGCGTCGCGCTCGCGTTGTTCGGCGTGTAGGGCAGCACCGGCAGGGCGATCGCGTTCCCGAGCTTCAGCGCGATGGCCTTCGCGATCTCGCGGCCCATCAGCGTGTGCCCGCCGTTGACGTTCTGCGGGCCGCGCTGCTCCGTTCCACCCGTGTACACGAGCGCCGCGTCTTTGCCGGCTTCGAGCGCCGCCTTCACCTCAGGCCACGTCATCATCTCGAACTCGACGAGCGGCTCCTTGCCGGCCGACGCTTTGGCCGCCGGCGCCTGCGTGAAGGCGACGGCGGCGGACATTGCGAACACGGCCATGGTCAGAACGAGTGCGGGCGGACGATGCATATGAGCTCCTTCGGGTCAGCCTGACGGAGGACACTACGTACAACCTTACGGGTCTCGAAAGCGGATTCTAGCGCGTGAGCGGTGATTTGTGGGCGTTTCGCGGACCACTCCACATGCGATCGGATCTTGCTGTAGGCTTTCTAACCATCGTGTCGCGCTCGGTCCTGCTGCTCCTCGTCGCCGCCATCACCCTGGGCGGCTGCCGCAACGCGGCGCCCGCTCGTGCGGCGGCGCCGCCGTCCGTGTTCACGCCTGCGCACCGCACGACCTGGGCCGCGTTCAGCGACTTCTTCGGCGTGCGGCCGACGCCCGTGCAGCCGATCGCATTTCCCCACAAGACGCATGTCGCGAAGAAGATCGCGTGCACCGAATACTGCCACGAGGGCGTGACCAGGGGGCCGATCGCCGGCCTGCCGAGCGTGAAGACCTGCATGATCTGCCACGCGGCGATCGCCGCCGATCGTCCGCTCATCAAAACGATCGCTGACTACGAGAGCCGCGGCGTCGAGCTCCCATGGCAGCGCGTGTACGGCTACCCGCAGACGGCGCACGTGCGGTTCAATCACGCGCCGCATATCCGTGCGGGCGTCGAGTGCGCGAACTGCCACGGCGACGTCGCGCAGCAGACGGTCGCCGAAAGGAGCGTCAATCTCTCGATGGGCTTCTGCGTCTCGTGCCACATCGCCAAGAAAGCTCCGAACGAATGCATCACGTGCCACTACTGATATGGACCGACGCGCGTTCATAAAGCTCACGGCGATCACCGGCACGAGCGCGACGCTCGCGAGCTGCGGCCATCCCGAGCACCAGCTCATTCGATTCGTCCCCGACGAAGAGCTCGTGCCCGGCATCGCCGAATGGAAGCCGAGCGTTTGTCCCGCTTGCGCGGCGGGCTGCGGCCTGAACGTTCGCGTGATGGAAGCCGACGTCGACGTGACGCGCAACGGCGAGCGCGGCGTGATGAAGAAGGGCGTCGCCAAGAAGCTGGAAGGGCATCCGCTCCATCCGATCAGCCAGGGCGGGCTCTGCCCGCGGGGACAGGCCGCGATCCAGATCACGTATCACCCCGATCGCCTGACGCAGCCGGTGAAACGGCGTGGCGCGCGCGGCAGCGGCGACTTCGAGCCTGTGTCCTGGGACGAAGCCATCGCGGCGCTCGTCGGACGGCTGGATGCGCTCGCGTCGGCCGGCGATCAGAAGTCGCTTGCGTTCGTCACGCGCCGGCGGGACAGCCGGCGCGCCGATCTCGTCGGCCTCTTCCTTGCGCGGTACGGTGCGCCGCCGCCGATCGCCTTCGAGCTGTTCGACGACGATGTGCTGCGGCGCGCCAACGCGCTGAGCTTCGGCCGCGACCAGCTGCCGACTTTCGATCTGGGTCGGGCTCGCTACGTGATCGCGTTTGGCGCCGATTTCCTGGGAACCTGGAACTCGCCGGTGGCGCAGAGCCGCGCGTATCACGAGATGCGCCAGGGACGCGGCGGCGCGCGGGGCAAGCTCGTGCAGGTGGAATCGCGCATGTCGCAGACCGGCGCGAACGCCGACGAGTGGGTTCCGATCAGGCCCGGCACCGAAGGCGTGCTGGCGCTCGGCCTCGCGCACGTCATCCTCTCCGAGAAGCTCATCCCGGCCCCGTCCGGCCCGGCCGGCGCCCTGATCGACGGATGGTCCGCCGGGTTGCCCGCGTACTCGCCGGAGGAGGTCGAACGCCAGACCGGCATCAAGGCAGCCATGGTCACGCGTCTCGCGCGCGAGCTCGCCGAGCGCCGCCCGAGCCTGGCGATCATCGGCGGCGCGCCGCTCGCGCAGACGAACGGCCTCTTCCAGGCCGTCGCCGTCAACGCGCTGAACGCGCTCCTCGGCAGCGTCGGCCAACCGGGCGGCGTGCTGTTCTCGCCGCAGCTCACGATGTTCGGTGACGCGCCGCCCGCGCGCGGCGGGTTCGCGCGATTCGCATCCGGCATCCTCTCGGCATCCACGTCCCCCGTACAGCTGCTGCTGATCGACGATGTGAATCCGGTGTTTGCGACGCCGCGCGCGTCGCGCGTGCGCGATGCGCTCGACAAGGTCCCGTTCGTCGTCAGCTTCGCGAGCTTCGTGGACGAGACGAGCGCGCGGGCCGACCTGATTCTGCCGGACCATTCGTTCCTGGAGTCGTGGGTCGACGCGCGGCCCGAGTCGGGCGCGCCCATCACCGTCGCGAGCGTGGCGCCGCCGGCGATGAAGCCACTGCACGACACTCGCTCGATGCCCGACGTGCTGCTCGACGTCGCGAAGCGTCTGCAGAAGCCGCTCAACCCGCCGCTGCCGTGGGCGACGTTCGACGCGATGCTCGCCGAATGGTTCGCGAAGCTGCCGGCGTCGGCGGCGGGCGACGCGTGGGGCACCGCGCAGAAACAGGCCGGGTGGTGGGGCAAAGTCCTCGAGCCGAAGACGGCGGGGCCGCCGCCGGCTCGGACGATCACTCAATCGGCCGCGCAATTCGACGGAGACGCGACCCAGTTTCCATTTCACTTTCTGCCGTATCCGTCGGCGGCGTTTCTCGACGGCTCGCTGGCGCACCTGCCGTGGCTGCAGGAGCTGCCCGATCCGGTGACGTCGGCGATGTGGAGCAGCTGGGTCGAGATCAACCCGAGGACGGCGGAGCGGCTGCAGATCGCGCAGGGCGACCTCGTGGAAGTCCGGTCGGCGCACGGATCGCTGCGCGCGCCGGCCGTCGTCTCGCCAGGGATCGCGCCCGACGTCGTGGCGATGCCGGTGGGGCAGGGACACGAGACATTCACGCGGTACGCGAGCGGCCGCGGCGCGAACCCGGTGGCGATCCTCGCGCCGGTCGCCGAAGCGGCGACCGACACGCTGGCGTGGGCGGCGACGCGCGTCACCATGTCGCGCGCCGGCGACGGCCGCGGCGAGTTGATTCTGTTTGCCGGCGAGATGCGCGAGCACCCGCACGGACACGAACGCTGACGATCGCGGGGTTCGAGGGTCGAGGCAACCTGAGGGCGTTAGTGATGCATCGTTGGGGAATGGCGGTCGATCTCGACAGCTGCACCGGGTGCGGCGCGTGCGTCACGGCCTGCCACGCCGAGAACAACATTCCGACCGTGGGACCCGACCAGGCCGCGCGCGGGCGTGCGATGCACTGGCTGCGGGTCGAGCGCTACTGGGAAGGCGAGTTCCCCGACGTCCGCCTGAAGTTCCGGCCCGTCATGTGTCAGCACTGCGACGCGGCGCCGTGCGAGCCGGTCTGCCCGACGTACGCGAGCCATCACACAGAGGAAGGGCTGAACGCGCAGATCTACAACCGCTGCATCGGCACGCGCTACTGCGCGAACGCCTGTCCTTACAACGTGCGCTTCTTCGACTTCTTCAACCCGATCTGGGAGAAGCCGCTCGACGTCCAGCTCAACCCGGACGTCTCGGTGCGCGAGGTCGGTGTGATGGAGAAGTGCACGTTCTGCATTCAGCGGATCAACGCCGCCGAGATCCAGGCGAAAGCCGACAAGCAGGCGCTGAAGGACGGCGACGTCACGACGGCGTGCGCGCAGGCGTGTCCGGCAAAGGCGATCGTCTTCGGCGACCTGAACGATCCGGCGAGCGAGGTGTCGCGCCTCTCGCGCTCGCCGCGCGGCCGCAAGCTGCTCGACGACCTCGGCACGCTGCCGAAGGTCACCTACCTCGAGCGCCAGTCCGAAGCATGAATCCGGAAACCGCGCGCCGCATCAACTCGGACCTGCTGCAGCCGCTCGTTCGCACCTCATGGCGTTTCTGGCTGCTCGTCGTCCTGCTGGGCGGGATCGTGCTGCTCGGCGGCGGCGCGTGGCTCTACCAGATGTACGCCGGCTTCGGGGTGTCGGGCGTCCGCTGGCCGATCTTCTGGGCGTTCTACGTCACGAACTTCGTGTTCTGGATCGGCATCAGTCATGCGGGCACGCTCATCTCGGCGATTCTCCGGCTCGTCAACGCACGGTGGCGCCGGCCGATCACCCGCTGCGCGGAGGTCATCACGGTCTTTGCGCTGATGATCGGCGCGATGTTTCCGATCATCCACCTCGGGCGGCCCTGGCTCGCGTTCTGGCTGTTCCCGTACCCGAGCGAGCGCCGCATCTGGCCCAACTTCCGGTCGCCGCTCGTCTGGGACTTCTTCGCCATCAACACGTACCTGACCGGCAGCCTGCTGTTCCTGCTGCTGCCGATCATTCCCGACTTCGCGCTCGTTCGCGACCGGACCACCGGATGGCGCCGGAGAATCTACGGCGTGCTGGCGCTCGGCTGGCAGGGTACGCCGAAGCAGTGGCATCGCCTCGAGTCGGCGATGCAGATCTTGGCGATTGCCATCATCCCGGTCGCCGTGTCGGTCCACACGATCGTGTCGTTCGACTTCTCGATGGCGCCGGTGCCGATGTAGAAATAGACGATGTTCGGGCCGTACTTCGTGACGGGGGCGATCTTCAGCGGGATCGCCGCGCTCATCGTCGCGATGGCGGTGCTCCGGCGCTTCCTGCACATCGAAGAGTATCTGCGGCCGGTCCATTTCCAGAACCTCGGCAAGCTGCTGCTGATGATGAGCCTCCTGTGGACGTACTTCGTCTTCGCCGAGCGGCTCACGATCTGGTACGGCAACGAGTCGGCGGAGGTCGCGGTCCTCAAGGTGACCCAGAGCGGCAGCTTCGCGCCGCTCTACTGGACGATGGTCGTCTGCAACTTCGTGATTCCGTTCGTCATTCTCTCGCTGAAGAAGCTGCGGACGATCACCGGCTGCGTCATCGCGTCCTCGACCGTGCTGATCGGCATGTGGCTCGAGCGGTTCCTCATCATCGTGCCGTCGCTCGGCCACAAATACCTCCCCTACAGCTGGGGCATCTACCGGCCGCGGCCGGTCGAGATCATGATCACGATCTCGACCTTTGCGGCCATGGCACTGCTGTACGTGCTTTTCGCGAAGCTCGTTCCGATCATCTCGATCTGGGAGCTGAAGGTCGGCGAGCATCCGTTCGCGCCGGCCGAGGCCCATCCGGCCGAGGACGTCCCGTTGTGGAAGACGACCCCATGAAGGCCATCTACGGGTTGTACGCGCAACCGGACGGGGCGCAGCGCGCGGTGAATCATCTGCGGATCGCCGGCGTGGCGGAGCGGGACATCGTCATCATGTCGGGCGAGCCGGTCGAGGAGTACGAGTTCAGCCGGCGCGACAAAGAGACGTGGATGTTTTGGGTGGCGGGGCTCGGCGGCCTGGTCGGGCTGGCGGTCGGCACCGGGCTGAGCATCCTGACCCAGACGGCGTGGCCGCTCGTCACCGGCAACATGCCGATCGTGGCGTGGTGGCCAAACCTGATTATCATGTTTGAGACGACGATGCTCGGCGCGGTGCTGGCGACGGTGATCACGTTGCTCGTGACGGCGATCCTGCGGAGCGGCACGGCGAAGGTATATGACCCGGCGGTTTCGGACGGCAAGATTCTCGTCGGCGTCCAGAATCCGCCGGGCGCGTCGATGGCAGAGCTCGAGCGCGCGCTCCGCGCGGGCGGCGCGGAGCAGCTGAAGACTGTCTGATCTGTAACGCGAGTCTGTAGCGCGAGGCTTTAGCCGAGCGTCCGAGCTCGAGCCGAGCGTCTGAGGAGGAAGCCAACATGCGCGGGTCGTCTGCAGCAATCATCGTGTGCGTCGTGGCGTGGTCGGTGGGCGTGTGCGCCGTGGCCGTCGGCGGCCAGCAGCCGGGCGGAAATCCGGAAGCGAAGAAGCTCAAGAACCCGGTCGCGGCCACGCCGCAGTCGATCGCCGAGGGGAAGAAAACCTTCGACAAGTACTGCAAGTTCTGCCACGGCGCCGACGCGAAGGGCGACGGCCCGATGGCGCCCGAGGGCACGCATCCGTCGAATCTGACCGACGACAAGTGGGATCGCGGATCGACCGACGGCGAGATCTACACCGTGATTCGCGAAGGCGCGGGTCCCAAGTTCGACATGAAAGGATTCAAGAGCAAGATCACCGAGCAGGAGACGTGGAACGTGGTGAATTACGTGCGAAGTCTGGCGGCAAAGTAAGTCTCGAGTCGCAAGTCTCAAGTCGAAGTCGGATGTGACGTTGCCGTCCGACTTCAGACTTGAGACTTTCACCTCGCCTGCGTCGCTACGCTCCCCCCTTCAGCTGCTGCAGCATCTGCTTCGCCTGGGCGTTCTCCGGCTCGGCCTCGAGCGCTTTCTCGACGCTCTTGATCGCCGATTCCTTGTCGCCTTTCTGACTCTGAATCTGCGCCATCATCAGGTACGTGCGCGCCGATTTCGGATTGAGCTCGGCGTTCAGCTGCAGCCATTGGAGCGCCTCGTCCGGCTTGGCCTGGCGCGTCCGCAGCGCGAGCGTGATCAGCGCATTCTCGCTGAAGTCGTACGCAGAGGCGCCGTAGTACCGTTTCCGGAGATCGCGATACTGATCGGCGGCGGCGGCCATCCCTTTTTCCGCCGCGGTGTCCGCCATGATGTCGGCGAGCTGCTTTGGAATTGCGACGCCGCGGTGACACGTGACGCACTGCACCTGCACGCCGTTGGATTTCGTCAGCTCGGCCTTCAGCTTCGTGTTGATGTCGGTTGCGAGCTTCACCATGACGCGGGCCGTCGCCTTCGGCGCTTTCTCGTCGGCCGCGAAGTCCTGCCGGCCGCCGCGGCCCTCGTCGATGTGGCAGTAGTCGCAGCGCACGCCGAGCGCCTGCGTCCACCCCTGCATCAGCGCCACGACCTGCGGGCGCGTCATGTCCTTCGGCAGGACCTGCAGGTTCTTCGGCGGCTCCGGCGGCGGTGCGCCGCGCCCCTGGCCGCCGGCAGGGGGCTGCTGCGCCGCGGCGAGTGAGGCGGCAACGACCACTGCGCCGGCCGTCGAGAGCGTCAATCCAACTCGTGTGTGCATGACACCTCCGGTTCCGGAACGTTATACCGCAGGTCGGCGCCGCGGCGGGCAGCAAAGTCCGCAGCCGGTATAATCCGGCGACCCCGAGTCCGGCAGGTCAATTGGGGGTGTGGCATGCGTCGCAATCATGATCGTCGAGTCCAGGGTCCGCGATGGGTTTGGCTGTCGTCCGCGGCCGCCGTCTGCCTGATCGCCGCCGCAGCGACGCAGGCCGCGGCACAGCCCGCGGCCGCCACGATCGCAGGCGACTGGGAGATCACGCGTCGGCCGCAGTTCGGGTCGCCCCAGTACGACACCGTTCGCTTCGACGTGAACGCCGACAGGGTCACTGGTATGGCCGGCGGCATCAAAATCGAAGGGACGTTCCGCAACGGCGTCATCGATGCCACGCTCCAGCGCGGGAGCGATCCGCCGATCGGCAAGCTGACGGGCGCGCTGAAAGGCGGTGCCCTCTCCGGCGAGGGCAACCTCGGCGAAAACACCTTCACCTGGAGCGCGCGGCGGGCGGCGGATCCCCCGCGGGGCGGGCCGAAAACCCATGTCTTCGCGCCGACGCAGTTTCACAACTTCTTCACGTCGACGATCGCTCCGGTCCTGCACGTGTTTCCAGGCGACACGGTCGAAACCCGAAGCGTGGACGCCGGCGGCACCGACGAGAACGGCAAGCGTCGCGCGGCCGGCGGAAATCCGTTGACGGGACCGTTCTTCGTCGAAGGCGCGTTTCCCGGCGACACGCTGGTCGTGAAGCTGAATCGTGTCCGTCTCAATCGCGACAGCGCCATCAGCAGCGGCCAGATCGTGGCGTCCGCAGTCACGCCCGGCTATCACAGGAACGCGAAGTTCGACGACAACTTCTCCAGCGACTGGACGCTCGATCGCGAGGCCGGTCTCGCGCGATTGACGAAGCCGACGGCGCGACTGAAGGACTACACCGTGCCGCTCAAACCGATGCTGGGCTGCATTGGCGTGGCCCCGCCGGAGACGGCGTCGTACCGTTCGGGATGGCTCGGGGCCTGGGGCGGCAACATGGACTACAACGAGCTCCGTGAAGGCGCAACCCTGTACCTGCCGGTGTTCCATCCCGGCGCGCTGCTGTTCCTCGGCGACGGCCACGCCGTCGAGGGCGACGGCGAGCTCACCGGCAACGCGCTGGAGACCTCGATGGAGTTCTCGTTCACGGTGGACGTGATCAAGAAGAAGAGCGTGCCGCAGCCGCGAGCCGAGAACGCGCAATACCGCATGGCCTCAGGGATCGCCAACTCGCTGACGGACGCGCTCCAGCAGGCGACGACGAACCTGGCGCGCTGGCTGGCGGACGACTACAAGCTCGAAGCCAACGAAGTGGCCGTCGTGCTCGGCACGGCAATCCGCTACGACATCGCCGAAGTCGTCGACCCGATGATCCACGTCGTCGCCAAGATCGACAAGAAGGTGCTGGAGCCGATCCCGCGTTAGGTTCGCACCTGACCCGCCGGCTGGTTGGCGAACGCCAGCCACTTGCGGTATTCGGGCCGCCGGCCGCGGACGACCTGTTCGAACGTCTGCTGGATCCGCCGCGTGATCGGACCGGGCTTGCCGTCGCCGATCTTCGCGCCGTCGACCTCGCCGATCGGCGTGACCTCGACTGCCGTGCCCGAGAAGAAGAGCTCGTCGGCCGCTCTCAGATCCTCGACGCGAATCGGCGCGATCCGGACCGGGATGTTCAGGTCGCGCGCGAGCTGCAGGACGCTGTCGCGCGTCACGCCCATCAGGATGTCGGCGTCCGCATCGTTGGTGTGGACGCCGCCGTTCTTCACGACGAAGATGTTCTCGCCGGAGCCCTCGCTGACCTCGCCGCGCTGGTTGAGCAGAATCGCCTCGTCGAAGCCGCGGCGCTGCGCCTCGTTCACGGCACGCGCGGAGTTGATGTACTGCCCGCAGGCTTTCGCGGCGGCCGGCATCGCGTTCGACGGAAACTTGCGGATGGAGGAGATGGTGACGCGGACGCCGTTCTCGGGTCCGCCCGGCAGATACGCGCCGGTTGGAAAGCCGGCAATCGCGACGCCGACGGGGCACTCTTTCGTCCAGACGCTGAGCGTCGCAGCGTCGAAGAAGGCGATGGGCCGCAGATAGGCGTTCTCGAGCCGGTTGGCGCGGACGACCTCGAGCGTCGCCTCGGCGAGCGCCTCCAGGGAATACGGCAGCGGCAGCTCGTAGGTCGCCGCCGACCGGCCGAACCGCTCCAGATGGGCATCGAGGCGGAACACTGCCGGACCGTCGTCGGTCAGGTAGCAGCGCATGCCCTCGAACACGCCGGTGCCGTACTGGAGCCCATGCGCCAGCACGTGCACTTTCGCGTCGTGCCAGGGCACGAGGCGGCCGTTGAACCAGATTTTCTCCGTCGGTGTGAAGCCCAAGGCAGCCCTCCCAGCTGGGGTAAGTGTCGGCGCGTCGGACCTTTATATATAGCACCGAACTTGCAGGGCTGATGCGGCCCATGCTATATTCGTCAGGTTCTGTCGAAGCTGGGACACCCTATCTAGCTTCGCCGCATAGGAATAGCGTCCCCGGAATATCCCGGGCCGACCGTCCGCCGCGATTCACTCGAACTTAGGGTCGCCGGTTTTCAGGCGCCAAGCTTCGGCTTTTAGGCCTGAAACGCACACGAGGCGCCGCGCGCGGCGCCTGCGTTGAGACTCTGGATTATGCCGACTATCAGTCAGCTCGTACGCGCCGGCCGCAAGAAGATCGTCAGCAAGACCAAGAGTCCGGCTCTGCAGAACAGCCCGCAGAAGCGCGGCGTCTGCGTGCGCGTCTTCACCCAGACGCCGAAGAAGCCGAACTCCGCGCTCCGCAAGGTCGCGCGCGTGCGGCTCACCAACGGCATCGAGGTGACGACCTACATCCCCGGCGTCGGCCACAACCTGCAGGAGCACTCGCTCGTGCTCATTCGCGGCGGCCGCGTCAAGGATCTGCCGGGCGTGCGCTACCACGTCGTCCGCGGCACGCTCGACGCGGTCGGCGTGCAGGGCCGGATGCAGGGACGATCGAAGTACGGAGCGAAGAGGCCGAAGAAGGCTTAGGGATTAGCAAACATGCCGCGACGACGAGAGATTCCGAAGCGTGATGTGCCGGCGGATCCGATCTACCAGAGCCCGCTCGTCAGCAAGTTCATCAACTGCGTGATGACCGGCGGCAAGCGGAGCACGGCCGAGCGCATTCTGTACAAGTCGTTCGACATCATCAAGGAGAAGACCGGCGACGATCCGCTGAAGGTGTTCAAGAAGGCGGTCGACAACGTCAAGCCGAGTCTCGAGGTGAAATCGCGCCGCGTCGGCGGCAGCAACTACCAGGTGCCGGTCGAAGTGAACCCGAACCGGCGCCTGTCGCTCAGCATCCGCTGGCTGGTCGGCTACGCCACGGCACGCGGCGACGGCAAGACGATGCAGGAGAAGCTGGCGAACGAGCTGCTCGACGCGGCGAACCTGCGCGGCGGCGCCGTGAAGAAGAGAGAGGACACGCATCGCATGGCGGAGGCGAACAAGGCCTTCGCGCATTACCGGTGGTAGTGACAACGAAATGCCCAGGCAGACACCGCTGAACAAGACGCGCAACATCGGCATCATGGCGCACATCGATGCCGGCAAGACCACCACGACCGAGCGC
>Ga0114129_10010252_pt1 | contig 13369 bp, 13 predicted proteins | sample RhiMetdeltSRZDD1_FD_80071 | JGI IMG/M metagenome (GOLD analysis project Ga0114129, IMG submission 80071) | Populus rhizosphere microbial communities from Tennessee, USA - Rhizosphere MetaG P. deltoides SRZDD1 (version 2) (version 2) | ecosystem: Host-associated > Plants > Roots > Rhizosphere >...
GCAACGCGTCGGGCTCGTTCAAGCGCTCGGATTTCGGCATGAAGTACGGAGTGCCGAACCTCGGCGACGAGATCCGGCTGATGATCAACTTCGAGGGCTACAAGGAATAGCGGGAATCGCTCAACCGGCAGGGGCGAGCGCGACCAGCAGGTCTTCCTGCGCGAGGCGTGCGCGGCCGCGCTTTTGCGCGGCGCGCTCGTACTCGCCTTCGGAGTTCTCGAGCCAGGTCTGCGGCGTGTCTTCGAGGTAGGCCTGCAGGCCCTCCTTGATCACGCGCAGCTTGAGCGCCGGGTCGAGCAGCGGGAACGCGAGCTCGATGCGACGGAAGAAATTGCGGTCCATCCAGTCGGCGCTCGCCAGGTAGACGTTCTCCGCGCCGTCGTTGAGGAAATAGAACACGCGCGAGTGCTCGAGAAAGCGCCCGACGATCGAGCGCACCCGGATATTGTCCGAGAGCCCGGGAACGCCCGGGCGCAACGTACACACGCCGCGCACCACGAGATCGATCTGCACGCCGGCCTGCGAGCAGGCATACAGCTCGGCGATCAACTCGGGCTCGAGCAGCGCGTTCATCTTGGCCATGATGCGCGCGGGCTTGCCTTCCTTCGCGATGCGCGCCTCGTTGCGCACCGCCGCGACGACGCGCCGATGCAGCGTGAAAGGCGACAGCCAGAGGTGCTTGAGGCGGCTGGCGCGCCCGAGACCGGTCAATTGCTTGAAGACCTCGTGCACGTCGGCGCAGATCTCTTCGTTGGCCGTCAGCAGCCCGAAATCGGTGTACTGGCGTGCCGTGCGCGGATGGTAGTTGCCGGTTGCGAGGTGAGCGTAGCGCCGCAGCGCGGGTCCCTGCGCGGTGTCCTCGCGCCGCACGACGAGCGCCATTTTCGCGTGCGTCCTGTACCCGACCACGCCGTAGATCACATGTGCGCCGGCTTCCTCGAGGCGCGACGCCCAGCCGATATTCGCTTCCTCGTCGAACCGCGCGAGCAGTTCGAGCACCACGGTCACTTCCTTGCCGCGGCGCGCCGCCTCTACGAGGATCTCCATCAGCTCCGAGTCCGTGCCGGTGCGGTACACGGTCTGCTTGATCGCGATCACGCGCGGGTCGGTGACCGACGTGCGGATGAAGTCGATGACTGGGAGGAACGATTCGTACGGATGGTGCAGCAGGACGTCCTGCTTCGCCAGCGCGGGGAAGATCTCGTCCCGGCCGCCGAGCGCCGGCGGCAAGCCCGGCTGAAACGGCGCATACCGCAGCTCGAGGCGCTCCACCTGCTCGGGCACTTCGCGCAGGCGATACAGGTTGACCGGCCCCTCGACCTTGTACAGATCGTCCGCGCCGAGGCTGAACTGCTGCAGCAGGAATTCGATCATCTGCGGCGAGCACCCTTCCGCCACCTCGAGCCGCACCGCATCGCCGAAGTGCCGGTGCAGCAGCTCGCTTTGCACCGCGATCCGCAGATTCTTGATTTCCTCCTCGTCGACGAACAGATCCGAGTTGCGCGTCACGCGAAACTGGTGGCAGCCCTTGACCTCCATGCCGCGGAACAGCTCGTCGACGTGCGCGTGCAGGATCGACGACAGGAACACGAAAGCGTACGGCGCTTCCGCGACGTCGGCCGGCAGCCGGATCACGCGCGGCAGCGCCCGCGGCGCCTGCACGATGGCCGCGCGCGACGTGCGGCCGAACGCGTCGCGACCTTCCAGCTCGATGGCGAGGTTCAGGCTCTTGTTCAGCACGCGCGGAAACGGATGCGCAGGGTCGAGCCCGATCGGCGTCAGCACCGGCAGCAGCTCGCGAAAGCAATAGTCGCGGATCCAAGCGCGCTGCGGCTCGGTCCAGGCTTCGCGCTTCGGAAACACCACGCCCTCGCGCGCCAGCGCCGGCAGCAGCACTTCGTTCAGCAGCCGGTATTGCTCGGCGACCAGCGTGTGCGCCTGCGCAGAGACGAGCGTAAAGACGTCGGCCGGGCTGCGGCCGTCGGGGCCGGATTCCTTGACGCGCAGCTTGATCTGCTCCTTCAGGCCCGCGACGCGGATCTCGAAGAATTCGTCCAGGTTCGACGATACGATGGTGAGGAATCGCAGCCGCTCGAGCAGCGGCACCGCCTCGTCCGCGGCGAGCGAGAGCACACGCCGGTTGAACGCGAGCAGGCCGAGTTCGCGGTTGAGGAAATGCGTTGGGGGGGATTTCTTGCTCATCGCCGGAGCATTGGCGTGCCTCGGAAGACGTCATTTTACTCCAGCGAACTCGAACGAATGTGACAGCGCGTAACGCGGTTTGCCGCGTCGCTGGCAGGATGATAAGTTCCCCACATGCGTCGCCCGGACGTGCTCGCTGCAGTGGATCTCGGATCGAACAGCTTTCACCTGCAGGTCGGGCGCGTCGTCGACGGCCAGATCTATCCACTGGATTCGATGCGCGAGGCGCTGCGCCTTGGCGCGGGCCTAACGGCCGACAAGCGGATCGATCGTGCCACGCAGGCACGCGCGCTCGAGGCGCTGGCGCGCTTCGGCGAGCGGTTGCGGGGCCTGCCGCCCAATGCCGTTCGCGCCGTAGGCACCAACACGCTGCGCGTGGCGAAGAATGCCTCACACTTCCTGCGCGAGGCGCGTGCCGTGCTCGGGTTCCCGATCGAGGTGATCGCGGGACGCGAAGAAGCGCGCCTGATCTATCTCGGCGTTTCGCACTCGCTGCCGCCCGCACAGCATCGCCGGCTGGTCGTCGACATCGGCGGCGGCTCGACCGAATTCATCATCGGCGCCGGGTTCGAGCCGCAGGTCACCGACTCGCTCTACATGGGCTGCGTGAGCTGGAGCCTGCGCTATTTCCCGGACGGAAAGATCGACAAAGCCGGCCTGCGCTCCGCGGAGCTCGCTGCCCGCCAGGAGCTGTCCAGCATCGTGCGCGAATACCGCGCGCTCGGCTGGCAGGAGGCCGTGGGATCTTCCGGTACTGCGCGCGCAATCGAGGAAATCCTGCGCGAGAACGGGTACGCCGAATCGGGGATCACCCACGACGGACTGCAGCGCCTGCGCACGCTGCTGTTGAAGCACGAGCGTGCCGACCCCGAGCGCATCGCGGGGCTGCGCGAAAACCGCGTCGCTGTGCTCCCCGGAGGCGTTGCGATCCTGTGCGCGGTGTTCGAAGCGCTCGGCATCGAGGCGATGGCCGTTTCGGAGGGTGCGCTGCGCCACGGCGTGCTCTACGATCTTCTCGGCCGCGTGCAGCATACCGACCCGCGCGAGGCGACCGTCGCGCAATTCATGCGGCGCTACCACGTCGATGCGGCGCAGGCCGAGCGCGTGCGCAGCGTCGCGCTCGAGATCTACGATGCGCTCGCCGCGGCTGCGCATTCCGATGAGCGCGACGATCACGCTTCGCGGCTCACGCTGGATTGGGCGGCGCGGCTCGCCGAGATCGGCCTGTCGATCTCGCACGCGCAGTACCACAAGCATTCCGCCTACGTGCTATCGCATGCCGATATGCCGGGCTTTTCGCGCATGGAGCAGCAGCGGCTCGCCCGCATCGTGCTCGCGCACCGCGGCAAGCTCGGGAAAGTGCAGGACTCCGGGATCGAGGGAAGCGACTGGATGCTCGTGTTCGCGCTGCGCGTCGCGACGCTGCTCGCGCGCAGCCGCACCGACGTACCGGTGCCGCTGCTGCGCGCAGCGATGGACGAGGCCGGCTTTGCGGTCTCGTTCCCGCAATCGTGGCTCGACGACAATCCGCTGAGCGCCGACGCGCTCGAATCGGAATCCGGTCACTGGAAAGCGATCGGCATGAAGCTCGCCGTCGCCGCGCTGTCGGACAAGAAGGTCTCGGCGCTCACGCGCGGGTAGCGCGCGACGGCCGAGCCGGCTTAGACGAAGTCGGGCGCGATCATCGCGCGGACGCGAACGCCGGCGCTGCCGTCCTTGTCGCGCGCTTCGATCCACCAGAGCGCGCCTTTTTGAATGCTCAATTCTCCGCTGCCACCGAGAAGGCGCGCGACGACCCGTCCGAGCGTCGGCTGGTGGCCGACTACGATCACGATCTCATCGCGCTCGGGCCAGGTCACCGCACGCAGAATGTCTGCGGCCGACGTACCGGGCGCGAGCAGCTCGGAGGTCGTGATCGGCACATCGAGCGCTTTTGCCGTCTGCAGCGCGCGCTTGGCCGGGCTGGAATAGACGGTAAATTTCGCCGGCAAATGCGAATGCAGCCAGCCCGCGACGCGCGCGGCCTGCTTGCGTCCCTTCGCCGTGAGCTTGCGCTCGAGGTCGTCGACGCCGGGTTCGGCGTCGGCGTGCCGCCACAGGATCAGTTCCATCGCGATCAGAGCCTAAGGTAAAATCGATTCAACTGCAGGCGCGTAGCTCAGCTGGTTAGAGCACTACCTTGACATGGTAGGGGTCGTTGGTTCGAGTCCAATCGCGCCTACCAACCTCTTGCTAAACATAAGACTTCCAGACGGATCGGTAAAGACTTTTCCGGGGTCGGTGACTGCGGCAGAGATTGCTGCATCGGTCGGCGCGGGCCTCGCGCGCGCTGCGCTCGCTGCGAAGGTGAACGGCAAGCTGGTCGACACGAGCTTTCGCGTCGAGTCCGATGCCGAAGTCGCGATCGTCACCGAGCGGGACCGCGAAGGCGTCGAGATCCTGCGCCATTCGACGGCGCACCTGCTCGCGCACGCGGTGAAGGAGCTCTTTCCCGAAGCGCAGGTCACGATCGGTCCGGTGATCGAGAACGGGTTCTACTACGACTTCGCGTTCAGCCGGCCGTTCACTCCGGAAGACCTCGCCGCGATCGAAAGCCGGATGGCGGAGATCGCGAAGCGCGACCTGCCCGTGGTGCGCAAGGAAATGCCGCGCGACGCGGCGGTGAAATTCTTCCGCGACCAGGGCGAAGCCTACAAGGCGGAGATCATCGCTGCGATCCCGGCGGGCGACGCGATCTCGCTCTATGCGCAAGGCGATTTCACCGACCTTTGCCGCGGCCCGCACGTCCCTTCGACCGGCAAGCTCAAGGTCTTCAAGCTGATGAGCGTTGCGGGCGCGTACTGGCGCGGCGATTCGAAGAACCAGATGCTGCAGCGGATCTACGGCACCGCCTGGGCGAAGAAGGAGGACCAGGACGCCTATCTGAAGATGCTCGAGGAGGCCGACAAGCGCGACCATCGCAAGCTCGGCACGCAGCTCGACCTGTTCCATTTCCAGGACGAAGCGCCGGGCGCGGTGTTCTGGCACCCGAAAGGGTGGACGCTGTTCCTCAAGCTCGTCGAGTACATGCGCGAGAAGCACCTGCGTGCCGGATTCCTCGAGGTCAACGCGCCCGAGGTGATGGACCGCAAGCTGTGGGAGAAATCCGGGCACTGGGACAACTATCGCGAGCACATGTACACGAGCAAGACCGAGGACGAGCGCGAGTTCGTCATCAAGCCGATGAATTGCCCGGGACACGTGCAGATTTTCGCGCAGGGCGTGCGCAGCTACCGCGAGCTGCCGCTGCGCTACGCCGAATTCGGCAAGGTGCACCGCTACGAGCCGTCCGGCGCGCTGCACGGACTGATGCGCGTGCGCGCGTTCACGCAGGACGACTCGCACCTGTTCTGCACCGAGGAGCAGATGCAGGACGAAGTGCGTTTCGCCGCCGGGTTCATCTTCGATATCTACAAGCATTTCGGCTTTACCGACGTCGCCGTGAAGCTGTCGGACCGGCCGAAGGCGCGTATCGGCTCGGACGCGCAGTGGGACCGGCTCGAAGCAGCGCTGCACGGCGCGCTGAAGGCGATGGACGTGGCCTACACGGTCAACAAGGGCGATGGGGCGTTCTACGGACCCAAGCTCGATTTCGTGCTGCGCGACGCGATCGGCCGCGACTGGCAGTGCGGCACGGTGCAGGTGGATCTCAACCTGCCGGAGCGCTTCGACATCAGCTACGTGGCGAGCGACAACACGCGCAAGCGCCCGGTCATGCTGCACGTCGCCAAATTCGGCTCGCTGGAGCGTTTCACCGGCATCCTGCTCGAGCACTACGCCGGGGCGCTGCCGGTTTCGTTGGCCCCGGTGCAGGCGGCCGTGCTGAGCATCACCGACGCCCAGGCGGACTATGCGCGCACCGTTGCCGAACGCCTGCGCGAGGCCGGATTCAGGATCGTGCAAGATTTGCGAAACGAAAAAATTTCCTATAAGATTCGGGAACATAGCTTGCAAAAGCTCCCTTATCAGCTGATCGTGGGAGCCAAGGAAGTGCAGGCTGGAACGGTGGCCGTGCGCACGCGCGGCGGTGAAGATCTCGGTGCCCTGACACTGGAAGACTTCATCGCACGCCTCCGCAACGAGGCGGGCGCGTAACCGCACGGCCGGTTTTTTTTGGCGCACAGAGGAGAACGCACTCATCGCACTCGAAAGATCGCAGCGCATCAACGGGGAGATCACCGCGCCCGAGGTGCGACTGGTGGCGGACAGCGGGGAGCAACTGGGGATCGTGCCGGTCGCCCAGGCGCTGAAGATGGCCGAGGAGCAGAACGTCGATCTGGTGGAAATCGCGCCGCTCGCACGGCCTCCGGTCTGCAAGCTGATGGACTACGGCAAGTTCCGCTACCGGGAGCAGAAAAAGGCCCACGAAGCGAAGCTCAAGCAGAAGCAGATCCAGGTCAAGGAAATCAAGTTCCGCCCCGGCACGGACGACGGCGACTACGCGGTCAAGCTCGGCAAGCTGATCGCGTTTCTCGAAGAAGGCGACAAGACCAAGGTGACGCTGCGGTTCCGCGGGCGCGAGATGGCGCACCAGGAGTTCGGCCTGCGCATCCTCGAGCGGGTGAAGGCGGATCTCGAACCGTATGGACTGGTGGAACAGTTCCCGAAGCTCGAGGGCAGGCAGATGGTGATGGTGCTGGCGCCGAAGAAGAAGCCCCCGCCAACGGGCAAGGCAAAAACGAAGGTCGCAAAACCCGCCGGCGACAAGCCCACACCGGCGCCGGCGAAGGCAGAAGCGAAACCCGCGTAAACGCGGGAACAAGTGATTGCCGAGGCATCAAGCGCCCGCGAGGCGGGCCGCCCGGCGTCAAGCTCAAATAGAAGGAGAGCGACTCATGCCGAAGATGAAGACCAAGAAGTCGGCCGCGAAGCGTTTCAAGATCCGCTCCGGCGGCTCGATCAAGCGCTCGCAGGCCTACATGCGCCACATCCTGACGAAGAAGACGACGAAGAGAAAGCGTCACCTTCGCGGCACCACCGAAGTTCACGACAGCAACAAGCGGGCCGTCCGCGCGATGCTGCCGTACGCGTGAGGAGCGCGCCATGCCACGCGTAAAACGCGGAGTAACGGCGCGCGCGCGCCACAAGAAAGTCCTCACCAAGGCGAAGGGGTTCCGCGGCCGCCGCAAGAACGTCTTTCGCGTAGCCAAGCAGGCGGTCATGAAGGCGGGCCAGTACGCCTACCGCGACCGCAGGAACCGCAAGCGCGACTTTCGCGGCTTGTGGATCGCCCGCATCAATGCCGCAGTGCGCGAGCTCGGGTTGACCTACAGCGCGTTCATGGCCGGCATGAAGCGCGCGAACATCGAGATCGATCGCAAGATGCTCGCCGACCTCGCGGTGCGCGACAAGCCGGCGTTCGCGCAGATCGCCGGCCAGGCGAAGGCGGCGCTCACGCACTAGAACCCTGGCGGGAGCGCGGGGTGCAAAACCTGGAGGCCATCGTCGCGCGCGCGCTCGAAGAATTCGCGCGCGCGGCAGATTCTGCCTCTCTCGAGAACGTCAAGGCGCGCTACCTCGGCAAGAGTGGCGAGCTGACCGCGCTGCTGAAAAAGCTCGGCACGCTCTCGGCAGACGAGCGCCGCAGCGCAGGACAGGCCATCAACGAAGCGAAGGCGCGCCTGGAAGAGGCGCTAGAGCGCAGGCGCGCAGAACTCGCGCAGCAGCGCATGGAGGAGAAGCTCGCCGGCGAGGCGCTCGATGTGACGCTGCCGGGCCGGGGGCGCGGGCGCGGCGGCCTGCATCCGATCAGCCGCACCTGGGCGAGAGTCGAAGAGATCTTCCGCTCGGTCGGCTTCGACGTCGCGGACGGCCCCGAGATCGAGACCGACTGGTACAGCTTCACCGCGCTCAACAACCCTGAAAACCATCCTGCGCGCTCGATGCAGGACACGTTCTACGTGGATCTCAAGGACGAGCAGGGGTTGCCGCTGCTGCTGCGTCCCCACACCAGCCCCATGCAGGTGCGCTACGCGAGGATGCACGAGCCGCCGCTCAAGGTGATCGCGCCCGGACGGACGTACCGCGTCGATTCGGACGCGACGCATTCGCCGATGTTTCACCAGGTCGAGGGACTGTGGATCGACGAGGACGTGAGCTTCGCCGACCTGAAGGGCGTGCTCAGCGATTTCCTGCAGCGATTCTTCGAGAGCGACGATCTCGAGGTGCGCTTCCGCCCGTCCTACTTCCCGTTTACGGAGCCGTCCGCGGAAATCGACATGCGTTTCGCCGACGGGCCGCTCAAGGGACGCTGGCTCGAGCTCGGCGGCTCGGGCGAAGTGCATCCGCAGGTGGTGCGCAACTTCGGGCTCGACCCGGAGCGCTACATCGGCTTCGCGTTCGGCTGCGGACTGGACCGGCTTGCGATGCTGCGCTACGGGATCAACGACCTGCGGCTGTTCTTTGACGGCGATCTTCGCTTCCTGCGGCAGTTCGCATGATCGTTCCGGAGCGCTGGCTGAGGAGCTTTTGCGACCCGGCGCTCGACGCCGAGGCACTCGCGCAGCAGCTGACGATGGCAGGGCTCGAGGTGGAGTCGTGCGCGCCGGTTGCGCCGCCGGGCTCCGGCGTGCTCGTCGCGCACGTGCTCTCGGTGGACAAGCACCCGCAGGCGGACAAGCTCACGGTGTGCAAGGTGGACGCCGGCGCCGGGCCGGTGCAGGTCGTTTGCGGCGCGCCCAACGTGCGCGCGGGAATGAAAGCGCCGCTCGCAGTGCCGGGCGCGCAGCTTCCCGGAATGGAGATCCGCGTCGCCAAGGTGCGAGGCGTGGAGAGCGCGGGGATGCTCGTTTCTGCGCGCGAGCTCGGCCTTTCCGACGATCACTCGGGACTGCTCGAGCTGCCTGCGGATGCGCCCATCGGCAAGGACGTGCGCGCAACGCTCGATCTGGATGAGCGCATCTTCTCGATCAAGCTGACCCCGAATCGCGGCGATTGCCTGTCGGTTCTCGGCGTGGCGCGCGAAGTCGCCGCGTTGACCCGGGCGCGCCTGAAGCCGCCGGTCTTTCCGCGAATCGCCGCGACCATCGGCGACGTGCTTCCAGTGCGCATCGAAGCTGCGGATCTATGCGGCCGCTTTTCCGGCCGCGTCGTGCGCGGGGTGGATGCGCGCGCCGCGACGCCGGCCTGGATGCGGCGCCGGCTGGAACGCGCCGGGCAGCGGCCGATCTCCGCGCTGGTCGACATCTCCAACTATGTGATGCTCGAGCTCGGACGACCCTCGCATATCTTCGATCTGGACAAGGTGCAGGGGAGCCTCGTCGTGCGCTGGGGCCGGGCAGGCGAATCCGTGCAGCTGCTGAACGGCCAGACCGTGGAAATCGATGCCGGCGTCGGCGTCATTGCCGACGCACGCGGCGTCGAAGCGCTTGCCGGAGTGATGGGAGGCGAGCACACGGCGGTGATGCTCGATACCAAGGCGATCTACATCGAGGCGGCGTTCTGGTGGCCGCAGGCGATCGCGGGCCGCGCACGCCGCTTCGGGTTCAGCACGGAAGCCGCGCACCGATTCGAGCGCGGCGTGGACTTCGCCACCACGGTCGAGCATATCGAGTACATCACGCGGCTGGTGCTCGAGATCTGCGGAGGAAGCGCCGGCCCGGTCGAAGACACGGTGGCTCGCCTGCCGTTGCGCAAGGCGCTGCGCATGCGCGTTGCGCGCGCGTGCAAGGTGATCGGCATGTCGATCGACGTCGAGGAAATTGCCGACGTGTTCAAGCGTCTCGGCTTGCCTGCTCGCATGGAGGGCGCGGGCGCCGATGCCGCATTCCTGGTCGCGCCGCCGCCGCATCGCTTCGATCTGGAAATCGAGGAGGATTTGATCGAAGAGGTCGCGCGCATCCACGGCTTCGGCAACATCCCGGCGCATCCCCCGCAGGCCGTGGCACGAATGAGCGCGCCGCCGGAGACGAGCCGCTCGCTGCACGCAGTGCGCGAACGGCTGGCTGCGTGCGACTACCAGGAGACGATCAACTTCGCGTTCGCCGAGCCGGCGTGGGAAGCGGATTTTGCCAACGAGCAGGACCCGATCCGGCTGCTCAATCCGATCGCCAGCCACCTTGCCGTGATGCGCTCGACGCTGATCGGATCGCTGGTCGCGAATGTGCGCTACAACCATGCGCGCAAGCTCCCTCGCATCCGGGTGTTCGAGGTAGGCCGTGTCTATCGGCGTGATCCGCAACAACCGGCCGGGCCGCTGGCGGTAGGCGGAGTCGCGCAGCCGATGCGGGTCGGCGCGGCTGCATTCGGGCCGGCGGTCGAAGAGCAGTGGGGGAAAAAGCCGACTCGCCTCGTCGACTTCTACGACGTCAAGGCGGATCTCGAAGCGCTCTGCCACCCCGCAGTGCTGAAATTCGAGGCCTGCGGCCATCCGGCGCTGCATCCGGGGCGCTCGGCCCGCGTATGGCTCGACGGTGCCGAGATCGGCTGGCTCGGCGAACTGCATCCGCGGTGGCAACAGAAGTACGAGTTGCCTCAGCCGGTCGTCGTGTTCGAAGTGGATGCCCAGAGCCTGACCCGTGCTCCATTTCCGCGTCCGGAAGCGCCGTCAAGGTTTCCGGCGGTGGTCCGCGACATCGCGCTCCTGGTCGACGCCGGCCTCCCGACGCAGGCCCTGCTGGACGCGATTCAGGCTGAAAAGCCGGCCATCCTGCAAGACGTACGAGTGTTCGATTTGTATCAGGGCGAGAGCGTCCCCGCCGGGAAGAAAAGCCTTGCGTTTCGGGTAGTTATGCAAGATACTGAACGAACCCTTACGGATTTGGAGGCAGATGCGGCGCGCGACTCAGTGGTCGCCCTCTTGGGCCGACGCTTTGGCGCGAACCTCCGTTGACGCATAAAACAGACCGCAGATGAACTTAAGTCAAAACAAAGACTTCAGGGGGAATGGGATGACTTTGACCAAGGCCGAGCTGGCCGATCTCTTGTTCGAGAAAGTCGGATTGAACAAGCGAGAGGCCAAAGACATGGTGGAGGCCTTTTTCGAAGAGATACGCGGCGCCCTTGAGCGGGGTGAAGCGGTGAAACTGTCGGGTTTTGGCAACTTCCAACTGCGCAACAAGCCGCAGCGGCCCGGCCGCAATCCGAAGACGGGCGAAGAGATTCCGATCAGCGCCCGGCGCGTCGTCACCTTCCACGCCAGCCAGAAGCTCAAAGCAATGGTCGAGAAGGCTCGTCGTGGAGCAAAACCGCAAGAGGGCTGACCTTCCGCCGATTCCGGCCAAGCGCTACTTCACGATCGGTGAAGTGAGCGAGCTGTGCGGCGTGAAGCCGCACGTGCTGCGTTACTGGGAGCAGGAGTTCACGCAGCTGAAGCCCGTCAAGCGCCGCGGCAACCGGCGCTACTACCAGCACCACGAGGTGCTGCTGATCCGCCGGATCCGCGAGCTGCTGTACGAGGAAGGATTCACGATCAGCGGCGCACGCAACCGGCTCGACCATTCGTTTGCCGACAACGACAAGCACGAGCCCGCCGCGCGAAGTCGCCTCCCGGGAGGCCCTGTCGATCTCGCGAGCGTGAAGCGCGAGCTGCGCGAGCTGCTCGATGCGCTGCAGCGCGCGTAGTCTCCTCTGTTAAAATTCGACACGTCGGGGCGTAGCGCAGCCTGGTAGCGTACCTGCATGGGGTGCAGGTGGTCGCGAGTTCAAATCTCGCCGCCCCGACCAACCTTCCATCCGTTCGCGCGTTGCGTCAGCACGCGGCCTGACTCCAGAGTAGTTGTCTCACTACGGCGTTCCAGCTGCATCTGCATCGCAGCGGTGGCGGCCCCGCGACCGACTCAATCGTGGACATGAACTTCGCGCAGGCGCCGCGTGTCAGATCTTGTACCTATAACGCAAAGGAACAACCCATGGGCATACTCAGCGCGATTTTCGACAGGCTTCGCGGCCGCGTGTCCTCTCCGCAGGAAACCGGCGCACAACCGACGACCACGGCGTCTCAGCAACCGACAGCGCCCGGCGCCCCACAGCTGCAAAACGTAGACATCGACAAGGTGCTCAGCGACATGGCCGCGAAGAAGGGTGGTGGCGGAAACTATCGCGAGTCGATTGTGGACCTGCTGAAGCTGCTCGACCTGGATTCCTCGCTGAACGCGCGCAAGGAACTCGCACAGGAGTTGAACGTCAACGCGGGAGCGCATGGCAGCGCCGAGCAGAACATCGCTCTGCACAAGGCGGTCATGAAGAAGGTGGCGGAAAACGGCGGCAAGGTGCCGGAGACCATGAAGCACTAAGCCTTTACGCCCCCCGGCCGGCCCCCCGTTCGTCGCACCCGCTCCCCGTTGGTCACCCGCCCAGACGGTCCATTCCCTCGTTTGAGCGGTTCGTCGCAAACCGGTGGAAGGCCTGTCGCCGGCTCCCTAAAGTGCGCCCATGAACAACATGCGCACAGGGAGCCCGATAATGAACACCAAGCGCCTCAGCCTGGTCCTCTTCCTGACGTTGGTGGCCGGTGTTGCAACCGCAGCAATTCAGCATCGTGACAGCGGTTCGACCAGCGCGGCTGCTCCCCAGGAAGCGGTTGGCGAAATCCCCCGAATCGTCGTCACCGCCAGCAGACCCCAAGCAGACGCCGATGCCTGCGACAACCCCGTTCCGCGCGTCGTGGTCGTTGGCCGCCGGGCCGACCTGAGAGTCGCCGCGAAGTAACACCTACCGAACCCTGTTGGACCCAGTACCGGCGGTAGCGCCCTAGGGCGCTCCGCCGCATACTGGCATTGTGAGCGCGCCTATTTCGATCCGGCGCCGGGAGGCCCTCGAGAGTTTCCAGCGGAAGCATCACCTCGGGCAGCTGACGGTGGTGTTCACCGACATCGTCTCCTCAACGGATCTCAAGCAGATGCTGGGCGACCTGGCGGCGCAGGCGCTGATGAAGGCGCACCACGACCGGGTGCGCGAAATCCTGGCTCAGTTCGCCGGTGCCCAGGAAATCGAGACCGCGGGCGATTCGTTTCTGCTCGTGTTTGCCCATCCCGCGGATGCGGTCGCATTCGCGCTAAGACTTCAAGCGAGCCTGCGTTCGCAATCGCGCGGCCAGGCGGCGATCCGCGACCGCATCGGGATTCACGTCGGCAAGGTGCTGGTCGAAGAGGGCGGCCTGTTCGGCGTCGACGTCGATACCTGCGCCCGC
>Ga0114129_10010254_pt1 | contig 13369 bp, 15 predicted proteins | sample RhiMetdeltSRZDD1_FD_80071 | JGI IMG/M metagenome (GOLD analysis project Ga0114129, IMG submission 80071) | Populus rhizosphere microbial communities from Tennessee, USA - Rhizosphere MetaG P. deltoides SRZDD1 (version 2) (version 2) | ecosystem: Host-associated > Plants > Roots > Rhizosphere >...
CCGCCGCTCGAACGATGGTCGGTTGGGCGCACGACGCTCCTCGGCGATGCCTGCCATCCGATGCTGCCGTTCATGGCTCAAGGCGCTGCGCAGGCAATCGAGGACGGCGCAACGCTCACGGCTTGCCTCGCCGGTTCTAGCCGTGCAGACATCCCGATGGCGCTTCATCGCTACGAGCAACTCCGGCTACCCCGCGCCTCACGAGTTCAAGCGACGTCTACTGCCAACAAGACGCGCTTCCACCTCGCGGATGGTCCCGAACAAGAGGAACGCGACGCACAGATGGCGACCGGATCAACCGACTTCTCGAAAACGGCGATCGCCTGGATCTTCGAGCACGACGCAACGAGGCTGGAGCCATAGGACATCGTCGAGCCGCCGGCGGGGCAGGCTGCGGACGCGACTCACTTCTCGCTCAGGGGGACATTCCCGAACGCTGGCCCATTCGAAGGTTGGTCCCTCGTGCGTTCGCGTGCTCGATCGCAGTCCGTCGACGGCATCGGTGGACTGTCCACCGAGGATCGTCGATTGCTTCCACGATGGCGGCGCAGGTCGTGACGACGTCGGGTCACGACTGATCCGAGTTGACGCCGGTAGCAGGCGACTGTGGCCGGGGTGCGATCTGCGGGCGTTCCGGTGAGAGAAGCACCACCGGTATCCGTCGGGTTGTCCGTTCCTGGTAGCGGGCGTACCCGGCGTACGTGGCGGTGATCTCGCGCCACAGCAGGTCGCGTTCCTGCTCCGACGCCGGCCTCGCCGTCACGACCACCCTGTCGGTGCCGATCTCGACGACTGCCCGGGGAGTGTGATGCAGGTTGAGCGACCAGCCGGGCGGGCGATCCGCACCTCCGTTCGATGCGATCACGACGAGGTCGGTCGCGTCGCGAAAGAACGTAAGCGGTGTCGTACGTGCCTTGCCCGACCGGCGCCCCGTCGTCGTGAGTAAGAGCACCGGCATTCCCGCCACCGAGCCGAAGACACGTCCTCTGCTCACCCGATAGGCAGCCACGTGCGCCCTGCTGAAGGCTCTGATCTCCCAACGCCGCAGCGTTTGCCGAACCGCTGACACGCGCGCACCGTCACACACCTCGTCGCCCTGGGGGGGCGGAGGCGACTCGCCACAACCAGCGCCACGGCAGGCCGCGACGCCCTTGTCTTCTCGAGCTCGGCTGTTTCGGCGCGTACGTCAGAGGCCGACGCAGACAAGTTGCGGGCAGACGCATCGCTCGGTCGCGGACAGTGAGTGTCGACGCGAGGCGGGTTCCAGCGGGTGCGAGCGGAACAAGACGACCCGGGTAGCGGCTCCAAATCGCGCGGCTCACATACGACGAGGACCCGTCGCCTTACTCGTTGTCCGGCTGTCTCGCGGGTGCGTCGTCATCCGAGGCTACAAGCTTGCGCGCCTCTCTCTTCTCCTGCTTTCGCGCGCGCTTCTCGAGACGCGCCCTCTCACGGTCGCGTTTGGCCTGTGTCAGCTGACCCTTTGATCGCGCCATCCGTGTCCTCTCTGTTTACCCACAACGGTGGGCGGGTCGTCACTTCTCGGTCAGCGTGGCCGCGCTCAGGGGCGTTCACTCGAGCGGGACCGCGAAGGCGGACCCGCGTCGGCCACGTAGGGAAGGAGCGCCATCTCGCGGGCCCGCTTCACCGCGACGGCGACCTGCCGCTGGTGGCGGCGGCACGCGCCCGTGATGCGGCGGTTGCGGATCTTGCCCCGCTCCGAGACGTAGCGCCGAAGCTGGTTGACGTTCTTGTAGTCCACCTCAGCGATCTTGTCCTTGCAAAACAAGCACGACTTGCGCCTCAGCGGTTTCCCCGCGCCAGCGGCACGACCGGGGCGCGCTCGCGTTTCGGCGTCCTTCCTCGATCGCGACTTCGCGGCCACCACCCGACCCTACAGGTGCAGGCCCGAACTGAGGAGGTCCGGGCCGCTCGGCTTGCGCTCATGTGGTCATCCCATAGGCGACGTCGAGAGGGACGGAAGCCGCAGACTGCTTGTCGGCGAAGGGTCGAGCGCGGCGAGGTCACACGGCGCGAGGTCAGTCCGAGCGTACGGCGTCGAGCAGGTCTTCGAGCTGTGCGATCGCGACGCAGATCGTGGTGTCGGCTGCTCCGTAATAGAGCTTGACCTCACCCGACTGCGGGTCGTGCACGAGCCCGCACGGGAACACGGTGTTGGGTATGTCGCCCTCGCGTTCGTACGGGGCGGTAGGTCCGAGGACCCAGTTCGGAGCACGGTGCAGCACGCGTGCCGGATCGTCCAAGGCCGTCAACGCGAGCCCCACCCGATAGATGGTGCCGGCAACGGTCTCCTTGACCCCGTGGTAGATCACCAGCCAGCCGTCGTCCGTGCGAAGCGGGGGCGGGCCGATGCCGATGCGAAGCGAGTCCCACCAGGCTCCCTCCCGGGGCTGCAGGACTTGTTCGGGCGGCCCCCAGGTCTTCAAGTCGTCCGAGCGAGAGAGGACGACCTCGCCGCGCGAGCCGCCGTACGACGTCATCGGCCGGTGAAAGAGCACCCATCGTCCGTCGACCCGCTCGGACAGAACGGCGGCGTTCTTGTCCTCCGGTTGGCAGATGACCCCGACTCGTTCGACCGTCCGAAAATCCGTCGTCTCGGCGAGGTAGACGGCCGGGCCACTCGGTCCGTACGCGGTGCACGTGATCAGCCAACGCTCGAGCTCGGCCACCCACACTGCGCGTGGGTCTTCGAACCCCCACTGCTCGCTCTCGATCCCGTCCGTCGGCGCGAGCAGCGGCTCCGGATCGATCGACCATCCACTCAGGCCGTCGGCCGAGCGAGCGACACTGAGATGGGAGATTCCCCGGCGGTCCTCGACGCGCGCGAGGACGACGGTTTCACCGTCGACGATCGCAGCTGCGGGGTTGAAGACGGCGTTGACCGGTTCGGGCCAGTCGGCGGCGGTCAGAATCGGATTGCCGACGTGGCGTCGGAACACTTCGTGGCTCGACATCACGCCGCCCTGGCTCGAATCCTGCGTCGGTCCGGGGCCGGGAGGGCGGCGGCGTCGAGCAGGAGCTGAGCACGATGGAAGGCGAGCGTGGATTCGGCGCCCTCGTTCTCGTTGAGGTCGGTCTCGCCGAGGCCGTCGCTGCACCCTCCCGTTGCGAAGTCGTAGAGCGGACGGTCGAGCCGATTGCGACCCAGGAACCAGTCGAACGCGTTGCGTGCGCGCCATCCGTGTTCCCGATCCCCCGTCGCGACGAGCGCGGCGAGCTCGGCCTCGACGAACGCCGTCGCCTCGAGAGGCTGCTCGTCGCCCGCACCCGGGGCGGGTTCGTCGCGGCCTCGCCCGTGATGGCCAGGGAGGCGCAGCGTGCCCTCGTCGAGGCCGCACTCGTCACCAAGCCAGGCAAGCGCCTCGAGCCCGATGGCGACGTCGGTCGGCCGCCTGAGCGCCGATCCCCCGACGATGAGCGCCTGTGGGAGCCGCGCGTTGTCGTACGCAAGGCGGTCCTCGAACCACAGCCACGTACCCGCCGCAGATTCGTGGTAGGCGGACGCGAGCTGCTCGACGAGCCGTTCGAGCAGCACTCTCGCGTCGGGGTCGAGGCGATCGGGATCGAGACGCGCGAGGCCCAGAACGGTGTAGGCGGCTGTCCGCAGCGAGACGTCCGAACGGAGCGACGGCAAGAGTGCAGTGAGGAGCGCATGAGCCGGCCCTGAGAGAGCCGGGATCCAGGCGGTCGCGAGGATCTCGCCGAGCGCCCACATCGTTCTGCCGACATGGTCGCCGACATGCGGCTCGTCCAGCCAGCGTCGGTCGTAGCCCATGAAGTTCCGCATCCCGGTGCCCTCGGGCCCGGCGGCGAATTGTAGGAACGCGAGCGAGCGGTGGAGCACCGGCGTCCACTGACGGTCGGGCGCGCGTCCCGTCAGCTCGAGCGCGACGACCGCGAGCCGGGCGACGTCGTCGACGCAGTACCCCGTTTCCCAGCTGGGAATCACGCCGTTGGCGTGCTGGATGATCCCGACGTCGTCGACCAGAGTCCGCAGATGATCCGTTCTGACCGACGAGAGCTCGAGCTCGACGATCGGTATCGGCTCTCGCCGCGGCCGGGCCAGGGCGGCCTCTTGCAGCACGACCGCCGTCTCGGCGGCGATCGACGGCCAGGCGAGCTCGGCTCCGATCCGCCCTGCCTCGGCACGCGCTGCGGCAAGGGAGTCGGGGCGCTCGATGAAGCCGCAGACCGCATGCTCGATCGCCGCGGCATCGTCGAACGGAACGAGCTTCCCAGCGCCCGTCGCGAGCATGTCCTTCGCGAAGAGGTAGGGCGTCGAGATCGCAGCGCAACCGGCGGCCAGGGCGTAGGTCAACGCCCCTGACGCGATCTGCTCCGGATTGCGGTAGGGCGTCAGGAAGACGTCGGTGGCGTGCAGCAGATCGGCCAGCTCGTTGACCGAGAGAAAGCGATCGTCGAACTCGACGTGATCCGCGACTCCGAGGTCGACCGCGCGACGCTCGAGGAGGAGTCGATACTGCTCCCCCTGGAGCCGCGCCACTTCCGGGTGGGTTCTTCCGGCGACGAGGTACAGCACCTCGGGATGACGCTCGACGATCGCCGGCAGCGCCGCAATCGCCGTCTCGATCCCCTTTCCGGGAGAAATGAGCCCGAACGTCGAGAGGACGAAACGTGACCGGAGTCGATCGAGGCCAAGCACGGCGCCGTTGCCGCTTCGGCGACCGAGGACGACCGGCGCCCCGTGCTGAACGACGCGGATCTTCTCCGGGGCGCAACCGTTCATCCGCAGGAGGAGCTCTCGCGCAGTCTCGGTCATGACGATCACGCGCTCCGCCTCTGCGCACAACGCCGTGAGGACTTCGCGTTGGTGATCCGTGGGCTCCGACAGGACGGTGTGCAGCGTCAGGACGAGCGGTCTCGTGAGCTCCTTCGCGAATGACAGCACGTACTCGCCGTCGGCACCGCCGAAGATCCCGTATTCGTGCTGCAACAGGACGACGTCGATGTCGAGTCGACCCAGAAGTCGTGCCGCTCGGACGTAATCGCCCCGCACCGCCTGCGACACGGTTGCGAGGACATCGTGCCGCTGCGGGCTCGACGCCTCGTCGACGATCGCGATTGCGCCCACGCTCTTGACGCCGGGAACCGCCAGCAACGACGACCGCACGTCGAATGCGAAGGTTCCGATCCCGCACGCGCGCGGGGGGTACGTCGAGAAGATCGCTGTACGCACGGTGGCCGTGCGCCCCTTTCGCCAGGTGTCCGGCGTGCTGGCGCTCAAACGCCGAAGCCTGGCCGGGTCGGACCCATCGTAGCCGACCGCGTCACGATCACACCGTGACCTTCCCCGGCCCGCCCGATGTCATTGGACCGTTCCGACGGCCGCTCGGCACGCGCGGGGACGCGGAAACCTCAGGAACGGAGCGGTTCGGCCGGCCGCATGGACACCACGCCGTCACTGTCGACCGAGAGAACCTGACGTGCCGGCGCCCCGTGCCTCCCGAATACGTGGAGCAACGAGCGACGCCGGGCCGGGGCGATGATCGCGTGCGTGTCCGTGCGAGTCTCGATCCGGTACCCCTCGCGTACCCGCGCATCGAGGAACTCGGTGAGCGCTCTCGTCCGTGCCTCTTCCCGGTCGTCGAGTGCTCGCGTCATGGTTCCTCGGATAGCGACTGTCCTTGGCGGTGGCCCACGACGAGAGTCGGGCCCTCGCCCTATTGGCCACGCCACGTTTGGAACAGCTGCCGCGTGGCGAGCGAGAGCGCTCCGACCACGCTCATGCCCAGAAGCCACCAGAGGGTCGCGAACTCCGGGGCGGCGCCTGTGAGCACAGCCCACGTCGCAACGTACCCACTCCAGAGCATGAGCGCCCAGGTCATCCCGGGCCAGTGGAGGACGTTGGTCATCTGTGTCTCCTCTTCCCGACCGGGCAGCCAAGCTGCCGATCGAATCGCACGAACGGGTTCCCTGCTGCGCTCGGGCCAGGGAAACAGCTGAAGAGGAGTGCTAAGCCTCGGCGGCTACGACGCTCGACCGGACGCGCACAGAGAATAGCCGAAACTTGTGCGATCTGTCACATTTTTGGCTCGGCGACCACCGCGCGAGAAGCGGCGCACGCCAGGGCGCGACCCTTTGCCCCTTCCCCCGTAGCCTGGCTCGCTCGGCAACGAGTGCTGGCCCTGCGAGTCGAATCCTGTTCGCCTTGGCTCCTACGTCTCGCGCGCCCAGGGCGCGTCGGGAGATTGCGGGCTTTCGGCCGGGGTTCTGGCCGCAGGGCCAGTCAACCTACCCTACCTCATTCGGAGCCGCATGCCGCTTTTCGTTTCGCGAAGCTCCGTCGTAGGCGTCGAATCCGGCCGTCGGACTTGCCGCCGGCTCAGCGGTGAGCCGCGGTCGGCGACCTCCGGGGCGGAGGCCTGGTCGCCGCGACCCTATCGGCGATCGCCCGACCCAACCCGCTCGCTCGTGCGATACCGCGCGTAGAGCCGTGGGAGCGCCACGTTCGGCTCGACGAGGAACTCCTCGGGCTCGAGATCGATCCACGGGTACTCGTCTGGAGCGGCGAGTCGCCGAGCGCCGGCGAACGCCTCGACGACGGCAACGGAGGGCTTGGGCACGCCGTCCGCCCGCCACAGCCCGAAGGAGCGCTCGTGGACGGCGAGATCGAGCGGCGGCTCTTCCCAGATTGCCGGGGCGTAGTCGGTGTAGCACCAGAGCATCGCGCCCACGCTGCCGGCCCGCTGCAACGCCGTCAGCGCTCGTTCGGTGAAGGCCGCCGCAGCCTGCTCTTCGACGAGGGAGCTTGCGTTTCGCCTGACCGCCTCGCCAACCGGATCGCCGCGGCGGTAGGTGGGCAGGCCGAACTCCGCGAACAACACGTCACGTCCGCCGGCGAGCCAGCGCGTGACATCAGCCAGGAACGGCAGGAGCTGTTCGTCCGTGGGCCCCTCGGCCCACCGGGCGTAGATGGGATAGCCGTGCATCGAGAGGACGTCGCATATCTCAGACGCTTCGCGTGGCCCGAGGAGGCGATCGTTCTCCAGGTCCTCCATGTGCAAGCCGACGGTGAACCGCGCCCTCGGGTCGGCCGCGCGGATCGCCGAGGAGATCCGTCGCAGCCACTCTCGCGCAGACGAGCGGGTCGGCGGTATCACGCAGTTCGAGTTCTCGTTCCCGAGGTCCCACAGCCACAGGGCGCGATGGCCGGCCAGAGCTCCAGCTGCCTCGGTCGCCAACAAGGCCTGCGCTCGGGCGATGAGCGGGTCCGAGTACCAGTTCCGCAAGGCGCTTCCGCTGACCCTGCCGTCGGACACCACACGAAAGCGATCGTCGCGGTCGGTCCCGCCCAGGGCCCACGCCGGAATCGAGTTCACTCCGCTCATGTGACCAGTGAAGAGCGTGGGAACGAGCGCGAGGTCCGCTCCGGCGGCCAGATCCGCCACGGCGATCAGACGATCCAGCATGCGCCGGTCCACCTCGTCAGGGGCCGGTTGGAAGTCCGCCCAGGTGAGGAAGAGCCTGATCGAGTCGAGCCCGCTGGCGGCGATCCGCGCGAAATCGGCGGCGACCTCCATGCGATCGAAGTCCGACCACCACCCCATCGCCGTTCGAGCCGGCCAGTAGTTGACGCCGAGCCTGAAACGCTCGCTCGACGACACGGGGTCAGCCAACGTTGCCTTCGCCCGCGCGTCGCGCGTGATCCGCGGCCACGCGGATATAGAGCTCGAGATAGTCGTCGACCATGCGGTTGGAGTCGAAGCGACGCTCGACCGAGTCCCGCACGAGGGCCCTGTCCATCGACGCGGCGGCGCGCACCCCGACGACCGCCTCTCCGAGAGAGCCGACCAGGAAACCGTTCACACCGTCGCGGACGATCTCAGGCATCGATCCACGTGGATGGGCGATCACCGGCGTTCCGCACGCCATTGCCTCGACGACGCTGAAGCCGAACGGCTCGTCGAAGCTGACGAGGTGAAGGAGCGCCCGAGCTCCGGCGAGGAGCTCGCCGCGGCGATCGGGGCCTACGGCGCCGACGTACGTGATCCGTTCTCCGTCGAGCCGCGGCTCGACGGATCGCTCGAAGTACTCGTGGTCCTGAATGATCCCCGCGATGATCAGCGGCAGGCCGGCCTTCTGCGCAACGTCAATCGCCTCGACGGCGCCTTTCTCGGGATGGATCCTTCCGAAGAACAGCAGGTAGTCGCCCGGCCCCTCCCCCGGCCCGAACTCGTCCATGTCGATCCCGTGGTGGATCGTCGCGACGTAGTCGAGGCGCTCGTGCCGGTCGGAGTCGCTGATCGCGACGTAGTAGCCGGTCGAGTTGTACTTCTCGAACACGGGGACGATCTGCTCGGACGAGAAGCCGTGGATCGTGGTGACCACTGGTGTGTCGACCAGGTTGCTGTATGTGAGCGGCAGGAAGTCGAAGCTGTTGTGGATCACGTCGAACTCGCCCGCTCGTTCGAACAAGGCCGAGATGTGGAGGGCCTCCCAGACCTTCGCCGACAGTCCCGGATCCTCCGAGTATCCGGTCGGAGCGGTCGCCACCAGGCGTGCCCCGGTTTCCGAGTCGGCCGTGGCGAACAGCGTGACGTCGACTCCCCGACGGACGAGCCCCTCGGTCAGGAGCGACACGAACTGCTCCCACGGTCCGTAGTGACGTGGGGGAACGCGCCACGAGATCGGCGCAAGCATTGCTATGCGGAGCCCGTTGCCCGACGGGCTGGCGGCCGCAGCCGGCTCGTTGTCGCGCACCTGTCTAGCGGTCTGACGCGGCCGCGCCGCGCGCTGCCGCGCCGCCCCTTTGCGAGGCGGCGAGGGCCTCGAGCTCGAGGCTCAATTCGCCGACGATCCGCTCGAGCCGGTCATTCCGCGCAATGAGCTCCGCGATCGCAACCTGTGTCCCGGTCGTGGACAGAATCGGTTGCCGGCCCTTGTCCGACCCTGCCAGCTCGTCGATGCGCGCTCGCAGGGCCTCGTCCAGGGTTTCCATCCGTACTCCTTGTCGACCGGAATGATACAAGCACACACCCTGGTCACGCCGAGACACTCGCCCTCGGGATCCCGTGCGATACTCGGTGCGTGCTTGCTCTTGGGGGGTCGCCGCCGGTCATGGCGATCTCTCGCCCTGCCAGGCGCGCCATGCCAACGACCGCGTCGAACTCAGCGAGAGGAAAGGATGCAATGAAGGGCTCGCAGAAACCCAAGAAGCTCGGAAAGAAACCTGCGCAGAAGACGCTCAAGGAGCGACGGACGGCGAAGCGCGCCGCAGCGAAACATGCCAACCGCGGGCTCGGCACCTGAACGACAGGCCCACCCCAAGAGTGCGGCCCGTGCGGAGGCTTGGCTTCTCCGTGTGACGGAGGCCCTGTCGGTCAGACGGCGTCGGCACTCGCGAGTCCGTTACTCGCGGTTCGCGCAGCCAGTAGGACGAGCGCGGGGTCTGGTCCTTGACCGTGGCGCCATAAGTGGAGGAGGCGATCGGTCAACAGCGCCCGCTTGGTGATGAACTCGCTCGAAGCGAGTGGCGAGGGGTGGAGCGCGGCGAGTGCCAGAACGCTGTCTCGGCAGTACGTCGAGCAGAAACTGCTGGTTGACGTACGCCGACCCAGCGCGCCAGACCCTGGAATCGTCGATACGGGGGTCTCGCCAAGCCTGGCCTGGCAAAACGAGCAGCGCAACTGATCCGCGTTCCCGTCGCGCACCGGAGGCGCAGGCGTGGCTCGACCTGAGTCGACCGCCAGTCGTCCAGACCAACGGAGAGCCGAAAGCGGTTCGGACATGCTGCCCTTCCTCTAAAGGTTGGCCGGAGCTTCTGCGAGGGGGCCGGCTCGCGAATCCTGTCCCCCCGAAACGCGCAACAGCGAATCTCCTCCCAGTCTAGCCTCGACTCGTGCGTCCGGCCCCGGTCGTTCGGCCAGTCACACCAGGACCAGTTCTGCGCGGGAAGGATGAGAAGTAGGAGCGAGTCCCCCTCTGCCGACTGCGGCGCCGGGCGGGCTCACCCGAGTCCGCCCGCCCGGCTGCGGCCGATCGGCCGGCCCGCCAGAGGAGGAACGAACGGCGTGTCACCGCCCGCGCGATTGCGGCGCACCGGACCGCTACGTAACGTCCGTCTCCGGAGACTCGCTCGCTGGGCGTGCGACGGAGATCTGGTACTCGACCGGGGCTCCAGCATCATCGTCCTCGTCGGTCGCGACCTTCGTGACCTCCCAACCGTGGGCGATGATCTGGCCTACGAGAGGGCGCACGTACAGGGTGATTACTTTGGAGGTGCCGTCCGGGTAGTGGACGAGCGTCTTGTGTCCGCTGGGAACCATGGGCATGAGGTCCTTCTTACACGTATGGAGCCCTACGGTCGAGAACGACCGTCCTCCGACCTCGAGACCCCTGCGCACATGCCCTACGCCCGGGAGAGGCCGCGCCGGAAGGCGGTGCGTAGCTCCTCGACCGTTTCGCCGGCGAGCGTGTGATACGTCAGTTCCTCCTGCTCGGCCCGGTCGAACAGGTCGAGGAACGCTGCGATCTTCGGCTCAGGCCGCACCGTTGCAGCCTGCCCTTCCGCAAACCCGTCCGCGGTAGGTGTGAGGAGAGCCGACTGACGGGGACGCTCCAAGCCTCGGAAGGCGAGCTGGTCAGCCTCTCTGCTTGCGGAGTTCTCGCGCGTCGCGCATTTGCTGCGCTTCACGGCTTCGTGCCTCCCTCGTCTCGCGGTCTTGTGCCTGCTTGAGTTGCTGGACGAGGACACTCCGAAGCTCGGCAAGACCGGAAGGCGGCGGGTCGGGAAGAACGTCAACGATCCGCTCGCGGTCCGGACGGCTGAGAGCGACGAGGTCGTTACCGTTCTTGCTGGCCAGCTTGAGCTTTGCGGCCAGCTCATCGGCGTTCAGCAGCCCGACGAGCAGCTGCACTTGGTCGGTTCGTACTGCGACACCGGAGAGGTGCATGTCTCACACCCTATTCACCGGGGCCGATGAACCATCGTCCGGCGGTTGCGCACGCGACACGCCGGGAGGCGTGGCTGCCTGTCTCGTTCTGATGCAGCGGTATTGAAGTCTCGGATCGACGAGGCCTCAATGCTCGACGAAAACAGCGATTGCATGCTCCGGACGACTCGGTGCCACAGTCCGCCATGAAGCATCGGATCCAGTTACTCCTAGGACATCCAGGTATGCGCGCGTCGGCATGCCACGCCGGACTGTTGGCGGAACGGGTGTGCTCTCAGGGCGAACCTCCACGTGGGAGAGCGCCGTTAGAGCACCGAAGCGGCTCGCCTCGCTCCCGCCCCGAACAACAAGACCGTGCTTGGCCGACGGATCACGTCTCTGCGTTGGAGCCGCGATGACAGCACGAATCCGCTTTCCACCTGGTGAGGTTTCCTGACAGACGGCGCGGGTAAGGCTCGTCTCATGCTCTACGGCAGGCGGGTCGAAGCCGCCGCTGTCGAGAGACTCGTCGCCGGCGCGCGGTCGTCGCAAAGTGGCGCACTTCTCGTGCGCGGAGAGCCGGGCGTCGGTAAGTCAGCGCTTCTTGCGCACGCCGAGGAGCAGGCCACCGACATGCGAGTGCTGCGGTCGGTCGGGATCGAGGCGGAATCAGAGCTCGCCTTCGCCGGCCTCCACCAACTCCTCCATCCTGTTCTCGATCGGGTCGACCGGCTGCCCGCGCCGCAGTTGGCGGCACTCGGTGGCGCGTTGGGCCTGCGGCAGGCATCCGTTGGGGACCGCTTCCTCGTCGGTGTCGGCGTCCTCAGTCTGCTCGCTGAGGCGGCCGAAGAGGCGCCTTTGCTGGCCGTGATCGACGACGCTCACTGGCTCGATCAGCCGTCTGCTGACGCGCTCACCTTCGCTGCACGCAGGCTCGAGGCCGAGGGCGTCGTGCTGCTCTTCGCGGCGCTCGAGGGCGGTGTGCGGCAATTCGAGGCCCCTGGCCTGGCCGAGCTGACGCTCCGAGGACTTGACCGGAAACCGGCAAACGAGCTGCTCGCCGAGCGCGTCCGGTCGCCTCTAGCGCCCGCGGTGAGGAACCGATTGGTCGAGAGCTCCGGCGGCAACCCGCTCGCCCTGATCGAGCTTCCGACCCTGCTGAGCGACGCGCAACTCGCCGGCCGCGAGGCGCTCCCGGACCCACTTCCAGAGAGTGCGGAGATGGAGTGGGCCTTCAGCGAACGTGCCCGACGCCTACCGCCTACCGCCCAGACCCTGCTGCTGCTCGTCTCGGCCGACGACTCCGGCCGGCTCGCGACCGTAATGGATGCAGCCGAGATGCTCGGCGTGGAGCCGAGCGCCTTCGACCTGGCCGAGACGGCGGGCCTGATCCATCTCACGGACGGAGGCGTCGCTGTTCGCCATCCGTTGATTCGTTCTGCCGTGTACCGCGGCGCCACGTCACGACAGCGCCGCGCCGTGCATCGGGTGCTGGCCGAGGTCCTCCATCGAGAGCAGGACGCGGACCGACGGGCCTGGCACCGTGCCGCCGCTGCTCCGGGCGAGGACGACGACGTGGCTCAGGAACTGGAGCTCACGGCCGAGCGCGCGAGGCAAAGGAGCGGCTTCGCCGCTGCCGCCCGTGCGCTCGAGCGTGCGGCCGAGCTCTCGAGTGACGACGAGGCTCGCGGCCGCCGGCTTGTACGAGCTGCGGAGGACGCATGGCTCGCGGGTCGCCCGGAACGCGCGAGCGCGCTCATCGCCCGGACTACGCGTCTCGTCACGGACCCGCTCGTGCGTGCGGACGTCGTACATCTGCGTGGCACGATCGAGCTCCGGTGCGGCGTCCCTGCGGACGCCCTCGTCACGCTCTCCGGCGGAGCGGCCGAGATCGCGGCGATGGCTCCCGCGAAGGCGACAGAGATGCTGATCGAAGCCGGCCAATCGGCGTCGTACGCAGGAGACGCCGCACAGATCGTCGAGATGGGCCGGCGGGCGAAGAGCCTGCTGCGGGCCGACGATGCCGACCAGCGCTTCAGTGTCGATGTCCTCGCGGGCGTCGGGAGCCTTCTCGCGGGCGACCCCGAGCAGGCCGTGCCGCTCCTTCGCGAGGCGCTGGAGCTGGCCGCCGGGTTCCAGGATCCGCGACGGCTCGTCAATGCCGGAGCGTGCGCGGGTTACCTCGGCGACGAGACCACCGAGTTCGAACTTTACTCGCGCGCTGCCGCGAGGGCACGCGAGGAAGGTGGTGTCAGCACACTGCCGTACGTCCTCGAGTTCCTGGCGCGGGCCGAGGCGCTCAACGGACGCTATGCCGCCGCTGAGGCGCATGCCTCCGAAGGTCTCCGACTCGCCTCCGAGACGGGTCAGTTGAACTCGATCTGCCATCTGCTCGCGTCGCTCGCGCTCATCGCCGCCGTTCGAGGGCGCGAGGACGAGTGCCGTTCGTATGCCGG
>Ga0114129_10010255_pt1 | contig 13368 bp, 12 predicted proteins | sample RhiMetdeltSRZDD1_FD_80071 | JGI IMG/M metagenome (GOLD analysis project Ga0114129, IMG submission 80071) | Populus rhizosphere microbial communities from Tennessee, USA - Rhizosphere MetaG P. deltoides SRZDD1 (version 2) (version 2) | ecosystem: Host-associated > Plants > Roots > Rhizosphere >...
GCGCGGTTCGCGGTCGCATTCCGCGATCCCTCGCGTTCGCTGTCGCCGCCACCGTGGTCGCAACGATCGCTCCCGTTGTGCATTTCACACCGGTTTTCGATCCATTGCTGGATCCAGTCGAGGCTTACCTGCGTCCGCCGCAAGGACTCTCGACGTTCAGTATTTTCCCGTGGACCGCATTCGTGTTTGCTGGCGCGTGCATCGGAGTGCTGCTTGACGCCGCGCGAACCCCGGATGCCGAATCGCTGTTGAACAAGTGGCTGGCCGGCGCCGGGCTTGTGCTTGCCGCGAGCGCGTACGCGGCATCGTTTCTTCCAAGTCCATACGCGCACTCAGAATTCTGGGGTGCTTCGCCCGCATTCTTTGCGCTTCGTGCCGGTCTGCTTACGGCGATGATTGCCTTTGCCTACGGCTGGGGCCACGTCATCATCGGGTCGTCGTGGAGTCCGATGCAGCAGCTAGGTCGAAGCTCGCTGTTCATCTACTGGATTCACGTCGAATTGGTGTACGGGTTGATTTCTCTACCGATTCACAAGGCGCTGACGCATGCGCAAGCGTGGACGGCGTACGTGGCTTTCGTGCTGCTGATGCTCGTGCTGTCGATGCAAAAAGATCGTTTCGTCGCGTGGTGGAAGACGCGCGGGAAACAGCGGCGCGCTTACTTAATCGAATCCAGCACTTTTTGAATCACGTCGGCGCGCGCATCATGCTTGTCGCGGAAATCCCGCGCGATAGTCGACAACTGGATTCGAATCAGCGCGAGTGACCGGCTGGCAGACGCAGCGTCGTACCCTTCGCCGCGTGACGCCTTGGACAGCGCGTCGAGATTGAGGCGGTTCCGCAACTCAGCAACCAGCGGCACTTCGTCCTCGGTCAATCGGGACAACACGCGAGCGAGAGCCACCGCCTGTTCTTGTTCTCGTCGATCGGCGCGTTCCTCGATCTTCCTCCCGGACTTGAACCGGTCGTCACTGTCGAGGGTGCGGCCGCGACGTTCCGCATCTCCGACATCTATCAAACCCGCGTACGACGACGCGATCGATCCGTACGATCGACGAGCTTCAGTGAAGAGCGCGCGCTCCTCCAGCAGTTGCGCGCGTGCCATGTCCTCCGCCAACAGCGTCCGTGCGAGATCCATGTCGCGAGGACGGCGTCCGTCCTGCATCGCGACGATCTCCATCCATCCAAGCGCCCGCGCGACCAGATCTGCTGGCGGCCATTGATGGCCGCCAGCGAAGAACTCCATTCGGTGTGGGCCCGAACTTCGGCTGAGCGCCTCGTCGATCTTCTTCACTTCCATCAAGTTGAAATCGGTGTGCCCCGCCATGCCGAACCACGCGAACGATTTGCTTTTGTTCTGTTCGGACTGGGGACTGGGCTGGCCGGACGTAATGACGCCGGCAATCCGACCCGTCTGGTGCGCGAGCAGCCACGCGACAGTTGCGCCGCCGGAGTGTCCGGCCGCATACACGCGCCGCTCGTCGACCGCATAACCGCCGAGAAGTGCCGGCCACATCGCGTTGATCGAGCGCAAGGTCGGCTCCCACGGCCCGTTTCGAGAGTTCTCCGAGGCGGCCACAATCCACCCGAATCGTTCCGCCGCCTCACGGAACACTTCAGCGGCGCGGGCCGCCCGACCGCCTGGATCGAACACGAGTAGCAGCGGCCACTTTCGGGAGGTTTCGTATTTCGTCGGGAGGTAAAGCGTGTAGGTCTGGCTTGGATCAGCTGGACAGCTGACGTGCTCGACCAATGTCCCGCGAGCAGGTCCTTCGACTCGCGCACCTTGACGCTCGCTCGGGGCAGGTTGCTGCGGCAAAACAGCCACAAGAGCCGCCGCTACCAACGGAGCAAGTTCTATGGCCATAAAGTGCCATTCAGAAATGACTTAGGGCTCTCCGCTGATGCTCGTCGCCGAGCCCTTGTGATTATCCTGCTGACACAATATAAGATGGGCAGGTTTTCCAATTGCCCGAAAGCCCGGCAAGCTGCGAGTGTAAATCCTAATAGTTTGAAACGCCTATGATTAGCGTCGCCGCTATCCGCATGCAGCAATTTGGGGTGCAGTTCTACCAGGCCTCACTCAGCGCCAGCGACATCGACAAGCTCGTCCGTTTCGAGGTACTCAGTTACGGCGAGCAGTCACAGCCGGTCCGCGGCCGGAAGAAAGTGCCGGCACCCACCAAGGTCAACTGGGACCTCTTGGAACGCCGGATTGCGGCAAACGAAAAAGCCTACCAGCGCCAGATCATTCGCAAGAAGATTGATGAGCTCGTGCAGTATTACGAGCAATGCCGGCAGGCGAGAGACCTGCCGTCGATTCCGGGCGCGGTCATCATCTCTTGCGACGAGACGCTGAAGTTCGAACCTGTTGAGTCGGGGTCCACCGTCGGAATGCTGAAGGTCCCGGAGCGCGAAGGGATCCTTCGTGCGATCGACGGTCAGCACAGGCTTCTGGCGCTTCATGCGGACATCGAGCACTTTGGCGACGAGCCGTTCACGGTCCCCGCCGTCATTTTCGACCGGCTTCCGGACGACCACGTCGTTCAGATGTTCGTCACGATCAATGCGAAGCACACGCGCCTGAACGCATCGCACCTGGTTTCGCTGTCGGGACGCCAGCTCTATAGCGACGAGAGTCTCGCGGCTGCCCACGACATCGTTCGCGCACTGAACGATCGCGAGGATTCGCCGCTATACGGCGACATCAAATTGCTCGGCGTCGGGCGCGGCCGGGTAGCCCAGGCTCCGCTTGCCCAGGAGTTGAAGAAATTGTTTGCGGCGGAGGCGTTCGGCGCCGGTCGAAAGGGAGACGCATTTCGCGAGGAATCGAAGCGATTTTTCGTGAATTACCTCAAGCAGGCCGCACAGGTGTTTGGCGCCGCCTGGAACGGGCGGAAATACAGCATCAAGAGTGCGACGGCCCTTCGCGCCTTCATCAGGGTCGCGCCGGACGTGATTCGCCGCCTCGACCAGGAACACGCGGATCGCACCGATTTCCGCGCCATAGGCCGCGTAATTGCGCCGTGGGGCCGACGGATTGGCGACCTTCGGTTTGAAACAGAGGGAGCGTGGAAACGGCACGGGACGACGGTCGATTCCCTTGCCAAAGAGCTGCGGCTGGCGCTTCAGTACCCGGAGGGGGCGGCGGTGTAACTGCCGGCGGGGTCTTCAGACCCCGCCAACAAAAAAAGGGCATCGCCAGTTATTGACGATGCCCTTGCGGTTGTTGCGGGCGACCCGGCTCCCCAGCAACTCACGGCTCCCTGCCGTAAATATTCAGGCCGCCAGCACCCTCCATAAGAGCAAGCGGTGTACCGCTCGATTTCCTTCTGTTTTATGCATTTAGCTGCCGGATACGGAGGGGGCCACCAACGAAAATTGTGGGTCGATTACATTTTTGATCGGGCCCTCTCGTTCGTCAGGGTTTGCACCGCTGTCTGGATTGCTATTTCGTCGTTTCCGGGGGTGTCAACTGCGGTTTATGCACAGCAACCGGGCAGCATCTCGGGAAGAGTCGTTGATGCCAGGACGGGAGCAGGCATCGACAAAGTCCTCGTCCTCATCGAGGATGGAGGTCCGTCGACGCAGACGGACGCAACCGGCGCCTTCAGCCTCGCCGCAGTTTCCCCGGGGCCTCATAAACTCTACGTCTCGGTTGTCGGCTACATCCTGGTCAGGCGTGACGTGGAGGTCGCGCCAGCGGCGGCCGTCGACGTCACGATCCCGCTGAGTGAGGGCACCGGCACCTACACCGAAAGTGTCACCGTTTCGGCCGATCGCTTCCGCACCGCCGATCCGGGGGTGGCCGCGCAGCAGGTTCTCGGCAGTGCCGACATCCAGAATCTTCGCGGTGTTCTCGCCGACGATCCGTTACGCGCGGTGCAGGTTCTTCCTGGGGTTGCCGCAGCCGACGATCTGCGGAGCGAGTTCAGCGTCCGCGGCAGCCATTTCACTCACCTGAACATGACGGTCGAGGGTTTCTCGACACCATATCTCCTTCACACCGTTCGGGCAGTCGAAGACCAGTCCTCGTCGGGATCGGTCGCCATGATCAACAGCGACATCCTCGAAGACGTCACCCTGCTCAACGGTGGTTACGCGCAACGATATGGCGACCGAACCGGTGCGGAACTCGACTTCCGTCTGCGCGAGGGTTCGCGGGAAAGGCGTCAGGCGCGAGTCGCGGTGAGTGGCACGAGCGCCTCTGTCGTGGGTGAAGGACCGCTGGGGCGCTCGAAACGCGGATCGTGGCTGGTTACCGGACGGCAGAGTTATCTCCAGCTCCTCGTAGAACGGATGTTCGACGACAGCGACGGATTCAATTTCGGCTTCTCGGATGCCCAGGGAAAAATGGTCTTCGATTTTTCCTCTTCCCAGCGAGTGGAGTTCACGGTCATTGCCGGTCATTCGAAGCTCGAGGAAAGGCGGGAGGATCTCGACAGCCAGGACCTATTCACTGGGCGCAACGGGTCGGTCATCGGCATTGGTATGTGGCGCCTCACTCGTCGGCGCGGTGTCTTGACCGCTCGCGTTTTGTCGTCGTTCAACGAATTCAGTAATCAGACAATCGACCAGGTGAAGCTCGACGCCGGCCACGACAAGGAAGCGGCGGGACGTGTCGACGCCAGCGTGACGGTTGCGCGACACATCCAGGCTGATACGGGTGCGCAGGCCGAGTTCGTCGACGAGACGCGGTTTCGTCAACGCTTCAGCGGCGCGCTCGGACGTTATCGCACGATCAACGACCTCCACGGTCGCGCGACGCGCTCCGGTGGTTACGCGCAGTTACGGCTCACGGCGGGACCGCTTACGGTAATTCCTGGCGCGCGCGCCGATCACTGGACCTTGACCGATGAGACGACCGTGTCGCCGTGGATCCAGGGAGAGTGGCGACTGCCGCACTCGATGTTCATTCGCGGTGGAACGGGGATCTACAGACAGTTTCCCGATTTCGAGCAAGTGATCGGGGCGTTGGGGCTGCCGGGTGCGGGGGCGCAGCGCGCAGAACAGTACGATTTCGGGTTCGAGCAGCGAATCGGCAGCTCGATACGATGGCAAGCGACGATCTTCGATCGCGAAGAAGAGGGATTCTTTCGCCGGCCAGGGGCCGAAACGCGTCTCGTGAACGGGCGCGTGGTTCGCGGCGTCGTGACCGCGCCCTACGAAAATGCCTTGCACGGATATGCGCGTGGCGTCGAGCTGCTCATTCAGCGTCGCAGCACTCGCGGTGTTTCCGGTTGGCTCGCCTATTCATACGGACGCGCGCACCGCACGGACACGCTCACGCATGAATCGTACTGGAGCGATCTCGATCAACGCCACGCCGTCAACCTGTACCTTTCCTTCAGGATCTCCGATCGCACGAATATCAGCACCAAGATCCGTTCAGGCACCAATGTGCCGGCGCCGGGATATTACGAACAAAGAGGGGACGAGTTCTTCGTCAACTCGATGCGCAATACGCTGAGACTGCCGACCTACTCTCGCCTCGACGTGCGGGCGAACCGCACGTTCAACTGGGCGCGGAAACGACTCACGCTGTTTGCCGAAGTGATCAATCTGTTCAACCGCGACAACGTTCGTTTCAATCCACCGGGCGTGAACACGGCGACCGGACGCGTGTCGAACCTCTTCGAATCGCTCATTCCAATCGTTCCTTCGGCGGGAATATTGATCGAGTTCTGACCTTGCCCAACCCCGTAGAACGCTGTAGACCCGATGACGACTATCGACCTGAACTGCGACATGGGTGAGTCCTTCGGCGCGTACACCATTGGTGCCGACGACGCGGTGATGCCGAGCATTACCTCCGCGAATGTGGCGTGCGGCTACCACGGCGGTGACCCCGGTGTGATGCGCCGCACGGTTCGACTGGCGCGAGACGCGGGTGTACGGGTGGGAGCGCATCCAGGGTTTCCCGATCTCATGGGATTTGGCCGTCGCGAGATGCGCATGGCGCCGCAGGATCTGGAAGACATGGTGGTGTATCAGATTGGCGCGCTTGGCGCGATTGCGAGGAGTGAGGGCGTGGCGCTCTCGCACGTAAAGGCGCATGGTGCGCTGTACAACATGGCCGTGACGGATAAGGCACTGGCGAGTGCGATCGCGCGGGCCGTGATGGCGGTCGATCCCGCGTTGATTTTTTTTGCGCTTCCGGGATCGGAACTCGCGCGTGCAGCCAACGGACTCGGCCTGCAGGTCGCGCTCGAAGGGTTTGCGGATCGATCGTACGAACCGGATGGGTCGTTGACGCCGCGCTCGCGAGCTGGCGCCGTCATTCACGACGTCGACGCGGTTGTCGAGCGCGCGTTGCGAATGGCCACCGACGGTGTCGTCACCGCATCAGATGGCTCGAGACTCGACATGCGTGTCGATACTATCTGCACGCACGGTGATACACCCGGCGCACAAGCGTTGACCCGAGCGCTGCGCACCAGCCTCGAACGTGCAGGCGTGACGGTTGCGGCAGTGGCGAAACGGCGGTGACAGCGATGCGCTGGTGGCGCGAAGGAACCCCTGAAGGTCGTCGCGCGGTGATCGCGGCGGGCCTGGGATGGATGCTCGATGCGTTCGACGTGACGCTCTTCGCGCTCGTACTGCCGGCGCTCCGCAAAGACCTCGGCCTGTCGACCGCTGCGGGCGGGGCCCTGGGGTCGGTAGCGCTGCTGGCCGCGGCGGCCGGTGGCGTCTGGTTCGGCTGGATTGCGGATCGATTCGGCCGAACGCGAGCCCTGATGGCGAGCATTCTGTTGTATTCGGTGTTCACTGCGGCTTGCGGGTTTGCCACGACCTTTACTCAATTCGTCCTGTTCCGGATTGGCCTCGGACTCGGAATGGGAGGCGAATGGGCCAGTGGTGCGACGCTCGTCTCGGAAACGTGGCACGCCGAGCACCGCGGTAAGGCGCTGGCGTTTATGCAGAGCGCGTGGGCGATCGGCTACGCACTCGCTGCGGCGGTCAATTACCTGGTGCAACCCTCGTTCGGCTGGCGCGCCGTCTTCTTTGTCGGCATTCTTCCCGCGTTCCTGACGATCTGGGTGAGGCGATCGGTCAAGGAACCTGACATCTGGCGCCAGTCGAAACAGGATCGCGCAACCCGGTCGACGCTCTCCATGCTGTTTTCAAGCGGTCTCGCGCCGCTAACTGTCGCATTGACGATCATGAACGCGTGCACGCTATTTGGCTGGTGGAGTTTCAATCTCTGGCTGCCAAGCTACCTGCAGGAGCCATCGTCGCGCGGCGGACTCGGCCTGCAAATGCTGTCCAGCTCGACAATGATTCTGCTGATGCAGGTCGGCATGTGGTTCGGCTACATCACGTTTGGGTTCGTCAGCGATCGCATCGGACGAAAGCGAACCTATATCGCGTACCTGCTCCTCGCCGCGGTGCTGTTGTTTATTTACGTCTCCGTTCGTGCGCCGCTCGTGTTGCTTGCGCTCGGACCGTTAGTCGCCTTTTTTGCCACGGGATATTTCAGCGGGTTTGGTGCCGTGACCGCCGAAATCTTCCCGACCTCTATTCGCGGCACCGCGCAGGGGTTCACCTACAACGTCGGGCGCATCGTCAGCGCCGCGGCGCCGTTCGCGGTTGGAACGCTGGCCCAGACACAAGGGTTTGGCACGGCGCTGTCTATCTCTTCGTTGGCATTCCTAATGGCTGCGCTCGCCTGGAAATGGATTCCCGAAACACGGGGACGGGCCCTGGCATAAGATGGGCCTGTTCCGAGGGTATCGCTATGTTGAAAGGCACGCGGACGGTGCAGGTGACAAAGGTTCAACCCGTGAGCATCCACGGGCAGATCTCGCTCGACGTGTACTTCATCGATCCGGATGATCCTCAGAGCCAGGTCAGTCTCGCACGCATGGGCAACGAATCCGTCCCCAGGAATCTCGAAGCCGGCGATATTGTCGATTTGCATTACATGGTTGGTGTGGTGACGAGCATTACCAAGAAGCACGCCTGAGACCTGTTAAGATCAGAAGTGCCCCCTGCCGCTGGAGTCCTTTCTCATGACTAGTGTGATTGCGCCGTACGGCCGTGTCGCCTGGCGATTTTCGATGCGTTTCGTTTTGGCTTCGTTGCTGTGTGTAGGCGCCGTCTCCGCACAGACGCCACAGCCTGGTACGCCGAAACAGGCGCCGCCGCCTACGCCGTCGACCACCAAACCACCGGTGTCGCGCGATCTCCCGGCTGAAAAGCTTGCGAAAGAGAGCGACCTGCCAGCGGCACGGTCGATCATCGATCGGCACATCAAAGCGATCGGAGGTCGTGCGGCCATCCTCGCGCACAAGTCAACGCACGCGGTTGGAACCATTTCGATGCCGGCCACTGGCATAACCGGCCCTATCGACGTGTATGCCGCGGCACCCGACAAGTCGTTCGTGAAGATCAGCCTGGGAGGAGTTGGAGATCTCCTCGAAGGTTACGACGGCACACATGGATGGACCCTGCAGCCGATGATGGGTCCGATGCTGAAGCAGGGAAAGGGGCTCGCGGAAAAGAAATTCGACTCCGACTACTACAGCGATCTTCACGAGTCCGAGCGGTATGCGTCGATGAAAACCGTCGAAAAGACGACGTTCGAAGGCCGGCCGTGCTACAAGGTCAGTCTCATCCGCAAGGATGGCGGGGAAGAAATCGAGTACTACGACGCGGAAACCGGACTGCGGGCGGGAACGATCCAAACCCGCGAAACTCCGATGGGACCGATGACGGCCACTCAGGTTCTCTCCGACTACAAAAAGTTCGGCGCATTACTTGTCCCGACCACGATGAAGCAAACCGCGTTGAACGTGGAGCAGGTGCTGAAGGTTACCTCGGTCGAATTCGACAACGTGCCTCCGTCGACATTCGACCTGCCCGCTCAAATAAAGGCGCTGATCAAGTGAAACGACTTCGAGCGATCGCCGCTGCGATCGCCGTCGTCTGCGCTTCGGGTGTTGCCGCCCAGACGCCTCAGGCTGGAGAGACGTTCGACGCAGCCTGGACGATCATCAAGAACACGCATTTCGACAAAACGATGAACGGCCTCAATTGGGATGCCGTTCGCGACGAACTACGGCCGCGCGCTGCTGCCGCCAAAACTCCCGCCGAGCTGCGCGCCGCGATTCGCGACATGCTGGGACGTCTTGGCCTGTCGCACTTTGCGTTGATCCCGTCGGGACAGGACACACCAGGAGATGGCACCACGACATCGGGCGACACCAGCGGCGATCCCGGCATCGACGTTCGGTTGGTTGAGCGCGATCTCATTGTGACGAGCGTCGATCCGGATCTGGCCTCACGAGTTCGGCCGGGCTGGCGCGTCGCCGAGATCGGCAAGGCCAAGATCAGCGACCTCTTCCAGAAAGTGCCCGAGGCCGACAACGAGCGCCTGCAGAAAGTCGAGGCGTGGCGCATTGCGCAAACACGATTGCGCGGGCCCGCAGGTTCGACCGTCGACGTCACGTTCGAGGATGGGCAAGGCGCTCCCATCAAAGTCGCGCTGCAGCGACGTACGGAGTCCGGCAGCCCGGTCACCGTGGGGAGTCTGCCGACGATGTATGTGCGGGTCGAGCGTGAGAAGAAGACGACCCCTGCTGGCAGAACCGCCGGAGTGATCGCGTTCAACGTGTGGATGACGGCGGTCGATGCAGCATTCCAGCAGGCGATGGATGAATTTCGCCGCGCTGACGGCATCGTCATCGACCTGCGCGGAAATCCCGGCGGCCTGGCGGCAATGCTCATGGGCATCTCCGGGCACTTCGTCACCGAGCGGTTGACGCTCGGCGTCATGAAGACGCGCGACAGCGAACTGCGTTTCGTGGCAAACCCGCGACTTGTGACCGCGAGCGGCGAGCGCGTGCAGCCGTTCGCAGGTCCGCTCGCCATCCTCGTGGATTCGATGAGCGGCAGCGCGTCGGAATGTTTCGCCGGAGGGATGCAGTCGATTGGTCGCGCGAGAGTCTTCGGGCAAACCTCGATGGGGCAGGCATTGCCGGCGCTTTTCGATCGGCTTCCGAACGGCGACGTCCTGATTCATGCGTACGGCGATTTTGTGACTGCCACCGGAACGCGACTCGAAGGCAAGGGCGTGATTCCCGACGAACAGGTTCCACTCGATCGCGCGGACCTTCTGGCCGGGCGCGACCGAACGATGGAAGCGGCGCTTGCCTGGGTCGATAAGTCCAGGGCGGTGAAAACGCCGCAACATCCCTGAACTTGGATGTTTGCGGCCGCCAATGTTGCGCCGTTGAAGCCTTCTCTGGTAGACTACAAGAACCGCCAACGGGTCTTTCTTCCAGCCATACACGGTTATCTTCGGGGGAGCTTAATGGAGCAGCGCCGGCTGCGTCTCGGTGACATATTGGACGACTACTGTCCGCGCGAGCGGCGGCTGACCAACCACGCCGTCGTCGCGATGATCGAGGAAGACATCAAGCAGACTCGATGCACGACGTGCGACGCCGAGCACGCGTACAAAGGCGGTAAGGTTCCGAAGCGGCGCAAAAAAGAAACGACCGCGACGCTCTACAAAGAAGTCCTTGCCAGCCAATCACCCGTCGAGGGTCCACACATCGTTCCCGACTCCGAACCCGAACCCAGCGACGCGCCTGCCCTCGTCGAAGAGGAGCAGCCGATCGTGTCAGCTGCGGCGGTGGACATCCCGTCAGAGCCCGTCGTCGATCACGAAGGAACAGCGCAGCCGGACGACCACGTCGTGCACGATCAACAGACTGAGCCCCAGGCCGAGATTGAGGAAGGTCCGGTTCACCGTCCGTTGATTCGCGCGCAGCTTCCGCGTGTCGAAGGGCAGAAGGAAGAACGCCGCGCTCCCGAGTTCACGATTCGTCAGCGCAGCAACGGTCCTTTCCGCGGCGATCAGCGGATGAAATCGCATCGCCACGGCGGCAACGGTCATCCGGGCAACAACGGCAATCGTGGGCATGGCGGCGCCCGATTCGCGGGCCAGCGCCCAGCCGGAACGCCAGGCCGCGGTCAGCAGGGGCGCGGCGGTGGCCAGTCGGGATTCCGGTCGGGGCAGCGCCAGGGCGGCGGCAGGAAACGATCTCGATAATCACGCCGCGGATCCGTCGCGATCTGCGCCAAAATGACCGTCCCACGGCCACTTCTTGGGCTGAATCAGCGCAAGGTAGCCTGATTTCAAAATATAGGGCAGCAGGCGAACGAGCGTGCGAGTGAGCCCACGCGAACGGAGCGAGCCGACGAAGCGGCTCGCGAGAGAGCGTGTAGGGGAGCCCGAGGGGCGAAGCCCCTCGGAGTGATCATGACAGATCTAGCGAACAAGACAGGGCTCATAGTCGGAGTCGCGAACAAGCGGTCGATCTCCTGGGCGATCGCACAGGCCGCGTCAGCCGCAGGTGCGCGGCTGGCGATGACGTATCAGGGTGAACGGCTCGAAGAGAACGTTCGCGAACTTGCCGCAGGACTCACCAATCCGTTGATCCTGCCGTGCGACGTCACCGACGACGGTCAGATCGCGGCTGTGTTTGCCGCGGTCGAGCGCGAGTTTGGCGGTCTCGACTTTCTGGTCCACGGTGCGGCATTCGCGCCGCGAGAGGAACTCGCATCTGATTTCCACTTCGTCGATACGACGAGAGCTGGTTTCAAGCTTTCACTGGATGTCAGTGCCTACTCGCTCATCGCGTTATCGCGCGGCGCCGCGCCATTGATGGAACGGCGCGGAGGAGGCAGCATCCTCACGCTGACGTATCTCGGCAGCGAACGCGTGTTCCAGAACTACAACGTCATGGGCGTGGCGAAGGCGGCGCTCGAGGCGAGCGTCCGTTACCTTGCGGCCGACCTGGGCCCGCGAGGCATTCGCGTGAACGCGATCTCTGCGGGTCCAATCAAAACACTCGCTGCGGCCGGCATCTCGGGCTTCAGTACGATCCTGCAGCACTACCGCGATCGCGCGCCGCTTCGGCGCACCGTCGATACCGCCGAGGTTGCTGACGCAGCGATGTTCCTGCTGAGTTCAGCGGGGCGGGCCGTCAGCGGCGAAGTCTTGATGGTCGATGCTGGTTTTCATGTCATGGGAATGTAAGGTGAATCTGAAAATGCTGAGTGTCGATTGCTGAATGCTGATTGAAGGTTCGATGAATTTCGTCATTCAGCATTCAGAAATTAGCAATCAGCAATTTCAGCAGCCGAAGGCATAATGATCATCGGAGGGCATGAGCAATGAAGAGATGGGCTTCGGCACTGCTCGTACTCACGTTGACGGCACCGCTCACGATAGGGTGCGGCGCAGCAGCGACACGCGCCAACGTCAGCGCGCCGGTGGACGATGCGACGATTACAACGCGAGTGAAGACGGCGTTCATTAACGATCCGGTGGTGGGTGCCGCGAAAATCGACGTCGATACATTCAAGGGTGTCGTGACGCTAACCGGGCAGGTCAAGAACAAGGACGAGGAACAAAAAGCGATTTCGCTGGCGCGTTCGATCCGCGGTGTCACCGACGTCAAGTCGACGCTGCAGGTTCAGTAAGATTCGTGCGCCTTCGTCCGCCTCCGCGCTACGGCGAGACAGACTCCAACTGGGCGGATTAATATCGGCAGGTGCATGATCTCGTACTGCGCGTGCGCGGCGTGCGCAGGGCGACCCCCTCATCCTGCATAGTCACTCTCGATCTGGACGGCGCGTCGTTTTCCTATCGCGCCGGCCAGGTCGCATCGTTAAGCCCCGAAGGGGCTGCCGATCCTGTTCCCTATTCCATTGCTTCCGCCCCGGAAGAGACCGCGGCTGATTCGACACTCCAGTTCCTGATCAAGTTTGATAGCGGCGGCAAGTGGGGAGAACACTTCGAGCCACTGCGCCGCGGCGCGCGCGTTTCCGTGCGTGGGCCATCCGGATCCTTCGTGTTCCCCGATGCGCCCGCCGAGCGTCGATTCCTGTTCATCGCGGGCGGTACCGGCATTTCCCCACTCCGGTCGATGATCAATCATGCGGTCCTGACACAGCGTCCAGGGCAGATCGCGCTCCTTTACAGCGCGAGGACGCCCCATGATTTCGCGTATCTCCCCGAGCTGCGCCGCATGGCGCGCCGCGGCGAGTTGCAGCTCACGATCACCGCGACGCGTGAACTGTCGGCGCGCTGGCGTGGCGCGAAAGGACGGATTGCCCCCGCGCAGCTGACCCCGCTGGTCGAAAGTCCGGAAACACTGTGCTTCGTCTGCGGCCCCGCATCAATGGTGTCGGACGTTCCGCCAATGCTGCAGGAGTTGGGAATCGATCGGGGGCGAATCAGGTTGGAAGACTGGTGAAAGGTGGTCGTTGAAATTGCTGATTGTCGATCGTTGATTGTTGATTGTTGATTTCCGGAGAGAGTGAACTCAATCAGCAATCAGCAATCAAAAATCA
>Ga0114129_10010256_pt1 | contig 13367 bp, 9 predicted proteins | sample RhiMetdeltSRZDD1_FD_80071 | JGI IMG/M metagenome (GOLD analysis project Ga0114129, IMG submission 80071) | Populus rhizosphere microbial communities from Tennessee, USA - Rhizosphere MetaG P. deltoides SRZDD1 (version 2) (version 2) | ecosystem: Host-associated > Plants > Roots > Rhizosphere >...
GCGGCTGGCAAGCGCGGCGACTGGCTCACCCTCGGTGAGGCCAGCCGGCTCCTCGGCGTCGATCCCGACACGCTTCGGCGCTGGGCCGACAACGGGAAGGTCGAAGTCTTCACCACACCAGGCGGGCACCGGCGATTCCTTCGCTCCGCGATCGATGCTCTCCTCCCACGTCCGCGCGCGGTCAAGCGTCCGTCGTTCGCCGCGATGGGCGAGACGCCGGACAGGGTCGCGGCTGAGTTCCGCAAGCGCGTGCGCACCGACGTCAGCGACCAGGACTGGCACACGCGTTTCGATGAGAACTCGCTCCGCTGGTTCCGCGAGCGCGGGGTCCGCATGAGCGATCTGCTCCTCGGCCATCTCGACACCGCGCGTCGTGCAGGGCAGGAGCAGTACCTCTCGCAGGCCGAGTCTCTTGGTCGTGAGTACGGCGTCGAGGCCAAGCGGGCCGGCCTGTCGCTCGGGGAGGCGACGCAGGCGTTCCTCTATTTCCGCGCGCGGTTCATGGCGGAGATCGCGCACGTCGCGCGGCGCCGCTCGCTCGAGTCCGCACAGGCGGCGATGCTCTTCGAGGAGGCCGACCGAGCCCTCGACCGCATCATCCTCGCGATGATCTCGGGGCATCAGGCGGCACCCAGCGCGCCGGCTGGCTAGCATCGGGCGCGTGCCCGATATCGCTGATCTGCGAAAGCGCGCGCTTCACGCGATCGACCAACGGCGCGACACGCTCTTCGAGCTCTCGCGCGCGATCCACTCCAATCCCGAGACGGCATACGAGGAGCGCCAGGCATCGGCGCGTATCGCCGAATTCCTGGAGAGATCCGGTTTCGCTGTACAGCGCGGCTACCGCGGCATCGAGACGTCCTATCGCGGTGACGCCGGCAGAAAGAACGGCGGCCCGCGCGTCGCGATCCTCGCCGAGTACGACGCCCTTGCGGATCTCGGACACGGCTGCGGGCACAACCTCATCGCGATGATCGGCACCGCCGCGGCGGTCGCGGTGCGTGAGGTCATCGACGATGTCGAGGGATCGATCGCCGCGATCGGCACCCCGGCGGAGGAAGGCGGCGGCGGTAAGGTCGCGCTGTTGCGCGCCGGCGGCTTCGATGACGTCGACGCGGCGATGATGATCCACCCGACGACCGGTCGGAGTCTCGCCGGTCGCCACTCGCTCGCGTCGAACCGCGTCCTCGTCGAGTACTTCGGCAAGGCCGCGCACGCGGCGTCGCAACCGGATCAGGGGATCAACGCGCTCGACGGCCTCATCCAGCTCTTCAACAGCGTGAACGCGATGCGTCAGCAGCTCCGGCCGGACGCGCGCATCCACGGCATCATCACGAACGGCGGGAGTGCCGCAAACGTGATCCCCGATCACACCGTGGGTCGCTTCAGCGTTCGAGCGCTCGATCGGCGCTATCAGCAGGACGTCCTCAGGCGCTTCATCGCGTGCGCCGAGGGCGCCGCGACCGCGACCGGCACGACCGTCAAGGTGACGGTGCACGAGAACGCGGGCTACGAGAACATGGTGTTCTCAACGCCGATGGCCGAGCGCTGGACGCAGCACATGAAGGGCCTCGGGATGCAGGTGTTCGAGGCGCGCGACGATGAACGGGTCGGTTCCACCGACATGGGCAACGTCATGCAGGTCATGCCGGCGATCCATCCGTACATCGCCATCGCGCCCGAGCCCGTCCCCGGTCACTCGATCGCGTTCCGCGATCTCGCGATCACTCCCGGCGCGCTCGACAACGCGCTTGTCGCCGCCAAAGCGCTCGCGCTCACCGCACTCGACGTGCTGAGCGATCCCGCGGTCCTGCGGCGAGCGCGCACCGAGTTCGAGGAGCGACGCAAAGCGGGCGTTGTGAAGGGGCGCGCGTCCTAGGCCTCAGCAAGGAAGCCACGACGCTCACCGGCGCCCAGGTCCTCTGGGGCATCGGGTTCGGTCTCCTCGGCACGCTGTTCCCGCTGTTCCTCCGCGATCTCGGCGCGACGCCGACCGATATCGGCCTCGTGTTCGGCGTCGGGAACGTTGTGGCGGCTGCGAGCTTCATCCCCATCGGTCTCGCGGCGGACCGGTTCGGGCGCCGGCCGTTGCTGATCGGCGTGTGGCTCGCGTCGACGATCGGCGCCGCCGCGTTCCTCCCGCTCGCGGACTGGCATGGCGCGTTCATCGGATCGTCGCTGTATTGGATCGGGAGCGCCGCGCTACCGCTGATGAGCGCGCATCTCGCCGCGCTCACACCGCGCGCGCGCCTCTCGGGCGAGCTCGGGATCGTCTACGGCGCGTTCTTCTTCGGCACGATCCTCGCCGCGCCTTTCGCGGGATCGATCGGGGCGGCAGTCGGTCTCCGCGGCGGGATCGCGATCGCCACGCTCGCGTTCGCGCTCTCATCGGCCCTGACGTTCCGTCTTTCGCGCACGCCGCCGATCGCCCACCTGCCGGGGCCACCGCTGCCGCGCTCCTTCTGGACGCTCCTCGCGATCACGCCGCTGGCGGCGGTCATCACCACCGTCGTCAATCCGCTGTTCCCGGTGTACGTGCGCGACGTCGCGGCCATCCCGCTGGAGCGCGTGGGTGTGTACGTGGGTCTCGTGGCACTCGGGGCGGCGCTCTTCTCGGCGGCGAACGGGCGCATCGCGGACCATTTCGGTCCGGTTCCCGCCGTCATCGGCGCGGGTGCCGTGCTGACGCTCGGCGCGGGAACGATCGCGCTCTCGGGCCGGTCGGAAGTACCTCTCGCCCTCGGATCGTTCTTCCTCGGCGCGCAGACGGCTCCCAACCCGGTGCTCGCGGGAGCGCTGGAGCGCATCCTGCCCCCGGCGCGTTCGGCGCTTGGCTACTCGGGCTTCCAGCTGGTGTTCGCGCTCGGCTTCGGGACCGGCGGACTGTTGTCGGGCGTGCTCTACGACACCGACCCGCTGCTTCCCCTCCTCGTTCAGCTCGCCCTCGCGCTGCCGCTGACGGCGACGGTCGCGGTCATCGTGTCGCGCATCATGGCGACGCGCGGCACCTAGAATCGAGGCCCCCATGCTCGTCGCCAAGGAAGCTCCTACTACCAACCGCCATCTCCTGTCCTGGGTGGATGAGATGGCGCGGATGTGCAAGCCGGATCAGATCTATTGGTGCGACGGGTCGGACGAGGAGGCGAAGCTCCTCACCGAAGAGGCCATCAGTAGCGGTGTCTTCATCCCACTCAACACCGACAAGCGGCCGCGCTCCTACTACTCGCGCTCCAATCCGAACGACGTGGCCCGAACGGAGGAGCTGACATTCGTCTGCACTCCGACGAAGGCCGAGGCCGGCCCGACGAACAACTGGATGGAGCCGCAGGAGGCACGCCGCAAACTGGCGGCGATCTACGACGGTGCCATGAAGGGCCGCACGATGTACGTCATCCCCTATCTCATGGGCTCGCCCGACTCCCCGTTCGCGATGATCGGCGTCGAGCTCACCGACTCGATCTACGTCGCGCTGAACATGCGGGTCATGTCGCTGATCGGCAAGGTCGCACTCGACCGCCTCGGCGTCTCGGATGACTTCAACCACGGCCTGCATTCCGTCGCCGACTGCGATCCCGAGCGCCGCTACATCACGCATTTCCCGCAGGACAACACCATCTGGTCGGTGGGCTCGGGGTACGGCGGCAATGCGCTGCTCGGAAAGAAGTGTCTCGCGCTACGCATAGCGAGCTATCGCGCACGCCAGGAGGGTTGGCTCGCGGAGCACATGATGCTGCTCGAGGCCGAGAGTCCCGGGGGCGAGACGCACTTCATCGCCGGTGCCTTCCCGAGCGCGTCCGGCAAGACGAACCTCGCCATGCTCGTCCCGCCGCCGGAGTTCCAGGGCTGGAAGATCCGGACCATCGGCGACGACATCGCCTGGATGCGCGTCGGAGACGACGGCCGCCTTTACGCGGTGAACCCCGAGTTCGGATTCTTCGGCGTCGCGCCGGGGACGAACTACCACACCAACCCGAACGCGATGCGGATGCTCGAGCACGACTGCATCTTCACCAACGTCGCGCTCACGCCCGACACGGACATCTGGTGGGAGGGCATGGACGGCCCGGACACGGACCTCATCGACTGGCGGGGTCGCCCGTGGAAGCGCGGCGCGCATAAGGAGCCCGCGGCCCACCCCAACAGCCGCTTCACCGCGCCGATGGAGAACAACCCCGCGCTCTCGCGTTACGCGAAGGATCCGCGCGGCGTACCCATCTCGGCGATCCTCTTCGGCGGCCGCCGCTCGACGACCGTCCCGCTCGCGGTCGAGTCATTCAACTGGACGCATGGGGTCTATCTCGGTGCGACGGCCGGGGCGGAAACGACGGCGGCGATCACGGGCGCCGTAGGGCGCATCCGCCGCGACCCGATGGCCATGCTCGCGTTCATCGGCTACGACGCTGGAACGTACTTCGCGCACTGGCTGTCGATGTTCGGCCGCATGGCGCAGCCGCCGAAGATCTTCCTCGTGAATTGGTTCCGCAAGGGCGACGACGGACGCTACCTCTGGCCGGGCTACGGCCAGAACATGCGCGTCGTGAAGTGGATCATCGACCGCTGCGCCGGTCGCGCCGGCGCGCTGGAGACCCCGATCGGTTACACGCCGCGCGTGAGCGATCTCGACCTCCGCGGCATCGACGCGAGCACCATGGCGACCCTGGCGGCGCTTCGCGTCGATCCCGACGAGTGGACGAAGGAGCTCGAGGCGCACGCCGACTGGTTCGAGAAGCTCGGCGGGACGGTGCCGGAGGCGCTGCGGCTGCAACGCCGACTGCTCCTCGCCGCGCTGAAAGCCACACAGCCGCCGAACTAGCAAGCCGTACTCTCGGTCTCGATGGGACCCTTCGATCGTTTCAACGACCGCGCCAAGCGGGTGCTCGCACTGGCCCAGGACGAGGCGATCCGCTTCAACCACAACTACATCGGTACCGAGCATCTGCTGCTCGGGCTCATGCGCGAGGGCGAGGGCGCCGCGGCACGCGCCCTGAACGCGCTCGGCGTCGACCTCTCGCGGCTGCGGACGCACGTCGAAGCGATGATCGGCCGCGGCGACAGCACCAAGTCGCCGAGCGAGATCGTTCTCGCGCCGGAGACAAAGCAGGTCATCAACAACGCGATCGAGGAATCTCGGAAGCTCGGCCACAGTCACGTCGGCACCGAGCACCTTCTGCTCGGCATCGCGCACGCAGACGAGACGGCGGCGGCGAAGGTCCTGGCGAAGTTCGGCGTGACGCGCGATGCGGTACGGCACCACGTCATCGTTGAGCTCGGCCACCCAAGCTCGCACGATGCTCGGTCCCATCGAGCTCCGCAATCGCTCGCCCAGTTCACCGGATCCGGCGGTCCGTTCGACCGCTTCAACGACAGCGCGAAGAAGGTCCTCGCGTACGCGCAGGAAGAGGCCATGCGGTTCAAGCACAACTACATCGGCACCGAGCACGTTCTGCTCGGGCTCGTGCGCGAGGGCCAGAGCGTCGCCGGTCGCGTGCTCGAATCCCTCGGCATCGAGCTCTCGAAGGTACAGACTGCCGTCGAGTTCATCATCGGTGCCGGCGACGCCGCGAACATGCCCGCGAGCCCGAACGAGATGACGCTCTCGCCGCGGACGAAGAAGGTGATCGAGCTCGCGATCGACGAGGCCCGCCGGTTAGGCCACAGTCATGTCGGCCCCGAGCATCTCTTGCTCGGTTTGGTCCGCGAAGGCGAGGGCATCGCCTCGGGCGTGATCGAATCGCTCGGTGTGACGCTCCAGAAAGTGCGTCAGCAGCTGCTGACGACGCTCGGCCAGACAAGGCTGCCGACCAACATGTACGCGAACACATTGGTCCTCAGCGGTCCATTCGATCTGCTCGACGACGTCGCCAAGCGTGTCCTCGCCCTGGCCGAAGAGGAGGCCCGGCAGATGCGTCACACCTGGATCGGCACCGAGCACCTGCTCATCGCTCTCCTCCGCGCAGACGGCATCGCGCAGCGCGCCCTTATGGAGCTCGGCGTCACGCTCGAGCACGCGCGCGCAGGTGTCTTCAAGGCCGTGCCGCCGCGCGAGACCGACGTGACGGAAATGACCGTCACGCCGCGCGTAAGGACGCTCGTGGGCAAAGCGATCATGCTCGCCGCACCCGTGTCGGACCGCGTCAGGCCGCATCATCTGCTCGTGGCGCTGGTCGCCGATCCCGACGGCGTCGGCTCGCAGGTGTTGACGCAGCTCGGAGCGACGGCCGAAAGAGTGCGCGAGACCGTTGACCGGCTCAGCGCGGGTTAGCGGACCTCGTAGGCGCGCATCTCGATGAGCGTCACCGCGCCGGGCTCGCCTGTCGCGCGAAGACGCAGGGTCGCGTCCGCGGCAGGGCCGCGGTACTCGCCGAGGAACCATTTGTCTGCCCATACGAGCACCTGGTTCTGATCCAGCGCCGCTGTGAGCCGGATCAGCCGGCCGGTCGCGGCGGCTGGCACGGTGGCCGTCGGTCCGACGGATGTCTCGCCGACAACGAGCCGCGCGCTCTCCACCGCCGCATCGAGCCGCACCACGAGCGCACCACGGGTGTCCTCCCTCAGCGTCCATTCGAAGGTCGGGCTCTCGCTACGCTCTCGACGCGCGCGGTCCGAGACGGTGACCTCGAGCTCAACGATCGCGGGAAGGGTGAGCGCTCGCGAGACCGCGATGTCGGCCCCGGGCTCGAGCGCGCGTCCCGACTCGGACCAGCGCAGGGCGCCGTGCGGCGGTGGTCCCGGCTCGGCGCGCGTCAGCGTTGAGGCGGGCTCGACAGGCGGGCCGGACAGCACTGACAGGAATAACCGCGGGACGATCAACAGGATGATGAGGATCGCGATCGCCGCCACAACGATCGCGAGCGCGCTTGGGCTGCGGTCGCCCTCGATCGGCGTGAGCGACTCCGCGGGAACGGTGCCCGGATCGTGCGCGGTGCCCGGACCGTCCCCCGTCACGCGGACTGCGATCACGCTCGCGTCGCTCGGCAGCGCCGTAGCGAGACGAGCCCGCGCGGTATCGAGGTCAGCGCCGGCCATGCGGACGAGGAACGCGTAGGTGTCAGGCGCCGCTGCCGGCTCGGGCGCGGCGGCACGGTCGGCGCGAACGAAGCGCAGATGCGTGAGGAACGCGGCCGCGCTCACGGCCGAATCGACCGTGAAATGCCAGATGTCGTGCCAAGCGGACGTGGTAAAGCTGAGTGCGAGCGTCGCGTTCAGCACGCGGTACAGCGCGGCCGAGCCGAAGACGAGCGCGCCAAGCACGCCGCCGAGAACCACGAGGTAGAGATAGCCGCGCCGCTGCACCGAGCGACGCTCGTCGTCGTCGAGCCGGAGCTGCGCCTGGCGCCAGTGGAAGCCCCACGCCGGGAGGCCGACGAGCAGCAGCGAGGCGTACGCCGCGCTTTCGCCTCTCGGATGCGTGTTCATGCCGATGAGCTCGCTGCCGACCACACCGATGGTGCCGGCAACACCGATCGCCGCCATGGCCAACCCGATCGCGGCTATGAGGTACGTGTAGAGACGTCGGATCGTGGCGGCGCGCGCGATCTCGGTCTCGCGGGCCGCCTCGCTCTCGACGACGCGACGATGGAAGATCCAGAGGGTGCCGAACACGACCACCGTGATCACGGGAAAGCCCAGCTCGTGCCACATGCTGCTGAACCGCTCGACGACCGGGTCGCCGAGCAGCCGGCGCCCGATCGCGGCGCTGATGAACGTCGCGGCGATCAGTACCGCGAGGGCGGCGACGAAGACGACCAGATAGATCGCGAACTTGCGCACGACACTGCGTCGCTCGACCTGAGCGTCGGGACCGCGCACGAGACCGCGCTGAAGTGGAATCCAGGTGCCGAGCCAGAGCACGAGGCCCGCGACGATCGCGGGGATCGCGCCGAGGAGCTGGAATCGAAGGAAGTCGTCGCGCGATGGGGTCGTGACACGCACGCCGGGCGGCGCCTGCGGAGCGCCCGTGATCCCGGTCAGGGGCACGAATGCGTCGACGACGCGACGCCAGATCCCATCGATCGTGGTCACGGTCGTGAACGAGAAGAAGATGATTCCCGTGACGACCAGCGCATACAGCGCGAGCTGCCGGACCTCGGCCGCGCGTCCGCGCACCGGGACGGTGAGCCGGTCGGCCCTGGAGAGGCGCACGTGGTACACGAGCACGAGCGCGGCCGTGAACGCCATCACACCCGCGCCGGCGGCGCGCGCCTCCCAGTCGCTCTCGAGGCCGAACGCGCCGGGGCCGAATGTCGGCGTCGATCCGAACGTCATGCCTTGCAGCACCAGCCGGAGCGCGCGCTGCCCGTAGCCGAATACCAGCAGGGCAGCGACGAAGACGACGAGGTGGATGTACAAGCTGCGAAGTGCCGACGCGCGCTCGGAGATGTCACGCCGCGCGGCGGCCTGGGCCGTCCGGAAGTGAACGAGCCAGGCAGGAACGCCGACCAGAAGGAGCGCGATGGCCAGGCTCGCCTGCTCGCGATAGAGCTCGCGCGGTCGGTTGAAGTCCGCGAATACGAAGGGCAGTCCGGTGAAGCCGCCGCTCGGCGCAGCGAGCGCGATCTCGGCGCCCACGCGCAGGAGATTGGCCACACCGAGCACGATCATGTGGATCGCGACGAGCGCGACGACATACAGGTACGCGCGCTGCACCGCCGGGAGCGCGCGGGCCTCTGCGCTCACCTGCGCATCATGAGGCTCGCGGCAACACGCGCAGCAGCGCGTTCGCCGTCGATGAGACCTCCGCGCCCGCACGCGTCATGAGATGGATCGTGCGCTTGGGTGCGGGATGCCCCTCGACGCGCAACGCGACGAGGTCGCCGCGTCGCAGCTCCTCGTGGATCGCCATCTGCGGCAGCAGCGCCGCCCCAAGGCCGGCGAGCACGACGCGTTTGCACGCTTCGGTGTTGTTCAGCTCCATCAGGATCCGCGGCGCGGTGCCCGCAGCCGCGAAGTACGCGATGGTGATCGCGTGGAGATAGGCCGTCGGATCGCGCATCACAAGACCGGAGCGCGCGAGATCGTCGATATTCACGCGACCGCGAGCCGACGCGAACGCGTGAGCCCGCCCGACGACGACGGGGACGGGCTCGTCGAACAGCGGCCGCGACGCGAGCTCGGGTAGCGCGACGAGCTGGCTCACCAGCGCGATCTCGATCTCATCCGCCCGCAGCGCCTCGGCAACGGCATGCGATCGACCGCTGCGGACGCTGATCTCGACATCGGGATGCGCGCGCGCGAAGCGCGCGAGGGCCGCCGGCGCGATGTACAGCGCGAGATCGGTGGCGAGGCCGACCGCGAGAACGCCGCCACGCCCCTCCCGAGCGGCCTTCGTCTCGGCGACGCCGCGCCGGACGGCCTCGAGGGCCGCCTGCGCGCGGGGCAGGAAACGGCGGCCCGCAGCCGTGAGGCTCACGCCGCGCCGGCCGCGAACGAGGAGCTGGGCACCGAGCTCTCGCTCCAGGCCGCGCAGGCGCGCCGTAAGAGTCGGTTGCGTGAGCTCCAGCGCCGCCGCCGCGCGGGTGATGCTCCCCCGCCGCTGCGCCTCGACGAACGCCTCGATCTGCCCCAGTTCCATGCTCTAAAGTATAGAAGTCTTCTATGGAACTACATCGACGACAATGCTGTTCTATGACCTAGGGCCGAGCGTACGATGCCAGACGAGCTCGCGGCGAAGGGGAGACCGCTCTGACGCATCGCATCACGCTGATCCCAGGCGATGGCACGGGTCCGGAGATCGTCGACGCGAGCCGCCGGGCCATCGAGGCGACCGGCGTGGCGATCGAGTGGGACGTCCACGACATCGGCCTGCCGGCGCTCCAGAAGCTCGGCGATCCTTTTCCCAAGAGCGCGCTCGATTCGATCCGCCGGAACAAGGTCGGCCTCAAGGGGCCGCTCACGACCGAGCTCGGCACCGGGATGCGCTCGGTCAATGTCGCGCTGCGAAAGGAGTTCGATCTCTACGCGAATCTGCGTCCGGCGAAGACCTATCCCGGCGTGCATGCGCCGATGGGCAACATCGATCTCGTCGTCGTTCGCGAGAACATCGAGGACCTCTACGCCGGGATCGAGTTCGACCTCGGCACACCGGAGCTCGTGGAGGTCCGCACCGTCATCGAAAAGGCCGCGCACACGAAGATCCGCGAGGACGCCGCGATCGCGATCAAGTACATCAGCGTCATGGGGTCCACACGTATCGTGAAGTTCGCGTTCGAGTACGCGGTCGCGAACGGCCGCCGCAAGGTCACGGCCGTGCACAAGTCGAACATCATGAAATTCGCGGACGGCCTCTTCCTACGGATCGCGCGCGAGGTCGCACAGCAGTACCCGAACATCGAGTTCGAGGACCGGATCGTGGACAACATGTGCATGCAGCTCGTCCAGAAACCTGACCTCTACGACGTCCTCGTCCTCCCGAACCTCTACGGTGACATCGTGAGCGACCTCGTCGCGGGTCTCGCGGGCGGGCTCGGCGTCGCGCCCGGCGCCAACATCGGGGAGAACGGCGTCGCCGTCTTCGAAGCGATCCATGGCTCCGCCCCGAAGTACGCCGGTCAGAACAAGGTGAACCCGATGGCGCTGATGCTCGCGGGCGTGCTCATGCTGAAACACATCTCGGAACGCGACGCCGCCGACCGGCTCGAGCGCGCGATCGCCGCCGTGGTCGCCGAGGGCAAGGACGTCACCTATGACCTCAAGCCGAACCGGGACGATCCGACCGCTGTCGGCACGCGCGAGTTCGCCGACGCGGTCATACGGAGGATGAAGGGCTAATGCCGCTCCAAGATCCCGGCAACCCAAAGCGCTATCTCTACTCGACGTCGACGAAGTACGAGTTCCAATTCGGCTACTCCCGCGCGGTCCGGCACGGAAACGTCGTGCGGATCGCGGGCACCGCGGGCCTCGACGAGGACGGGCAGGTCGTCTCCGACGACGTCGTCGATCAGGCACGGCGAGCGATCGAGATCATGAAGGCTGCGCTCGAAGATCTCGGCACCTCGCTCGGTGAGGTGATCATGACGCGCATCTACGTCCGGGACGTTCACGACATCGACCGCATCGCGGTCATCCATGGAGAAGTGTTCCGCGACATCCGCCCGGCGACGACCATCGTCAAGGTCGACTTCATCGACCCGAAGATCCTGGTGGAGATCGAAGCGGAGGCGGTCTACGGCGGCGCCGACGAGCGCTCCGACGGAAAGGCGGCACCGAAGCGATGAAGCAGGTGAGAGTCGTGGTCACCGGCGCGACCGGGCAGGTCGCGTACGCGCTGCTTCCGCGCATCGCCGCCGGCGAGATGTTCGGCGCTGACACCGAAGTCGACCTCAGGCTCTCGGACATTCCCGCGATGATCGACAAGGCCAGGGGCGTCCTGATGGAGCTGGAGGACGGCAGCTATCCACTGCTCGCCGGCGTGACCGCCAGCGCCGAACGGGCGGAGACCCATCGCGACGCGGACTGGGTCCTCCTGGTGGGCAGCGTGCCGCGCGGGCCGGGCATGGAGCGCGGCGACCTCATCCGGAAGAACGGTCCGATCTTCGTCGATGAGGGCAGGGCCATCGCTCAGCACGGCGCGCAGGGCGTACGCGTCGTCGTCGTTGGTAATCCGTGCAACACGAACTGTCTGATCGCTCGCGCCCACGCGCGGAGCTTGTCGAATGACCGCTGGAGCGCGATGACGCGCCTCGACCAGAACCGCGCGCGCTCGCTCCTCGCGAACAAAGCCGGTGCGCGGGTCAAGGATGTGAAGAGGCTCGCGATCTGGGGGAACCACAGCGCGACGCTGTATCCCGACTTCACGAACGCGACCGTGAACGGCAAGCCCGCGACCGAGGTCGTCGACCGCGCCTGGCTGGAGACGGACTTCATCCCGGCAGTGCAGCAGCGCGGCGCCGCGGTGATCGCGGCGCGCGGCGCGTCGAGCGCGTTCTCGGCCGCGCAGGCGCTGATCGATCACGTGCGCAGCCTCATCACCGCCACACCGCCCGGCGACTGCTTCAGCGCCGCGGTGGTCTCTGACGGCAGCTACGGCGTACCGGAGGGCCTCGTCTCGTCGTTCCCCCTCCATTCGAAGGGCGACGGAGGCTACGAGATCGTCCGCGGCGTGAAGCTCGACCGCTTCGCGACCGAGAAGGTCGCCGCCACTGTCACAGAGCTTCAGAAGGAGCGCGATCTCGTGAAGGACCTACTGACATGACCGAATTCAAGAGCGCCCCGCTACCCGAGACGCAACTCCGCTACTACCCGCTGTCGCAGGCCGGCGATGTGTCGCGCCTCCCGATCACGGTGAAGATCCTCCTCGAGGGCGTGCTCCGCGCCGCCGCGAGCGGTGGAGCTGCCGAGCGTGACGCGATCGCGCTCGCGAACTATCCCGCGCCGCCACCCGCCGACGCGTCGGTCCCCTTCCGCCCATCGCGCATCCTGCTGCAGGACTACACCGGCGTGCCCGCGGCGGTCGACCTCGCGGCGATGCGTGCGGCGTTGCAGCGCGCCGGCAAAGACCCGGCGAAGATCGAGCCCCTCATCCCGGTGGACCTGATCATCGACCACTCCGTCCAGGCCGATTTCTTCGGCGCGAAGGACGTCTACGAGCGGAACCTCGAGCGCGAATACGAGCGCAACCGCGAGCGCTACGCGCTCCTGCGCTGGGCAGGCCAGGCCTTCAAGACCTTCCGCGTCGTGCCCCCCGGCGCGGGTATCTGTCACCAGGTGAACCTCGAGCGCCTCGCCGAGGTCGTGGTCGCGCGTGACGGCGTCGCGATGCCGGACACGTTGTTCGGCGCCGACTCGCACACCACGATGATCAACGGCCTTGGCGTGCTCGGCTGGGGCGTCGGTGGCATCGAGGCCGAGGCCGCGATGCTCGGTCAGCCCACGTACCTCCCATGGCCGGTCGTCGTCGGCGTGAAGCTCAATGGCCAGCTGCCCGTCGGCACGACCGCGACCGACCTGGTGCTGACCCTCACCGAGCTCTTCCGCAAGAAGGGCGTCGTGAACAAGTTCATCGAGTTCACGGGCGACGGCCTGTCGTCGCTCGCGGTCGCCGAGCGCGCGACCGTCGCGAACATGTGCCCCGAGTACGGCGCCACGAGCGCGCTGTTCCCGGTGGACCGGCAAACGCTCCGTTACCTCGAGCAGACCGGGCGGCCACGCGAGCTCCTCGCTCTGGTCGAGCGCTACGCGAAGGCGCAGGGCATGTTCCGCTCCGACGGCGATCCCACGCCGGCGTTCGACGAGCTCATCGAGGTCGATCTCGGCTCGGTGCACCCGTCGGTCGCCGGGCCGAAGCGACCACAGGACCGCGTCGACCTTCCGATGATCTGGGACTCGTTCACCGGGCCGAAGCCGACGACGGGGATCACCCCACCGGGAAA
>Ga0114129_10010257_pt1 | contig 13367 bp, 10 predicted proteins | sample RhiMetdeltSRZDD1_FD_80071 | JGI IMG/M metagenome (GOLD analysis project Ga0114129, IMG submission 80071) | Populus rhizosphere microbial communities from Tennessee, USA - Rhizosphere MetaG P. deltoides SRZDD1 (version 2) (version 2) | ecosystem: Host-associated > Plants > Roots > Rhizosphere >...
GATGCTCCTCCCGGCGTGTCTGGCCGTGGCCGGATTGATATCCCCGAACCTCTCGGCAGCGCAGGATGTGGCCATCACCAATGCGCGGGTGATTGTTGGCAGTGGCCAGGTGATCGAGTCGGGCACCATCATCGTGCGCGGCGGCAAGATTGTCTCCGTCACCGCCGGCGCGGCGCCGACCCAGGGCCCTTCGACTCCGCTCAGGGCAGGCCTGCTTACCATCGATGCCAAGGGCATGAGTGCGATGCCGGGATTCATCGACGGCCACAAGCACGTCAACAACGGCGAGAGCGCGGCGGCGCAGATGCGGTCGCTGCTCGAGGCGGGCTATACGACCGTCCTCGCCGGCGGCGGACAGGCGGAAGCGAACATCGCGCTGCGCGACCGCATCGACAAAGGAGAGTTCGTCGGCCCGCGCATCATTGCGTCGGGCCAGGTGAATCTCCGGCAGACGCCGGCAGAAGCGCGTGCGGCTGTCCAAGCGCTGGCGGCCAAGGGGATCAAGCACACCGGTGAAATCGGACTCACGCCAGAGCCCGCGCCGCCGCAGTCCGAGATCGAAGTACTCAAGGCGATCGTCGACGAAGCCAAGAAGGTCGGCGTGCAGGTCAACGTGCACGCGGTGAGCAGCCCCGCAATGGTCGCGGCTATTGATGCCGGCGTGACCCGCCTGGTGCATCTGCCGAACAAAGACTTCACCACCTACGAGCAGTCCGAGAAAGTGGCGCAGGCTGGGGCGATCGTCGCGGGCCTGATCGCCTTCGGCGCGCCGAACATCGACAAACTCTCGGCTGCACCTGCACAGGTGCAGTGGCCGAAGGACAACACCGCGCGCTTCCGCGACGGGAAGCCCTGGCCCGAAGCGATCGCTGGCGCCAACCGCGACCCGAAGGGGCGGGCGACCGGCACCGAGGGTGGCTACACGATCATCAACGCCCGCCGCATCTGGGACGCCGATCCGAACCATCAGACGATCTCGTATTCCACCGACCAGAACGCCGCGGACCTGGTGGTGCTCGAGCACGAGCTGAAGTCGTTCAGCATCGTGTTCTCGATGGCGGACATCCACAAGATCATCGGTCCCAATGCCGCCCGGTATGTCGGCATGGCCGATCAGATCGGGACGCTCGAGATCGGCAAGCTCGCCGACATCATCCTGATCGACGGCAACCCGACGCTGAACATCTACGAGATGCTGAAGACGAAGGTCGTGCTGAAAGAAGGCAAGGTCGTCGTCGACAAGCGCTAGGCGGCATCTGGAGGGAGAGATGGCTGCAGTTCGTACGACACTCAACGTCATCGCGTTGTCGTTCGCCCTGATTGCCGGCGAGACCTCGCTCGCCTTCGCGCAGCTGCGACCGCCGGAAGTCCGTGGCCTGAGAGGTGCGCCGTTTCCGTCGATGAACCCACCGCCCGAAGTACGCAGCTACGGCGAGGGGCCGCAGTGGGACGGGCGGCCGCCTGAAGGCGTGCAGCCGCTCGCCGTGGACATGTTCACGACGAAGGATTTTTATAAGGACCGTCAGCTCTGGATGGATCAGCGCTACTGGCGCTGCAACGCCCCGCGGCAGATTGCCGACATGCGAAGTGGGGGTGCCGGATCGAGCACGGCCGATCCGCGAATCGGCAGCACACCGCCCGGATCCGCACGGTGGGGTGACTGCAAGATGGATTGGGCTCGCGAGAACATCGTGAGTCCCTACCGTTTCAAGACTGCGAAGGATCACTACGAGGCCTTACTGGGAGATGCGAAAACCCGAGGCGGACCGACCACACACACCTACGAAACGATGCCGAAGTGGGACGGCGTCTACGGGGAGTACGCTCCGAACGGGCGGCGCGTGTGGAACTACTCTCGCGCCAACCAGGTGCCCACCTTGTTGTCGCTGTTGACGCCTGACTATCAGCAGCGCATGGTGCGACAGATCTACCACGAAGGCGTCGACGCTGCTCACCAATGGTCAGCGTCGTATTGCTGGCCGGAAGGGTTCATGCGGCAGTGGGCGACGGGACCGAAGCCGAGTCGCATTGTCGTCACTCCGGAAGTCGTGCTGTTCATGGGCAGTGGCAGCGGCAATATGTGGCGGGTCGTCCACCTTGGCAGAGACTTCCCGCTGGGGCAAGGCGTTCCGCAATGGTACGGAGACACCATCGGGTTCTGGGATGGTGACGCGCTGATCACATGGACGGCCAATGTTCAAGGCTGGAATCAGCATTCGAGCTGGGAGTGGAGCGATCGGCTCGAGACGATCGAGATTCTGACCCCAGTCCGTGATGGCGCAGGAAAGTTCCTCGGCCTCGACTGGGAAGCGGTGATTTACGATTCCGAGGCGCTCGCGCAACCTGTTCGGATCTTGTGGCACAGGAATTACCAACTGGGATGGGGCACGGCCGAGCGTCTCGGGTGGACGGAGTGTACGCGGCCTCTCTATCCGATCGATGGATACGCCACTCAGGTCGCGCCGGGGCAAGTCATCCAGTACAAAGTCCCCGACATGCTCGACCGACCCTGGGCAAAGATCTGGGAGGAGTATTTCGAGAAGAACATGGATCGGCCCAAACAGGAACTCGATCTCGGTTTCAAATGATCTAGTCCTGGAGCTCACTTGTGTTGTCGCTGGGAGGACGTGCCTGAGCAGGAGGACTGGTAATGCGGATCGTTGTGACACTCGTTGGGCTCGTAGCGGTCGCGCTTCTGGCGCCGCCGGCTGACGCGCATCACTCGTACGCCATGTACGACGGAAGTGTCTATCGCGTCTTTACCGGAGTGATCGTTCGCGTCGTCCCCAACGCTGCCCACTTCGAGATGCATTTCGTGCCGTTGAACGACGCACGGGATGCGCTGGTGCGCGATGAGAAGGGCCAGCCTCTCGTCTGGGTCGTTCAGATGGAAAGTGCCGCGCAAGCGATCAAAGACGGCATTACACGAGAGAGCTTCCCGCAGGGAACGGTGTTCAGCATGGGGCTCCATCCGCGGCGGGACGGTAAACCGGCGGGAGACCGAGGAATGTCGGGACTGTTCCAATGTCCAAAGGGCAGCAAGCCCGAACCCGCTAAGCATTGCGATTCGGTCGCGGGCAACAAGGCCTTCGGCGCCGGTGAGCTGCCGAAAGAAGGCGCCGCTCCGCGTTCCTAGCACGTCGTGTCCGGCTTTAGCCGACTACACGCCGCGGCCCTACTTCGGCAGCAGGTTCTCGAGCTCCTCGATATTGATCTCGTCCGCTGGGGCTGGCACCGAGCTCGTCGTGAAGCCGACCCAGCGACCGAGAAAGATCACGCCGATCCACACACCGAGAGACAACGCAGCGATGGCCCTGCCGGCGGCCGGCGCCCTCGCGTCCCGGTCCCACGTGTGCACCGATCGTCTCGCGGTCAACTCGAACGCCAGGATGTTGACGCCCGACACCACGAGCAACGCCATCTTCGAGCGGAAATAGATGTTGTGATAGTAGGTGGCCGCATTGGTGATGAACATCAGCACGCCGGTCGTCGCCGTGACAGCAAATGCCAGCCAGGTCCACTTGAAAACGTCCGACGAGATGGCCGTAAACGAACGTCGGGTGGATGCAAGGCCCAGGAGCCGAAGGTCGATGATCAGGATCGTCCCGAACACCATGGTCAACCCAATCACGTGCACCGATTCGATCAACGGGAACAGGTATAGCGAGTTTCTGATTGTGGTGGCGAGACTAGAGGCTTCGAGCGAAGCAACCGTGCTGGCGATGTCCATCTCTCTCTTGAGTACGTAGTGTCCGGCTTTAGCCGGACCGTCTCATCCTTTCAACGCCTTCGACCAGGATCCCCACACATAGTCGTAGGCGATCAGGCGGCCAAGGACGACAACGCAGGCCCAGATCAGAAGCGTGAGCACCGCGAGCGTCTTGATCTTCTGTTGGTTGACGAGCGTCGTTTCCCAATCGCTCTCGTGACGTTTCAGTGACTGCCGGAAGACCAGGGCGACCACGGTGCCGATCGCGACCAGGCCCATCTTCAACCAGAACGACAACGCCAACAGGTCACGCGCCGGTTCTCCCACGATCATCGCCGCCCCGGTGACGAGCAGCACGCACAGAGCCCCCGACAACCATGGGCCGAATCGAGCCGTCGTCTGAGTCAACGTCTGATCACGCCCCGCCCATCCAAGAATGCGGAGGTCGATCATGAACACCGAGCCAAGTACGACGGCGATGGCGACGATGTGAATGGACTGGATCGTCGGAATCACCCACTCGTGGTTTTGAATGGCCAGGCTTGGTGATGTCTGCGAGAGCCACCCGGCGAAATGATTCACGCCTCTCCTTCTTGGCGAGGCTACTTGGCGTTGAGAAGATGGCGCATACGAGGCCGCGATTATAGCGTTGCTTGTGTTCTACACTGTGCGCGTGGAACCCCTCGCGATCGCCCTTGCGCTGGTCCTTCTCCAGCCGGTCGCGCCGCAGGCTGCGACGGGCGCAAAGACCGCGACGGCAAACGCGCTCCCGCCGGAGATTCCGCTCTTTCCGTTGCCTGATGTGGTCCTCTTCCCGGGCGTGTCACGTCCGCTTCTGATCTACGAGCCGCGCTACCGCGAAATGGTCGCCGATGCGCTGAAAGGAAACCGCGTCATCGGCATGGTGTTGCTGCGGCCGGGATTCGAGAAGGACTACGAAGGGCGCCCGCCGATCTACGGCATCGGGTGCGCCGGCATGATCGAAGACTACGAGCTGTTTTCCGACGGGCGATACGCGATCCTGCTGCGCGGCCTGACGACGTTTCGCGTCGTGAGCGAGGATCAGCGCAAGCCGTATCGACTTGGGCGCGTCGAGGCGATACCGGAGCTGCTGAAGAACGAGGACCTTGGCGCCCTCAGCGCGCTGCGGGTGCGACTCGAGCGTCTCCTTCCCACGGTGCTTCCGCTCGACGTCGAACCACCGGACGCTGGACTCGGCGACGCCGAGTTCGTCAATGTCACGGCGCAGTCGCTGAGCATGCCCGAGGCCGATCGGCAAGATCTGCTCGAGCGCAACAGCGTGCTCTTGCGTGCCCGCGCGCTGGTGGAGCGGCTCGAGAAGAAGTGAGTCTTCGACCATTTTTGATTTGGGGACCTTTGAATGTTGGTGGGAACTCGCGTGAAATCTCCGGCTGAAACATGCTGGCATCTCGATTGCCATGTTCGACACTGTGGAGCCGAGCGCACCGAACGAGTCGCCGCCCGTCCCATCGACACCCGCAGAGGCGATCGCGCCGACGTCGGGAATCGAGGCGACTACAGGAGGCGCACGCCCGGACGCCGCTCGATTGCCGTTGATTCTATTTGGCGCCGTGGGGGCACTCGCCGGCATCACGATCGTGCTGGCGTTCATGTGGCACCGCGCAGAAACCCAAGTTCAGACGGCCGAGTCTCCAGCGATCTCTCCGGCGCCGCCACCAGTCGTCGTGGAGTCGGCTCCCCTACCAACGTGGACCGGGCGGCATCAGGCAAGCTGGGCGGCCGACGGATCCAGGATGATTTCATTCGAGTTGAAGGCGACACACGAAGTACCGGTCTGGATGTCGCGAGTACGACCGGTGCTCGTTGTTCGGTGTCTGTACCGCGCGACCGAGGCATTCGTCGTGATCGGCACATCGGCCAGCTTCGAGCAGATCGACAGCCGCACGATCCTCCTTCAGTGGGACGATGACCCTCAGATGGTCCATCAGCAGTGGGCAAGTTCGGAGAGCGGCCAGGAGCTCTTCTCGCAGAACGGCGTCGCCTTCGTGCGTCAGCTGGCTCACGTCAACCGCCTGCGCTTCGGCTTCACGCCGTTCAACGCGCAACCAGTCACTGTAGAGTTCGCTGTGCAGGGCTTCGACCAGCTGGCGGGCTTAGTGGCGAGCACCTGCGGGTGGCGGCTCAACGAGCGCACCACGCCCACGCGGTCGGCCCGTCTGCACTGAGCGCCGCCGCGATACCTTCGGCACGAATAGTCAGTCCGTGTTCGCGAAGGCAGTCCATCGTGCGCCGCTCAACTCACGGCCATCGCGGCGAAGTCGATGAACCCTTTCTGCGGATCGACACGAATCAGCTTCACGCGAACACGATCGCCGACCTGCACGTCGCCGTCCTGGACCAGTTTACCCTCCACGATCGGATGCCGCAGTCGGACCCAGGTTCCCTTGGACGAGGCGCCAGTGACGACGGCATCGAACACCTCGCCGATACGATGTTGGAGCACCATGGCCGCAGCCGCTTTCCGCACCTGTCGCTCCACGCGGTTGGCCGCATCCTCACGCTCCATGCAGCGGGCCGCGATCGCCGCGAGAACATCGTTGCCGTAGGGTGCGTCACGGCCCACGAGCGCGGCCTTCACGAGACGCTGTGTCACCAGGTCGGCAAATCGCCGATTCGGCGCCGTCGAATGCGTGTAGTCATCGACGGCGAGCCCGAAATGATCAGGCGTCGGGTCATTGGGCTGTTCCACGACATACTCACCGCGACCGAGCAGCTTGACGACGCTCAGCGACAGGTCGGCAAATCGTTCCGGATGGTCGCGACGTTGCTGCAGCAGCCACTGCTCGAGTGCGCGCGCGTCCGGAGCGGACGGGAGCTGAGTTCCGCTATCCGCCGCGAGCGTCACGATACGCGGCCATCGATCCGGCATGCGGACGATGCGGCGGAGCGATGCGAAGCCTCGCGCCTCGAGAAACTGCGCCGTGCAGGTGTTGACGGCGATCATGAGGTCCTCGATCAGTTCCGACGCGCGCGTGCGCCGCTGAGCGGTCACGTCGCGAACCGTATCTCCCTCGAAGACCGGCCGTCCCTCGATGGTCTCCAGCGTCAGCGCGCCGCGGCGGTGCCGCGACTCTTTCAATGCGCGCGCCGCCACGTCCTGTTGGCGCACGTTGTCGGCGAGCCCGGGCACCGCCGCGAGTACGTCTGGGGGCGGCGCCTGCCCTTCGAGCCAGGCGCCCACTGAAGGGTAGGCGAGCTTCGCATGATTCCGAACAAGGGCCTGGTAGATCTCGGACGAGAGGATTGCGCCATCGCTCGTCATCGTCATGTCGACGACGACCGCGGGGCGATCGGTACCCGCGGACAGCGACGTGAGATCCGTCGAGAGGCGCTCGGGCAACATCGGAAAGATCTCGGCCGGGGTATAGACCGACGTGGTGTTCGTGTGCGCGTGACGATCGACGGGCGAATCGCACTGGACCATCGCGTCGACGTCGGCGATGGCGACGAGGATTGCCGTATCGCCGCCACGGACCTCGGCGACTGACAGCTGATCGAGATCGCGTGAGTCCTCGTTGTCGATGGAACACCAGAGAAGATGACGAAGGTCGCGTCGATTGGCCTTCGGTAGTGGCTGCTCCGACAGTTGTCGCACCTGCGCTGCGGCGGCCGCCGGATAGTCGGGCTCGAACCCGCGCTCCCGCATCGCCTGACGTGCGATCTCTCTGAGCATCGCGCGAGGGTTGGACATCACCGCTACTATTATCGATTGGGCAGATTTTTGATTATCGATTCGTTGGTGATTGTTGATTCCTGATTGGTGATTTATCGCCGATTGAACTTGACGATTGCATTTCTGCTGGTCCCAACTCGTGAAAGCGTCGATCTCGACCACGCGCCTGCCGTCGTCGGCGACGGATGCGTCTCCGCGCCCGACTCCGCGACTCAGGCTGATGGAATGCCCACCGGAAGCGATGAAACCGGGATCAAGACATCGGAGAGCAAGGTAACCGCCTTCGACGTTTTCAGCTATGCGCCAGTTACTAGGATATTCAAATGTGATCGGCCATCGCGGCGAAGTGAACACGTGCCAATCGCGGCCTCTGCAGTCTGTTGGGTTTGTCACCGTCAAGGACACAGACTCCGTGCCCCTCATGCCTGCGAGACGCCCTGTCCGCGTGAATCGAAGCGACCACGTCACCACCTCCTGACTGCCGTGACGCCTTTCTTCGAGACGGAACTCGCAGTCTTCGGAGACGGCTCCATCCAGGTCTGAAGCTCCCGTCTCGGATGTGAGGCCGAGAGGGGAATACGTCGCGGGGTAGATAAACGATCCCCACACCCCGTCATCAGTCCTCGCCGGATGACCCGTGCCCAGGTAAGCACGAACGGCTTCGTTTCCGATCTTGCCCTCGAGATAAAGGTCCGTCCAGCCTTGAGGACAGTTCTGCGCACCGAATGCGACTTCGGGGGCCACCCACAAAAGAATGACCACCAGTAATCCTCGGCAGGCGACAACACTCGGTCTAATTCGCATGTGATGGATATCGGCGCGCAGGCGTGACCACTGCATCACGATTGACTCGCTCAATAAATCACCAATCAACAATCCTCGATCAACAACCAATCCATAATCCCCAAATCACCAATCATCAATGTTCCATTAGCCTCGCCGAATTTTCGACGCCTCGAAGTGAATCTGGATTCGATAGACGGCTTTCGTGCGGTACTTGATCTCGCCGGTGGTCAGGTCGACGCGCTCCGGAATCAGCTGCATGGTTTTGTCGACCGACGCGTGATAGCCGCGCTCGGAGAACAGATCGATCAGCATCGGGATCGCGAGCGGCTCGTTGAAGATCGGATCCTCCGAGTTCACGTGCGCGCGCCCCGACAATGCGTGGGTGGTAATGATCGGCATGAACTTGTTTGCGACGAGCTCCACGATCTGGCTCAGGAGCTGCGTATGTTCGAGCTCGTAGCTGTCGAGCCGCTTGACGAGCTCCTGCCGGCCGTGCACGACGAGTTCCTCGGCAAGCGGCAGGGTCCGCAGTCGTTCAAACGTGCGCGGGTCCAGTTCCAGAGAGCTCTGATACTTGAGCTCGTTGACGATGTTGGCCTGCACCTCTGGAATCGGGCCTTCGGCGTTGACGAAGTGATAGTGATACAGCTGTCTGAGCGAAGTCAGCGCCTCCCACGTCTGCTCCTTGAAGACCTGGTATCGCCGCCGCACGAGATCGTCGGACAAATCGGTCGCACGCAGCTCGATCGGCGTGCCGATGCCCGTGTCGGCGACCTTCTTGTTGTGTTCGGCGATCTCACGCCCTCGGCCGATCTGCCTCGCGATGCTCGTCCCTTCGCTGACGAACAACACCATCACGTGAATCGTCGGCCGGCGGAAGTGGATCGCGAGGGCCGTATTCGCAAACTGGTCGTGCAGCGCACTGATCTGGCCCACGAACAGCTTCAGACATTCGACCTGCACCGGCGTCCGCGGAAAGCCGTCCAGCACCACGCCGTCTCGATACGTCGGTTCCAGAAGCTTCCGAAGCAGGACGGACAACACTTCTTTGTCGCCGACCATGCCCCCCTGAGCCTTGACCTTCTCCATTTCCGGAGTCGTCAACAGCTCGCTGATCACGATCGGTGGGCACGTGAGTCCCCGAGCCTGGCAGATGAACGGCGTCTGCGTGCCCTTGCCCGCCCCCGGAGCCCCGCCGAGCAGGATGATTTCCTTCGGGAAGCGAAGATGCTCACGGCCGACTTCTTCCTCGAGGCTGTCCCAGATCGGCGTGAAGATCAGTCGCGCGTCTTTGACTTCGAGGTCGAGGATCTTCGACGCCGGACGATCGTTGACGGGTGAGGACATGTGGCTCCAGTCGGATGTGGCCGCAGCCGAGCGCACGACGCCGTGCCTCGCGCTCCGCAAGAGTATCGGAGGACAGCCCCTGCGACTAATGCTTGCTCCCGCCCCCCGTCCGGCATAGATTACGCGGGGCATTCGGTTTCACCCGCAGTTCTCAGATCTTCCGGCGCGCGTACAGGCGACAGCGTATTCCAGAGTGTGGTCCGCAGCGAGCCGACAGCAACTCGCGTGGTTCGCTTGATCTTAGGGGGCTCTATGAGCATCGTCAGGCGAGTCGGGTTCGCGGTATGTCTCCTGCTGGTCGCCGCAGCGACCGGTTGGGCTCAGGACGGCGTCATCACAGGGCGCGTTACGGATCCGTCTGGTGGTGCGCTACCCGGCGTCGACGTGTCCCTCACCAGCCCGGCCCTCTTGGGCGCAAGGTCGGCGATCAGTGACGAGCAGGGCAGCTACCGTTTCGCGCTGCTCCCGCCCGGCGCGTACACCGTCCGGTTCCAGCTTCAGGGCTTCAGCACGGTCATTCGGGAAGGCGTCACACTGACCCCCGGCTTCACCTCCAGCCTCAACATCGTGATGGAGGTTGGCGCCCTGGCCGAAACCGTGACCGTGGTTGGGGAATCACCGATCGTCGATGTCACGAACGCCGTTGTCGCCACCAACTTCTCCAAGGAGTTGACGGCCGTGCTGCCGACTGGCCATGACGTGTTCTCGGTGCTTGCGATCACACCAGGCGTTCAGATAACGGCGCCGGACGTCGGCGGCAGCCGCGCCGGCCTGCGCGCGCAGTTCCGCGTGTTCGGCAGCAGCTCGCAGTGGAATGTCATCGAGGGCGCCATCATGGCGTCATTGCAGTATGAGGACCCGGACGTCTACGAAGAGGTCCAGGTGGCGGGCGCCAGCAAGGGCGCCGACGCGCCCGTGGGAGGCTCGTTCAACAACTTCATCGTGAAGAGCGGCGGCAACAACGTCCACGGTCTGTTCTTCTACGACCGCGAGCCGCTCGATCTCCAGAGCTCGAATCTCTCACCTGAGCTCGAGGCGCGAGGGGTCACCAACACAAGCTCCGCGGCGCGTTACCAGTCGGTCCACGGCGACGTCGGCGGTCCGATCATGCGCGATCGGTTCTGGTGGTTCTACGCCTTCCGCAATCTCAACGGCGACAACTGGACGCCTGGGTACTACAACACCGACACCAGACTGCCCGAGCCGGTGTACCTGACGCTGCGGAATCATGCCACCAAGCTGAACTATCGCCTCAACTCGAACCACACGCTCGCCTATTCGGCGCAGTACAACACCAAGTCCCTCCCTAACTCGGGGGCCTCAGCGTTTCAGGATTCGGCGTCGACGTCGCTCACTGACTTCCCATACTGGATCCAGGGGGCGTCGCTCACGTCGATTCTCTCCAACCGATCCACGCTCGAGGTGAAGTGGGGCGAGTTCGGATGGCGCTGGTGGACGAGGCCGGGCGCCGACGCGATCTCTCGAATGGATCTCGACACGCAGCTCGTACGCGGCGGACGCAACGCGCCGTTCATCGACCGCAGCCACCACATGAACATTTCGGGTGTCTACACACTGACCACGTCTGGTGAGAGAGCCGGCGATCACAACTTGCGCGTGGGCTACGGCTATCTGTACGAGGGCGCACCCTACTTCTTCCTCGCGTCGAAGGACAGCATCCGAACGTTCTGGCGTGGCGGCTTCGTGACGCCCGTCGAGATCGAGACATACGACACGCCGTTCTCGTTCGAGAACGAGGTGACGCACCAGTGGGCGTACATCAACGACACGTGGTCAATTGGCCGTTTGTCCTTCAACGGGGGCGTCCGGCTCGATTCGTTCAAGCCGTATTACGAAGAGCAGAGCAAACCGGGGACAGGGCCGTACCAACAGGCCGTGACCTATCCGGGCGTGGAGTTCCATACTCTGAACGGCTTCGTGCCTCGCATCTCTGGCGTCTACGACGTATTCGGCACGGGCCGAACGGCAATCAAGCTCGCCTACGGTCGCTACTCGTACAACGCCGGCACGATGACCAACGCCAACTCGATGATGGCGGGATTCGTGAACCCGATGGCTCGTACCGTCAGACGCTACCGTTGGGACGGCACGCTGCCATACGTGCCCAACCCTGCCAATCTCCTCTCGACCCAGGGCGGCGCCAATCGCACTCTGGATCCGAATCTCGAGCTGCCCTACACCGACGAGTTCGTGGCCGGCCTCGATCAACAGCTCATGTCGGATACCACGCTGCGCTTCAACTACGTCCGGAAGCTCGAGCGCAATCGCATGAAGCTGCAGAACACAGCGATTCCGTTCGCGGCCTACAACATTCCAGTGGCGTTCACCGACCGCGGCCGTGACTTTGCCTCGGCCGCCGACGACCGCGTGATTACGCTCTACAGCCTGGACAGTGCGTATGTCGGGAAGCGGGCTGACGTACTTACGAACGATCCGCTCTTCACGGCGGACTACGCGACCTACAATCTCGAGATCGTCAAGCGTCTCTCCCGCAAGTCGCAGGTGCTCACCGGCTTTGACATCAGCCACTACGACACCTGGGGCTTCCAGTCGGCGATTTCTCAGGACATCGCCACTGACACGAGCGCGTTGGGCGTGCCGCAGGATCCGAACCGCCTCACGTACAACAACCGGCAAGACTACTGGCACTGGCAGTACAAGTTCCTCGGCAGCTACGAGCTGCCGTGGGGCATCTCCTCGTCTGCGTCGATCCGGCTGACGAAGGGCGAGCCGCACGGACGAACGCTCAACACCACCGGCTTGACGCAGGGCACTGTCAACCTCACTGTCGAGCCGATCGGCACGTTCTTCTATCCAACGGTGCGGCTCCTCGACCTGCGTTTCGCGAAGCGCGTCACTGTGGGTACGACCAAGCTCGAGGGCCTCTTCGATATTTTCAACGTCACCAATTCTCCAGCGATTCTCAGCGTCAACGCGCAGACGGGGACGAGCTTCGGTAACGTGCTGACGACCGTCAATCCGCGGATTGCCCGGCTCGGCGTGCGCTGGAGCTTCTAGAGAGCACTCGTCAACTTCCAACCTCCAACATCCAACTCCTAAACTTTGCGAGTTGGAAGTTGGGAGTTGGGCGTTGAGTTCACGGCCCACCCCTCGACTGCGCCGGGTCGCTTCGGGCTGACCTCAGCCGTGTCGATTTTCGCAGATCTCATTCGACGCATATGTAGGGGCCGGAATACGCGGTGGAGGCCACCGCGGTCGGCCCAACAAAGGAGACTGTGCAATGCGATTCCTCTCGATCTACAAGACCCGCGAAACAGGTGTTCCCCCCACGCTAGAGCACATGGCGGCGATGACCGCGCTCATTGAAGAGAGCATGAAAAGCGGCGAGCTGCTCGCCACCGAGGGGTGCTTGCCGACGGCGCTCGGCGCCCGTGTTCGGCTCTCGGGCGGGACGGTCACGGTTACTGACGGTCCGTTCTCCGAGGCAAAGGAAGTCGTCGGCGGATTCGCAATCCTCCAGGCCAACTCGAAGAACGAAGCCATCGAGATGGTGAAACGCTTTCTGAAGGTGGCCGGCGACGGCGAATGCGAAATCCGACAGGTGTTCGACGCACCCGATCAGTCCGCATCAACGGCGGAGAAAACGGAAGCCCTCGCCGGACAGTTCAATCCGGGGCGCTGATTTCTGAGAGAGAGCACGTCATGGCGCGTGCCTCGCCTGCGCCAGCCCTTCGCGCGCCTGGGCCGAGCTCGGGTCGAGCGAGATCGCTTCAGCGAACAGGTTGGCTGCGACGGATCGCTGCCCGGCGGCCAGTTCCAGCTGCGCGA
>Ga0114129_10010259_pt1 | contig 13366 bp, 14 predicted proteins | sample RhiMetdeltSRZDD1_FD_80071 | JGI IMG/M metagenome (GOLD analysis project Ga0114129, IMG submission 80071) | Populus rhizosphere microbial communities from Tennessee, USA - Rhizosphere MetaG P. deltoides SRZDD1 (version 2) (version 2) | ecosystem: Host-associated > Plants > Roots > Rhizosphere >...
ATCATGACCGACAACGCCCATACCAAGGCCCGCATCACAAAAGTGTCGGCCGAGCGGATTCGAGAGTCGCTGGCCAAGGGCATGATTCCGGTCGTGGCCGGCTTTCAAGGCATCAACCAGCAGTCGGACGTCACCACCCTGGGACGAGGTGGCTCCGATCTGACGGCCGTCGCATTGGCGGGAGCGCTGAAAGCCGAGCGGTGTGTGATCTTCACGGACGTGGAGGGAGTGTATACCGCCGACCCCAACATCGTGCCGTCGGCGAAGCGGATCGCCAAGATTTCCTATGAGGAAATGTTGGAAATGGCGAGCCTTGGCGCCAAGGTGCTGCAAAGCCGCTCCGTCGAATTCGCGGCGAAATTCAACGTGCCGTTGGAGGTCAACTCCAGTTTTAAGGAAGGAAAGGGGACGCTCGTGACACGTGAAGATGAGGACATGGAAGCCGTCGCTGTGTCGGGAGTCACCGGCGACCGCAATCAAGCCAAAGTCACGATCGTCGGGGTGCTGGACAAGCCGGGGATCGCGGCCCGTCTCCTGGGACCTGTGGCGAAAGCGAATATTCTGGTCGACATGATCATCCAAAACGTGAGCCATGCGTCATTGACGGACTTCTCCTTTACCATTCCTCGGGTCGACGTGAAGAAAGCCATGCCGATCATCCAAGATGCGGCAAAGGATATCGGGGCCAAGTCAGTATCGGTGACAGAGGCCATTGCCAAGGTCTCGCTGGTGGGAGTGGGCATGCGATCCCATTCGGGCGTGGCTGCAAAGATGTTCGAGGTGCTGGCGCGAGAGAGCGTCAACATCATCATGATCAGCACGTCGGAAATCAAGATTTCTTGTGTGATCGATGAAAAGTATCTGGAGCTGGCGATGCGCTCGCTCCATTCGGCCTTCGACCTGGATCGCGGCCAGAATGGAGATCGAATCTCGAAGTAGGACGTAATTTGAGCCTCGACAGGCGCGCCCGGCGCCTGATACCCTCTTTCCATGGCGAAAGCGGCTTCCTCACGCTCTGCTCAACGTCAACACGCCGACGGTTCCATTCCACCTGTCGTGGACGGGACCAAGGCGGCCTTGCTGGAAATTTATGACACGACCCTTCGCGACGGAGCGCAGGCCGAGGACGTCAGTTTTTCCGCCGAGGATAAGATTCGGGTCGCTCAACAGCTGGACGAGTTGGGTGTCCAATTTATCGAAGGCGGTTGGCCGGGGGCGAATCCCAAAGACATTGAATTTTTTCGGATGATCAAGGAGACGCCGCTACGGCAGGCCACCGTCGTAGCCTTCGGCTCGACCAGAAAAGCCAGCAACGCCGTCCGCAGGGATCCGAACCTCCAGGCGCTGCTGAGTGCGGAAACTAAGATCATCACTCTCTTCGGAAAGAGCTGGTCGCTTCACGTTACGGATGCCCTTGGCATCGCCCTGAGTAAGAATCTCGAAATCATCAGTGACTCGGTGGCGCATCTTCGATCGAAGCACCGGCGGGTGTTTTACGACGCCGAACATTTCTTCGACGGTTATAAGACGAATCCCGACTATGCATTGGAGACCGTCCGGCGCGCCGTGGCGGCGGGGGCTGAACGGGTCATTCTCTGCGACACGAACGGCGGAACCATGCCATGGGAGATCAAAGAGATCTGCCAGGTTATCCAGCGTGAATGCCCTGTTCCGCTGGGCATTCACGCCCACAACGACTGTGAGATGGCAGTGGCCAATTCTCTGATGGCCATCGAATTGGGTGTGCGCCAAGTGCAAGGGACAATCAACGGAATCGGCGAGCGATGCGGCAATGCCAACCTCTGTTCCATCATCCCAAATCTGCAACTGAAAATGAAGCGCCCGGCGCTCGGTGAGCGGTTGCATCATCTGAAAAAAGTGTCAGGGTTCGTGACGGAGATTGCGAATCTGATGCCGAATAAGCACCAACCTTACGTCGGAGATTCCGCCTTCGCCCACAAGGGAGGCGTGCACATCCATGCGGTGCTGAAGAATCCCGCCACCTACGAACACGTCGTCCCGGCGCTTGTTGGCAACCGCCAGAGGATGCTTGTCTCGGACTATGCGGGCAGGAGCGGCTTGCTGGATAAGGTGGAAGCGTTCGGTATCAAGCTCGATAAAGACCATTCGAAAGTGCAGGAACTGATGGCGACGCTGAAAGAGAGAGAGTCTGCGGGCTACCAATTTGAAGGGGCCGAAGGCTCGTTTGAGTTGCTCATGCGCAAGGCGATGGGGACCCACCGCCCCTCGTTCCAACTGCTGGGGTTTCGAGTCATTGTCGAGAAAAAACAGAACCAGGGAGCCTCGATCTCGGAAGCCACCGTCATGGTCAAGGTTGCAGAGACGGTAGAGTATGGGGCGGCAGCCGGTTCAGGCCCGGTCAATGCGCTTGACCATGCCCTGCGGAAAGCGTTGGAGAAGTTCTATCCGGAGCTTCGCGAGGTCAAACTTCTCGATTATAAGGTGCGAGTGCTTTCCGCCAACCGGGGAACGGAATCCAAGGTGCGAGTGTTGATTGAATCGGGAGATCATAAAGATAAATGGGGGACCGTCGGGGTCTCCGAAAATATTATGGAAGCCAGTTGGCAGGCCCTGGCCGACAGTATCGAATATAAACTCCTGGCTCGTGACCGATAGCCTGCCCTGGGGCTCCTGCCGAATTTGCCCTTGACAGCCCCCATAACCTCACGTAACTTATGGCGAAACTGGCCCTCATCTCACGAGGGATGAGCAAACGCCTGAGAGAGTTTGCGTAAGGGGGAAGCATGAGAAAGGCAGACATTGCGAACGAAATTTACAAGCAGGTCGGTATTTCGAAGAACGAGGCGGCCGATATCGTCGAACTCGTACTGAACATGCTCAAGGCCGTGCTGCAAAAAGGGGAATCGGTCAAGATCGCCGGCTTCGGAAATTTCGTGGTCAGGAGTAAAGGCGCACGGAAGGGTCGCAATCCTCGAACCGGTGAAGAAATCGGGATTACGCCTCGCCGCGTAGTGACCTTCCGTCCCAGTCAAGTATTCAAGAAGTACGTCAATTCGTAACACCGTTACTCACCTTCAATAGCCTCCCGCAAGGACCGGTCATGGGGAATGAGCCACGGCTGGGAAGTAAAGTCTTCTATAAAATCGGAGAAGTCAGTCAGGTAACCAAGCTGCCTGCCTATGTGCTGCGGTTTTGGGAATCCCAGTTTTCTTTTCTCAAGCCCAAGAAAAGTCGTGGAAATCAGCGGCTCTATGTCCGGCGCGATATTGAAACGATCCTCGAAGTCAAGCGGCTGCTTTATGAGGAAGGACATACGCTCGAGGGAGTGAAGCGGTATTGGGCCAGGCGCGGGAGGGTGTCTTCCCAACGGCTAAGACCGAAAGAACTGGCGCAGAAACTCAGAGGCAATCTACAGGCGATTTTAAAGATACTCGAGTCCCATTCGGACTAACGATCCATCCCGCGGTCTCCTATCGACGCAGTTGCATTCCGGAGCCCTCTAGGGAGACAATGCCCATACTGCGAAGAACACCGTCGGGGCGTGGCGCAGCCCGGTAGCGTACTCGCTTGGGGTGCGAGTGGTCGGCCGTTCAAATCGGCTCGCCCCGACCAAATGACGTGAACTGAACAGTGAAGGAGAGGCGAACTCCTTACGTTGCTTGGAGCTGCCAGCGAGCAGCTTTTTTTATGCCCGATGACCGCATCTGCATTCTCGTGACGAACGACGACGGAATTCTGTCGCCGGGCCTCCTGATCCTGGCGAAAGCCTTGGAGCGACTGGGTGAGGTATGGGTCGTTGCGCCGGATAGGGAACGCACGGCAGTCGCCCATGCGGTCACGCTTCATAAGCCTTTGCGAGTTCACCAGCAGGGGCAGCGCAGGTATGCCGTCAACGGCACGCCGGTGGACTGCGTGAATCTGGCCCTGCTGAATATCCTGCCCCAGCGACCTCATCTTCTAGTATCGGGAATCAACAAGGGTGTGAATCTCGGGGATGACGTGCTCTACTCGGGCACCGTGTCGGCTGCCGTGGAGGGAACCATATTAGGCGTGCCTTCCCTGGCTGTCTCGCAAGAGGGGCGGGATCACTTTCATTTCGAGGTCGGTGCCTTCTATGCCGTGCGTGTCGCGCGCCTGATTCTCCAACGAGGCTTGCCGGAAGAGACGTTGCTCAATCTGAATATTCCCGACAGGTCGCTCGACAATATGACCGATGTTCGTGTGACATGTTTGAGCCGAAGACGCTTCGAGAATCCGATCATTGAAAAAGTGGACCCTCACGGACGTACATACTATTGGATTGCGGGAACTCGGATCTCTTGGAGCCGGAGCAAGGATGCGGACCATGAGGCGATTGCGGAAGGAGCGGTTTCGCTCACGCCGATTCATTTGGACAGTACACATTACGGCGTCTTAGACCGTTTTCGGACGTGGGAACCCTTGCTCCGTGGGAAGCACAGCCGTACGGGAGGCGGACGATCGAACAAGAAGGCGAGGGGCTGAAAGCTAGTTATGGGAGGTTTGATCGAAGCGATTATTACCGTGCTCAGCCGTTTCGTCGTCAATACCATTGCCACTTTCGGTTACAGCGGCATCTTCTTCACGATGGCGATCGAAAGCGCCTGCATTCCCTTGCCCAGCTAGATCATCATGCCCTTCTCGGGATACCTGGTGACCACCGGACAGTTCACGATGCTGGGGGTAACCATGGCCGGTGCTCTTGGAAACGTCGTCGGATCGATCATCGCCTATTACGCCGGAATCTGGGGAGGCCGGCCGTTCGTGGAACGGTATGGACCCTACGTGCTGATCTCCCACAGAGACGTGGAGATCGCCGATCGATGGTTCGCCCGATATGGCGAGGCGGCGGTATTCTTCGGTCGGATGTTGCCGGTGGTGCGGACGTTTATTTCCTTGCCCGCCGGCATCGCCCGCATGAATTTCCCTCGTTTTGTCCTCTTCACCTTTCTCGGCGCGCTGCCATGGTGCTATCTGTTGGCGTATATTGGCGTGAAAATGGGCGAACAGTGGGAGCACTTGCGGGACTATTTTCATCAATTCGATTTGGCGATCGGGCTGTTCTTGGCGCTTGCCTTCGGCTATTTTCTCTGGTCTCACTGGCCGAAGCGAAAGCTCAATCACAGTTCGTAATTCCATCATGCTGACGCTCTTCAACACGCTGACGGGGAAACAGGAACCCTTCGAACCGCTGGACCAGAAGAAGGTCCGGATGTACGTCTGCGGGGTGACAGTCTACGACTACTGTCACATCGGCCATGCCCGGAGCGCCCTCGTCTTTGAGGTCTTGAGGCGATACTTGGAATACAGCGGTTATGACGTGACCTTTGTCAAAAACTTCACCGACGTAGACGATAAGATCATCGAGCGGGCCAATGAGCAGGGCGTTCATTGGGGCGTCATTACCAACAAGTACATCAACGCCTACCATCAGGACATGGATAAGCTCGGAATCGCTCCTGCGACGAAAGAACCCAAGGCGACGGAACACATGGCGGATATCATTGCGATGACCGAGGCCTTGGTCAAGAAAGGGCTGGCTTATCCTGTCGACGGAGATGTGTATTTCCAGATCGAGAAGTATCCTGCCTATGGACGTCTTTCAAAGCGGAAGCTGGAAGATCTTCAGGCAGGAGCGCGGGTGGAAGTCGACGAGCGCAAACGACATCCAATGGATTTCGCACTCTGGAAACGCAGCAAGCCGGATGAGCCGTCATGGCCGAGTCCTTGGGGACCAGGACGTCCCGGCTGGCACATCGAATGTTCCGCGATGTCCATTAAACATCTGGGCGAGACATTCGATATTCACGGCGGTGGAATGGACCTGATTTTTCCTCATCATGAAAATGAAATTGCGCAATCCTGCGGTGCGACGGGCAAGGAGTTCGTACGGTACTGGGTGCACAACGGGTTCGTACAGATCAATCAAGAGAAGATGTCGAAGTCGCTCGGAAACTTTTTCACGATTCGGGAGATCTTCGAGAAGTCCGAATGGTCGGAAGAAGTCACGGCCGAGATCTTGAAATACTTTCTCTTGTCCACCCACTATCACGGGCCGTTGGATTTTTCGGAGCAAGCATTGAAAGAGGCGAAGAATGCCCTGAACGGGTTTTATGACCTTTTTAACCGATTGGCTGAAGCAGGGCAGGGTTCGCCGGAAACCGACGAGCAGCTCCAGTTTGTAATTGGCTACGCAGAAGAATCCTTCAAAAGGGGCATGAACAACAATCTTAATACTCCAGCGGCGATCGCTGAGCTACAAACGCTTCGCAACGAGGTGAACAAACTCATCAAGAAGGGACTGTCAACCAACGCCAGGAAGGCGGTGCGCGCAGGATTCCGATCACTTGGAAAGGTATTCGGACTGTTTGGATTAGAGAGATGGCAGTTCAGTCCGCTGATTCGTACGGTCGGAACAGTTACAGAGACTGACACGGCCATGCCTATTACAAGCCGTAAGAGTGAGATCATTGGGCAAGCTGCTGAGACTGATACGGCTTTGCCAATCATATTGCGGTCTGGGTTGAGTGACGCAGAGATCGAAATAAAGATTGCTGAACGGATTGAGGCTAAGAAAAGAAAAGATTTCAAGCGAGCCGACGAAATCCGACGAGAGCTTAGCAACAGGGGCATCATCATCGAGGACAAGCCTGATGGCACCAGCCGCTGGAAACGATGATCCCTCGGAGCTACTCTATGGATTGCATGCGGTCCGTGAAGCGCTCAAGGCTGGCACCAGGCCGCTCCAGCGCATGCTCGTGCTGAGGACCACACGGCAATTTAGCGAGCTGGTGCGGTCGGCAAAAGCCAAACGGATTCCGGTCCACGTGGAACCGATTTCCGCATTCGATCGTCTCGTTCCCAGCGGAAAGCATCAGGGTGTGATCGCGTTTATCGCGGCAAAGTCCTATAGCAGCACGGAAGAGATTCTGGAATGCGCCCGTCGACGGCAAGAGCCACCGTTTCTTGTCATTCTCGACGGGGTTGAAGACCCGCACAATTTGGGAGCGGTGTTGCGGACTGCCGAGGCCGCGGGTGTCCATGGTGTCTTCATTCCGGATCGGCGGGCGGTGGGACTGACCTCGGTGGTGGCCAAGGTCTCGGCCGGGGCGATCGATCACATGCTTGTCGGCCGGGTTGGCAATCTAACTCGTCTCATCGAAAACCTCAAGCAAGTCGGTGTGTGGGTGTATGCGGTGGCGCCCTCAGCGACCAAATCTTATACCGACCTCGACATGACGGGCCCTCTCGCCCTGGTGGCGGGAGGGGAAGGTGAAGGTATTCGTCCGGGCGTGTTGAAAGAATGCGACGACCAGATGCGCATTCCGATGAAAGGCAAGGTTGAATCATTGAATGTGTCGGCGGCGGTCGCTGTACTGCTCTTCGAAGTGCTGCGACAGCGAGGAATGAAAGGGGACGTATCTCTGCCTACCTGATCCTGATCATGCCGCCCTGGATGGCGGTTTTCAGCAGTTGGGCGGTATTCGAGACCCGCATCTTTTTCATCATGTTCGCCCGATGCGCCTCGACGGTCTTGACACTGATTTTCAGCCGTTGGCCGATCTCCTTGTTTTTGAAGCCAGCCCAGATCAATTCAAGTATCTCCTGTTCACGACTGGTCAACGACTCGGGACGCTTTTTACGCGGAGGGGGGGTCAAATCGACCAGGGAAGGTCTGGATCTTAGTTTTGCGGCTCGTGCCATGATCGCCGTTCTCCTTTGCGTGGTCAGGAATTCCGCTATAATTTGAATGCACGTGAAAACCCCGGAGAACAAACCCTGAGCCTATAACAAAATTATAGGAGCCGGCTTCGGCTCATGTAAATGGAAGCAGTATGGCCCTAGTACAGATACGTAGCTCTGCCCTCAAGGGCATGTGTAGTACTTATGAATGAGTGGTCATTGTATCTCCTGGCTGGGTTGTTCGGCGCCCTCGTGGGTAGCTTTCTGAACGTGTGTATTTTCCGCTTGCCGCGGAGGGAATCGATCGTATGGCCGGGATCTCACTGCTCTGTTTGTCAGAAGGCGATCGAATTTTACGACAACATCCCACTGTTGAGTTATTTGTGGCTGAGAGGAGCGTGCCGCGCTTGCCGGGCGCCCATCTCGCTTCGTTATCCGGTGGTCGAAGCGTTAAATGCCATTGGGTATCTGGCCATTCTATGGTTTTTCGGTCCTGGATGGACGGCTTTGCTGTATGCGCTGCTCTATTCGGCCTTGCTGGTTGTCGCTGGGACCGACTTGTCGCACAAGATCATCCCTAACGTCGTTACGTTGCCTGGAATAGCCGTCGGACTCGTGGGAGCTGCCACCGTGTTGCCGGTCGGATGGCTAAATGCGGTCTTTGGCGTGTTGGTTGGGGGCGGCATTCTTTGGGCGCTCCTTTGGGCAAGCCCGTATCTCTTCGGTCAAGAAGGCATGGGAGGTGGCGACGTCAAGTTGCTTGCCATGATCGGGGCGTTCCTCGGATGGAAACCGGCACTTCTGACGATCATGATTGGGTCATTGACCGGTTCGGTGGTCGGCATTGGCTTGATCGGTCTCGGTCTTATCAAACGCCGCGATTACATTCCATTCGGTCCTTTTCTCGTATTCGGTGCAGTCGTATCTATGTTTTTTGCGCAGCCCCTGTTGGAGTGGTATCAAGGCTTGCTTACACCACCTATTAGATAGTGCTCTGCTGTATCCGATTCGTTAGACCACTGTATCCAATCTGATCGCAGTCCCTGTCCCTCCTACATTATCCAGTTACTATGAGGGCGTCGAAAAGCTCTGATGGTTTCGTGCCACTTCCTGTGGACAACAAAACATCTATGGCTTGCCAAGAGTCGGCACGGGTCTTGGAAAGCCGGCTCCTTTCCTGGATGGTACGCGTCATGACAGCTGTCCGTTTTATTGATCGGATGTCAGGGGACAAGGGTGGAAGTCTGACGGAGTTGATGGCGGTCTTGGCTATCATCACGATTATGGTGGTCATGGCAGTGCCTACTTACAAAGCCTTCATCGCCAGGGCACAGGCACGATCGGTTGCCGTTGAAATTATGTCGGAGCTACGACTTGCCAGACAGTTGGCGATGGCGAGACGAGAGCGTCTACTTGTACGGTTCGATCGCCCGCAACAGAGCCTGATTTTCAAGCGCGCGGATTCCGGTGATGTGCTTGATGTCTATCGATACGGGGGTAAAGGCATAGTGATCGAGGAACCGACTGCCGGGCCAGATGTGCTCTTTCACCCCAGCGGCCGCTCAGCCACCGCGACGACGATTACGATACATGACCAAGAAGGGAAAAAAACGATTCTCACCGTGAGCTTGACCGGACGAGTCACCATATCATGAGAACGCGTAGTCTCATGACCGGCTGCGCAGGCACAAGTTTATCAGAAGTGTTGGTGGCTATGACGATCTTGCCGATCGCTCTGCTCGGAGCAATGGCGGCCTTCCACGCAGCGGGAAAAACCATCTTACAAGGAACGTTAGCGAGTCGCGCCTTGGCAATGGCAGAATCCCGGATCGAGGCGAAGCGCGCGGCGCAGTGGAGTCGACTGCTGGAAGACGATCTCAATCACGACGGTTTGCCTGACGTCATCATGCACGACGATGGACAAGGCGGCGATCTCGCCGCTGGGGACGGGGTGTACTCTGCAAGTCACGAACAAGAGGGTGTCTTACTAATCTGGACAGTGGCACCCAGCCGGGTCGGCAATCTGTTTGGTTCTGGGTACGTGGTCCTTGAAGCCCATGCCTCGTTCGAGAACGGCCAAGGACGGCGTGAGGTGAAGATAGCGACGATAAGGGCAAATCCTCTCTTCGTGGGACGGTAATCAGAGAAAGAAGAGAGCGCATGAATATGCGCAATACAGTTCAGCACCGTCCACATTCTGAAGATGGAACGGGCCTGCTGGAAGTGATGGTCGCGACGATGGCGGGACTTATCGTGCTTGCTGCGACCATGCAGACGATCTCTTCTTTCCAGCGGCAATTCAGCAACCAACAGATCGCACTCGGCCAACAGCAGGACCTAAGGCTGGGGATCGAGCTGCTGGAACAGGAACTCCATTTGGCCGACTCGGCCTCGTTGTCGATCATGAAACGGGACGAAATTGAGTTCGGCGCCAATGTCAATGGGCTTTCGACAATAGTCACCGCCCCTGCCTTATCGGGGCAAACGACCATCTCGGTGGAGGATAGCCGTGAATGGCCGGAACGGAAAACAATTCTGATTTGCTGGCACGAGCGATGCGATGCCATGGTGCTGGCGCGAGACGGCCAGCGGGCGCTGCTTACGGTGACGCAGCCGATTGCTGTGACGATTCCCGCTGGAGCTTCTGTGTTGGTCAGAAATCGGGTGCGCTACTACAGCCGAAAGGACGACCATGGAATTACAAGATTCTTGCGGCAGGTCGACGGTGGGGCGAGCGTGCTGGTTGGAGACATTCAAGAGGTGCGATTCTCATATTGGAACGAGCAAGGCTGGCCAGAGGTTCAACCGACACTGGTGAGGCGGATTGTCGTGGAAATGAGTCTACTTGGTCGTTCGAGTAAGACGATTCGTGAGATCAGCCTTCGAGCCTGAAGCTCAAATGGGAAGTCTAGATGCTTAGACAGCAAACTGCGGAAGGGCAACAAGCTCAGCGTGGCTACATTCTCTTGTCGGCGCTCATGCTGATCCTCATTCTGTCGCTTTTCGGCATGACCTCTCTTTTTCTCGCGGGGCAGGATGTGCCGGGCATATCCGCGATGAAAGAAGAGACTGCGGCGCAGCAGTTGGCGGATGCGGCTGCTGAATTGGTCATCAGTTGGTTTCATGATTCCGGGGCGGCTCCGGCTTCAATGGCAGAACTCTTGGCAAAACGACAAGGCGATGCGGCGACTGGCCCCTCTTTTTTCGACGCAGCTCGCAGCTCCCAGTTTGTCGGAACGGCGGAGCGTCCGGATATCCTCCTCGACGCTGCAAATCCCACTGATCACAACATGTTGAATAGCTCACCGAGTGGATTCCCCGCGTCGTTGCGAGGGCTTGGTCGTCTTACGAAGCTGAAGCTGTATGGGCCGCTACGTCCAGGGCTGCTGGGAACAGTGGAAGTGACGGCAGCGACGACCGATCAAAAACCGATGTCGAGAACTGTACAGATCCAACTTGGCGCGCTGACCATCCCAGCCGTGCGAGCGCCCGTGCAAGTTGGAGGAGGGCTCGGCACTCTTCACCCGGGTGGAGAGTCGCCTGTCCGAGTCCACTGGGGCGATCAACGCATCGTCGGAAACCTGGTCGTAAAAAAAATCGAGCAAGTCGTGATGAAGACTACCTCAGCTTCCGTCACCGCCCTCCCCTATGATTCGGCAGAGCAGGCTCTGGACCGCTGGAGTGACTATTGGATCGGCGGCGATCTGACCGTCACTGCACCGCCTCCGGGACAAAGTGTTCATCCGATGGCACCATCCAACGTGCATCTTTACCAGATGCCCGCGCCTGGTGTACGGCTGGATCAGTGGGAATACGATGTGATGAAGAAGGCAGCGGTCCGGCACGGGACTTATTATCGTTTGGATCGGCAAGGATTACTCCATGCCCCAGAGGCTCCTGAAGACGATCAGGGCGTCGCTCCCTCTGAAGTGCTCATCTCCCGGGGGGTCGGAGATCATCGTGGGCTGGTATTCATCGATACTTTGGATGGAGCGCCGCCTCGCGCTGATAATCTTGGAACCCTCGTAATGGAGGCAGACTATCTCGAATGCCTGTTAGTCGTGCAGGGCCATGTCGTACTCAAGCCGAGTGGAGGAGGGCGGTCCGTCCCGACTTTAAGTCCGGCGCTCGAGGGGACGAACTCATTGGGAACAAGAATTCCGGTACAACTCTCGGGCATTCATCTTCAAGGCCTTTTATGGGCGGCAGGCATGGTGACCATTGAACGACCGATGCGTCTCTTCGGCGCGGTTATGATCGGAGAGAGTGTCGTTGCAGCGGCAAGCGGAGCCAGCATTGAGATCTGGTACAACGCAGATCTGGCACAAGGACTGTTTCGCGGCCTACCAGTCGTATACCGAGTACCCGGGACCTGGCGCCTTCTTTGATGTCCCTGATAAACGAACTGTATCGTGCTGACTGAGCGATCGTCAAAAAAAGAATGGCAGAGAGCGAAGAGCATCCCCCAGAGGGCGCTAGTTTGGAGGCACAGCGGTGCTCCGCACACGTCAGGCGATTGAGCAGAACGTACTCGATGCACTCGTCTTCAGAGGCATTCTCAGTCAAGCGGATATGGAAGCGGCAGTGGAAGATGCCAAGGATGGTCCGGATGATCTTGAAACGATACTCTTGGACCGCTTTCATGTACCCAAGGATGCGTTGGGGACTGCGTTAAGCAATTTCTACCAGTGCCCCTATTTGCCATATGACGAGCGAACCATCATCGATACCGATCTGCTCAGGACTTTGAGCGTCGATTATTTGAAGAAAAACTTGTGGCTGCCGATTGCGCGGTGCGGAGCGCTGACAGATGTACTGATCAGCGACCCAAATGACCCCGACAAAGGATGGGACGTCCGTCGGACATTTCCAGGCGCCACTATCCGCTATAGCGTCGGTCTCAGGCGTGATATCGAGCAGTTTCTGCTGTCAGCGAAAGGTCAGAGTAAGAGTAGTTCGCATCTCGGTACCATTCTAGACGAACTGATTCAAGACATTCCGGTCGCCCAAGCTCATGATGTGGCGGCTAACATTGTCGACGAAAACGATTCGGCGATTGTCCGCCTGGCAAACCATATCATCGTAGAAGGGGATCGACAGGGAGCATCCGATATCCATATCGAACCCTACGCAGATCGGAAAGATACAGCGGTCCGTTTTCGTGTTGACGGCACGTGCTTTACCTTCATGAGAATTCCTGCGGCTTACCGGCGCGCGGTTGTGTCCCGCTTCAAGATCATGGCCAACCTCGACATCGCCGAGCGACGCAAACCTCAGGATGGGAAGATTCGGTTCAAACTTCCCGAAAATCGCAATATCGAGTTGCGTGTCGCCACGCTCCCCACGGCCGGTGGTGACGAAGATATAGTCCTGCGTCTCCTCACGGCGAAAGAACCGATGCCACTGGAGGCAATGGAGTTTGCCCAGGAAACTTTGCAAGCTATCAAAACGCTTGCAGAGAAACCACATGGTCTCATTCTCTGCGTGGGCCCGACCGGCTCCGGCAAGACCACGACGCTACACGCCATTCTTAAACATATCAATACTGACGAACGAAAGATCTGGACGGCCGAGGATCCCATCGAAATCACGCAGGATGGCCTTCGACAAGTGCAGGTACATCAGAAGATCGGGCTGACCTTCGCGATCGCGATGCGCGCGTTCTTACGGGCAGATCCTGACG
>Ga0114129_10010260_pt1 | contig 13364 bp, 5 predicted proteins | sample RhiMetdeltSRZDD1_FD_80071 | JGI IMG/M metagenome (GOLD analysis project Ga0114129, IMG submission 80071) | Populus rhizosphere microbial communities from Tennessee, USA - Rhizosphere MetaG P. deltoides SRZDD1 (version 2) (version 2) | ecosystem: Host-associated > Plants > Roots > Rhizosphere >...
AGGGAAACCGTTGAAACGGTTTCCCAGGTCTCTCAGGCGGCCGCTGACCCCAGGCTGAAGCCTGGGGAGAATGAGAAGTTGTTTTTTTCACAGCTTCGGCAGTGAGGGGATCGTTCAAGTCCAGGCTACAACACCCGGCCTACAGAAGTTTACGCGCTTGCGAACGGATCTTGAGTCGTATACTCAACCTCCATGCAACAAGCGCGTGAACTTTCGAGAGCCAGGGTCTATAGAAAGCATTTGAAACGATCCCACACTGCCGTATGGGATGGGCCTGATGGTAGACCACCAACTTCCGTTGATGCGGACTTACTGTCACCAGCCGCGCAGCGGCGGCCGAAGGTAGCCAGGCGCAGGCGCGAAGCGCCGCAGCGCCTGGATATAAAGTCACATAGAATTGCCCAATAACGTAATCACTCAAGAGGAGAGGCTCTCAGGTTGGGAAGGGCGGTTTACCCCCGCTAAGATGGAAAGGCTTTCAACCGAAAAACAGAAACTCACAACCGTGGAAGCTGGTCAGGAAGGGTGGTTTATCCTCTTGGGCATAGTTCAAGTTGCCGCCCAACCTTGACCTGATCCACAAGCAGCCGTGTTTCCTTGGCTCTCGGACTTGTGTGTTTTCTTTTACGTTGAGTGGCTTTCAAACTTAGCGGGGGTAAACCGCCCTTCTGTTCCCAACCTGAGAGGTTTCTCCTCTTGAGTGATTACGTTATTGATTGAGAGCCTTCACATCTCACTGTCCCCGCGTCCCCGCTTTCCCGTGTCTCCGTGTCCCGCGTCCCCGCGTCCCCGTGTCTCCGCGTCCCCGTGTCTCCGGCGTCTTCCTTTCAGGGCGCGGGTGGTTTGACGATCACCGCCGGAATATTCTGTTCCTTCACCAGTTGATTGAATGCCGGCAGATCTGTCTTCAGAATTTGGGCCAGGTTCTGAAGCTGCACATCGATCTGCGAAGACACTTCGTCATAAACCGCAGACGACTGATCTGTAGGCGCAAACTCGCCCCCAGAAACAACACCACCTAGCGCCGCCAGTTTGTTGTTCAGGCGGATCGGAAAGTTCAACGGATCCTGACTGCTCTGGTTCTTTGTTTGATAAAGCGTCTCTTCAATGTCCTGCAACTTCTTGTTCAAAGCCGTCCCCGCATCGTTCACCGTTTTGAAATTCGCCTGGTCCTTGACCCGCTTGAGTAGATCATCCACCTGTTTACGCACGTCACGAATCTGAATAATCGCATTGTTCGTCTCGCTCACTTTGTCGCGAATCTTCAAGGCAAGGGCCAACTGCTTCTCGTAGTCTGCCGCGGTGGTCGACAAGCGTGGATCGGGTTTGACTGCGAAGCCTTCAGTCAAACTTTTTCCGTCGACTGTAAGCTTGACTTGATACCGGCCGGGCGAGACTCGTGGGCCGCGCATCTCCCCTGCCCACAAGATCATTCCGGGAAACCGCACCGCATCTGCATAGCGAAGATCCCAAACGAAGCGGTTTAAACCAATGTCGGTTGGTAGGCGCGGCTGACTCGGTGCACCGCCAAACTCTCCCTCACCACCAGGAGTGGGCGTGGCTTCAGGCGTTGCGCCCGATTCGCCGGCGCGCTGAACCTTTGTAGTGAACTTACGAATCGATTTGCCGGACGAATCGAGGAACTCAAGACTCACTTCGCTGGCTGGTTTGGTTTTCAGTGAGTAATAAACGACCACACCATTCGCAGGATTCCGACCCAGTGGAGCGGTCGGGGGCAGTTGAAAGCCACCACCGGGCATGCGGTAACTATCTTCGGGACGAAACAGTTTTAGATCGTTTACTGCGCCATATCCACCGCCGTCCATGAATTGATGAAGTAGCGGTAAGTCGTCGAGAATCCAAAATGAACGGCCTTGTGTCGCCGCGACGAGATCCTGCTCGCGTTTATGTATCGCCAGATCTGTGATGGGTACCACCGGGAGGTTGAACTGCATCGACTGCCAGCGCTCGCCGTCGTCGAATGAAACGTACAATCCAGTTTCCGTTCCGGCATAAAGCAAGCCACGCTTGTTGGGATCTTCCCGAATGACTCTTGTAAAGGCGCCGTCAGGAATGCCATTGATAATCTTTTTCCAGGTCTTTCCGTAGTCGTTGGTCTTGTACAGATAGGGCCGGTTGTCATCCCACTTGTACATCGTGGCCGCAACGTACGCCGTTGCGGGATCATTCGGTGATGCTTCGACAGAATTAATCTGAATCCATTCGGGCATTATGGCGCTTGGCGGAGTTACGTTTGACCAGTTCTTTCCTCCGTCTCGCGTCAGATAAACCAGACCATCGTCAGAGCCGCTCCAAATCGTTCCGGCCTGAAGCGGCGACTCCATCACTGTGAAAATCGTGTCATAGTACTCAATGCTTGTGTTGTCTTTGGTAATTGGACCACCAGACGATGCTTGTTTCGATTTGTCGTTACGCGTCAAGTCCGGACTGATTGGTGTCCAGCTTTGGCCTTCATTGGTCGATTTAAACAACACGTTCGCGCCGGCATAAAGAGTGTTTGGATCATGTGGTGAAAAGACGATTGGGAAGTTCCACTGGAACCGGTATTTCAAGCCATCCGCGCCAGAACCCATCGGATTGTTCGGGTAGGGATTCACGTCACGCAGTTGACCGGTGTGATGATCGTAACGAGTTAGAAGGCCACCATATGAACCTGCAAAAACAATTTGCGAGTCTTTCGGCGACGGTGCAATCCAGCCAGATTCGCCTCCCCCAACATCAAACCAGTCGCGTGTGCCAATGCCTCCTTCAGTCGTGCGGCTCGCGATGCGCACTGTCGAGTTATCTTGCTGCGCCCCATAAATGTGATACGGGAAGTCATTGTCGAGCGTTACACGATAGAACTGGGCCGTTGGCTGATCCTGTTCCGTCCAGCTGCGACCGCCGTTGAACGAGACGTTCGCGCCACCATCGTTGCTATTGATCATTCGATTCGGATCGTCAGGCGCTATCCATAAATCGTGATTGTCGCCATGCGGCACGCTAATGCCCGAATAAGTTCTCCCACCATCGTTTGACTTATAAAACCCCGTATTCAACACGTAAACCGTGTCGGCATTTTTCGGATCAGCATAAATGCGCGTGTAATACCACGCGCGTTGCCGTAGCCGTCGTTCCTCGTTGACCTTCGTCCACGTGCGACCTCCATTGTCTGAACGGAACACGCCTCCGTCTTCAGCCTCGATGATCGCCCACACTCGATCGGAATTGGCGGGCGAGACTGCGAGGCCGACAATGCCGACGGTTGATTTCGGCAAGCCAGGATTACGTGTTATTTCGGACCAGGTGTCGCCCCCGTCGGTTGACTTAAAAATGCCACTGCCCGGACCACCGCTCTCCAATGTCCAGGGCTTGCGATAAACCTCCCAAAGACCTGCATAAAGAATGTTGGGATTTGTCGGATCCATTATCAGATCGCAAGCGCCCGCTTTGTTGCTACGAAACAGAACTCTTTCCCAGGTCTTTCCACCGTCCTTCGAGCGAAAGACTCCTCGTTGATCGTTCGGTCCCCACACATGACCCTGTGCCGCAACGAAAACGATGTCTGGATTCTTGGGGTGAACGCGAATGCGCGAGATTTGTCTCGTGTCTTCGAGGCCGATTTTTTTCCAGCTCTTACCGCCATCGTTTGATTTGTAAACGCCATCACCGTGCGATACGTTTCCTCGGATCGGCGATTCACCCATGCCAACGTAGACGGTGTTTGGATCCGAATCTGATAGTCCGATGGCTCCAACTGATCCTGTGCCAAAAACGGAATTGTCGCTGACTGGCTCCCAGTTGATACCGCCATCAGTGGTCTTCCAGACGCCGCCGCCAGTTGCGCCGAAATAAAACACTAATGGCTGTGACGCCACGCCGGCTACGGCTGTCGAACGACCGCCGCGAAAGGGACCAATCTGTCGCCACTGGAGCGCCTTGAGTGGATCTGAGGGGGTCGCAGTCGTCTGGGCTTGCTGAGCATATACGCGACCCGGCAGCGCAGTTATACACAGGTAGGACAGCACAAGAATCACATGAGACGCACGACACGTCTTGAACATTCGAATCGACTCCTTTACTTTTGGCACTTTGAAAGGCGAGCTGGCTATCTGAACGTAGACTCTACAGTGAATGGTCTACATTGAGACAGCGAAGAAACGCAAAACGGAGCGCAATGCTAACATCAGAACCCAAGCAAAAGGAATCTTTGAGATGAAAAACTTGCGGGTAATGTTCCTGCTGATCTCAACTGTTGTCCCTTCATTCTCTCAATCGGTAAATCAGCCAGAGTGGATTCCTTACGTGTTTTATGAAGCGCTTGAATGGCGTTGCATCGGACCGCATCGTGGAGGGCGAGTGTTAGCAGTGAGCGGAGTTCGCGGAGAGCCAAACACTTTCTATTTCGGCGCAGTCGCAGGAGGAGTTTGGAAGACAACGGACGCCGGTAGAACCTGGACTCCCATTTTCGACGGTCAACACGTTGCGTCGATTGGGGCACTTGCAGTCTCGCAGTCTGACCCCAATGTTATTTATCTTGGCACAGGTGAAGGGGATATGCGGTCCGACATAACCTATGGAAAAGGAATGTACAAATCGCTTGACGCAGGAAAGACCTGGTCTTTTCTTGGGCTCGCGAATACTCGTCAGATTGGCCGTGTGCTTATCGATCCAAAGGATCCTCGCATTGTGTTGGTCGCTGCATTAGGTCACGCCTTTGGTCCAAATCAAGAGCGGGGCGTCTATAGATCGACGGACGGAGGCGCTACGTGGACAAAGGTTCTTTACAAGGATGAAAATACTGGCGCGATTGATCTCGCGTTTGATCCAGATAACCCACGAACCGTGTACGCGTCGCTCTGGAATACTCGAAGGCCACCCTGGAGCACGTACGCACCAATCACTGGACCTGGTGGAGGTCTTTACAAATCGACTGATGGCGGAATCACCTGGCGACAATTGTCAGAACATGGATTGCCCAGTGGAAAACTTGGAAGGATCGGCATCGCCGTAGCTGCGGGTCAGCATGGTCGTCGTGTCTTCGTGGTGATTGATGCAGAGCGTGCCAGCGGCCTCTACCGGTCGGATGATTCTGGAGAGAACTGGACCATGGTGAGCACCGAGCCTCGCATCTTGAGTCGCGGCTGGTATTTTGGAGAAGTTCGTGTTGATCCGAAAAACCCCGAGGTGGTCTACGTCTCGAACGTATCCTTGTATCGCTCAACAGACAGCGGCAAAACATTTAGAGCTATTCGAGGCGCTCCGGGTGGCGATGATTACCATTCGCTTTGGATCGATCCTGATGACCCGCAACGCATGATTTCGGGCGTAGACCAGGGAACGATTGTTACTGTTAATGGCGGTCAGACATGGAGCAGTTGGTACAACCAACCAACTGCTCAGTTCTATCACGTCGCCGTTGATAATCAGTTTCCGTACTGGGTTTATGGCGCACAACAGGACAGTGGAACCGCAGCCGTAGTCAGCCGAAGCGATTATGGACAGATCACTTTTCGCGACTGGCATCCGATCGGTGCCGGCGAAAGCGGCTATATCCTTCCCGATCCTGTAAATCCGGACATCGTATATGGTGGGAGTACCGGAGGCGAATTGTATCGATGGAACAAACGCACGGGTCAGGTTCAGGATGTGTCACCAAGTTTGGGTGACCTCGGCGCCGACCAGCGTCAACGATACCCCTGGACAACTCCGATTGCGTTCTCCGCTCGAGCGCCTTACACGCTGTACCAGGCCTCACAATTTCTATACGCGACAACAGACGGGGGAAATAGTTGGCAGCGCATCAGTGATGATCTAACTCTACATCCGGGCGAGAAAGAAGCTGATGCCAAGGGTGTGATCTATACCATTGCTCCCTCGCGCACCGAGCCCAATTCAATCTGGATTGGAACGGATAATGGACTGATAAAACTGACGCGAGACTCTGGTAAAACGTGGCAGGATATTTCCATCAAGGATCTACCACCATGGAGCATGGTGAGTATGATCGACTGCTCGCCTTTTGACCCGGGCACTGCTTACGTTGCGATCGATCGCCATCAAACAGACGACATTCAGCCTTACGTGTATCGCACAAATGACTTTGGACGAAGCTGGACGAAAATAACCAACGGGATCCCTGCCGGTGCTTATGTTCATGCAGTGCGGCAGGATCCAGTGCGAAAGGATCTGCTATTTGCAGCAACCGAAACTGGCGCCTATGTGTCGTTTGATGACGGCGCGAACTGGCAATCACTACAACTAAACATGCCAATCTCGCCGGTGCGTGACCTTGTCGTTAAAGATAATGATCTTGTAGTTGGAACTCATGGGCGCTCATTTTGGATTCTCAACGACATTTCCCCGCTGCGCGAGCTGACCGCCGCAACGATTGCTGAGCAGGTGCATCTTTTTCAACCGGCAACTGCTTTCCGACTGCGCAAGAATTTGAGTCGTGACACACCGCTTCCGCCGGAGACACCTGCAGGAAAAAATCCGCCAGCCGGCGCCATTATCTATTACTCGTTAAAGACGATTCCATCGAGTGACGTAATTATTGAAGTACTCGACCCATCAGGCACGGTGATTCAGAAAGTCTCGAGCAGTACTCCTCCGAATCAGATCGATGAGAATCAAGCGTTCCCGACTTATTGGTTTAAGCCGTCCACTCCAGTCTCTAAGAATGTCGGGTTGAATCGCTTTGTTTGGAATCTCAGACTCCAGAGGCCTTCGGTCACGCGGGCTTCCTACAGCATCGCGGCTGCATATGGTGAAGATGCGATCAGGCAGCCCGAAGGACCGCTCGCGCTGCCGGGAAAGTATGAGGTCCGATTAACTGTCGAAGGCCGCAGTTACACAAAGCCACTTGAATTACGAATGGATCCGCGTGTGACCGTTTCTATGGCTGCGCTAACGGAACTGTTAACGCTGCAGAAAGAAATAGTGCGTTCGTTAAGTGAGAGCTATGCTCTCATTCAGGAGTTGCGAGAGGTTCGGCATCAGCTAGCGGAGCTGCAACCAAAAATCGAAAATGGCCCGGCGCCAAGTCAAATTAGTCATGCTGTGAAAGCGCTCGATAGCACAACTGCCGCGCTGCTCGGCGGTCCACCACAGTTCCCTGCTTCCCCTGAACCTACAGTTACTGCGTTGCACAACGCATTCGGTTCTTTGTTGACTTCACTCGATGGGGCAGACGCCGCACCGACAGCAGAGGCTACCGCAAAGTATCAGCAGTACCGGCGACTGTTGAACGAACAGACTGACAAATGGTTATCAGTTAAGAGGAAGGAACTCGCGGAGCTCAATTCGCGATTGCAACAGCAGGGCCTGGGTCAAATCGATCTGCCGAAATAAAACCAACTCTTTGGAGTGCGCTGACTTGTCAGCGCTCTTACGGTTTTTACGGTTTTAAGTTTTTAAGGTTTTAAGTCTTCACCGTCTTCGCCGTTTTCACGGTTTTCGTGGTTTCCCAGCGGCTAACTCATCATAGAGTTTGCGATCTGCATCAACGAGGTGAACCGATGGTGGTGCAGACGACACAACGGGTCGATAATCTGGATGATCACTAAAAATGCTAAACATTGGAGCTGCCAGCTTGTCACCAAGATTTATTGGTTCTAGTCCAAGCAATACTTCGATCGTGCGCAACATACTCAGCTGGTCGTAGCGATCGTTTATTAGCGCGTTCCGTTTGACGTATGGTCCAACTGCCAGCGCGACCGTTCGCGTCGCATCAACATGGTCCGGCCCATTTTGTGCATCGTCCTCAAGGATGAGTATCAGCGAGTTCTTCCAAACGGGGCTGTGCGAAATAATTTCCACCAACCTTCCTAAAGCAGCGTCATTCTGCGCTACAAATTGAAAGGGATTGAGAATTGTAGAAGTCGCACTGTCTGTGTGATCGTTTGGTAACCAAATGTAATGAAATGGGGCCACATTTCCTTGTTTCAGTTGTTCCTCAAAATCACGTTTCCAGTCCAACACACGCTGAAGATCTGAGTATTTCAGATCCCACGAAGGGTAATTGAACGGATAGTGATAAAGGTAGTCGGCAAATTCGCGCCGGAGCCGGACGTCCTTTTTCACCATTGTTGCAAAACTATCGTCGCCGGTTAGGAACTTTGATAACAGTGACGTGAACGCTGGATCGCCCAGCAGCTTGTAAGCAGTATCCTTTGTATTCGCACGACCATAAAATGGTTTGGCAAACTGATAGAACTCGTTGCCGCGATCGCCTGCGCCTGCGGCCATCACGGTCTTGTCGTAAAACTTTTTCGCCAAACGGCTTTCTGGCCCGTAAAGTTTGACGAGAATTTTGTAGGCGCGGGTGAATAAGAAATAGTTCTCGCCGTAAATTCGGTAGTCCAGTCGCTTTTGGTCCAGAGCATCCCAGATATAAGCGGGTGAAGTTACTGCCGGAATTGTTCCAAACGGATAGCCTTTCCACCGGTACGCATAGCTAAGATTTCCCATCCATTCAAGGAATGGACTCGCATAGCCGCTGCTCGTGAAACTGTGACCTAAGACGCTGATCTCGCCATTGACAAAGAAGTTGTCGAGTGTGACGAAATCGGTGGCCAGTTGGTGATGAACTGGTGTGATCTCCTTACCAAACAGTGTTAGCTTCGGATCCCCATTACCACGAGAAAGATCCCCAAGCACCTGGTCGTAAGTTCGATTTTCCTTCACAACATAAAAGACGTGGCGGATAGGCTTCCTGAATCCTTGTCGCATCATGAACGAAGGAGATGACGCATTAACGCGCCGTGTCCATGACTGTAAGTTAGTTCGGATGTCCGAGTCAGTAATTATTCCGACGGATCCCTTGAGGAGGTTCAGAACATACTCAGGTCCGCGGGCGGGCCCGTTCGCCTGCGGTCCGTTCGGATTCGGCCGGCGAGGACGAATGCCCTTTGCGTTCAGCACCAGAAGTCCATTATTGCCACGCAGAACTTTTGTTGGATACCAACCGGTCGGAATCATTCCCTGTGATTGACCAGTTCTCTTATCCAACACGGCCACCGCGTTGATGTCAGCAAGCGTCACATAAAGATTATTGCCCTGAACAGTGCATGAGGTCGGACTACGGCCAAAACGCGAACCCGTCGAAGCAACGCTGATTCCTGCGAGAAGATTGTCGCTCCTCAGATCCAAAACGGAAAGATTGTCCGAGGTGGAATTGACTACGTAAATACGTTCACCATCCGAACACATTTCCTGCGGATGACGACCGACGGCAAAGCTTTTGATCAGGCGTCCTTCCTTGTTGAAAACAAGTAGTTTGTTTTCGCCGAGTAATGTGACGTAGATTCGCTCGTTCACATACCTAACTGCATACGGAAAATAACCGGTGTCTGTCTCGCTCTCTGTTTTGCCAGTTTCAGTATTCAAAATCGCGAGCTTGCCGTTTACATAGTCGCCTTGAGCGTTCGTGCTAGCCATGTAACCCACAGCAAATCGCGCTGGTCCAATTGCCGCCAAACCTCCTACGAAGCCATTGACGGAATATTCCCGCACTACCTCAAACCTGCGATCGATTCGATAAACCTTCTGATCAAACCCGCCGCTGATGTAAAGATCGCCGTCAGTCCCGATTGCTGCGCTGGGGAAAAGCGAGTTGATGCGGAGAGTTTTTTCTGCGCGTGCCGTCCTGAAGTCAACGATCGTCACTTCATTGGGTTCCTGGTAGTAATAGCCCGTGTCGAGCACCACGAGTTTACCGGCGAAGAGAATGGCTTCATACGGCAGTCTTCCGACATCGACTTGCGTGCCGGCAGGTGCCAGACGCCATCCATTCGGCAACTCAACCTCAGTGTTTTGCTTTAACTGCGATTCTCGATGGGCGGCAGCGAGATACGGTAGAAGCTCCTCGTATGGCGTTTTTTTTACGAATTCCCAGAGCTCTCGATTGATGCTTTCTTCCTCTTCAGGTTCGTCAAAGTTACGTAATCGATCCCTGGTTTGTGCAACGGTTGGAAGTGATTGAATTAGCGTGAGGAGAATGACGGCAACGAGGCCTGTTTTTTTATGCATGTTTTAACGGTTGCCCCAAGCAATTTTCGAAATACAAGGCAAAATCCCACGTCACGGAACAGATTGTGTCAAAAGTGAGAATCCCCCTCATGGCGGTAAGGGGGATCGTTCAAGTCCAGCCTACAAGACCCGGCCTATAGAGGCGCTCTCCGTCGACAACACAAAATTTAGAAAAGCTCAGCTATTGCTTCATCTACAGATCCCACTCCGACAACTCTCATTCCGAGTAGACGTTCAAGGCCGTCAGCGTTTGAAGCCGGCATGACAATCCTTTGAAATCCCAGCGCTTGCGCCTCGCGCGCACGTACGGCAGGTTGCATCGTTCCGCGAACCTCGCCGGTCAATCCAATCTCGCCGAATACTGCTGTGTGGGGATCAATTGGAGCATTCTTGAAACTCGACGCAATGGCAGCGACGACACCCAGATCAACAGCCGGCTCATCGACCGCCAAGCCGCCCGCAATGTTTACGAACACATCCTCTCCAATCAATTGCAAGCCCGCCCGCTTTTCTAACATGGCTATTAAGAGCGCAACCCGATTTTGATCTACGCCTTGTGTCATGCGCCTGCCGGTTCCGTACTTAGTCCCTGAGACCAGCGCCTGGATTTCTACTAACAGCGGTCTTGTTCCTTCCATGCACGCAGTTACAACTGAACCGGCAACGTTCTGCGGCCGCTCTTGTAAAAACATCTTTGATGGATTCGCCACGGGCATCAAACCCGTTCCTGTCATCTCGAAGACGCCAACTTCGTTTGCAGCTCCAAATCGATTTTTGGTAGCGCGGACAATGCGATGATTGTGGTGGCGCTCACCTTCGAAATAAAGCACCGTATCGACGATGTGTTCAAGCGTCTTTGGACCAGCAATCGATCCATCCTTGGTAATGTGACCGATCAGAAAAACGGGGATCGTGCGGTTTTTAGCCAGCATGAGGAACTGGTGAGCGACTTCGCGCACCTGCGATACGGATCCGGGCGCCGATTCGATCAGGGCGGAGAAGACAGTCTGAATCGAGTCAATGATTATCGCGCCGGGTGCAAGGCGATCAACTTCATGAAAAATGTTTTCGAGATTTGTCTCAGGCAAGATGTAGAGATTGCCGGCGTGAATGTCGAGCCGTTCACCCCTCAGCTTAATCTGACGCTCTGATTCTTCGCCGGAAACGTAAAGAACGGGGTTTTCGTTTCCGCCGAGTTTGTCGGCCACCTGTAACAGGAGAGTACTTTTGCCGATTCCGGGATCGCCGCCAATCAAGACCAGCGTTCCCGGGACAATGCCTCCACCGAGAACTCGGTCAAATTCTGTGACTCCTGACGCAATTCGAACATCATCTTGCGGCTCAATTTGCGAGTAGGGCACGGCCTCGACATCGCGCAGCTTGAAACCGGGCGCCTTGCGCGTGGTTCGGGCGCGTTCTTCCACAAGCGAATTCCACTCGCCACATTCCGGACACTTGCCGAGCCACTTGCGCGACTGGTGACCGCAATTTTGGCAGACAAAAATTGTTTCGGCTGTTTTCTTCAAAGGGTTCCCTATGCTATCGAACCAGTAGATCCACGAAAATACACGAAAACGCACCAAGAAGAATTTGCGTTCGCGTACTTTCGTGTGACTTCGTGGACATTTTGATTTGTCTCACAACAGAGACTTCACATTGTCCACTGGCCTACCTAAAACAGCGCGCTCGCCTCGTTCAACTATTGGTCGTTGAATAAGATCTGGGTGCTCGATCATCAGCGCGATAAGCTGCTCCTCAGTAGATTCTCCTTTGCTCAGGCCTAGTTCACGATAAATTGGTTCGCTGGTGCGCAGCAACTCGCGCGCAGAAATGCCCATTTTACTCAACAGCTCCCGTAGCTTCTTTTTAGTCAAAGGCGCGGTGTAGTAGTTCACCTTTTCGAAATCCACGCCACTCTCCCGGAGCAGCCGATCTAGCTCGCGGCATTTCGTTCAAGTTGGTTTTTCGTAAACTACAATGCGTTCTTTCATTTCATCTTTCCTCTTTGGAGTGCGGCGACTTGTCGCCGCTTTCCGATTTAGCAGCGCATAGCTTTGAATGAAACTGCCGCGACTTGTCGCCGCTTTCCGATTTAGCAGCGCATAACTTTGAATGAAAACTGCGGCGACTTGTCGCCGCTTTCCCGATTTAGCAGCGCATAACCTTGAATGAAACTGCGGCGACTTGTCGCCGCACTCCAAAGACTACGGGAAGATGCATCTGACTCGAGTCGCTTCGGCTACACGATCGACGGCGAGTATGTATGCACCTGTGCGCATATCAGTGCCATATCGCTGTGAGGTCTGATACACCTCTTTGAATGCTGACTGGATCGTCTGTTCGAGTGTGTCGTTTATCTGTTGTTCTGACCAGAAGAACGAGTATTGATCCTGCACCCACTCGTAGTAGCTAACTGTAACACCGCCGGCGTTGGCCAAAATGTCGGGGATCAACATGGTTCCCTTCTCCGCAAGCACCCGGTCCGCTCCCGGTGTCGTTGGGCCATTTGCCAACTCTGCAATGATTTTCGCTTTTACGTTACCCACATTATCGAGAGTAATCGCGTTCTCAAGTGCCGCCGGCAACAGAACATCGCAATCCATTGTCAGAACGTCCTCGGCTGCTATCTCCTTCGTGCCCGACAGTCCGGCGAGAGATGTTGTTTTCTCTTTATGCGCAAAAGCTGCTTTGATGTCTATCCCATCTTCCGCATAAATACCACTCTTGGAATCACACGCTGCGATCACTCGTGCGCCATCTTCTGCAACCAAACGGGCAATGTGCGCGCCCGCGTTACCGAACCCATGGACCGCCACGCGCGAACCTCTCAATGGCAATCTCTTCACTTTGCATGCTTCGCGCAAAGCGTAAAGACAGCCGCGAGCTGTCGCCTCCGTCCGGCCCTGCGAACCACCAAGTGAAATTGGTTTTCCAGTGACGACACCCAGTTCGGTGTGTCCGCGGACCATCGAAATGGTGTCCATAATCCACGCCATTGTTTGTTGGTCGGTATAAACGTCCGGGGCGGGAATGTCTCGATCTGGACCGATGATCGGAGCTATCTCAAAAGCATATCGACGAGTCAGCCGTTCCAGTTCATTCTGGGACAAGCTCTTTGGATCGCAAATCACACCGCCTTTGCCGCCGCCGTAAGGAATACCCACAGTGGCGCATTTCCAGGTCATCCAGGAGGCGAGCGCCTTTACCTCGTCAAGTGAAACATTAGGATGGTAGCGAATGCCGCCTTTAGCTGGACCACGAGCAATGTTGTGCTGGACGCGGTAACCCTCAAACACTTTTACGTCGCCTCCATCCATCTTCACCGGGATCGA
>Ga0114129_10010261_pt1 | contig 13364 bp, 10 predicted proteins | sample RhiMetdeltSRZDD1_FD_80071 | JGI IMG/M metagenome (GOLD analysis project Ga0114129, IMG submission 80071) | Populus rhizosphere microbial communities from Tennessee, USA - Rhizosphere MetaG P. deltoides SRZDD1 (version 2) (version 2) | ecosystem: Host-associated > Plants > Roots > Rhizosphere >...
CACGCCGGCGAAGAATACGCTCATCTGATCTCCGCGACCGAACAGATTGAGATTGACGTAGCTGAAGCCGGCAAACTCCAGCGGCTGCGAAATGCCCGGATCGACGAGCACGCCGCCGATGATGCTCCGAATGGTGTGCGTCCCACGGGACACCGCCGCGCGGTCGCCAGTCTTCCCTCGCCGCACGAGATACCGCAGTCCCTCCGGCGTATCGCGCATCATCACGTGATCCGACGCCAGCGCCGCCGCAAGCTGCTCGTCGAACGCCGTGCTGTTGACCTCGTAGTGCCGGATCGCGATCGTCCGATGGATCGGCGTCTCGAACCCTGCGCCCTCGAACGACTGGAAGATGCGCGTCTCGACCGGCAGCCAGAGTACCGTGCCGCCCGCGTCAACCCGTCCGAATTCATCGACCTCCTCAGATGAAACGATGGCGCCGCGGAGATCTTTCTGAATCGTTTCCAGGCGGCGAAGCGTGAAGTCGCGCGCGTCGATCCACGCGCGGCCGCGCGCGAGGCCGCGGCTGGCAACGCGCGGCTCGAAGCCGACGACGTAACGTCGGCTCTCCCCGACCATCTCCTCGCCGTCGAGGACATAGCGATACGCCTCGTCCAACGTGATGACGAGCGGCGGCGTGCTGATGCGCTCGGCCTCGATGAGTGGCAGGTCCGGCGGCGATTGCGCATCGCCGCCGGTGATGGCGGCGCCGTTGACACGGATGTCGTGCTCCTCGATGTTGGTTCCCTGGGGACCACGGAAGATCGTCGTGTCCGCCGTGATGGTGATCGGCGCGGCGAAGTCGGGCACTTCGAACAGCAGCGTCGTCGTCCCGGTGGCGATCGTCGTTCGTACAACCGCGTCCTGCCGCCGCTGCTGCGCCTGGTAGCGCGCGACGATTTCATCAACCGACAGCCGGCGCACCCCAGTCACCTCGACCTGGACGGGACGCCGCGCGGCAAATTCCTGCACGACGGCCCAGTCGATGTGCGAGGCCGGAAGCAGGGCACGCTCAGCCCCCGGCGTCAGCGACGCGGCAACGAGATCGTCGACGGTGGGACTCGACACCGGCTGCAGGCGGGTCCATGTGACACCCGGCCTCAGCGCACCCGGCCTCGGCGGCGCGGACCCGTCGGGTCCGCGGACCACCGCATCCACATAGGGCCGCAACTCGTCGAGCGGCACGCCGCGACCGGCGAACGCGTCGCCGTCGATCACGATCTGCATGCCGGGACGCTCGGCGCGCAGCGCCGTTATCGTCGTACGTGCGTCGAACACGATCTGCGAGACCCCCGTGGCCGTCGATGGGGTGACCAGCACGGCAACCGATACTCCCGTGGCTGTGATGATTTCGTCAGGCGGCGGCCCTGTAAGCATCAGCTGTACCCCCTCGAGCGAGCCCGTGGCCAAACGCCTCAGTGATGCCAGATCTGCGGCGTCCACGCCGATAACAAGGCAGGAGACACATGGCGCGCCCGGGCCGCCCGGCAGCTGCTGCCCCGCGGCTCCGGCCGGTACGAAGGCCGCCGCGGCCAGCGAAGCTGCTGCAAGCGGGCGTATAATTTGGAGTTGGCGCCAGTGTCCGGGGTTCATCTGATCGAATGAGGTGTCTCGCCGTCTGCCAGACTGAGCTGGTCATCAGGATGCTCGACGAAGCCCTGGCGCCCAGCTTCGAAGTCGAATTTCTCGTCGAAAGCAAGGCGGTCGCCCGACGGCTGCATGACGCCCACCTCAACGTCTTCTCCGGCGACCCACGACGCACTGATACCTATCTCAAAGCCGACATCACCCCCGCCACCTGCGTCATCGTCGAAGACAGCGGCAAGCGGAGCCTCCGGAAGACGCTCGAAGCCATCCGCGACGCCGGCGCGGCGCTCGTCTATGTCATCGGCGTCGGCTGCGGAAACGCGCACAAGTACGAGGAGGAGCTCCGGTCGTTCTTCCCGGAGGTGAATTTCCTCCCGATCGCGGAACTGTTCGGCCAGCCGCTGCTCATCGAGTTCAGCCGATCGCTGACACGCCTCAAGGTGCAGCAGTACCAGCGGTTCTTCAGCGACGCCGACCGGGTGCTGATCCTGCTGCACAACGACCCGGACCCCGACGCCATGGCGAGCGGACTCGCGCTCCGCAACGTGCTGCGGCGGAACCGGCAGACCGCCGTCATCGCGGCACTGCAGGGGGCGACGCGTCCCGAAAACCTGCGGATGCAGAACCTGCTCGACATCCAGGTCGAAATCATCACGGCGGAGCAGCTCGGCGGTTTCGACCGCATCGCGATGGTGGACGTCCAGCCCCACTACTTTGGCGAAGCGTTTCACCGCGTCGACCTCGTCATCGATCATCACCCCGAGCAGCCCGGCTACAGCGCCGTCTTCAAGGATATCCGGCCGAACTATGGCTCGACATCGACGATCCTGACCGAGCACCTGCGTGCCGTGGACGAGCACATCTCGGAGCGCACGGCGACCGCGATGCTCTACGCCATCAAGTCGGACACGCTGTTCTTCAACCGGCAGGCGAACCGCGTCGACCTCGAGGCCTTCTCCTATCTGTACCCGCTCGCCGATGCGGCGATGATCCGGAAGATGGAGGGCGCGGAAATCACGATGGAGCGCCTCGAGTACGTGCTCAAGGCGAAGCAGAACGGCCGGATGGTCGAGCAGGTCTTCTGCTCGTTCATCGGCGCCTCGCCGCGCGAGGACTTCATCCCCTACGTGGCCGACTTCTACCTGCAGCTCGAGGACGTCAAGTGGACGATTGTTGCCGGCATCGTCAACGACTCGCTCGTGATGTCGGTCCGCAACCTCGGCTATTCGCGCAACGCGGGCGAATTCGTGCGGAAGTACTTCGCGGACATCGGCAGCGCCGGCGGCCATCGCTCGATGGCGAAGGCCGTCGTGCCGCTGCGCGGGTTCCGGGACAAGTACGGCAACCTGCAGGCCGATGAGTTCACCGACAAGGTCCTGTCGCTGGCGCTCGAGTTCCTCCACGAACACCAGCCGGCCGAGAAGCGGCTCGTCGCGAAAGCCTAGTCCGCCTTCGCGCTCACGCGCTACGGCGAGGCAAGCCGCCGCTATGACCCCGACGGCTTGAAGAGCGACAGGTCCACCGACTCCCCCATCGCCTTGTAGCCTGCGTCGTTCGGGTGCAGGTGGTCTCCCGAGTCGAACTCGGCCCGCATCTTCGTCGGCGCTGCCGGATCGCGAATCACGGCCTCGAAGTCGATCACGGCGTCGTACATCCCGCTCGTCCGGATCCACTGGTTCAGCGCCTTCCGCTTCGCTTCGCCCTCCTGCGTGAAGTACGCCGCGCCTTCGTACGGCGTCAGCGTCGCGCCATAGATTTTGAGCCCGCGCGCGTGCGCGCGCTCGACGAGCTGGCGATGCGCGGCGATGAGATCCTCGACCGCGGCCTGGGCGGCTCCGATGTCGTTGATCCCTTCCATCACCACGACGTGCGTGACGCCCGGCAGCGCCAGCACGTCGCGGTCGAACCGCGCGAGCGCGTTGACGCCGGCGTTGCCGCCGAACCCGCCCGGCGCGTTGCCTTCGGTCAGCACGCGGTTGCCCGCGATGGCGACGTTCGCGACGGCGAACGCCGTCCCGAGCCGCCGGGCGAGGTGATCCGGCCACCGGTTGTTCGTGTCGGGCGTCGACCTGGTTCCGTCCGTAATCGAGTCGCCGAACGCGGCGATCGCACCGACACGCCGCGCGGCGGCCACTTCCACACGCGACAGCAGGAACCACGATCGCGTGATGGCGCCGCCGTCGATCGCCGTCTCGCCGACATGGTTGCCGGGTGCCGACGCGTAGCTGGTCTGATTCGCGCCGTTGTGGAAGGTGATGAGCGGAGACGGGCCGCTCGCAAGGTCATCCGGCACGAACACGTCAATCGCGAGGTCCGCCCGCGCCGGAACCTGCAGATCCACCGCGTCGGTCAGGACCGTGGCACCCGCCGGGATCCGAAACGCCGTGCTGCCGTTCACCGTCAGCTTGCGGAGCGACGCGGGGACGATCGCGGATTCCCTGTCGCGCAGCGCGATGGACGCGCCGCCGATGTTCAGCGCCGAGGTGCCGAACGTGTTCGCGAACACGACGCGCGCGCGAGTGCCGCTCACCGACGTGTGCACGATCTCGCGCAGCGTCTGGTTGTTCGGCGTGATGGGTGGCGGGGCCGGCGCGGGAGCGTTCGGCGCGGGCGGCGCCGCGGGGGCGGCGGCTGGGGGCAGCACCGCCGGCCGCGCGACGACGGCGGTCGTCCACGTGGCGACCCAATGGTCGGCGGATCTGGCCTGCCCGAACGGCGTCGCCGTGACGAACGCGACGAGTGCGGCTGTGGTCAGGGCTCTTCGCATGACCTGCATGATGCCTCCTATCGAATGCCATCCCTCGCGGCGGCAGCGGCGACATTGGGCCACAACTTCGTCGCGGCCGCAATGTCCCGTCGCCGCCAGCCATGTCGCCAGTCTTCCTGCGCGCGCGCAGGGCCTATGACCGGTACACGTCCGTGCTCAGATAGCGCAAACCAGAATCGACAACGATCGTGACGACGGTAGAGCCGGGACCGAGGCGCTCGGCCACCCGGAGCGCGGCGACGACGTTCGCGCCAGTCGATGTCCCCGCGAAAATACCCTCCTCGCGGGCGAGCCGCCGCGCCATCCCCTTGGCCTCCTCCGTCGTCACCGTCTCGATGCGGTTGACCAGCTGCGGATTCCAGAGCGGCGGAATGAATCCGATGCCGATGCCTTCGATCTTGTGCGATCCGGTCGGACGGCCCGACAACACCGCCGACTCGGCGGGCTCGACAGCCGTCACTTCGATCTGCCGGTTGTGCGTCCACAATGCCTGCGTCACGCCGTGAATCGAGTGCGCGGTGGCGACTCCGTGGACGAACGCCTCGATGCCACCGTTGCTGTCGCTCCAGATTTCCTCGCCGAGCGAACTGTAACCGGTCATCGCATCACGATTGTTGAGCTGATCGCACCACCAGTGGCCGGGACGGCGGCTGATCTCGCCGGCCGTCCGGATCATCTCCTTGATCAACGCCCGGCTGATTTGCCTGTGGTCGCTCTTCACATCCGTGACGCGCCCGCCGAATGCCTGCATCGTGGCGCGCTTTTCATCGCTGAAGGCGTCGGAGAAGACGAACTCCGCCTGATGCCCGGTGGCCGCACAGACCAGTGCGAGCGACACGCCGGTCGTTCCCGCTGTGTATTCGACGACGGTGCCGCCGGGCGGCAGGCGGCCATCGGCTTCGGCGGCCTCGATCACCGCTTTCGCCATCCGGTCCTTCATCGATCCCGTCGGGTTCGCCGATTCCAGCTTCGCCAGGATCCGCGCGGATCCGGCCGGCACGATGCGCCCCAGCTCGACGATCGGGGTGCGGCCGATGGCGTCGAGCACACCGCGGGACACGCGGACCTCAGCGCGCATGGTCGAGTGCCTGCGTCACGTCAGCCAGGATATCCTGCGTCGCTTCGCATCCCACACTGAAGCGGATGAAGCCGTCGCTGATCGCGTCGCCGCCCCAGCGCGCGCGGCGCTCCGCCATCGAGTGCACGCCGCCGAAGCTCGTGGCCTCGCGCACGATCGACAGGGCGCGCAGGAACGTCTCGGCCCGGGCACGCGTTCCGACGTCGAAGCTGACGATCGTCCCGAACGCGCGCATCTGCCGGCGGGCGACGTCGTGACCCGGATGCGACGGCAGCCCGGGGTAGAGCACGGCGGCAAGGTCGGATCGCCGCGAGAGGCATTCGGCCAGGCGCATCGCGGACTCGCATTGCCGCGCGACCCGCAATGGCAGCGTCGGCAGCGACCGGTGCGCCAGCCAGACTTCCATCGGGCCGGGAATCGCGCCGTGCTGCGTCCGCCACGTGCGCAGCGCGGCCAGCTTCTCCGGGTCGCGCGTCGCGACGTGACCGAGGATGAGATCGCTGTGGCCGGTGATCGCCTTTGCGTCCGAGGCGACCACGAAATCCGCGCCGAGCTGCAGCGGCTGCTGCAGGTACGGTGTCGCCGTGGTGTTGTCTACGGCCACGGTCACACCACGCGCGCGCGCCGCCTCGACCATCGCCGCGATGTCGCAGACATCCAGTTGGGGATTCGTGGGTGTCTCCACCCAGACCAGCTTCGCCCCATCAAGCGCGGCCGCCTGCGCGTTGCCCCGCGTCGGCACCAGCCGCACCTCCATGCCGAGCTGCTCGAACCACCCGGCCGCGAGCCTTCGAATCGTGTAGTAACAATCGGCCGCGAGCACGACCACGTCGCGCGGGCGAAGCGTGATGCCGAGCACGGCATCCACGGCCGCCATGCCCGACGCAAACGCGACGGCTTCGCCACCCTCGAGAACGCGCAGCGCCTCCTCCCACGCCGTCCACGTGGGATTGTGGAAGCGTCCGTAGGTCAGCTCGTTGTCGGACGGCTCTCCCGGCGACGTGTAGGTGGACGAGAACTGCGGACCCTGGAGAAACGGGCCCACGTCGGTGCGGGTGCGGAAGCCGGCGTGCACGATCTGGGTGTCGCGATCCATGTCGCGCATCATACGGCCGTCCGGCTCGCAACGAGCCGGAATGAACCGATCACCCCGCGGGTAAACGCCTCGAGCGCCCGCGCCCAGCCTTGCCTCTCGGCATCCGGGGCCGTCCCCTCGGGCCAGGACGCCGACGCCGTCAGCAGACCCGAGAAGTCGGCGGTCGCGCGCGCGGTCACGTCGCGCAGGTGCACCACGCGACACGCCTGCGTTTCGAGCGCGCATCGCCAGTCCTCAACGGGCGTGAGGTGCGCGCCCCACGACTCTTCGAGGTTCGCGACGAGCTTTTCGTCATCGGGACTCGTCGGGCGCCGGATGAGAAACGCGTCAGCCATGGCGACCCGCCCCCGCGGGCCAAGGGCCGGAATCCAGCGGGCCAGGAAGTCGGCCGGCGATGGGAAGTGAATCCACGCGTCCTGCCCCCAAAGGACGTCACAGCCACGCAGCGTGACCTCGCCGGCCAGCGCATCTTCCTGTCTGATCGACACGAGGTGATCGAGTTTGACGAGCGTCGTGAGCCGCCGCGCGTCCCGGCAGCGCGCGCTGTCCCGCTCGATTCCGATCACGCGGCACCCGAACTCGGCGGCGAGCACGCGCGCAGATCCTCCGAGGCCACAGCCGATATCGACGACCGTGCTGGACGCGGTGACGCCCGACGCGAGCGCCAGTTCCAGCACTGACTGCATCCCTCCGCTGTGGTTCTGATCGGTCAGCTCAGTTTCAGGATCGACCGCCAGTTGCAATTCCGTAAGTCCCGTCAGATCCGCGCCGCTCCTCTCGAGGCGGGCAAGAATCGTCTCTGCGCGCAGCGGATGCGATGCGTAGATCGCGTCGAGGTCCATCGTCGTTATTACATATATATGCGCAGGACTTGCGCGCGGAGTTCGCGCGGTGCTTGACGCGTTCAACCGGACGCTGTAGCGTCGCGGCCGCGGGATTGTAGCCATGAACACGATTCAAACGCCATCAGGTGAGGGTGCACACACGGCCGATGCGGCGCCGGCCAAACCGTCCAAACGTCACGACGCCAGCCGCCGGCGGCGCCGGTTCATCAGGCTCGGCAGCGCGACGACGGCCCTCGCGGTGGCCGCGCAGACGCTCGGCCACGTGCAGGCCATTTCGCACTTCTGCATCGATGCGCTGCACTGGTCGTTCTTCCGCAATGCCGACATGGTGATGCGCATCGGCGTCCCTGTCGCCGTCGCCGCGGGGATGGCGCTGGCGATCTACGGACTGGTGTTCCATGCGAAAGAGCGTCGCAAGGAACACACGATCCTGCTCGTGTCGATCGCCATCGTGGTCACCAGCAGCGCCGCGTACGCCAGCCTCAAGCTGCTGCCGAAGCCCGTCACCGTCAACGACTACGTCAGCGCCGAAGCGACGGAACGGACCAGGCGTCTCCTCGAGTTCCAGGTCACCGCCGACGATCCGGTGAACCACTCCACTGGCGGCATTCGCGTCACGGCGGACCCGACGCAGCCGCAGCAGGTCTGGACGACCGCGCAGGTGCTGAAGGGGATTCTCTCGAGCTCCGCGGCGCTCGAGGCGGACGACGTCGAGCGGATTCGCAACGCCTTCGGATACGTCGACAATCAGTTCGTCCCCGATCAGGGGTGGGGATACTTCGACGGATGGCAGACCGGCATCACCGAGATCGCCGGCTGGGTGGCGCTGGCGCAGGTGGCCGCGATCGACCACAGCAAGCCCGCCATCTGGTCCGACGAGCAACTGCCGGCCGCGCGCGCGAGCGCGGATCGCACGCTGCAGCTGCTCGTCTCGAAGCAGAATCCCGCCGAAGGCGGCTGGGGACCGAACATCGGCGATCCCTCGGCCGATTTCCAGCGCACGTACTCCACCGCGATCGCAACCTGGGGTTTGATTGAAGCCCGCCGATCGGCAGCGATGCGCGCCACCATCGGGAACCGTTACGACGACGCGATCCGCAAGGGCATCGGGTGGCTGTTGACGAACTACCATCCGTCACTTGGCTGGGTTCCCAATCCGCTGCGGAAAGTGCAGAACGAACCGTTTCTCGGGCTGCACGCGCAGATCCTGTTCATCCTGAGCCGCGCGGAGCGTGACTTCGGTCCGTACATCCATGCGCAGCCGAACGCGCTCACGGCAAAACAGGATTTGCTGACCCGCGTCCAGCCGGACCGCGCCATCACCGACAACAACCGGATGCACGACTTCGACCGGTATCTCCAGCACGCCAGCGGCACCCCCGGTGCCGCGCGTGCCGTGGCCTGTGGATGCCAGTTCACGGTCGAAGCGTCCACGTTCCTCTGGTATCCGTGGTCTCTCGCAGCGACACGCGCGCTCTCCAACGACCCGACGCTGACACCCGACCAGCGGGAGCGCGCCCGGCAACTTGCCGCGACACTCGGCCAACGCACCGCGGACGCGCGATCGTGGCTCGATCGCGAGTTCCACTACGCGACCGCGGAATTTCTGATTGGGACGGCCCCCGCCTAGCGGGGCCTCGCACTGCCGACGCCGGCAATCTGCTCGCCGCTCGCGCCGACCACCGGCTCGATGAACTGGCGGTACGCGTCCTCGTACGCCCGCTCCATCAGCTCCAGCATCGTGTGACGCCGGTCCGAGGCCTCGTCGTACGCGCCGCCGAAATCGAACGGGCCAACGGGGTTGTGTGAGGGCGCAATCACGTAGCACGAATCGAAGCGCAGCAGCGCGTGATCCATGGCATCGCGCAACGCCGCCGCTTCGGCAGCGGCGATGAACTCGCCAAGGCGGCTCCTGACGTCCAGGCGCGGCACGCGGAGCTGGTGAGGCGTGGACGACACGGGCACGGCGGTGACGACGATCAACTGCGATACTCCGGCTCCGGCGAGCTCTTCGAAGAGCCGGTTGATCGAGCCGGGACGCTCGCACAGGCGATGCGATTCGCCACGCCAGTAACCATCGGGCGCAAACGTCACGATGCGCGGCTCGCAGGCAACCGGCGGCGTGAGCGCCGCGCTCATCACGTCGAGCGCATGGTCGCGCCCGAGACCCGCGAGGTCGAGCGCCTCCGCCCGGCGTTCCCGGCCCGGCCTCGGGGCGATGAAGTCGCGCCGATACGGCTCACGGAGCATCGCGGCGACGACGTCACCGCGCGCGTCCAGATCCGTTGCCACCATCATCAACTCGCGAAAGCCGGGCTGGCCGATGTTCTCCGCCAGCGCCTCCGCATAGCGGCGGCCCGCTTCGCGCGGCGGACGGACGTCGCGGGCGGCGCCACGAATCAGCTGCCACACCGCGTCAGAGAAGGCGTCGATGGCGGGATTCGGGTCGAACGGCGCCCCGGCGACGCTCCACCAGGCGCTGCCGAAGACGCGGCGAGCACCAGGCCGCCAGCGTGCGCGCGCGAGCGTGACCGCGATCGTGAGGAGCGGCACCGCAACCAACGCCGCGATGATCTCGAGGACCGCAGGTGGCGCGGCGACCCCCGCAAAGGCGACCAGCGAGACCGTCAGAATGATGCCGATCGCCTGCAGACACCAGCGAACGATTCGCACCGCCGGCGTCCGCTGATAAAACCGGCTCGCCCGCTCTGAACGCCAGATGCCGTCCGCGTCCCACAGGCGCGACGCGCCGTCGATGGCCGCGAGCACGGCCGCCGCCGCGCCGACGCCCTGCCCGGCGACGACGTCGATCTTCACGCCCGCTTCCTGCAGCGCGCGCAGCACCCCCGCGTGATAGGCCCCATGCGCGCCCGTGCCGCACAAGACGAGGGCCGTTCGGCGGGTAGGGGAATACTGCACTAGCCGGCGTCGTGAATCGTGATGAGTTTGACGAGCGCGAAGTTCTTGGTGCCGGCCGGCGTCACGACCCTGACGTCGTCGCCCTCTTCCTTGTTGAGGATCGCGCGGCCGATCGGCGACGCGGTGGAGATCATCCCCCGCTCCGCGTCAGCGTCCTCCGGCATGACCAGCTGATAGACGAGGACGGCACCGTCCTTGTCGCGAAGGTGCACCGTCGATCCGAAGGCGGCCTTGTCGCGCGGAATGCGGTCGAGATTCATGAGCTGAATCTCGCCGACGCGCTTCTTCAACATCGAGATGCGCGCATCGACGATGCCCTGCCGTTCCTTCGCCGCCTTGTACTCGGCGTTTTCGCGCAGGTCGCCGTGCTCGCGCGCACGCTGGATTTCCTTCGGGAGATCGATCTTCAGCTCGCGCTCGAGCGCGGCGATTTCATCGTTGAATCGCTTGAGGATGCGGTCCTTCACGACGAAAACGACTTTAGCATAGTCCGATCAATCATTACGTTGATGAAGACGATCGCGAGCCGGCAGCACGCGCTCGTCCGCGCGTATCGAGCGCTTGCGAGCGAACCCGATCCGGCAGGCGCGCGGCTCCTTCTCGACGGCGTGCACCTGGTTCGCGAGGCGCACGCCGCCGCACGGGCCTTCGAGAGCGTTGTCGTCGCTTCGTCGCGCGTCACGTCGCACACCGAGGAGGCCGTGCTCGCGCGCGCGCTGGAGAACGCAGGCGTCGACGTGGCGATCGCGAACGACCAGGTCTTTGCCGCGATCAGTCCCGTCCGCACGCCGAGCGGCATCGTCGCCATCGTGCGTCACCATCCGACGACCGTTGACGCGATTCTCGAGCAGGCGCGGCTCTTTGCGCTCGTGGTCGTCGACGTGCAGGACCCGGGCAATCTCGGTTCGCTGATGCGCGTGGCCGAAGCCGGCGGCGTCACCGGCATCATCGTCGCGGGCGAGTCGGCGAATCCCTTTTCGTGGAAGGCCGTGCGCGGAAGCATGGGGAGCGTGCTGCGCCTTCCCGTGGCTCGCAGTCTTTCCATCGACACGGTGATGCAGGAGATTCGGAAGACGAAGACGAACGCGATCGCCGCCGTTCCGCGCGACGGATGGGACCCCGACGCCGTGGACTGGTCCGGCCGTATCGCGCTGCTGCTCGGGGGAGAAGGGCCGGGCCTCAGCGGGCAGGTCGTCGCCGACGCCGACCAGCGCGTGACCGTTCCGATGGAGGCGCCGGTCGAATCGTTGAACGTGGCGACATCGGCCGGCATCATCATTTACGCTGCGCGACGGGCACGCCGATGAGCAACGGGCTGTTTGACGACGATGAAGGCCGACCTGAAGGTCGGCCTCTACGTTCGGACGGGATGTCGGAGGGTCGTAGAGGCGGACCTTCAGGTCCGCCTTCGAGCGAAGGCACGCCGCTGGCCGAGCGGATGCGTCCGCGCACGCTGGACGAGGTCGTGGGCCAGGACGACATCCTCGCGCCCGGCAAGCCGCTGCGCGAGGCAATCGAGCGCGACCTTCTTCAGTCCATCATCCTGTGGGGACCGCCGGGTACCGGCAAGACCACGCTCGCGCGCATCATCGCGGACATGACGAAGGCGCAGTTCGTTCCCTTCAGCGCCGTGCTTGCGGGCATCAAGGAGATCAAGGAGGTGATGGCCGCCGCGCAGATGCGCCGGCGCGCCAGCGGTCGCAGAACGATCGTGTTCGTCGACGAAATTCACCGCTTCAACAAGGCGCAGCAGGATGCCTTCCTGCCACGCGTCGAATCCGGCGACATCGTGTTGATCGGGGCGACAACGGAGAATCCGTCGTTCGAGGTGAACGCGGCGCTGCTGTCACGGTCGAAGGTGTTCGTGCTGCAGCCGCTGGATGCGGCCGGCATCGAAATCATCCTGCGGCGCGCGCGCACGGACCGCGAGCATGGCCTCGGGGCGATTGACATCCGCGTGACCGACGAGGCGATTGCCGCCATCGCGCGGTTCGCCAACGGCGACGCCAGGGCCGCGCTCAACCTGCTGGAATTCGCGGCCACCGCGGCGCCGGCGAACCCCGAGACGATGGTTCGCGAACTGGACCTTCCGCAGCTCGAACAATCGATCCAGCGGCGCGCGCTGCTGTACGACAAGAGCGGCGAAGAACACTACAACCTGATTTCCGCGCTGCACAAGTCGATGCGCAACAGCGACCCCGACGCCGCCGTGTACTGGATCGCGCGGATGCTCGAGGCCGGCGAGGATCCGCTCTACATCGCCCGGCGCATGATCCGCTTCGCCTCCGAGGACATCGGCAATGCGGATCCGCAGGCGCTGGTCGTGGCCGTCGCCGCGAAGGACGCCGCCCACTTCATCGGCATGCCGGAGGGGAACAACGCGCTCGCGCAGGCGGCGATCTATCTCGCCACGGCGCCGAAGAGCAACGCCGTCTACAGGGCGTACGCCGACGCGGCCGCGGACGCGCATCGCGAAGCCGCCGAGCCGGTGCCGCTGCACCTCCGCAACGCGCCGACGAAGCTGATGAAGGATCTGAACTACGGAAAGGACTATCGGTACGCGCACGAGGAGCCGGATGCCGTGGCGGCGATGGATTGCCTGCCGCCTTCGCTCGCGGGACGCAAGTACTACAGACCGACGGAGCGCGGATTCGAGAAGGAACTCAAACGCCGCCTCGATGGGTGGGAGAAGCTGAAGGAGGAGCGCCGGAAGAAAGAGTGACGACGTGAGCGCACGCTCCCGTCCCTATACCCAATCCAGCGAACGGCTGACCGCGCTGGTCCAGCGCTCCAGCATGTGCCGCCGCGTCCTGTCGTCCATGTGTGGATGCCAGCGGCGGCTTTCGATCCAGCGAGAGCGCAGATCGTCGGCATCGCGAAAGACGCCGATCGCCAGTCCCGCGGCGAATGCGGCGCCGAGCGCGGTCGTCTCCTTGATCGTCGGCCGCACCACGTCCCGGTTGATGATGTCCGCCTGGCACTGCATCAGGAGGTCGTTGTCGGTCATGCCGCCGTCGACGCGCAGCGTGTCGAGGCGCACGCCGGAGTCCTTCTCCATGGCCTGCAGCACCTCTG
>Ga0114129_10010262_pt1 | contig 13364 bp, 12 predicted proteins | sample RhiMetdeltSRZDD1_FD_80071 | JGI IMG/M metagenome (GOLD analysis project Ga0114129, IMG submission 80071) | Populus rhizosphere microbial communities from Tennessee, USA - Rhizosphere MetaG P. deltoides SRZDD1 (version 2) (version 2) | ecosystem: Host-associated > Plants > Roots > Rhizosphere >...
GCGAGGGTTCTAAAGTCCGATACGCTTTTTTTAGCTTGTCGTGAGGTGCGCTATACTCAACAAACGATTTACTGGCACGTTGAATCTAGCGCACCTCACGACAAGCTAAAGCGTATCGGACATCAAGCTATTTGTTCTGATTCTGCCGCAGTGTATTCGCGTCGATCCTCGGGACTTGGGTCGCTCCTTCTTCAGCCTTGAAGTACGGCTCTTCTTTAAACCCGAAAAGCTTCGCAGAAATCACCGTCGGAAACTTTGCGCGCGTCGTGTTGTAATCCTGAACGCCGTCGTTATAGTCCTTACGCGCAGTAGCAATCCGGTTTTCAGTTCCCACTACTTCATCCTGCGCCTTCAAGAAATTCTCATTCGATTTCAACTGGGGATAGTTCTCCTGCAAAACGAGCAGTCGTCCGATCGTTCCGCCGAAGCTATTGGCAGCGTCAATCACCGCTTGCTTCTGTTCGGGTGACTTGTCGCCGGCTTCGCCTTGCGGTGCGGCTTGCGCGGCATTCAGTAAGCGCGAACGTGCATTCGCGATTTGGCCAAATACTTCCTGCTCCTGCACACCAGCAAGCTTAGCGGTTTCTACTAGATTATTCAGTAGATCGGCTCGCCGCTGCAGCTGAGTTTCAACGTTTGCCCACTTTCCTTTTACGTTCTCATGTTTCGTCGTCAGCGTGTTATAGCCGCAGCCACCTGTGGCCAACGAAATCAACGCCACCAAAACTACAATCGCGAATCTTCGCCTTTTCATCTGAGGTCTCCCATATCAGAAATCAAACTGGGCTTAACTAACTGATGCATTCGTCTGCAGGTGATCGACTGCCTCAATCACCTTCTCAAGCTCATTAAGATATGCGCCGAAAATATCGTTTGCTTCTTTGTCGGAGCTGGGGAACGCCCCACCGCTTCGGAACTGAAAAATATGTTCAAATGGCGTTGGATCGAGTTTTAGTAATTGCGCGGTGGCTCTGACACAGGCTGGTTTTAAAACTGGCGCCTGTTGCCCATGCAGCAGAAGTACGGCTCGGAAGAGTGCCGCAAAACTTGCCAAACTATCGCTCATCAGATCACAGAGCTTCTCAACTGAAACGGAGGCCGGTATGTAAAGTCTGCGCAACTGAATCAACTTACTTCGAAGCTCATACTCAGTCTGATGCCGCAAGTTGTCGTCCGACAGTTGGACGAACTCAAAAGGATCCTTGCCGAAAAGAACTATGCGAGCGTTGGCCATCTGGTGAAACTCAATCGGAAATACGTCAGCAGCATCGGATAGTTCCTCAACTGTGAAGTAAACGGGCAACGGGTGGCCCAACCTCTGCCACTCCCGCATCGGGGCCTGGGCCTGCCGAAGATCTTCAGGCGTAATCCTGTTCAAAGCAATCAACAGGTTGTAATCGGAACGAAGCTCGATGTGATCGCCAGCGGCAGCAGAACCGTACAATACGACCGAAGCAAGGTTATCGCCGTGCGTCGCGCGCAAATCGGCAATGAGTCCGTTCAGCGCCTCCTGTACAACTGATTTCACCATAACTTTGTTGTTTGTTCGGATACTAACAGAAACGTCGTCTCGAGGAAGAATCGATTTACGGAAATGCTACCAACTACCGCCGGCTCCTCCTCCGCCAAAATCACCACCTCCACCAAAGCCTCCGCCAAATCCACCACCGCCACCAAATCCTCCACCTCCGAATCCTCCGCCGCCCCAGCCACTGCTTGACCGTCCCCAGCTTCGACCGCCGCCTAGATTGCTAAACAGACTACCCCATAAAAGGGCCTGCAGACATCCACCACCGCCACCTCCACGTCGCGATGCCGAAAACAAAAGAAGCAAAATGAAAATAACAACGAGAATGATGCAGCACGCACTGCCGATGCTTGTTCTATCCGATTGTGGTTGGCGAGGGCGGCTGCGATCTTCGCGGTAGGCATAACTTTGGTCAATGCCTTCGACACTAAAGCCTCGCTTAGCCGCGAGCGTAGCAACGTAAGCCTGAATCGTATCGAGAATTCCCTTGCTGTAATTTCCTTGTCGGAAGGCAGGGACCAGCCGTTCGCGTTGGATTTGGCCCACTAAGCCGTCAGTCAGATCGCCTTCGAGATGGCGGCTCACTTGAGTGAAGTACTTTCGATCCTGAATTGCTACAACCAACAGAAGTCCAGCTTTGTCACCATCTTTAGCGCCGATGCCCCAACCTCGCGCAACTGCCAGGGAGAAATCAAAGATGTCGAGATCGCCGGTCGTAGGTACAGTGACAACGGCAAACTCGATGTCAGCACGCTGTTTGAGATTGCGCCAAATCGTTTCTAAACGCTGTCGAGTCTGAGAATCGATGACGTTTGCGTTGTCGACGACTGGAGTGAAGGGAACTGGAAGTGGAACCGGTGATGTTGCAGTCTGCCCACTTACAGGCAGCGCGAAAGCAAGAAATAGAAGGAGAAGGCCTGATCCCAGGCGCAGTCTTAAACGGGGAATGGAGAAAATCCGCGTCACCCTAAACCGTAGTATCAGCCCTCGATTAATCTGTGCAGCAGATAGAAGAGGGCGACTCCAACAAAAACGACAATCGACACCGTGGGGTTTCTTTCTTCTTTGTGATTCACTTCGGGGATTAAATCACTGGCCGCTACGTAAAGTGTCACGCCAGCGGAAAAAGGGAGCGCATACCCAACGGCGGTATTGATCCTCGCGTTTAGCAGTGCAACCCCGACGACGCCGGCAAGCGTAGCTGCTCCAATCGCGGCGGTCGCGACCAACGCCTTGTTAGTCGATCTACCGGAGGCCAGCATAATTGAGGCTACCGTAAAACCCTCAGGCATCTTGTGAAGAAGGATCGCGATGAACACCAGGAATCCCACTTTGAAGTCAACCAGGAACGCCGACGCGATTGACACGCCATCAAAGAAGGTATGAATCGATAAACCGCCGACGGCTGTATAAGCAGCGGACGGTCGGATCAGAGACTCTGGATGCGTTTCGGGTCCGAAGTGAAAGTGCGGAGCAAGAGTATGTTCGAATAGTTGAATAAGTAGATATCCAGCGAGTAGCAGCGTCATGGCACCGATGACAGACCTTGCGGCTGCCTGTCCAGGAACAGCACTGGTCCAAAGATTAATTGACTCTGGAAGGATTTCTATAAAGATGGCGGCAAGCATGAAGCCCGCGCCTAGAGCCACAAGGTATTTAAGGAAACGCTCGCCCAGGCGGTGAGCACCTGACTTGATTAAAACCAGACCACCTAGCACATTTGCCGCGGCAGCCAGCAAGCCAAACAACAGAAGGCCTGAAACGCCTCCAAGACTATTCTCCATCTAGGGCCTATTCGTCTCGTCCGTCTTGTTTATGAAGCAGGCCAATATACATCAGAGAAATGATTATGTGCGATTAACAAGTCGCACTACCCAGTCCCACACCTGGCCGACAACAGGCGAACACGAAGTTTATATGCACAGACTTTAGTCAGCCCTTTACTACGATAACTTACAAACTTATCTATTGACACAATCTTGGACGCGGCGTAGTATCCCGACTCGGGTGGTCAAAAGTGGTCGGAAGTGGGTCCAACCTCGTAGCAAACCCGATCATGAGTTTTCTTTTCCTTTAGGCCACCCACCAAAGAAATCTCTCGCCCTAGGTCGAAAGCAATGCTGCGGGGAAATTACACGGCGCGGATTGATGTAAAAGGCCGCCTCAAGGTGCCTACTCCCTTTCGGCGTTTGCTCGAAGAGAAGCACGGCAAGGACTTTTATATTACTAGTTTGACAGGCGAATGCGTTCGCATTTACCCGTTGCCGGAATGGGAATCAATCGAACAACGGCTCTCGTTGCTGCCAACGATGGACCCGGCGAAGAGAAAGTTCCTTGATAGAACGAACTACTACGGTCAACAGGCGACGATCGACGCGCAGGGGCGATTGCTGATTCATCCGCTTCTGAGAAAAAGCGCCGAGGTTATCGGCGATGTGGCTGTAATGGGCTATCTGACCTATCTGGAAGTTTGGGAGCTGGATAAGTTCAGGGCCCGGCTGCTCGCAGATCCTTATACCGAAGAGGACGAGGCGGCGATCGCGCGACTGGGGATTTGAATGCGGGACTATGAAGTTCAGAATAGGTCCGATAAGTCGTGTAGGTCCTATGGGTGTTCTTACCATTCAGTTTTTGTTGTTTGAGAGATCTTTGAACGAGATCACGGGGCGGTGGTGATGGCTGCGCCTTTGGGGGGCATGGGCGCGCCCCATCGCCCCGTGCTGCTGGAAGAGACAATGAAGTTCCTCGCCCCAGAGCGAGGAGGGCTCTTCGTAGATTGCACGGTTGGGCTCGGCGGGCACAGCGAAGCAATACTGCAGTCGTCCGAAGAGACACGCGTGGTCGGTATTGACCTCGATCCTGAAGCACTCAGTTATGCGCGTCAGCGGTTGGCTCCGTTTGGACCACGGTTTCGCGCCTTCCAAGCCAACTTCCGGCAAATCTATCTAGTGTTAAGCGAAGCGGGAGAGCGCTATCCTCAAGGCATTCTCGCTGACCTCGGAGTCTCCTCGCTTCAATTTGATTCGACCGAGAGAGGGTTCAGTTTTCGATTCGATGCGCCGCTAGACATGCGGATGAATCCGGCGAGCGGAGAGGATACGGCAGCGGACCTCTTGCGCAAGCTGCCGGAAGAAGAGATCGCCAACATCATTTTTGAATTTGGCGAAGAGCGACACTCAAGGCGAATTGCCCGGCGCATAGTTCAGAGGCGCGAACAAGGGAAACCGGTAACAACGACGAAAGAACTGGCGGACCTGGTCCAGAGCGTTCAACCTAAGAAGCACTATCAAATACATCCGGCAACGCGCACATTCCAGGCATTGCGTATAGCCGTTAATCACGAGCTCGACGGGCTCGGGAAATTCATCGAAACAGCAGTCGATCTTTTAACTCCCGGTGGTTGTTTTGTCGGCATAAGTTTTCACTCGCTTGAGGATCGAGTTCTAAAGCGAGAGTTTCGACGGCTGACGGGGCATTGTGATTGCCCGCCTCGGCAGCCGGTTTGTTCATGCGGTGCAAGGCAAGTCGTTGAGATATTGACGCGTCGACCGATCACTCCGAAAGCGGATGAAGTAGACGCAAACCCGCGGGCTCGCAGCGCAAAGCTTCGGGCATGCCGCAAGCTCACCGCACCATGAAGTTCTCGGATTAACGGTGACGAATTTATGAAGCGCTATCCTGAGCATCAAACAAACGCCAAGATTCGACGCAGCCGGGATGTTTCTGCATTATCACGTTTGGCCCTGCTGCTCTTCTGTGGCCTCGTGTTAGCAGGTGGTTTTGTGTTTGCCGCAAAACAGCACTTTGCCGCGGTGGAGTACGGTTATCAGAGCGAAAGCCTCCGGCGCGAACGGACGAAATTGTTGGAACAGCGACAACAGCTCTCCCTTGAGAAGGCGCGCGTCTCATCTCCTGCACGGCTCCAGGCGGCTGCAAAAAATTTGGGGTTGAAACCAGCCACAGCCGCTCAAATCGCTGGTCAGGCATCACCCGCGAATGCTGCAAAAACCAACAGCAAAGGAGGTAGTGAGAAATCTATAACTGCGCGAACTCGATGAAAGAGTTCTGATCAATCCACTGATCGGGTCTGACAAGTGTGTGTTCTCACCACGCATCGATTAAGAAGGGAAAACAACTCAGGAGATGTTGGCACGCCTAGTCGCTCAATCGAAATCAAGACCAGATGTTTCCTTAAGCCGCGCGCTGTTAGTCGCGGCTTTTATCGGCTTTTGGATGCTTGCCATCTCCGCTCGTCTTGTCTATCTGCAGGTCTCCCGACATAACGAACTAGCCAATCGTGCCCGGCAACAGCAGCAGAACGCGCTCGATACCACTCCCGAACGCGGAGAGCTCCTTGACCGTTCCGGTCGTCAACTTGCGCGCAGCATACAGACAGTTTCGCTTTATATGGATCCTGCAGGTCTGGAAGCTGGATCGTTGGAGTGTACCGTTCAGCAGTTATCGAAGCAGCTCAGTATGGACCATGCGGAGCTGTCGCAGAAACTGATCGATGCGCAGGCCGATGAAAGCCGGTTTGTTTGGATTGCCCGGCGACTCGATGCCGATCGGGGAAATGCAATCCTGTCGTTGAATCTACCGGGTCTCTATTCACTCAAAGAGCCGAAGCGCTATTACCCCAATGGTTCGCTGGCGTCACACGTTCTCGGTTACGTAGGTCTCGATGGTGAAGGTTTGGGTGGTGTCGAGCATTTCTACAACGCGAAGATCAAAGGCGAGTCTGGAGAGCTCTTTCTTGAAAAAGATGCGACCGGACACCCGTATGAGAGTTTTGAGATCCCGTCGAAACCCGGCCAGACAGTTGTGCTTACAATTGACCAGGCGATCCAATATCAAGCTGAACAGGCGTTGCAGGCAGCCGTGCAAAGGTCACATGCGAAGTCCGGTACGGCCATCGTTCTCGATCCACGGAGCGGTGAAATCCTCGCCCTGGCTAATGCGCCATCATTTGATCCGAACAACGTTGCGGCTTCAAGCGCGGAAGCACGATCGAATTGGGCGTTACAGAATATCTACGAGCCCGGATCGACCTTCAAGATCATTGCATTCTCGGCCGCTCTCGATCGCAAGCTGGCAAAACCAGACGACCATATCGATTGCCAGATGGGATCGATTACCGTCGCCGGTCGGTTGGTTCACGATCACCATCCGTTTGGTCTGCTCACTCTTGCGGAAGCGCTGGCCAAATCGAGTAACGTGGGTGCAATCAAGTTGGGAATTCGCGTCGGCGATGAATCGATGTACGACTACATCACCCGTTACGGTTTTGGTGCGCGCACAGGCGTTGAGTTACCTGGTGAGACAGTCGGAATACTGCGGAAGGTAGATCGCTGGCAGCCATCATCGATCGGTTCAATTGCGATTGGTCAGGAGGTGGGTGTCACTCCGCTGCAAATGGTTGCCGCTTACGGAGCCGTTGCGAATGACGGGATCCGGATTGCACCGCACATCGTTCGCGAAGTTCGGAACGCAGCGGGCAATGTCGTTTACACAGCGCAACCTGAACAGCGACGTGTAATCAACGCCGAAACTGCCGTTGCTCTCCGCGGAATGCTTGAAGGAGTCACGTTGCGGGGAACAGCCAAGAAGGCCCAGCTCGATGGTTATTCGGCAGCCGGCAAGACAGGAACTGCTCAAAAGATAGATCCACGCACCAGAGGATACTCAAGAACAAAATTCGTTGGCTCGTTTGTCGGATTCGCACCTGTTAACAATCCGCAGGTTGCGATCATCGTCGTGATCGATGAGCCAAGCGGCGCTTATCACGGTGGCGATATTGCTGCGCCTGTGTTTCGCGAAATCGCGGAGCAGATTCTTCCAGGACTTGGTATCACTCCCGATATCGAAACTACCTCAGTGCCGGAGCTGATCGCCCGCGCTGATAGCACCAAAGAGGTCGACACAAAATCGCGGGGAGAACGATTGCGGGCTGAGCAAGCGAGGCGAGCCACACTGCCGACTGTGGTTACCAACAGCGATCGGGAAGGTGAAGTTGTCTATGCGGTTAGCACCAGTAACGCGATGCTAATGCCGGACCTCCGTGGCCGGAGTGTACGGGATGTGGTGCGAACTTGCGCTCAACTCGGATTGCAAATCGAGGCTCGTGGTGAAGGAAGAGTTTTCAAACAAAGCCCGGCACCAGGCGCCGAAGTGAGCACGGGGCAAGTCATTTACGTCGATTTTGGTCGATCAAACTGAGGTAAAAAAGCAGTTTCCCTCGACTGGAGCAAACTAGCATGGTCCCCCTACCAGCAGTGGATGAAGAGACATTGGAAAATGACGTAAGATACGGAATCGCGGGCTGCAGACACCGATTGCGCAGCCGTCGTGCAACCCTCCGGGCGCAACATCAATCCCCCTCAGATGTCTCGAACGGTAGTGAAGTAGCAGCGACTCGTAAATTCGAGAGCTACGCCGAGATTCTGGCTACGTCAATCAGTCAGAGTGCGATGTCCCGGCTGGTCGAGTGCCTGCTGGAACCTGCCGAGAAAAATCGGATCATCGAGCAGCAGCCGGCGGAACAGGAAGAGGCAGCGATAACGTGAAGTTGGCTGAAGCCGCAAGGTTGATGGGCGCTAACGTCGAAGGCATGAGCGCCGAGATGTTTGACAAAGAAATTAAAGACTACTCGATCGACTCGCGATCAGTCGGCGCGGGCGAACTCTTCTTTGCGCTGTCGCAGAAAGATTACGTCCGCGCCGGCTTCAATGGAGAGTTTGGCGACGGTCACCAGTTCATCAAAGACAGCTTTGCTTCAGGTGCTATCGCCGCGGTTGCTCGTATAGACAGGGTTACTGACGACGCGGAACTTCAAGCATTGCGAAACCGACTGTTGCTAGTCGAGGATGCAATCGCAGCACTACAGCAGTTAGCCCACCGCGTTTACGAATTATGGGGGCGGAAAGTCGTCGCGATAACCGGCAGCGCAGGAAAGACGACCGCCAAGGAACTGACGGCGCATGTACTACAGAACTCAGGCTTTCGAGTGTTGAAAAGCGAACGCAATTACAACAATGGTTTAGGTCTGCCATTGTCCGTTCTGCGGATGGTGAGCGAGGGACGCTCTCCGGACCAGTTTGATTTGGCTGTGCTCGAGATGGGGATGTCGTCGCCGACCCACGAGATACAACGCCTCTGTCGGATTACTCCCCCAGATGTGGGTGTCGAATTAATGGTGGCTCCAGTCCATCTCGAGTACCTGGGGACGATCGAAAACATCGCTGCCGCCAAGGCCGAATTGATCGAAGGATTGAAGCCCGACGGGACGGCGATTCTGAATGCTGATGATCAGTTGGTGCTCAAGATGCGTGACAAGCATAAAGGAAGAACGATTACCTTCGCGATTGACAATCCTGCTGATGTAACTGCGAAGCAGATCGACACTACTTTACTCGGCCGCATCTCGTTTCGTTTGAGTACGCCGCTTGGAGAAGTGGACGCGTCGCTACCAATGAGTGGACGGCACAATCTCAGCAACGCTCTCGCTGCCGCGGCAGTCGGCACATCATTCGACCTGACACCATCGCAAATCGCGCAGGCTTTGAGAACCGCCTTCCCGCCGAAGATGCGCGGAGAGGTATTTGACTTCGCGGCTGGATTTACGGTCATTGACGATTCCTACAATTCCAATCCGCGGTCCTTACTGAATATGGTTAGTACGATGGCGGAAGGAGCTAAGAACAGAAAACGCTTGATCGTCGTAGCCGGAGAGATGCTGGAGTTAGGTCCCGACGAAGTTAACTTACACCGCGAAGCAGGCCGCGAGATTGGCAAGCAAGGAATTGACTTGGTTTGGGGGGTTCGTGGACTGGCCAAGGAGATCGTCATGGGCGCTAAAGAAGCAGGAGTAGGCGCTACTCAATTCTTTGAAGATTCAACTCAGGCTGCCACAGCATTGATCGGTAAAGTGAAAGAGGGCGATCTGATCCTGGTTAAAGGTTCAAGAGGCGTCGCGACGGACAAAATCGTCGCGGCTTTGCGCGAACGCTTCGCGTTGGTTGGTGAAGATGAGAGAGATTAGTGCCGAATGACTAATCGGCAATTGGTAATCGTCAATCGGCAATCCTGACATGATCTACTACCTTCTTTACGAGCTAATCTACAACCATTTCAAAGATAAGGATTGGTATCTCGTAAAGGCTCTCAATGTTTTTCAGTACGTTACTTTTCGCACCGCCTACTCAGCTATAACCGCGCTGCTGATCTCACTTCTCTTCGGCGGGAAGCTCATCCAAGCGCTACGCGCGTGGAACATCGGTCAACAAATTCGTGAAGAGGGACCGCAGGGTCACATGGTCAAGCGCGGCACCCCCACGATGGGGGGCGTTTTAATCGTCGGATCAGTACTTTTCTCGACTCTCCTCTGGGCGAAACTGAACAGCATTTACGTGTGGACGGCGATGATTGGCACTCTTTTGTTCGCGGCGATCGGCTTCTCGGATGATTACGCGAAGATGGCTAAGCAGCGGAGCCTTGGATTGACGGGTAAACAGAAATTGGCTGCGCAGTTCGTCGTCGCTATGGGTGTTTGGGCGGTACTGTTCGCGTCAACGAAGTTGGGGCTGAACAACTATTCGTGGAACGTCAGCATTCCGTTCTTGAAGTTTACGGCCGACCCGACTGGCAAGAGCTACATAGGGCCTTACCTATATCTTGCACTTATCGTTGTCGTGCTGCTCGGATCATCAAACGCAGTGAATCTAACTGACGGCTTAGACGGATTGGCGATCAGCGTTACTTTCATTGCAATGTCCGCATTGACTGGTTTCACATACCTGAGCAGCGACAGGCGTTGGGCAGACTATCTGGAATTGACGCACCGGCCGGAAGCGGCGGAGTTGACTGTGTTCTGTGGGGCGATGGCCGGAGCGAGCCTCGGATTTCTTTGGTACAACGCACCACCCGCGCAAGTCTTCATGGGCGATGTTGGCAGTCTCGCGATAGGTGGTGCTATGGGTACGGTGGCCGTTCTTACAAAACAGGAGTTCATGTTGTTGATGGTCGGTGGCGTGTTTGTGATTGAAGCGACGTCGGTACTTTTGCAGGTCAGCGTTTTCAAGATGACAAAGAGGACAACGGGAACGGGACGGAGACTCTTCAAGATGACGCCACTACATCACCACTTTGAGATGGAGGATTGGAAGGAGCCGAAGATCGTCTTTCGATTTTTGATCCTGGCGATTTTGTTTGCGTTGTTGAGTCTGTCGACTTTGAAGCTGCGTTGAAGGGAAATGGAGTCAGTACCACCTCGCGGTAGCGGGTGGGTGCGAAACTTCTTGTCGACTCGTTTATGAACGTGAAGGTTCACGCTTCGCACCCACCCGCTACCGCGAGGTGGTACTGACCTCATTTCACTAGGGTGCTCGGTTGGATGTAACAGGCAAGAAAGTTTTGATAATCGGTGCAGCGCGAAGTGGAGTGGCGGCTGCGAAGTTTCTGCAAGCACGTGGGGCAGTTGTTGCTCTCAACGATCGGAAGGAGCTCGATAAGTGGTCGGACGACGCATTAGCTCTCAAACAACACGGCGTTGGCTTATTGCCTGGCGAGCCGCCGATGTGGTTGTTGGACCAGCTGGATTTGGTTGTCGTCAGTCCCGGAGTTCCGTCAAACATAATTCCAATCCGCTACGCTGAACGTGCCGGCGCTGAAGTCATTGGTGAGATTGAACTGGCATTTCGCTATTTGAAAGGTCGCATGATCGCGATCACTGGAAGTAACGGTAAGACGACTACAACGACATTGATAGGAAATCTATTGCGCGATGCGCGTATCAATGTTCAGGTCGGAGGAAACATTGGAACTCCGCTGATTTCACTCGCGGAGAGTTCGCGGGAAGACGGATGGACAGTCGTAGAGGTATCCAGCTTTCAATTGGAAACGATTAAGCACTTTCATGCGTCAATCGCGGTGGTGCTGAACGTGACGCCTAATCACATGGATCGTTACGAGACATTCACCGATTACGCCGCGGCTAAGCATCGCGTCTTTATGAACCAGGATATGCGCGACACTGCGGTGCTGAATGCGGCTGATGAGACGGTTGCTTCATGGGCTCCTGGCTTGGAAGCGCGCATTGTGTGGTTCAGTACAAAGCGTGAGCTCGAAACGGGTTTCTTTTTGCGGGGGAAAGAACTCATGCTGCGGACTGACAAGGAGCAAGTGATTGTTCGGGCAGATGAGATGAAGCTAAGAGGAGTTCATAACGTCGAAAATGTGCTTGCCGCGTGTGCGGCCGCATCGGCTGCCGGTGTAAGCGTCGAATCGATGCGCGAAACAGTAAAGAGTTTTCAGCCAGTGGAGCATCGCCTCGAGTTTGTGACTGACCTAAACGGCGTAAAGTTTTACAACGACTCAAAAGCGACGAGCGTTGATGCGACATTGAAGGCTCTGGAAGCGTTCGCATCGGATGAAGGCAAGGTTGTTTTGATACTGGGAGGGCGTGGGAAGAAGGCTCCATACGAACCACTCGCAGATCTCATCAGGCAAAAGGCCAGAAAGCTTGTGGTCGTCGGAGAGGACGCGGAAACGATCGTTCGTGAGCTCGGCAGCCACGCGGCGTTTGAGCGCGCAGTAGATATGAAAGACGCCGTTCGACGTTCCTTTGCTGCGGCAGCGCCAGGCGATGTTGTGTTACTGGCGCCGGCATGTGCGAGCTTTGACATGTTTGAGAGCTTTGAGCATAGGGGAAGCGTGTTTAAGGAGGAGGTGCGACTTTTGGGATCCCAGGCTGGAGGATCTCAGATCTGAGATGTCAGATCCCATGAGCGACTAGAAGCGATGGCTCGAAAGTTAGCACCAGATAAATGGCTCTTTGCGGCGACGACCGGTCTCGCTTTGTTTGGTGTGGTCATGGTCTACAGCGCGTCTGCTGTCATGGCTGAGCGCGACAATGGTAGCCAATTCTATTACGTCATCAAGCAAGGTGTCTGGGTGGCCATTGGTTTTATCGTGATGTTGCTGGCAATGCAGTTTAACTACCAACAGTTGAAAACCAGGCGCGTCGTCTACGGATTGCTTTTCGTTTCCACTATCAGCTTGTTTTCGGTGTTTGCGTTCAGCGCCGTCAACGGCGCCCATCGTTGGATCAAGCTTCCAGGAATATCAATACAACCGTCGGAGTTATCGAAAATCGCGCTGGTCATATTCCTTGCATACTTTCTTGAAAAGCGAGCGGGCGAAGAAGCGGACTTCTGGCGGACGTTCGTGCCGTGCGGCGTCATTACCGCCTGGCTCGCGCTGCTGGTAGTTGTAGAGCCTGACTTCGGTACTGCTCTGATGCTCGCTCTGATCTTTGTCGTTGTTATTTACACCGCGGGAGCACGGCTGCTTCATTTGGGCATGGCTGCAGCGCCAGCTCTCTTCATGGCGGCTGGGTTATTGATATTCGTGCCCTGGAGAATGAAGCGGCTGATTACTTTTCTCGACCCGTGGGCAGATCCGCAAGGTGGCGGATTTCAAGTGGTCCAATCGCTGATTGCTGTAGGCTCAGGTGGACCAAACGGGCTTGGCTTTGCTCAGGGAAAGCAGAAGATGCTGTTTCTCCCCTTTGCACACTCCGACTTCATCTTCGCGGTTGTTGGGGAAGAACTGGGACTGGTGGGTACGTTGGCAATCGTCGCCGTGTTTGCCCTCTTCTTATGGCGGGGAATTCGAACGGCACTCCTCGCGCCCGATCGATTTGGAATGTTGCTGAGTTTGGGCATCGTCACAAGCATTGTGGCCCAGGCCCTCTTCAACATCAGTGTGGTGCTTTCGCTCGTTCCTACGAAAGGAATTCCGCTGCCGTTTATTTCGTATGGCGGTTCTTCATTGGTTCCTA
>Ga0114129_10010264_pt1 | contig 13363 bp, 10 predicted proteins | sample RhiMetdeltSRZDD1_FD_80071 | JGI IMG/M metagenome (GOLD analysis project Ga0114129, IMG submission 80071) | Populus rhizosphere microbial communities from Tennessee, USA - Rhizosphere MetaG P. deltoides SRZDD1 (version 2) (version 2) | ecosystem: Host-associated > Plants > Roots > Rhizosphere >...
CACGTGGCGCAAGGACGACACGCGGCTGCACGTCGACAGCTTTCCGGCCACGCCCTCGGGCGGGAAACGGATTCTGCGCGTGTTCACCAACGTGAATCCCGAGGGGCGCGCCCGGTCGTGGCGCATCGGCGGCGAGTTCGAGGCAGTGGCGGCGCGCTTCGTGTCGAAGCTGCGCATCCCGGCTCCGGGCAGCAGTCAACTGCTGCGCCTGCTGCGCGTCACGAAGACGACGCGGTCACCCTACGATGCGCTGATGCTGCAGCTGCACGATCTGATGAAAGCGGACGACGACTTTCAGACGCACACACCGCAGACCGCCGTCGATTTTCCGGCGGGGTCGACGTGGATGGCGTTCACCGATCAGGTGAGCCACGCCGCGATGGCGGGACAGTATCAACTGGAGCAGACGTTCCTGCTGTCGATCGAGGCGATGGAGGATCCGCAGCGCTCGCCGCTGCGAATCCTCGAACGGCTCAAAGGCCGGCGGCTAACGTAAGATCGTTGCTTTGATTTCGATCGTGACCTGACGATCGCCGACCGGATCCGCCGACTGCGCCACGGTGATCGGTTTCCCGTTCTCCAGGATGACGTTGAGGTTCTCGCGAATCTGCGTGCGGCGCAGCGGTCCGGCGCCGGGAGTCTCCGTCGATTGCGCCGTGACGCTCCCCGGCAGGTCGTACTGCAGATTGACCCCCACGCGGATCTTGCCGTCGGCGAGCAGCTCCGGCGAGACGTCGACGTTCAGCGGCACATCGCCGAGACTGCCGTAGCTCGCCGTCGAGCGAATGTACCCGCCCATGTTGTCCGCGGTGACGACGGTCACGGTTTTCTTCAGCGCCGCCGAGCCCGAGTGCTGATCGGAGATCGTCACGTCGACCTTCACGTTGACCGGCTGCCCCTGGCGGCGCGGCGGCGCCGGCACCGGCATCGGGGCCACCGGCGGCTTCTCGGGCGCGGCCGGCTTTTGCTGCTCCGCCGCGGGGCGGGGCGCCACGCGCTGCGGCCCGGGCCCCGGCTGCGCCAGTGCCGACACGGCGCCCGCCGCCAGACAGATGCTCAACGCGAGAACGCGGACTCTCATGGCTGTCTCCTTATTTACTTGCGCGTGGGGCCCCACCCCCACGCGCCTGCCACGCCTCGCCCTCGGCTCGGCGCGCTGATTCGTCGCGACCCTCCGGCTGCGGTACGCGGTCGTCTTCAGGCTCGCCCAGCGGCGCGACGTCGATTGGCGCGATCGTTTCCAACGGGGCAACTCGAATCGAATTCGCCGCCGGCAGCGCGGCGAGCCGAATCGACTCGACGGCGAGCGGCGGCGGCGCGAGCGCCTCGAACTCGCCGCTCGTAGTCGATGCGATGGCGGCGCGTGGCGGCCGCCGGCTCACAGCTGACTGCGCCGGCGCGGGTGTCTGACGGGCGACTGTCTCACCCGGCCGCGGCGCAGTCGCCGCATCGTTCGCCGGTTCGCGATCGCGCGCGGCATCCACGGTCTTCGCGCGGTTGTCGCTGCGCGTCGCATTCGGAACTGGCTGCGACTGCCGTTCCGATTGCCTGAACACGATGACCGCGACGATGACGAGAGCGGCGACCACGAGTGGCGACAACATCCACACGAGACGCCCACGCCTCGGTCGATGATCATCAATGCGCGCGAGCACACGTGCCTTGAACGAGGAGTCGGGCGCACCGTCGGTCATCCCGCGCGCGACCTCGTCGATCGCCGCGTCGATCCGGCTATCGTGCTGCTCGTCGTCAGACCACATCGCCATATCCGCGCTCACGCAACTGCTTCTTGATCGTCTTGCGCGCTTCCGAGACGCGCCACTTGATCGTTCCGGTCGGCACCTTCAGCATCGCGCCGATTTCCTCGTAAGTGTAGGTGTCCGACTGCGCCAGCAGCAGCGCGTCGCGCAGCTTCGGCGACAGCGCGCGGATGCACTGCTGAATGTCGCGCCGCAGCTGATCGCCGGCCGCGGCCTGCTCCGGCGTCGGACCGATCGCGGCCAGCTGATCGAGCGGCGACACGCGCTCCGCGCTTTCGATCCCTCCGGCGAATGCCGGTTCGACCATGCGGCGCCAGACGCGCGTCAGACTCCGGCGCCGGTTGATCGCCTGGTGCCACGTGATGGTCAGCAGCCATGTCTTGAAGCTCGATTCGCCTCGAAAGCTGTCCAGCCGGCGGTAGGCCGCCAGAAACGCGTCCTGCGCGGCATCCTCGGCGTCGGCATGTGACCCCAGGGCCGCCAACGCGGCCCGGTAGACCGAGGTTCGGTGCCGATCGATCAGCTCGCCGAACGCGGCAGGGTCGCCCTGCCGGGCTCGGGCGATCAGGTCAGCATCCGTCACACAGCATGTAGACACGGGCCGGGGCCGCGTGGTTGGGCTCCGGGTGCAAAGTGCCGGGTGCTTGGTGCTGTGCTAGTGCTGGGGGCCGGGTGTTGTGCGGGTTCTTGGTCGGCTGGTGCCTGATGCGCAGGACTGTGCAGGGCGCGAATCAACAATCAGCCATGAGCGATCGGCAATAGCTCCGCACTCCGCAATCCGAAGTCCTCAATCGCGAGCCGCTTTGATGATGGCTTCCATGTGGGCGAGGTACTTCTCGAAGGCGCGGCGGCCGGCGGCGGTGATGTGGTATTCGGTGCGCGGAATGCGGCCGTCGAACGACTTGTCGCACGCGATGTACTCCGCCTCTTCCAGCTTGCGCGCGTGCACGCTCAGGTTGCCGTCGGTCGTCTGCAGCAGCCGCTTCAGGTCGTTGAACGTGAGCGAGTCGTTGACGGCGAGCGCGCTGACGATGCCGAGGCGCAGGCGCTCGTGGATGAGCCGATCGAGGTCCATCGGATTCTTTTTCGCCGGCTCGACCGACGACGCACGATTCCGGCTGCTGACTGTTGACGGCCTCGCGACCGCCGACTGGCGACTGGCGACTGTTTTACCCACCGTACCTCCTGGCGATCACCAACCCGAATCCCATGTGCAAACCGCCGAAGCCCGCGGCCAGCAGCCAATGTCCCCACGGCGCCGGGGCGGCAAACGCGATCACGCCGAGCGCCATGAAGCACAGCCCCATGATCGGCACGATGCGGACCGAGAACGCGCCGCCGGTCGCGACCGCGGCGCCGTACTGCAGCAGCCAGCAGCCCGGCAGCCGCGCCATCAGGCCCATCGCCACGAACACCGGCGTGAGCACCATGCCGGCGACGAGCGGCGGCGCGAACGCCAGCCCGAATCGCAGCGCGGGCACGCCCGACAGCGGGACGTCGGAACGCCGCGCCTTCAGCGAGATCGCGACGAGCGCGATGACGACCGCGATGACGGCGTCGGCGAGCCACACGCCGACCCAGCGCGTCGTGTTGTCCGGCGGTCCGGAGATGATGGCCGTGATCACCGCGCTGATGCCCATCAGCACGCCGCCCCAGCCCGGAACTGCGGTGAACGCCCCCGCGCGCTCCATCGTTTCGCGGATGAAGCGGATGTCCTCGATGGCGTGCGCGTGGATCGGTGCCGGACGGTCGGCCATCAACGAGAACTTTATAACACAGAGACGGCAGATTCCCCGAATCGCTACTGGGCGCGGAGGAGGAGGACCGGGATCTTGACGAGATGCCGCACCTTGTCGGCGGTCGCGCCGTGCAGGAGGTCCGACAGGAAGCGATGCCCGTGCGTGGACATCGCGAGGAGATCGACGTCCGGCTCGCCGGCCGCTTTGATCAGCTCGGTGGCCGGATCGCCCATCGCAAGCTTCGTCTCGACCGTCAGGCCTTTCGCCGCGAGATCGCTGCGGATCTTTTCGAGGTACGCACGGTCGGACTTCATCTCTTCCGATTCGCGCAGCTGGAGCTGATCGAAGTTCCGCGCGACCCACCCGTCGGCGACGTGGACGAGCAGCAGCTGCGCGCCCGTCAGCTTTGCCAGTTCCGCCACGTGCGTCAGGATGGTGCGATCGGCCGCCGAGTTCTCCACCGCGACGAGAATGCGTCGATACATTACTAGCGAAACGTCTGGTAGAGCAGGTACACGTTGAGGGCCCCGATGATAACCGCAACCATCCATGCCAGCGCCTTCACCCACCGCGGATTCGCGAACGGCCCCATCTTGTGCGGATCGCTCGTGAACATCACCAATGGAAATACCGCGAATGGCAGCTGCAGGCTCAGGATCACCTGACTGAGGATGAGCAGCGGTCCGGCGCCGCGCTCGCCGTAGAGCGAGACGACGATGATCGCCGGCACGATCGCGATCAGCCGCGTAATCAACCGGCGCAGCCACGGGCGGAGGCGCAGATTGATGAAGCCCTCCATCACGATCTGCCCCGCCAGCGTGCCGGTGAGCGTTGCGTTCTGACCGGAGCAGAGCAGCGCCACCGCGAACAGGATGCTGGCCATCGTCGTGCCGAGCAGCGGCGACAGCAGTTGATATGCATCGGTGATGTCGGCCACCTCTTCGTGCCCCGTTCCGTGAAACACGGCGGCGGCCATGATGAGAATGGCGGCGTTGATGAAGAGCGCCGACATCAGCGCGACCGACGAATCGATGGTGGCGTAGCGAATCGCCTCGCGCTTGCTCGCTTCGGTGTCCGCGTACTTGCGCGTCTGCACGATTGACGAGTGCAGATAGAGGTTGTGCGGCATCACGGTGGCGCCGAGGATGCCGATGGCGATGTAGAGCATGTCCGGGTTACGGAGCACCTCCGCCGTCGGGATGAACCCGGCGGCGACGGCCGCGAAGTCAGGCTTCGCCAGCCACAACTCGATCGCAAAGGATCCCGCGATGGCGACGATCAGCGCCACGACCAGCGCCTCGACGTAGCGGAAGCCGCGGTGCTGCATGTACAGCACGATGAGCACGTCGAGCGCCGTCAGCGTCACGCCCCAGATGAGCGGGAGATGGAAGAGCAGATTCAGCGCGATGGCGGCGCCGATGACTTCGGCGAGATCGCACGCCGCGATCGCAATCTCGCAGACGATCCAGAGAAAGATCGTGACCGGCCACGAGTAGCTGTCGCGGCACGCCTGCGCGAGATCGCGCCCGCTGGCGATGCCGAGGCGCGCGGCGAGCGCCTGCAGCAGGATCGCCATCAGGTTCGACAGCATGATGACGCTGAGCAGCGTGTAGCCGTAGCGGGCGCCGCCGGCCAGGTCGGTCGCCCAGTTGCCCGGGTCCATGTAGCCGACGGCCACGAGGTAGCCGGGACCCGCGAAGGCGAACAGCTTGCGCCAGAAACCGGCGTTTTCGGGCACGGCAATCGAGCCGTGGACTTCGGGCAGACTCCGGCTACCCGGCGGTAATCGCCAGCCGCGCGCCGGTGTTGAGGAGTTTTCCATCGCGATCGCTACGATTTTGACGACTCAAAATCATAACATGGCTGGAAACCGTGTGGCTTGCTTAACTTGGTCTCACTCGGCGAGCTGGTAATCCTTGAATCGCTCGCGCAGCGCCGACTTCTTGAACTTGCCTGCCGAGGTCCGCGGGATCGCGTCGACGAATTCGAACGCGTCGGGCAGCCAGAACTTCGGGAACTGCGGCGCGAGGAACGACCGGAGATCGGACGGCGACGCCACGGCGCCCGGCTTCAACACGACGGCCGCGAGCGGACGCTCGTCCCACTTGGGATGCGTCACCGGGATCACCGCCGCTTCTGCGACGGATGGATGCCCCATCAACGCGCACTCGAGTGCGACGGAACTGATCCACTCGCCGCCCGACTTGATCAGATCTTTCGAGCGATCCTGCACCTGGATCGTTCCGGTCGCGTCGATGGTCACGATGTCGCCGGTGCGGAACCATCCATCGTCCGTGAAGCGATCGCCGGCGTCGGGATTCTTGTAGTACGCGCTCGCAATCCACGGTCCGCGCACTTCGAGCTCGCCCATCGTCTGGCCGTCCCACGGCACGAGACCGTCTTCGTTGCGGGCGCGGATTTCGACGAACGGCAGCGGACGTCCCTGCTTGGCGCGGTAGCGGAACGTCTCCTCGTCGCCGGTGCCTTCCATCGCGAGCGGCACGTGCGCGAGGCTGCCGAGCGGGCTCATCTCGGTCATGCCCCAGCCCTGGATGATCCGGATACCGTATCGCCGATCGAACGCTTCGATGAGCGACTGCGGGACTGCGGAGCCGCCGACGAACATGCGCGTGATGCTGGAGATGTCGTGCCGCCCGGGATTGGCGTCGAGCAGCTGCAGCACGCCGAACCAGATTGTCGGGACGCCGGCGGTGATGGTCACCCGCTCGCGCTGAAACAGATCGAGCAGGCTCGCCGGATCGAGATGCGGACCGGGCATCGCCATCTTCGCGCCGACCATGACGCAGGCGAAGGGCAGGCCCCACGCGTTCGCGTGGAACATCGGCACCACCGGCGTGACGACGTCGCGCTCCGTCAGCGCGATGCTGTCGGCGAGGCAGATGCCGAGCGTGTGAAGCACCAGCGCGCGATGCGAGTAGAGCACGCCCTTCGGATTGCCGGTCGTCCCCGTCGTGTAGCACATGGCGGCGGCCGCGCGCTCGTCCGGATCGCCGCGATCGTCAGCCGGCTCCGAGCTCGCGAGCAGCCGTTCGTACTCCAGGCAGCCGTCGGGCGGCGTCTTCGTCGCGCCGACGACGATCGTGATCGGCACCTTCACCTGCCGGCAGACCTGCTCCCACAGCGGCAGCAGGCTTTCATCGACGAGGACCGCGCGATCTTCCGCGTGGTTGACGATGTACGCGAGCTCGTCGGCATGGAGGCGGAGATTCAACGTGTGAAGGACGGCGCCGGCGAGCGGAATGCCGAAGTACGCCTCGAGATGCTGCGCGTGGTTCCAGCCGAGCGTCGCGACGCGATCGCCCGGCCGGATCCCGAGGCCGCACAGCGCACGCGCGAGTCGGCGCGTGCGCACGGCGAAATCGCCGTACGTGGTTCGCTGCAGCGACTTGTCGGCGAGCCGCGTCACGACTTCGCGGCCGGCGTACATCGTCTCGGCGCGGCGAAAGATCGTCGACAGCGTCAACGGATAATCCATCATCAATCCGGGCATTCTGTCCCCCGCGTGTTTGAGATCGTGTTGGGCGGATTCTATCCGTTACGGGTGCGGGCGGGGGAGATGGGAGGGTGCAGTCGAGCGGCGGTCTCGAGGCCTCGGCCCCGGACCGATTCCGGCAATCGACGCTGTCGGCCCGCCGCGTTACAGCCCGAGCCGTTGGCGTTTCAGATAGAGACCCTTGCGCGAGATGCCGAGGGCTTTGGCCGCGGCGTCGACCTTCCCGTGGCTGTCGCGCAGCGCGATCTTGATCATCTCGCATTCGATCCGCGCGATGGTGGACGGCAGCTTTTCATTCAACGAGACGGCCAGCTCCCGTACCGGCGGCGCCGTCGGGCGGAGCAGCGGCAGCGCCCCGAGAATCTCCGCCGAAATCGCCTCGGGCAGGATGGTCGAGTTCGGTTCGGCCAGCGCCACGATCCGCTGCAGCTCGTGCTGAAGCTGCCGGACGTTCCCGGGCCATCGGTACAACAGCAGCCGCTCCATCGTCTCTTCGGCGACCGTGAGGTGGCCCTTCTTGAACTGGACGGCGGCGCGGTCGACGAGGTGCTGCACGAGCGCGGGGATTTCGTCGCGGCGCTCGCGAAGCGGGCGGATGGTCAGCGGCACGACGTTGAGCCGGTAGAACAGGTCCTCGCGGAACTTGCCCTCGCGCACGAGCTCCTCGAGATTCTTGTTCGTGGCGGCGAGGACGCGGACGTTCACATGGAGCGGCGCCGGCTCGCCGATCGGTGCGATTTCGCCGGACTCGAGGAAGCGGAGGAGCTTGGGCTGGAGGTCGAGGCTCAGTTCGGCGATCTCGTCGAGGAACAGCGTGCCGTTGTCGGCGGCGCGGATGAAGCCGGCGAAGTCGCGGTCGGCGCCCGTGAAGGCGCCGCGGCGGTGGCCGAACAACTGGCTCTCCATCAGCTCGCGCGGCACGGCGGCGCAGTTGAGCGGCACGAACGCGTTCTTGGCGCGGTCGGAGCAGTCATGGATCGCGCGCGCGATGATCTCCTTGCCGGTGCCGCTCTCGCCGAAGATCAGCACGCTGATGTTCACGCTGGCGACGCGCTCGACCAGAGTCATCAGCTCGCGCATGTGGCCCGTGATGACCGCGTCCCCCTTCAAGGCGAGCGACTCATCGGCCGGCCACAGCGTTGCGCGCTCCTCGCGCGCCACCCTTGCGCGTTGGAGCTCCTGCATCGTGGACAGGAGCAACTGAATGGCTTTGACCGTGGCAACGGATTCACTGTCAACTTTCAGTTTGATGCGCAACTCGAACGTTCGGTCTCGTGTCGATCCGATCGCGAGCCGGCATTCAGACGCGTCCGAGACGATTGCAGCAGGATCGAATTCCGCCGTCGACTCAATTATCATTTCGTCGAAGGGCTCACTCCCAAGAGATGACCGTGAAATGAGGCAGGCGCCTTCGACGCAATCGCACAGCTTGAGAAGCGCGAGGACTTCGGTCCCGATTGCTTCCGGCCGAGCCGAGTTCATCAACATCGCAGAGACACTGTGAACGGCCGCGTCTGGGAGCTTCGATCCCTGATGCTGTCGCCCTGATTTAATGTCGTTCTGACGCTGAGCCGCGATCGCATCCGCACAGCTGGCGAGGTCCAGCTCGGCGGGCACGTCATGGAGAGCACGGCACATTCTCTTCGCACGCTCGTAGTGGCACTCGGCCGCGGCGAGGCCGTTCTCATCAAGCGCGGCGCGCGCAAGAATTCGCTCATACTGAACATATAGTTCGGGGCATTCGCCGTCGAACCTGGATACCGCAGCTTCAAACGCAGCCCGGAATTCTTCGCGGCGTCCCACACTCTGCAGGAACTCCGCCTTCATGAGTTGGGCCTTCGTTTTCAAGAAGTCGTCACGAACGACGTCAGCCACCTCGAGGGCAGAATCAGCACGTGCGATGGCGTCGTCATACAGCCCTTGAGACACGCACAGCCATGAACGCGTGAGCTCCGTGTAGCGGTATGTGAAGAGCGTTCGATCGCTTGCCGTTTTGACAGAGCTGTCAATTTCATCCAGCAGCTCTGCGCAACGAGCAAAACTGCCTTGACGTAGATAGACGCGCGCGATGTTTTCGAGGCTGGCATCCTTGACTTCTCCATCGCACGGCAAACTTTTGGCTGCGCGATGGAAGTACTCGATGGCTTGATCAAAATCACCCAAAGAGTAGAACGCATTGCCAAGATTACCGAGGCTTGCTCGGCACATTGCAGCGCTTCCTGATAACTCTGCGAGATCGAGCGCACGCCTCCCATGTTTCAGAGCCTCTGTAAAGTCAGACCGCAGCAGAGCAATAGCAAGCAGCAGATTCTCGGCGACCGATTCCAACCAGTAGTTTGGCGACGTTCGCAAGAGATTGATGGCTATTGAAGCATGCCGGTAGGCGCTGCGCAGGAGACCACGCCGGCCTTCCATTTCGCCGAAGAACACGTGCAAGTGGGCCGTGATTCGAGGATCGCCAAGCTTGGTGACAATCGCCCTAACTTCTTGCAGGAGTGGACTGGACGCTGCGGGGCCGTTCCGGTCGGACACAAGTAGCATCTTGCCGATTTGTGCGATGCACAGCCGCTTGAGGTCTTTCGCCTCGGTCGCGCGTGATGCGGCCCTTTGGAAATGTTCAATCGCGACATCGATTTTTCCGTCCTCACGCGCGATCCTGCCAAGGACGTGCTCGCAACCGCTTTGATGGGCCGGCGATAATTGATTCGACTTCAGCAAGGTCGTGGCGAGCGCGCGGGCTTCGCCGAGTCGCCCCAGCGCGAGCAGCAACTCCGATCTGAGTACTTGTGCAGACTCGCGATGATCCCGAAGGCTTTGCGCCCCGTCGACGAGCCGAAGCGCTTCGAGGAATCGCCCTTCAGCGTAGAGCTCCGCAGCGGCCGGTAGATTCAACATTGCCTAGCCCCTTCGACCGGAACACATTCGCGATCCAAGTTTAGTCACCGAGCCGACCACGGAAGGGAGCGTCGCATTGCATCGGCCCGCCCGGTTGGCGATCCGGGTTACAGCGTCGACTTGATCGTTCCGCGCCCGAAAGGTCGATCGGTTAAGGGTGTGATTCTGTCCGAACTTTTCACGTTTTAGACCCAGAAACGGCTCGGCGTGCACATTTGTGTGCACGCAAGTACAAAGCGAGCCGTCCGCGATGTCAGCGTGTCGTCCAGTTCGACCGAGGGTCAGGCTTTTGAGCGAGTTCTGTGGTGCTTGATAAGACTTGATCGAAAAAGCGAGTCGTTTAGTAGCGGCAGGCGGCGGTCAGCGCACAACGGGGCGCGCCGGATTCGGGGTGGGCTTGCGACCTCGGATCCGAGCTACCTCAATCAGGTCGCGCAACGACTGCCCTTGCGCAACAGTGGGCACGGTCGTCACGTTTACGTCGACGGCGATGGAAGTGTGGCCTAGCACAAAAACGTTTTCATGAACGCTGCGTCGAATCCGGTCGGCTACAGTAACAGCAGTTTCCTGGTCGGCCTCCTTCAAGAGAGCCACGAACTCACTGTTGCCGGACCGAAATAGTGTGTCGTCGATGCGGAGTGCAGTTCGCGCTTGCCGAACAACATGGCGAAGTGCATCGTCGCCAACGGAGCGACCTCGCAGACGACTGATCTGTTCGAGCCCCTCCGCGTCGATGAACAGCAGCGAGAATTCGGGGCGATCGCGGAAGCGGGTGAAGGCTGCGCTCTCAACAAAATGTTCGAGCTGGCGAATATCTGGCAGATCAGACACTGGATCAGGCGGAATCGAATTGTCAACATCTGCCGCCAGCCTGAGTGTGCGCGCAGCCTGTTTCGCGATGAGGTCAACGGTGCGACGGTGATCGGCAGTGAAGGCGTCGACATTCGTCGAATAAACGGTGAGCACACCGACGAGTTCGTCCGCTTCAACGAGCGGAGTGCTTAAGCAACTCCTGAGGGGCCGCGAACTTGATCTCGCCATGTCTCCGAGGTCCAGCGCGGGATCCGAATTCACGATTGTTTGACGATTTGCGGCGACCCAGCCGCTTAACCGTTCCCCGAGTGGAATCCGCATACCTCGCACAATTGACGCAGCATCTCCAACAGCGTGTTTGGCTTCCAATTCGTCCATGGCCTGATCGTAAGCGTAGAAAATGATGAGAGCCGATGGAATTAGTCGTTGCAAATGTTTAGCGATTACATCGCCAGCATCGCTCATATTGACCGTCCCGGCAAGCGAGCGTGCTAACTCGTAAGGAGAGCGCATTTCCTCTGACGATGCCGCGATCTCTTCGAGATCGGTAGACTGTGCTGGATGGCTTGCGGACGTTCGCGAGCTCCCAAGTTCTTTGAGAGCCTGCGGAGGCAGGCTGCTTGCCACAGGCTCGACGTCAATTGTTTTGTGAACGCGGATGAATGTATCGACGATCAGCGGATCGTACATGGTTCCGCGTCTTTCAACGAGGATCCGAAGCGCCTCAGCGTCGTTCAGCCGTGGCCGATAAGGTCTGTCGGATGTCAGGGCGTCGAAGCAATCTACGACGGCAAGAATTCTGGCTCCGATTGGAATGTCCGTGCCTTTCAGGCCGTCTGGATAGCCGGTGCCGTCCCAACACTCGTGATGGTGGCGAACGATAGGCACCACGGGATAGGGAAAATCGATGGCCGACAAAATGTCAGCTCCAACGGTTGCGTGACGCTTCATCCTGTCGAACTCGGCAGCAGTAAGTTTGCCGGGCTTGTTTAGGATGTATTCCGGCACCGCTAGCTTTCCCATGTCATGTAGAAGAGCGGCCGCTTCGATCGCTTTGAGAAGTCTGTCGTCACGAACACCTAATTCTCGGGCGAGACTGGTTGTATGCGCTTGGACGCGCCTGATGTGACCGTGCGTTACTTGATCCTTTGCGTCGATCGCCATCGCCAACGTTTCGATTGTCGACAGATAAAGGCTATTGAGTTGCTTGACGTGCGAGTTCGCGTCCTCAACTCGTTGCATTGAGGTTTTGAACGTGAAGTACAAAACAAGTAACAACGGCACAACTACGCCGAGAAACCGTAGATCGATTGTCTGGTTGTATCCGACCAATAAGAACGCTACTGATGCACCACAAAAGTAATTCAGAGAAAGCCAAATGAAACCGTTACGCCAAACACTGAATGGGTTCGCGTTTCTCTGAAAAGCAATTACGAGAGCGATGAGCCAGCTGTTGAGGCCGAAATAAACTACCGCGAATACAGCCAAGGACGGCAGAATCTGATTAAGAGCCGCCGACTGTAAGGGTTGTTCTGATAACGGAGCGATTCCTGACAATTGGAAGAACAACTGGGCAGAGCACCAAGCCGAAAAGGCCGGCGCAGCGATATTGAAGAGCGCACGGTGAATTTCTGGTCGACGCTTCGCGATCCAGAACGAGATCACCAAGCCATCGAGAGCGACGGTAAGCGTTCCAGCTGCGGGACCATAGAGCAGTACCGCAGTGAACACGAACGCCTCTGAGATCGAGATGGAAACATTCGCTCCTGGTAGCTCAACTGACGCCGAACCACTGATCAGCGTCAGAATCGCTAACAGGAGCCATTGAGAGCCGATCGGCGCGCGATAGAGTTGGAGCAGCGATTCCCCGATTACGAGGAAGCCCAACGCTATCACCGTCAACAGATAGGCCCGACCTAGGCTAGTCAGGCGGGGTGCGAAACTCATTGCTTTCGCACGTATTATCGGCGTTTCAATCCCAAACGATGATATTACGCATTTGTCCCTCTAAATATATGAGTCCAAGAAGGTTATGTCCTCGATAAAAGCTAGTTATTCGCTGAGGACCAGACAATGCTCTCTGCTCCGACGTCGGTGACGCTGGACCAGACGATGGCTTCCGCAGCGTCGGCGACGCTGGACCAGACAATGGCTTCTGCACCCCCGCCAACGACGCTCGACCAAACAATGGCTTCTGCACCTTCGCCGAGAACGCTGGACCAGACGATGGCTTCCTGACCTTCGCCGAGGAGGCTGGACCAGACAATGGCTTCCTCGCTTTCGCCGGCCGTGCTGGACCAAACGATGGCTTCCGCACCTTCGCCGGCTATGCTGGACCAAACAATGGCTTCTGCACCTACGTTGGCGAGGGCGGACCAAATAATGGGGGTTGCGTGCCGGACGATGCTTGAGCCCGTCGACTTCACGGAAGTGATTTTGGATGGCGCGACGGATTCGTCGGCGATGTTAGTTCTTCCGAGAGTGCCTTCGGCTACAAACGCTATTGCCGCTACAACGTTGATCTCACCGGTGCCCGCTCCCACCAGTCCTGCTGAGCGTATGAACGTGCTTGTCAGCTGCAGAGCTACCTTTACATCGGTCGGCTTTAGGTTGGAGTCCTCCAATAACAGGGCGACGGCACC
>Ga0114129_10010265_pt1 | contig 13362 bp, 13 predicted proteins | sample RhiMetdeltSRZDD1_FD_80071 | JGI IMG/M metagenome (GOLD analysis project Ga0114129, IMG submission 80071) | Populus rhizosphere microbial communities from Tennessee, USA - Rhizosphere MetaG P. deltoides SRZDD1 (version 2) (version 2) | ecosystem: Host-associated > Plants > Roots > Rhizosphere >...
CTCGAACACGAGCGGGGACGGGCAGTCGCGGCAGTCGTCTTCTCCGATGCTCGTGATCGTCACCGGGAGGAGACCTTGGTTGGAGAGGGTCATCGCGTAGCTGAACGAGCTCCCGTCCTCATATCGAACGCGATACGCGGTGAAGGATTCGCCGACCGGCGGCGCGAAGTCTCCGAGGCGGGTGGCATGGCGAGGATCGACCCACGTCGCCCCCGTGCCGTTCGCGCTCAGCGGCTGGTACCGCACGAGATAGGCGCTCGAGAGCACGAGGAGTCCTGATCCCACTGCGATCGCGGAAACCAGGACGCGTCGCACCCATCGACGACGAGGCGGAGGCTGGGGGGATCCGATCTGCGCCGGACGGACGATCGTGTCCACATCCGAACCGTACGCCCGCCGGGAGCGGCGGTCGAGCCCAGGCTAGACGACCGCGTCGAGCCCGGCGCGGAGACCGTCCACGATCTCCTGGAGCTGTGATTCCTCGAGCGTGAGGGGCGGGCTCACGGCGAGCGCGCCGCCGACCAGCGGGCGGACGAGGACGCCCGCCTCGCGTGTCGCGGCGCCGACGCGCGCGCCCAGCGCCGGGTCGTCCGCGACGAGGTCCTGCCGGAGGCTGACCGCGGCGAGCAGCCCGACGCCGCCGCGGATGTCCTCGACGAGGTCGTGATCGCTCAGCTGCTTCAGCGAATCCACGAGCGACCCCTCCATCGCTTTCGCCCTCGCGGGGAGTCCCTCCCGTTCGAGGATGTCGATGTTGACCATCGCCGCCGCCGCGACGGCAGCGTGGCCGCTGTAGGTGTAACCGTGCCGCCACATGCCGGCTCCCTCGGCCCAGAAGGGCTCGACGACGCGAGGGGATGCAAGGACCGCGCCGAGTGGGAGGTAGCCGCTGGTGATCCCCTTCGCGCAGACGAGGATGTCGGGATCGAGACCGAAGCGCGTGGAGGCGAACCAATCGCCGCACCGGCCGAACCCCGTGATCACCTCATCGGCGACGAACAGGACGCCCGTGTCACGACACACCTGCCGAACCGCGTCGAGGTAACCGTCGGGAGGTGGGTACACGCCTCCCGCGCCGATCACGGGTTCACAGAAGAAGGCCGCCACACGGTCTTGCCCGACGTCCTCGATCGCGGCGCGCAGCGAGTCCGGGTCGTCCCAGGGCACCTCGACGATGTCTTCGATCAGGGAGCCGTGGCCGGCGGCGTTCGCGGGGATCCCTGCGAGCGACGTCCCGGCCGTGTGCATCCCGTGGTAGGCCTTCTCGCGGCGGATCAGGATCGTGCGGTCCGTCTCGCCGACGAGCTGCCAGTAATGACGGGCCATCTTCGTCGCCGTGTCGATCGAGTCCGATCCACCGCTCGTGAGGAAGACCTTCGACCCCGGCACCGGCGCGAGATCGGCGACGCGGTCGGCGAGCTCGAGGGTGATCGGGACCACGATGTCGCCGAAGTTGGAATAGGCGGGCAGCTTCGTCATCTGAGCCGCCGCGGCCTCGCCGATCTCCGGTCGGCCCCAGCCGACGTTGCAGTACCAGAGGGATGCGGTCGCATCGAGGTATCGCTTCCCCTCGACGTCCCAGACGTAGCAGCCATCACCCCGATCGAGCACGAGTTCTCCTCCGGACACCACGGCGGCCATGTCCGCGAAGGGATGCCAGAAGGTCTGCGTCATGGCGGGGACGCTATCAGCACGGATGACGCGCGCGGGGACCGTCGGTCGTGACTAGCCGGGCTCGTAGGCGAGGTTCGGAGCCAGCCAGCGTTCGGCTTCCATGAGCGACTCGCCCTTGCGGCGCGCGTAGTCCTCGACCTGGTCCTTGCCGATCCGCCCGACGTGGAAGTACCGAGCCGCCGGATGCGCGAGGTAGAGGCCGCTGACGCTCGCGGCCGGCATCATCGCGCACGAGGTGGTGAGGTCGATGCCCGCCGCCTCCGAGACGTTGAGGAGCTCGAACAGCGTCCGCTTCTCGGAGTGGTCCGGGCACGCCGGATAGCCGAACGCCGGCCTGGTTCCGCGGTACCGCTCCTTGATGAGCTCCTCGCTCGAGAACCTCTCGTCGGGTGCGTACCACTCGCGGCGGACCTGCTCGTGAAGGCTCTCGGCGAACGCCTCGGCGAGGCGATCGGCGAGCGCCTTCGCGACGATCGCGCGGTAGTCGTCGTGCTCGGCCTCGTACGTCTTGGCGAGCTCGTCGGCGCCGAAGCCGGCGGAGACGGCGAAGGCGCCGACGTGATCCTTCACACCGGATTCGAGCGGCGCGACGAGGTCCGCGATGGACTTGTTCGCTTCGCCCTCGCCTCGGTCCGCCTGTTGCCGGAGGCAGTGGAAGACCCAGCCCCCCTCGAGAACGATGTCGTCGCCCTCGGCGTGGGCCGGGAAGTAGCCGTAGACGCCACGAGCCTCCAAGAGCCGCTCCGACACGATGCGGTCGAGCACCTCGTTCCCGACCTGGAACAGCTCGCGGGCGGTCGCACCCATCTTGGGGTGCTCGAGGATCTGCGGGTAGCTCCCCTTGAGCTCCCACGCGGTGAAAAAGAAGGTCCAGTCGATGTAGTCGCGGAGCGCGGCAAGGTCCGGCTCGACGGTCCGCGTGCCGACGAAGGGGGGCGGGGGAGCGTCCTGCTGCCGCCACTCGATCTGGAGGCGGTTCTCGAGCGCCTTGCGGTAGGGGAGGAGCGGCGTCTTCAGCTTCTCCTCGTGGAGCTTGCGGAGCCGCTCCTGCTCCTTCCGGTTCTCGGTGTCCAGCTTCGCCTTCCGAGGCTCGTCCAGGAGGGCGCTCATGACCCCGACCACGCGTGAGGCATCGACCACGTGGACGACGGGCTCGGGGTAGGCCGGCGCGATCTTCACCGCCGTGTGCTGCTTGGAGGTCGTGGCGCCGCCGATCAGCAGCGGGAGCGTCACGCCGCGCCGTTTCATCTCGGTGGCCACGTTGACCATCTCGGTGAGGGACGGCGTGATCAGCCCCGAGAGCCCGATCACGTCGGCTCCCTCCCGTTCGGCGGTGTCCAGGATCGTCTCCGCCGGCGCCATCACCCCGAGGTCGACGACCCGGTAGTTGTTGCAGCCGAGGACCACGCCCACGATGTTCTTGCCGATGTCGTGGACGTCGCCCTTCACGGTGGCGGTCACGATCGTTCCCTGGGCGGACCCCACCAGTCCGAGCCGCTCCTTCTCCTCTTCCATGAAGGGCTCGAGGTAGGCGACCGCCTTCTTCATCGCCCGCGCGGACTTCACGACCTGCGGCAGGAACATCTTCCCGGCCCCGAAGAGGTCGCCGACGATCTGCATCCCGTCCATCAGCGGGCCCTCGATCACCTCGAGCGGCCGCTCGTACCCCTGCCTGGCCTCCTCGGCGTCCTCTTCGATGAAGGCGTCGATCCCGTGGACGAGTGCGTGCGAGAGCCGCTCCTCGACGGAGCCCTCCCGCCAGGTCAAGTCCTGCTCCGTCCGCATCGCCTCGCCCTTGACCGTCTGGGCGAAGGTGAGCATCCGTTCGGTCGCGTCCGGACGCCGGTTGAAGATCAGATCCTCGACGTGATCCTTGAGGTCCTTCGGGATGTCGTCGTAGACGGGCAGCTGGCCCGCGTTCACGATCGCCATGTCCAGGCCGGCCTGCCGCGCGTGATAGAGGAACGCCGAGTGCATCGCCTCGCGGACGACGTCGTTCCCGCGGAACGCGAACGAGAGGTTCGAGACGCCGCCCGACACCATCGCGCCGGGGCAGCGCCGCTTGATGATCCGGGTCGCGTCGATGAACGCCTTCGCGAAGTCGGCGTGCTCCTCCATGCCGGTGGCGATCGCCAGGATGTTGGGGTCGAAGATGATGTCGGAGGGGTCGTAGCCGGCCCGCTCGGTGAGCAGCCGGTACGCACGCTCGCAGATCGCGACCTTGCGATCGACCGTGTCGGCCTGCCCCTCCTGGTCGAAAGCCATCACGACGACCGCGGCGCCGTACCGTTTCACCCGCCGGGCCTTGGCGAGGAAGTCCTCCTCGCCCTCCTTCAGGCTGATCGAGTTCACGACGCCCTTGCCCTGGACGCACTTCAGCCCCGCCTCGATCACGTCCCAGCTGGAGGAGTCGACCATGATCGGCACGCGGGCGACCTCGGGCTCGGTCGCGAGGAGGTTCAGGTAGGTGGTCATCGCCTCCGGTCCGTCGAGCAGGTCGGTGTCCATGTTCACGTCGAGGAGGTTCGCGCCGTTCTGCACCTGCTCCCGAGCGATGTCGACCGCGGCCTGGAAGTCGCCGCTCTCGATGAGTCGCCGGAACTTCTTGGAACCCGTGATGTTCTGGCGCTCGCCCACCATCACGAATCCCGTGTCGGGACGGACGACGAAGGGCTCGAGCCCGCTGAACGACGTGAAGGTCTCCGCGGGAGCGGGGACCTCACGTGGCGGCAGATCGCGGACGGCGTCCGCGATCTGCCGGATGTGCTCCGGGGTGGTCCCGCAGCACCCTCCGAGCACGTTGGCGAGTCCGGCATGTGCGAACTCGCCCAGGTAGCCGCTCGTGATCTCGGGGTCCTCGTCGTGGAGCCCCATCGCGTTCGGCAGGCCCGCGTTGGGGTAGCACGCCGTGTAGGTGGGAGCGATGCGGGAGAGCGCCTCGAGGTAGGGGCGCATCTGTGCGGCGCCCAGGGAGCAGTTGACGCCGACGATCATGGGGTCCGCGTGCTCGATCGAGAGCCAGAACGCCTCGGCGGTCTGGCCCGACAGATTGCGCCCGCTCTGATCCACGGCGGTGAACGACAGCCAGAGCGGCGTGTCGGGAGAGACCTCCTCCGCGGCCACGATCGCCGCCTTGGCGTTCAGCGTGTCGAAGATCGTCTCGATCTGGAGCACGTCGACGCCGCCGTCCACGAGGCCCCGGATCTGTTCCGCATACGCGCCGGTGAGCTCGTCGAACGTGATCGTCCGGAACGCCGGGTCCTCGACCTTTGGGGAGATCGAGAGCGTGCGGTTGGTGGGACCGACGGAGCCGACGACGAAGCGGTCGTCGGCTCCGTCGAGCGCCCGGCGGGCCGTTTCCGCCGCCGCCTTGTTCATCTCGTAGACGAGGTGCTCCAGGCCGTACTCGGACTGGGAAACGGGGCTCGCGTTGAAGGTATTGGTGCTGACGATCCACGCGCCGGCGGCGACGTAGTCCCGATGGATCGCTTCGACGATGTCCGGCCGGGTGAGGCCGAGCACGTCGTTGTCCCCCTTGATGTCCCGAGGATGGTCCTTGAGCAGGTCGCCGCGGAAGTCCTCCTCGGAGAGCTCCAAGGACTGGATCGCCGTGCCCTTCGGCCCCTCGAGGACGAGGATCCGTTCGGCCATGAGGGCCTCGAGCCTGCTCCGCGCGTCCATGCGTTCAACGATACCGCCGCACGCGGACTCGCCCTGCAGGGGAAGGCGCCGAGGGGTACGCTCGCGCGATGCGAGCCGTCCCCACGCGAGACACGATCCTTTCCTCGCGTCCGGGCGGGGCGGCTCGGCTGCGACCGCACGGTACGCTCCGGAGATCGGTCGCGGCCCTCGAGGCGATCCCCTTGTTCGACGGGCTCTCCAAGCGGCATCTGCGGCGCCTCGCCCGGGACACCGAGGTGGTCGAGTTCGGGCCCGGCAGGGCGATCGTGGAGGAAGGTCAAGCGGGCGAGGCGATGTTCGTCGTCCTCACCGGGACGGCGGGCGTCCTCCGGGCGGGGAGGAAGGTGGGCGTCCTGATCCCGGGGGACTTCTTCGGTGAGCTGTCGGCCCTGGATGCGGGTCCGCGAACGGCATCGGTCGTGCCGGAGACCTCCGTAGAGGTCCTCCGTCTCTTCCGCCACACCCTGCACGACCTGGTCGAGGACGAGCCGGCCCTCGCCATGGGTCTGCTCGAGGGGCTCGCGAGAAGGCTCCGGCAGGTGCAGCCGGGCACGCCCGTCCCCTGATCAGCCGAGGATCGCGTCCAGCTCCGCGAGCGTCGCCTCGTCCAGCTCGATGTCGCCGGCGTCGGCGTTCGTCCGGATGTGCTTGGGGTTCCGGCTTCCGGCGATCGCGGCCGTGACACCCGGCTGGTGCACGTTCCAGGCGAGCGCGAGCTGCGCGAGCGAGCACCCTACGCGTTCGGCCACCGGACGGAGCCGATCGACCGCCTCGAGCGACGCGGCGAGGTCGGCGAAGGGGCCATCCGACGGCTCTTGGCCCCGCCAGTCGCCGGCCGGGAAGCGCGTGTCGGCCGTGATCGCGCCCGTCAGCAGCCCGGAGGCCAGGGGGCCGTAGCTCACGACGCCGACGCCCTGCTCCCCGCACCATCGGATCAGCTCGGCGTGCTCACGGTTCAGCATCGAGAACTCCGGTTGGAGGGAATCGACGTGGCGGATCGCGAGACACCGCTCGATCTGCTCGCGATCGAAGTTCGACACGCCGATGGATCCGACCTTGCCTTCGTCCTGGAGGGCCGTCATGGCTCCCCAGGTCTCCTCGACCGGAGTGCCCTCCTCATCGGGCCAATGCAGCTGATACAGGTCGATCCGGTCGATCCCGAGGCGCTCGAGGCTGCCCTCGCACGCCTTCCGGACCTCCTCGGGCCGGAAGCCGCTGCCTTCGGGTCGGGGACCGACCTTGCTGGCCACCACGACGTCGTCGCGGCGTCCCTGGATGGCCTTGCCGACCAGTCGCTCCGAGACCCCGTCCCCGTAGACCTCGGCGGTGTCGATCCAAGTGATGCCGGCGTCCAGTCCGGCCTGGATCGCCTCGACGACCGCCGACTCGGATTCGTTCGGACCCCACGCCTCGCCGCCGGCTTCCCAGGCGCCGTAGCCGATCACCGAGATCTCGGGGCCTCGCGATCCGAGCCGTCGGGTCCGCACGCATCAGAAACTACCAAGGGACGGCCATCACAGCCGAACCCGCGCAGTAGGGTGTTTCTTCGGATGACAAAGGGCGTTCAGGAGCGGGAACGGATCGTCGTGCGATTCGCCGGCGACTCGGGCGACGGCATGCAGCTGACCGGCGACCGCTTCACCAGCGCGACCGCGGTCCTCGGCAACGACCTCGCGACCCTGCCGGACTTCCCGGCCGAGATCCGAGCGCCCGCCGGGACGGTCCACGGCGTCTCGGCCTTCCAGATCCAGTTCGCCTCCCGGGACATCACCACGCCGGGTGACCACGCCGACGTGCTGGTCGCGATGAATCCGGCGGCGCTGAAGGCGGATCTCGAGACGGTCGCCAAAGGCGGGGTCCTGGTGCTGAACGAAGATTCGTTCACCCAGCGCAACATCGAGAAGGCGGGCTACACGACCGACCCGACCCAGGACGGGACGCTCGACGGCTACCAGGTGTTCAAGGTGCCGATGACCTCGATCACGGTGCGAGCGACCGAGGACATCGGGATCGGGAAGAAGGAGGCCGAGCGGGCCAAGAACATGTTCGCCCTCGGCCTCGTGTCCTGGATGTTCGGCCGTCCGACGGAGACGACCATCAACTGGCTGGAGAAGAAGTTCGGCTCCCGCCAGGAGATCCTCGACGCGAACGTCGCCGCGTTCAAGGCCGGATACAACTTCGGCGAGACGACGGAGCTCTTCGCCGAGTCCTACAAGGTCGACGCCGCGCCGCAGGAGCCCGGGACGTACCGGAACATCGCGGGGGCGACGGCGCTCGCATGGGGATTGATCGCGGCGTCAGAGCGGAGCGGGTTGCCGCTCTTCTACGCGAGCTACCCGATCACCCCGGCTTCGGAGCTCCTCCACGAGCTGTCGCGTCACAAGAACTTCGGCGTGATCACGATCCAGGCCGAGGACGAGATCGCCGCGGCGAACATCGCCCTCGGCGCCGCCTTCAGCGGCCAACTGGCGGTCACGGGGACCAGTGGCCCCGGCGTCGACCTCAAGGCCGAGACGATCGGCCTGGCGGTGATCATGGAGCTGCCGCTGATCGTGGTCGACGTCCAGCGGGCGGGCCCCTCCACAGGGATGCCCACCAAGACGGAGCAGGCGGACCTCCTGTTGGCGATGTACGGCCGCCACGGGGAGTCGCCGCTCCCCATCGTGTCCGCGTCCACGCCCGCCGAGTGCTTCACGGCGGCGATCGAGGCGGCCCGCATCGCGGTGCGGTACCGGACACCGGTCATCCTGCTGTCCGACACGTTCATCGCGAACTCCTCGGAGCCGTGGTCGATCCCCGACGTCGAGAGCCTGCCGGAGATCGATCCGGCGTTCGCGACGCCCAACGGGCCCGACTTCCTGCCGTACTCGCGCGACGAGCGGCTGGCGCGTCCCTGGGCGATCCCCGGGACACCCGGTCTCGTCCACCGGATCGGGGGCCTCGAACGTCAGGACGGCACCGGCAACATCAGCTACGACGCCGCCAACCACGAGCTGATGACCCGGCTCCGCCAGGCGAAGATCGACGGGATCGCGGACGACATCCCGCGGCTGGACGTCGACGACCCGACGGACGACGCACAGCTGCTGGTGCTCGGTTGGGGGTCCTCGCTCGGAACCATCACGGCAGCGGTGGCCCGGGCCAGGTCGGAGGGTCGGAAGGTCGCGACCGCACACCTCCGTCACCTGAACCCGTTCCCGGCCAACACGGGCGAGGTCGTGCGGGCCTACCCGAAGGTGCTCGTGCCGGAGATGAACATGGGGCAGCTGGCCGCATTGCTCCGGGCGAGATACCTGGTGGATGTGCAGTCCTATTCGAAGGTGCAGGGAGTCCCGATCTTCACGGAAGAGCTCGAACACGAGATCACGAGGTTGCTCGATGAGTGACGTGATGCAGGACGGCGAGGCCACGCCCGGCGATGGGACGATCCCGGGCGACACGTCGACCCTGACGAAGAAGGACTTCACCTCGGACCAGGAGCCGCGCTGGTGCCCGGGCTGCGGGGACTACGCGATCCTCTCGTCGGTGCAGGGCTTCATGCCGGAGCTGGGCATCGAGCCTCACAAGACGGTGTTCGTCTCCGGGATCGGCTGCAGCGGCCGATTCACGTACTACATGGACACCTACGGGATGCACGGGATCCACGGACGTGCGCCCGCCCTCGCGACCGGCATCGCGGTCGCCAACCCCGAGCTCTCTGTGTGGGTGGTCACGGGCGACGGGGACGGCCTGTCCATCGGTGGCAACCACCTCATCCACGCGCTCCGGCGCAACGTCGACATCAAGATCCTGCTCTTCAACAACCAGATCTACGGGCTCACGAAGGGCCAGTACTCCCCGACGTCGGAAGAGGGCAAGGTCACGAAGTCGACCCCGTTCGGGTCGGTCGATCACCCCTTCAATCCGATCGCGCTCGCACTCGGTGTGGAGGCGACGTTCGTGGCGAGGACGATGGACAACGACCGCCAGCACCTCACCGAGGTCCTTCGCCGGGCGGCCCAACACAAGGGCACCGCGTTCATCGAGATCTATCAGAACTGCAACGTCTTCAACGACGGCGCGTTCGACCTGCTGCGCGACAAGGCCCAGGGCAAGCACAACCAGATCCGATTGGAGGATGGGCAGCCGATCGTCTTCGACGACGGGGAGCGATGCGTGCGGGTCGGAGAGAACGGCCGCTACGAGATCGCGCTGACGTCGGAGACGAGCCCGGAGAGCATCGTGGTGCACGACGCGCACGGGCGCCCTTCTCTGCCGTTCGCGCTCGCCCACCTCTCCAAGGGGCCGGACGAACCGTCGTGCATCGGCGTCTTCCACGAGGTCGAGCGCCCGGTCTACGGGCAGGCGATCCAGCACCAACTCCAGGCGGCGACCGAGCGACTCGGCGCCGGAGATCTCGGGAAGCTCCTCCGGTCCGGGGACACCTGGACCGTCGAGTAGTTCCCCGAGCCGGCGACCGCCGGCCTCAGGACTCGCCCTGTGGGCTGAACCGGGCCATGGCCTCGGTGGAGGCGGACTCCATCCGTCGGAGCTCGCCAACGGTCTCGGAGAGCACATCCATCAGCCGATCGAGGTGGGTTTCCGTCACGCCGTCGCCGAGGCTGATGCGGAAGCCGGTGGTGCCGGGATACCCGATCTGCTCGAGGACCGGGGACGGATCCTCGGGTCGTCCGCTGCACAGCGAGCCGACGCCCAGACGGAACCCGCGGTCGTCGAGGGTCATCATGAGCGTCGCCGGCTCGAGGCCGGCGACGCTGAATCCCACGAGGTGGGGCGTCCGCTGGGTCGCGTGCCCGTGGACGGTGGCACCCGGGACCTCGGTGGCGATGCGGTCTCGGAGGGTCGCGGTGAGTGACCACTGCACGGCGGCCCGGTCGGCCATCGTGGCGAGGGACGCGGTGATGGCTGCCGCCATCCCCGCGATCCCGGGGGTGTTCTCCATCCCGGAGCGGCGCTTCCGCTCCCGATCGTCGCCGCAAGGGTAGGGAGTGATCGCGAGACCGCGCCGGACGTACAGCGCGCCGACGCCGGGAGGGCCGCCGAACTTGTGCGCGGACAGGGAGAGGAGATCCACGCCGAGCGCCGGCGCGTCGACGCGGAGCCGGCCGACCGTCTGGCACGCATCGGTGTGGAAACGGACGCCCGCCTCGCGAGCGAGGCGGGCGGCCTCGGCGACCTGCTGCAAGGTCCCGAGCTCGTGGTTGGCGTGTTGAACGGAGGCGAGGAGCGTTCCGGGCGTTCTGACCTCGATCGCGAAGCGATCGAGGTCGACCCGCCCGTACCGGTCGACCGGGATCGTCACGACCTCGAAGCCGTCGGACTCCAGCGAATGGGCGACCCCGCCGACCGCCGGGTGCTCGACGGCTCCGAGGACGATCCGCGTCCCGAGCTCGCGGACGGCTCGCACCCCGCCCCAGATCGCGAGGGCGATCGACTCCGTCCCGCCCGACGTGAACACGATCTCGTCGGGTTGCGCGCCGATCGCGGCGGCGACCTGCTCGCGGGCGCCATCGAGCAGCGCGCGGGCGGCCCGTCCCTGGGTGTGGATGTGGAGCGGATCGCCGTAGAGGTCAAGCGCGGCGATGATCGCTTCGCGCGCCTCGGGCAGCAGGGGAGTGGCGGAGGCAGGATCGAGATAGAGGTCGGCGACCATCGCCGTGGCAGCGTACTTCTGGAGCCGACCTCGGACTACGGTGTCGCCGGCTCCTTGCCGCGGAGGAACACGGTCGTGTACAGGACGCCGGCGATGACGGCTCCGGCGATCGGCCCCACGATCCACACCACCGCGTCGTCCCAGAGCCCGCCGACGAGCGCGGGACCGAACCACCGGGCGGGGTTCATCGCAGCGCCCGTGAAGGGCCCGAAGGCCAAGATGTCGAACGCGATCACCAATCCGATCGTGAAGCCGGCCGTCTTGTTCCAGGGTCCTCGGTCATCCACCGCCGTGCCGAACACCGCGAAGACGAGGAAGAACGTGAGGATCGCCTCGAGGACGATCCCCTTGCCGACCGGGACGTCGAGTCCGAGGGCAGGCGCGCCGGCACCGCCCGCATCGAAGAGGTCGCCGCCCACCACGAACCGGAGGAGCAGGGCGCCGAAGACCGCGCCCAGCATCTGCGCCACGATGAGGACGGCTCCCCGCTGGGTGGAGATCTTCCCCGCGGTCCAGAGGGCGATCGTGACGGCGGGGTTCACGAGCCCGCCGGAGATGTGCCCGGTCACCGAGACCATGATGGCGAGCACGAGCCCGTGCGCGAGCGCCACGCCCACCAGGTCGAGCTGGCCGGTCCCGACCGCGAGGATCACCGCGCCGGCTCCTACGAAGATCAGCGCGAAGGTCGCGACGAACTCCGCGACCGCTGCCTTGCCCAGACTCTCCATCTCCTGGCCCTCCTCGGCCGCGAGCCTAGCCCGCCGCCCGCGGTCGTTCAAAGACCGCGGGCGGCGTGCGAGGGAGTAGCATCGCGCGCGTGGACGTCTTGCTGGTCTCGCCGGACGAGCGCTCGCGCCAGCTGATGGCGCTGTCGGTGCGGAGCATCGAACGCCGGCTCGGGCAGGAGCTTCGGTTCCGGGCCGCTCGCAACGGTGAGTTGGGGACCACGGCGGCGCTCCGGGATCGTCCGGACGTGATCGTGGCCGATGAGATCGCGTCCCGTGCGGGCGCCTTCGGGCTCGCCAGGACGCTGCGGGATGCCGCGGAGCCCTACACCGGGGTCATCGTGATCCTGCTGGATCGCAAGCACGACGCCTGGCTCGCGAAGTGGTCGGGCGCCGACGCCTGGTTCGTGAAACCGGTGGATCCCTTCGAGCTGGCCGACCGGCTCCTCGACCTCGTCACGGAGGACCCAAGGAACGAGCCGAAGAGCGAGCCGAAGACCGTGCCGAAGACCGAGAAGGAGAGCGCGTGAAGATCAAGGGGACCTGCAAGCGGGACGGCCGGGAGTTCTTCGTGGAGCAGGTCGTCGACCTCGGTGGGGAGTGCCCCTGGGACGGGCAGCCCTTCAACGCCGACTACGCGGCGGTGCTGGTGGAGTCTTTGCGGGAGGCCGAGCGCCTCGGATCCGAGCTCGAGCGAGCGCTCGAGCGGGTCGCGTCGCTGCACCCCGCGTTCACGCTGGACGAGGAGAGCGTGCTGGGAGCGCTGCGGAGCCATCTCGGGCGCTTCCATCGGAACCTCGTCCGCCAGGGCTGACGAGGGGTGCGCACGGTGTCGTCGGTCGAGAGCGGGTTCGACGTCGAGGTCCGAGGGGGCGATGGCTCCTGGCGCGTCGTGATCCTCAGCCCGGAGGGCGAGGTGGTCGCGGATCGAGCGTGCAGCGACGGGGCCGAGGCGAGGACGTACGCCTCGACCGTGCGTCAGCACATCTACTGGCTCTCGCCCGAGAAGTTCCGCGAGTACTACCGGATCGGGGACTGACCGTGGGCTTCAACGCGATGCAGCCGGGGAAGATCAAGCGAGCGGATCTCATCATCGCGGGCGTGGCACTGCTCGTGATCATCGGGCTCGTGCTCTGGGCGGTGCTGTGACCGATGAGCCCACGCTCGGCGACCTCGACTACTGCTACCTGACCACCACCGGTCGACACACCGGGACGCCTCACCGGATCGAGATCTGGTTCGCGATGGGCGATGCGCACATCTACCTGTTGTCGGGCGCCGGAGACCACTCGGACTGGGTCAGGAACCTGATGATCTCTCCCGAGGTCGTCGTCGAGATCGGTGACCTGAAGAGGACGACGAGAGCCCGCGTCGTATCGGATCCCGAGGAGGATGCGACGGTGCGTCGGCTGCTCGTCGAGAAGTACCGGCCCCGCTACCGCGGGGATCTGACCGACTGGGGGAAGACATCGCTCCCCGTCGCGATCGATTGGAAGGACTGATCGAGATGGCCACCACCCAGAAACAACGCATCCGGGAGCACGTTCCGGAGGGGCTCTGGTTCCTTGGGATGCTCGCCGTCAGCGTCGCTTTCGGAGCGCTCGTCGCCCTCGCCGTCGACGAGCTGTA
>Ga0114129_10010266_pt1 | contig 13362 bp, 13 predicted proteins | sample RhiMetdeltSRZDD1_FD_80071 | JGI IMG/M metagenome (GOLD analysis project Ga0114129, IMG submission 80071) | Populus rhizosphere microbial communities from Tennessee, USA - Rhizosphere MetaG P. deltoides SRZDD1 (version 2) (version 2) | ecosystem: Host-associated > Plants > Roots > Rhizosphere >...
GGACCGGGAGATGGCCGACTGGCTCCAGCTCCGTGGGGTCGAGCTCGTCGTCCTCGCCGGCTACATGCACCTCCTCACCCCATCGTTCCTCGACCGCTTCCCCGATCGCGTCGTGAACGTCCACCCGTCGCTGCTCCCTGCGTTTCCCGGAGCGCGCGCGATCGCGGACGCGCTGGCTTCGGGCGTGGACACGACCGGCGTCACGATCCACTACGTCGACGAGGGCCTCGACACCGGTGCCGTCATTCGCCAGGAGCCCGTCGCGGTCGAGCCGCGGGCCACGCTCGTCGACCGCATCCACGCCGTCGAGCACCGACTGCTCCCCGAGGTGGTGTACGAGCTGTGCGCGCGCTGATCTCCGTCTACAACAAGGCCGGGCTGGAGAGCTTCGCGCGGGGCCTCGCCGAGCTCGGCTGGACGCTCGTCGCGAGCGGCGGGACCGCCGACTTCCTCGAGCGCGAGGTCGGCCTGGACGTGGAGCGCGTCGAGGACCTCACCGGCGTCGCCGAGATGCTGGGCGGACGCGTGAAGACGCTGCATCCGCGGATTCACGCGGCGATCCTCGCGCGGCGCGACCACGAGGACGACGTCGCGACCCTCGCCGAGCAGGAGATCGAGCCGTTCGATCTCGTCTGCGTGAACCTCTATCCCTTCAGCGAGGTCGCCGGGCGCTACGGCGTGCGCGAGGAAGATGCCGTCGAGATGATCGACGTCGGCGGTCCGTCGATGCTGCGCGGAGCGGCCAAGAACTTCGCGCATTGCGCCCCGGTCTGCAGGCCGGAGCAGTACGACGCGCTCGTGCAGGAGCTCCGCGACAGCGGCGGGCTCTCGTTCGAGACGCGGCGAGCCCTGGCCGCCGACGCGTTCGCGACGACGGCGGCGTACGAGGCCGCGATCGCGCACTGGTTCGCGGACGTCGAGGCGTTCCCGGAGACGCTCGTCATGTCGTACTCGAAGGTCACGGAGCTTCGGTACGGCGAGAACCCGCATCAGCGCGGGGCGTACTACGCCGAGCAGGGAGCACGCGTTCACCTCCTCTCACGTGTCGAGCAGGTGCACGGCAAGGAGCTCTCGCTCATCAACCTGCTCGACCTCTCGGCTGCGCGCCTGATGCTGCGGGAGTTCGCGCTGCCGGCGTGCGTGATCGTGAAGCACGCGAACCCGTGCGGCGTCGCCGTCGCCGGCACGATCGAGGAGGCGTACGAACGCGCCCTGGCGTCGGATCCGGTGTCGGCCTTCGGAATGGTGTGCGCGGTGAACCGGCCGGTGTCAGCCGGGCTCGGAGAGGCGCTCGCGGAACGGTTCATCGACGTGCTCTTCGCGCCCGACTACGACGAGCCAGCGCTCGACGCGCTGCAGCGCAAGCAGGCCATTCGCATCCTCCGCGACAAGGAGCGACGCGGCTTCGCCCGCGGGGAGCGAGATTTCAAGCGCGTCCTCGGCGGGCTGCTGGTGCAGGACCGGGACTGGGACATCGAGGACCGCGAGGGCATGGAGGTCGCCTGCGGCGCGCCGAGCGAGGAGATGTGGGGCGACCTGCTGTTTGCGTGGCGCGTCTGCAAGCACGTCGGCTCGAATGCGATCGTGATCGCGAAGGAGCTTGCGACGATCGGGATCGGCGGCGGCCAGACGAGCCGCGTCGACGCGGTCAGGCTCGCGCTCGACAAGGCGCGCGAGCATGGGCACGACGTCAAAGGCGCCGTGCTCGCATCGGATGCGTTCTTCCCGTTTCCCGACGGCCCGAACGAGGCGCTCGACGCCGGCGTGACCGCGATCATCCAGCCCGGCGGCTCGAAGCGCGACCTCGAGGTGACCGAAGCCGTGCTGGCGGCCGGCGGGTCCATGGTCCTGACCGGCCGCCGGCACTTCCGCCACTAGAGCTCGTCGGGCTTCGCAAACCTGTAGAGGAACTGGCCGTTCGACTGAGCCATGCCGAAGAACAGCCTGATCGCCGCCTCCTGCGCCGAAGCGTTCTCGAGCGGCCCGGCGTAGAACGCGTGGTACCCCGCATCGCGGATCAGCTGCTCGACGACATCTCGCGCTTCCTCGTCGCCGCTCCAGATGTTCGACGGCTTCGTGTCCGCATCGCCGACCCCGTCCCAGCCGCTCACCGCATCGAATGCGTCGGCGACGGCGGCGCCCGGCACCGCCACGACCACAGCCTCAGCGTCGGAGACGTCACCGCCGTCCTTGCCGATACGCGTCACCTCGTGCCCAGCGCCCTCCCAGCGGTCCCCGAGCCCGCCGCCGACGTTGCCTCTTCCCACTACCGCGATCTTCATGACGACTCCGCTCGTCGGTTTCGGAACTATTCCCGCGTGGAGGAGCCTTACGTCGAGGCGATGATGCGCGCGGCCCTCGCCGAGGCGCAGGCGGCGAGGGAGGCCCGCGAGCACCCGATCGCCGCGGTCGTCGCGCTCCACCCCGACCCGGCGGTGCAGTCGGCGCAGATCGTCGAGCGCATCCCGTACGTCGCGGCGCACATCGAGACTTACCGCGGCGGCGTGTTGCAGCACGAGTCGCGGGCATTGTTCGAGCGCACGAGCCGCGCATGCTCGACCGGCTCGACGATCGCGTCGTCCGGCATCGACAACCCCCGGATTAAGCTTCCCGCCAATGACCCGGGAGTACCCCTCCGTCCTGGAGCTGGTCGGCCACACCCCGATCGTCCGGCTCGACGCGCTCGGCCGCGGCGTCAAGCCGAAGCTGATCGCCAAGCTCGAGTACCTGAACCCCGGCGGGTCGGTGAAGGACCGGATCGGCCTGGCGATGATCGAGAAGGCCGAGCAGGAAGGAAAGCTCCAGCCGGGCGGGACGATCGTCGAGCCGACGTCCGGCAATACCGGCGTCGGGCTCGCCATCGCCGCGGCGCAGAAGGGCTACCGGTGCATCTTCGTGATGCCCGACAAGATGAGCCAGGAGAAGATCTCGATGCTGCGCGCCTACGGCGCCGAGGTCGTCATCTGCCCCACGGCCGTCGAGCACGACTCGCCCGAGTCGTACTACTCCGTCTCCGACCGGCTCGCGGAGGAGATCCCCGGCGGGTTCAAGCCCGACCAGTACTCGAACATGTCGAATCCCGAGGCGCACTACCGCGTCACCGGGCCGGAGATCTGGGAGCAGACGGGCGGCGAGCTCGACGCGATCGTGATCTCGGTCGGAACGGGCGGGACGATCTCGGGCGTCGGCCGGTACTTCAAGGAGCACAAGCCCGGCGTCCTGATCGTCGGGGCCGACCCGGAAGGCTCCGTGTACACGGCGCAGGACGAGCGCGACGTGCACCCCTACCTCGTCGAGGGGATCGGCAAGGACACGTGGCCGAAGACGATGGACCCCAGCGTCGTCGACGAGTGGGTCCGCGTCTCGGACCGCGACTCGTTCCTCACCGCGCGCCGGCTCGCGCGGGAGGAGGGCCTGCTCGTGGGCGGGTCGGGCGGCACGACGGTCTGGGCGGCGCTCGAGCTCGCGAAGCGCTTCGGGCCGGAGGCGACGATCCTGACGATGATCCCCGACTCGGGCCGCTCCTACATGTCGAAGTTCTACGACGACAACTGGATGCTCGAGCACGGTTTCGTCGAGCGGCACGTCCAGCCGCCGACGGTCTCGGAGCTGCTCCGCTCGAAGCGCGCAGAGGAGACGGAGGTGCCGGCGCTCGTCACGATCGCCGCGCACCAGAAGGTCGGCGAGGCGATCGACGTCATGCAGCGCTACTCGATCTCGCAACTACCGGTCGTTCGCGACGGCAGCGTCCAGTCACTCGCCGACGTCATCGGCTCGCTGCAGGACCGCGACCTGCTCGACCGCGTCTTCAAGAATCCGGACGCGCTGCACGAGGACGTCGCCGCGGCGATGCAGCCGCCGCTGGCCGCCGTCGATGCGAGCCAGACACTCGACGAGGTGTTCGCAACGCTCACCGGCCGCACGAACGCGGTCGTCGTCGCGACCGGCGGCAAGCCCGTCGGCGTGTTGACACGCTCCGACCTGCTCGAATACCTCGCGCATCAGCGCCAGACGAGCTCGTAACAGCGCGCGCTGCCTGCTAGACGCGCTCGAGGCCTTCGTGCGCGAGCTCGAGCGTCTCGATCGCGGCCTCCGTGCTCCTCGCGTTCAGCGTCGGCCCGAGGTACTTGCACGGCCAGCTCTCGACGAAGTTCCAGCGAACCTGCTCCGCCCCGTGATCGTCGAGCAGGATCACCGATCCGTTCCGCCGGTGGACATTGCCGTCGAGGACCTGCTTGTGCCAGTTCCACAGCTGGGCGTCCTGCGTGATGCCGCGCTTGAGCACGATGTTCGAGTACTTCCGCAGCCCGGGCAGCTTTCGGGTACGCGTCTCCTCGCCGCCTTCGCGGTAGTCGATGACCTCTACCTCGCTGTCGAGCCCGCTGACCTCCGTGAACGCAGCCGTCATCCCGTCGATCTCGACACGGAAGTTGAACGCCTTGTACGGATCGTGGCGTGCCATGCGCGCCCGCTTCGACGGAGCGGTGGCCGATCCTCCGGCGGCTACCATCGCCGCATGGCCGCCGAACCGCTGCAGCGCCTGCTGCAAGAGGCGTTCCCCGACGCGACGGAGCTGCGCGTCGAGGACCGCACTGGCGGCGGCGACCACTTCCAGGTGATCATCGCGACGCCGCGCTTCGACGGCCTGCCGCTGCTCGAGCAGCACCGCCTCGTCAACGACGCACTGGCCGCGCCGCTCCGCGACGGAACCATCCACGAGCTACGAATCAAGACGAAAGGAACCGAATGAGCGATTTGCGGCAGCGCATCCAGGACGTGATCGACAACGAGCCCGTCGCGCTCTTCATGAAAGGCACGCCGCAGTTCGTGATGTGCGGAAACTCCGACCGGGCGCTCCGCGCGCTGCGCGGGGCGGGGGCGCCGGTGACGGCGGTCGACATCCTTCCCGACCCCGCGATCCGGCAGGAACTGTCGGCGATCTCGGGCTGGCCGACCATCCCTCAGGTGTTCGTGAAGGGGGAACTGATCGGCGGAGCCGACATCGTCGAGGAGCTGGCCGCGGACGGCGAGCTCGAGGCGAAGCTCGAGGGGACTCTCGGCCCTTCCTACCGGGAAGCGCGGGCGGAGCAGGTCGCGAGCGTCCTCTAGCCCGAGCCCCGTCTAGCATTCAGGCGTGGAGACGCCTGTCCAACAGGCGTCGACGACGGCGCTCCGGAAGCTGCAGGCCGTTTCCGACGCAGCACTCGCACACCTCTCGCTCGACGAGCTCCTCGACGAGCTGCTCGAGCGCATCCGCGAAGCGCTGGACGCCGACACGTCCGCGTTGCTGATGCTCGACCGGGAGAATCAAGAGCTCGTCGCCCGCGCGGCGAAGGGTCTCGAGGAAGAGGTCGAGCGCGGCACGCGGATCCCCTTCGGCAAGGGCTTCGCCGGCCGGATCGCCGCCACGCGCGACATCGTCACGATCGAGGACGTCGACCACTCCTACGTCCTGAATCCCATCCTCAGCGAGAAGGGCGTGAAGTCGCTGCTGGGTGCCCCGTTGCTCGTCGGCGATCACGTGCTCGGCGTTGTCCACGTGGGCACGCTCACTCCCCGGATCTTCACTCGCGACGACGCCGAGCTCCTTCGCGTCGTGTCGAGCCGCGCGGCGCTCGCAATCGACCGGGCACTCGCGTACGAGCAGGTGGTGCGGCTGACGGAGCTACAGCGCGACTTCGTCGCGCTTGCCGCCCACGAGCTGCGCACGCCGGTGACGACGGTGTACGGGCTCGCAGCCACGCTGGCGCATCGCGAACTGCCACCCGAACAGGCGGCCGCGCTGCAGCAGACGCTGCACGAGCAGGCGGAGCGCATGAGCCGGCTCGTCGAGCAGCTGCTCGACCTGTCCCGCCTCGACACGGCGACGATCCGCGTGAATCCCGAGCCGATTGCGCTCAAGGCCGAGATCGAGCAGATCGTCCGCGGCAGCGCGCTCGGTCACGAGGCCGAGGTCGAGATCCACGTCCCGGAGGATCACGCCGTCGTCGTCGACCGCACCGTGCTGGAACGCGTGATCGCCAACCTGGTGACCAACGCGATCCGCTACGGCGCGCCGCCGGTGCGCATCACGTCGCATCAGGACGGCTCGGCTCTCCGGATAACCGTCCAGGACGGCGGAGCGGGGATCGACCCCGAGTTCGTGCCGCACCTCTTCGATCGGTTCCAGCGCAGCGACGCGGCGCGCCAAGCGGGGATCGGAGCGGGGCTCGGGCTCTCGATTGCGCGTCTCTACGCGCGTGCGCACGGCGGCGACCTCGTCTACGACCCAGACGCAGTGGGCGCGCGCTTCGAGCTCGTCCTGCCGACGTAGCGAAAGCCGATCGGCCTGATTGCGCCGGCGTCGATCAGCGCCGACTCGAGCGCCTCGCTCGCCGGGCCTTCGAGCCAGCGGTAGAGGTACGGCCGCCACTCGAAGAGCTCGGTATCGAAGCGCGCGTCGAGCTCCCCGCGCAGCGTCTCGTAGGGATGCAGGCCGGCGTGGCGCGACCGCCACTCGGCCAGGTCGGGCGGGCCCTTCGGCGGGTGGCCGGCGGCGACGAGGAGCCGGTGTTGGCTCTCGTACCAGTCGGTCGTCGGCTCGTCCATGTGGTTCCATGCGAACTCGTCGAGCAGGAGCAGCGGTGCCAGCCTCGCGAGCTTGTCGAGTGCCGGACCGAGCGGCTGAACGTGATGCAGCACCCTGCTCGCAACGACCGCGTCGAACGGGCCGGGGTCGTCCAGCTCCTCGAGCTTGATCCGGCGGTAGAGCGGACCGTCGGGCGCCTCGGGGTCGATCGCCAGCACGTCGTGGCCGGCGTGCGCGAGCGCCGGAGCGATGCCGCCGTCGCGGCCGCAGCCGACCTCGAGCACGCGCTGACGCGCCGGGGGCAAGTGCGAGAGTGTGAACTCCGTGAAGTCCAGGCCCGTTAGCCTCGCACAGGCACGGCGGATCGCCGTGCGCGCGCAGCTGCTCGACGGCAGCGCGACGTCGGTGCTCGACACCGTGCGGCGACTCGGCTTCCTCCAGATCGACCCCATCTCCAGTGTCGCGCCACCCCAGCAGCTCGTCCTCTGGAGCCGGCTGGGGTCGTTCGACACGGCGGAGCTCGACCGGCTGCTCTGGAAGGAGCGCAAGCTGTTCGAGTCCGGCGCATTCATTCGGCCGATCGAAGACCTGCCGCTGATCGTCGCGCGCATGAAGCGCCGGCGCGGCAAGCAGATGTACGAGCGGCGCGGCACCGAGTTCCTGAAGACGAACGCCCGCTTCAAGCGGCATCTGCTGCGTGAGCTGGAGCTCCGGGGCCCGCTGCTGTCGCGCGAGATCGAGGCCGATCTGATGGTGTCGCGCGACCCGCACGACTGGTGGGGAAGCCGCAAGGTGACGCTGATGCTGGAGCTGCTCGAGGGACGCGGCGTCGTCGCCATCGTCGGTCGTCGGGGGAAGCAGCGCGTCTGGGACCTGGCGGAGCGCTGGTATCCGCCCGTGGAGAAGATGTCGTGGCCCGAGGCGCGCCGGATCCTCGAGGAGAAGCGTTGGCGCGCGCTCGGCGTCCGGTTCGAAAAAGGCGAATGGCGCGCGCATCCCGATGCGAGCGACGGCGGCGTCACGCGGCGGACGACCTTTCTCTCGCCGTTCGACCGCCTCATCCACGACCGCGACCGGGCGGAGGCGCTGTTCGGCTTCTTCTACCGCCTCGAGATGTACGTGCCGAAGGCGAAGCGGCAATACGGCTACTACGTGCTGCCGATCCTCAGGGGAGACAGGCTGGTCGGGCGGATCGACCCGGTGTTCGACCGCAAGGCGGGCGTGCTGCGCGTCAACTCGGTGCACTGGGAGCCCGGGGCGAAGCCGGTCGCGCTCGACGGGCCGCTGCGCGACCTCGCCCGCTTCGTCGGCGCCGATAGCATCGGCGAGTAATGGACTTCGAGACCAGAGCGATCCACACGGGGCAGGAGCCCGATCCGGCGACCGGCGCCGTCACCGTCCCGATCTACCAGACGTCGACGTACGTCCAGGAGGCGGTCGGCGAGCACAAGGGCTACGACTACGCGCGGGTCTCCAACCCCACGCGGACGGCGCTGCAGCTGTGCCTCGCCTCGCTGGAGTCGGCGGAGCACGGGCTCGCCTTCTCGTCCGGTCTCGGCGCGGTCACGACGATCATGCACCTCGTCTCGCCCGGTGACCGGATCGTCGCCGTCAATGACGTGTACGGCGGCGTGTACCGGATGTTCTCGCAGGTGTACGAGCCGAAGGGCTACGAGTTCACCTGGCTGCCGGCGCCGGAGATCGGGACCAGTCTCGCCGAGCACCTCGACGAGCGCACGCGGATCGTCTGGCTCGAGACGCCGACGAACCCGCTGCTGAACGTGATCGACATCCGCGCCGCGGCCGAGGCCGCGCACGCCGCCGGGGCGCTCGTCGTCGTCGACAACACCTTTGCGACGCCGTACCTGCAGCGGCCGCTCGAGCTCGGCGCCGACATCGTGGTGCACTCGACCACGAAGTACCTCGGCGGGCATTCCGACGTCGTCGGGGGCTTCGCCGCGACCAACGACCCCACGATTGCGGAGCGCCTGCAGTTCCTGCAGAAATCGCTCGGCGCCGTCCCCGGCCCGTTCGACTGCTGGCTCGTCCTGCGCGGGATCAAGACCCTCGCCGTCCGCATGCGGCGCCACTGCGAGAACGCGCACGGCGTGGCGTCGTGGCTCGATCGGCATCCGCTCGTCGAGCAGGTCCTGTACCCCGGCCTGCCGAGGCATCCGGGCCACTCGATCGCGGCGAAGCAGATGCGCGACTTCGGCGGGATGATCTCGTTCCTCGTCGAGACGGAGGAGGAGGCGGTCGCGCTCGTAGCACGCACGAAGATCTTCCAGCTCGCGGAGTCTCTCGGCGGTGTCGAGAGCCTGATCGAGCATCCGGCGCGCATGACGCACGCGTCGACAGCGGATGCCCCGTTCGCCGCGCCGCGGAACCTGATTCGCCTCTCCGTCGGCCTGGAGTCGGCGGAGGATCTCGTCGCGGACCTGGAAGCGGCGCTCGTCCGCTCGACGGCTCACGCTTAGCATCACGGAACCGCTCGATCTCCATCATCTCGGTGCGCCGCGCGTGATCGGCTCGTACGTCGTCGAGACGGACGAGGGGCCCGCGCTGTTCGACTGCGGGCCGAGCACCTGCGTGGCGGCGCTCGAGGAAGGGCTCAGCTCGCGGGGGCTCGACCTCCAGGACATGCGTCACCTCCTGCTTTCCCACATCCACCTCGACCACGCAGGCGCGGCGGGCGTCCTCGTGCGCCGGCACCCGCGTCTGCGGGTGCACGTCTCCGGCGTCGGCGCCCCGCATCTCGTCGATCCGAGCAGGCTCGAGGCGAGCGCTCGGCGTCTCTACGGAGACACGTTCGACGAATTGTGGGGCGAGCTGGTCCCCGTGCCGGAGGAGAACGTCGACATCGTCGGCGACCGCGTGCTCGGCCTGGAGTGCTTCGCGACGCCGGGGCATGCGAGCCACCATGTCTCCTACCTCGATGACGCGGGGACGCTATACGCCGGCGACGCGGCCGGGGTGCGGATCCAGCCGCACAGCACGGTGCTCCCGCCCACGCCGCCGCCCGAGTTCGACCTCGAGACGTGGCTGCGCTCACTCGACGAGATCGAGCGGCGCGGCCCCGAGCGCCTCGCGCTCGTTCACTTCGGCGTCGCCGACGACGTCGAGCGGCACCTCGGCGAGCTGCGCCGCCGGCTCGAGGAGTGGGTGGCGCTCGCGGGCGTAACGGAAGCGGAGTTCGCCGAGACAGTGTCGGCGGACGTGGACAGCGGCGTCGAAGACTACGAGCGCGCGATGCCGTTCTGGCAGTCGTATGCGGGCCTGAAGCGCTACTGGGAGAAGCGCAGTGGGCCGTAACTTCGCGCTGCTCTTCACGGCGCGCGCGATCTCGTACTTCGGGACATATCTCGCGCCGATCGCGGTCGCGTTCGCCGTGCTCGAGCTGACCGGCTCCGCGACCGACACCGGCATCGCCTTCGCGTGCTGGACGGTGGCGCAGGTCGCGACGCTCCTCGTCGGGGGCGTCGTCGCCGACCGTCTGCCCCGCAGGCTCGTAATGGTGAGCTCGGACCTCGCGAACGTCTGCGTGCGCACGACCATGGGAGCCCTGCTCCTGAGCGGGACGGCGCAGGTGTGGCACCTCTTCGTGTTGCAGGCGCTCGGCGGCGCGGCGACGGCGTTCTACTCGCCGGCGTCGAGCGGCCTCGTGCCCGAGCTCGTCGAGCCCGCGAAGCTCCAGCGGGCGAACGCGCTGATGGGCATCGCCCGTTTCCTCTCCTTTCCGCTCGGCGCCGCCGCCGGCGGCGCGCTCGTCGCGACGATCGGAACGGGCACCGCCCTGCTCGTCGACGCCGGAACCTACGCGGCCAGCGCGCTGCTGCTCTTCGGCATCCGGCTACCCGTCCGCGTTCGCGCCGCGGCGACACCGAACTTCCTGGCCGAGCTGCGTGATGGGTGGCGCGCCTGGACGGAGCACACGTGGGTGTGGGTGCTCAACGTCTGGATCGCGGCGTACTTCCTCATCACGTACGCACCGTTCTTCGTGCTCGGCCCCTACATCGCGAAGCACGATCTCGGCGGTGCCGGCGCGTGGGGTACCGTCGTCAGCGGTGAAGGAATCGGCGCGCTCGCAGGGGCGTTCGTCGGCTTGCGCGTGAAACCCGGCCGCCCGTGGGTCGTGGTCGGCACCATTTTCGCGCTCACCTCCGTGCAGAGCATGCTGCTCGCCGCGCACGCATCGTTCCTGCTGATCGCGGCAGCGGCCGTGATCGCGGGCTTCTCTTTCTCGCTCGGCTCGATCATCTTCGAGACAGGGGTGCAGCGAGCGATCGCGCCGGAGAAGCTGAGCCGCGTCAGCGCTTATAGCTGGATGTGCGCGATGGTCTTCCTGCCGCTCGGGTACGCGCTCGCCGGCCCGATCGCCGCCGAGGTGGGCATGTCGGCGTATCTCGTCTTCGGCGCAGTCTGGATCGTCGTGACGACCGCGGTCGTCTTCGCCGTCCCGGCGGTGAGGAACTACCGGCTGCCGGCGGCGGCGATGGCCGCCTCGTAGGCACCGACGTAGTCCCGCACCATGCGCTGCGGCGAGAACTCCTCCTCGACGTAGCGGCGGAGCTCGAGCGGGTCGAGCTGGTCGGATTGCTCGAGCGCCGCGGGCATCTCCCTGTAGCTGTCGACGATGATCCCGCTGCGGCCGTCCTCGATCACCTCCGGCACCGCGCCCCAGCGGGTCGCGATCACCGGCGTCCCGCAGGCCATCGACTCGATCATGACGAGGCCGAACGGCTCCTCCCATTCGATCGGGAACAGCGTCGCGCGCGCGTTCTGCAGCAGCTCGACCTTTTCGCCGTGGGTGACCTCGCCGAGGTATTCGATTCCGTTCACGAGGTGCGGCTCGACGAACTCGTGGAAGTACTCGCGCTCCTTCGGCTCCTGGAGCTTCCCGGCGATCTTCAGCGGGAGGCCCGCCTCCATCGCCACGGCAACGGCGCGGTGCGCGCCCTTGTCCGGGCTCAGCCGGCCGAGGAAGAGCAGGTAATCGCCGCGGTGGGGCTTGCACGGATAGATGGAGAAGTCGAGCGCATTGGGGCAGTTGGCGATCCAGTTGAGGCGCGGCATCGGCTTGCGCTGGTTCATCGAGATCGAGATCAGCCCGACCTGCGGCGCGACCTGCGCGATCAGCCCGTAGATCTCACCGGGCTCGCCGTCGAGCGGGCCGTGCACCGTGTGCACGACGGGTGTCGGCGTCGTGGCCCCGAGGGCAGCGCCGAGCATCCCGGTGTGGTCGTTGATCACCTCGAACTCGTCGGCGCGCGCGAAGCAGAACAGCGCGTGCTTCAGCTCCGCGAACGTGCGGCCGATCTGGCGGCTCGGCGCCTCCGGGAAGATCGCCGCGAGCTTCGCCTTCGTGTGCGAGTCGCCCGAAGCGAACAGCGTGACGTCGTGCCCGGCATCGACGAGGCCGTCCGCCAGTAGCGAGACCACCCACTCGATCCCGCCGTAGCCGGTCGGCGGAACGGCAAACCACGCCGGCGCGAGGATGGCGATCTTCACGGCCGACCCGTCATGCCGGGTCCACCCGGACGGTGCCGTCCTCGAGCCGTGCGTCCCAGAGCGTGCCGAAGGCGCGGATGCCGGAGAGCCGGATCCTCCCCGCCCATGACGGGAGCTCCGGCGGCGCGACGCTCTCGAGCGCGTGCCGCCGGCGGTCGGGCTGGAGCCCGAGGAGCGACTGCAGGAGCAGCACCGGCGTGCCCGCGGCCCACGCCTGCGGCCGCGCGGCGGTCGGGTAGGCGATCGGGAACGGCGTCTCCGAGCGCCGCATTCCGGCGAACACCTCGGGCAGCTGGTAGTTGAAGTGCTGCGCCGCGGTCAGCATGCGCTGGATGACGCGCTGCGCCTCGGGCCAGCGCGCGTAGCGCGCAAGCCCCGCGGCGATGATCGAGTTGTCGTGCGGCCAGACGGTGCCGTTGTGGTACGCGAGCGGGTTGTAGCCGGCGTCTGCGGTCGACATGGTGCGCACGCCCCACCCCGACCAGAGCTCGTCGCCCATCAGCTGGTCGACGACCGCGTCGACGCGCTTCGGCGGAACGATGCCGCTCCACAGCAGGTGGCCGATGTTCGAGCAGAGCGAGTCGACCTGCTGCTTGTCGCGGTCCAGCGCGAGCGCGTAGAAGCCGCCGCGGTCCTCGACCCAGAACGCCTCGTCGAAGCGCTTGCGAAGGTCGTCCGCCTCCTTGTCGAGCCGCGTGGCGAGCTCGCGGTCGCGCCAGACCTCCCGGGCCAGCTCGGCGACGCGCCGTTTCGCGTCGTACACGTAGCCCTGCACCTCGCACGGAGCGATCGGCGTCGCCGCGAGCCGCCCGTCGTGGAAGCGCTGCGAGTCCCACGAGTCCTTCCACGACTGATTCTCGAGCCCGTGCTCGGTGCGCCGCTCGTACTCGACGAAGCCGTCGCCGTCGCGGTCGCCGTACTTCCCGATCCATTCGAGCGCCGCGAGCGCGGGCTGCTTGAGGTCGCGCACGAGCGCAGCGTCGTCCGTCCAGCGCCACACCTCGGAGAGGAGGATCAGGTAGAGCGGCGTTGCGTCGGCCGTGCCGTAATAGCGCTCGTGCCACGTCCGCGCGGCCTTGCCGTGCCGCACCTCGTGCACGATCTTGCCCGGCTCGGCGTCGCGCGACGGGTCGTCCTCCTTCGCCTGCAGGTCGGCGAGCACCTCGAGCGCCGTGCGCGCGAGCTCGGGCCCGAACAGCAGCGTCTGCAGGCAGGTGATGATCGTGTCGCGGCCGAACACGGTCATGAACCACGGCACCCCGGCTCCGGGCAGCCTGCCGATGGCA
>Ga0114129_10010267_pt1 | contig 13362 bp, 9 predicted proteins | sample RhiMetdeltSRZDD1_FD_80071 | JGI IMG/M metagenome (GOLD analysis project Ga0114129, IMG submission 80071) | Populus rhizosphere microbial communities from Tennessee, USA - Rhizosphere MetaG P. deltoides SRZDD1 (version 2) (version 2) | ecosystem: Host-associated > Plants > Roots > Rhizosphere >...
CCACCGACGAGCTCGACCCGACCGAGTACTACGTACGCCTGGCGATCGCGGGGCGAGGGACCTGGGCGGAGGCCGAAGAGTGGCATCGCCACTTTGCCGAACTCGGGGTGACGAAGATGGTGTACGCAACGATCGCGATTCTCCGGCACGAGCGCGCGCATCCACCGTTCACGGTACGGCGACGGAGCGGATCGGCAACAGGGGCTTCAGAGCTTGGTCGATTGGTGCGCGCGGCCGAAGAGTCGGCGTCAACGACGGGGCTGGACCGGTTGCTCGACTCCCATCCAGTGCTGCAGCCTCACGTATCGTTGTGGTCGGAGCACGCTCTTCAGGACGGGGAGTGGGCAGTGAGGAGCTGTTCGCTTGCGACCGACGTCCCGTTCGACGTGCGGCTTCCCTGTCCGCCCGAGATGGTCCCCCTGATCGCACGGATGGATGGGACACGATCGGTACGAGAGTTATACGAGGACCTGGCACGAGCCGGCAATTTGACCGAAGACGCTTCGATCGAGCGCCTGGCGTCGTATATCCATATTCTCACGGCACACGGGCTGGTGGAGCTTCACCGGCGGGTGACCGCGGACTAGGCTGGACCCGAGGACAAGTGTCGAGCGGCGAGCCAAGACTGTGGTTTGGCTTTCTTGACACCACCTTTGTGCGCGGATAGTGTGACTCCTCCTGAATCGTTCGCCACACCCTCGGTCGCGAACCTCCTTGGTACGCTCCGAGCCTCCTAACGCCATCCGCTCGCCATCGACGCGATGGGCGAGCAAGATCTCCGGGACACGCCCGAGAGCGAGGAGCCAGCATGGCACGAGAGAGTACGCAGAAAAAGCTGGAGCGCGTGCGGCCGCCGCGCGTTCAGATCAGCTACGACGTCGAGACGGGTGGCGCGATCGAGATGAAGGAACTGCCGTTCGTCATGGGCATTCTCGGCGACTTCACCGGCCAGCCCGTCGAACCGCTGGCGAAGCTCAAGGATCGCCAGTTCGTCGAGGTTACCCCCGACAACTTCGACGAGGTGTTGGCGAGCATGAAGCCCCACCTCCAGTTCAAGGTCGAGAACAAGCTGAGTGAAGATCCGAATGCCGGGCAGATTGGCGTGGATCTCAACTTCCGCTCCCTCGATGATTTCTCGCCGGACGCGGTGGCTCGCCAGGTCAAGCCGCTCAAGGAGCTGCTCGACCTGCGCACGAAGCTCGCCGACTTGCGCGGAACGCTGCAGGGCAACGACAAGCTCGAGGAGATCCTGCAGGCAACGTTAGGCGACGAGGCGAAAATGGCCCGGCTCAAGGAAGAGCTGGGCGGCCAAGGAGGCGGACAATGACGAATCCGCAAACCTCGCAGGCGCCCTCCACGCTTCAATCCGGCGAAGTCTCGCTCCTCGATCAGATCATCGAAGACGGTCGCGTCGGTGGAAAGGACGCGTCCGCAAAAGAGCGCGGCAAGGACATGGTCAAGCAGTTCGTCTCGGAGGTGCTTGCCGGGTCGATAACCATGTCGCGCGATACCGAGGCGATGATCAACGCCCGCATCGCGCAGATCGACCATCTGATCTCGCTGCAGCTGAACGAGGTGATGCACCACCCGGAGTTCCAGCGGCTCGAGGCGTCGTGGCGTGGACTGCGCTACCTGCTCAACAACTCCGAGACGGGCACACAGCTCAAGCTCAAGGTGCTCAACGTGTCGAAGAAGGAGCTGCTGCGTGACCTGCAGCGCGCTCCCGAGTTCGATCAGAGCGCGCTGTTCAAGAAGGTGTACGAGGAAGAGTATGGCGTGTTCGGCGGCGCTCCGTTCGGCGCGCTGCTCGGCGACTACGAGTTCGGAAAGTCCGGCCAGGACATCGAGCTGCTCGAGAAGATCTCCAACGTCGCCGCCGCGGCACACGCCCCATTCCTGTCGGCGGCGTCGCCCGACATGCTGAACATGGAGAGCTTCGCGTCGATCGATGCCCCGCGCGACATGGCGAAGGTCATGGACACGACCGAATACGCCAAGTGGAAGGCATTCCGCGGGTCGGAAGACTCGAGGTACGTCGCCCTCACGCTGCCGCATGTCCTCATGCGCGAGCCGTACGGGAAGGACACCGTTCCGGTCGAAGCGTTCGGCTACGAGGAACACGTCGACGGGACGGACCACGGCAAGTACCTGTGGGGCAACGCGGCGTGGGCACTGGGCGCCCGCGTGACGAACGCGTTCGCAATGTACGGATGGTGCGCGACGATTCGCGGCGTCGAGTCGGGTGGGCTCGTCGACGGCTTGCCGGTGCACAACTTCCGCACCGAGTCGGGCGACATCGCGATGAAGTGCCCCACCGAAGCACCGATCACCGACCGCCGCGAAAAGGAGCTCGCGGACCTCGGGTTCGTGCCGCTCGTGCACCAGAAGAACACACCGAACGCGTGCTTCTTCAGCGTGCAGTCGGCGCAGAAGGCGAAGGTGTACAACACCGATTCGGCGACGGCGAATGCGAGGATTTCGGCTCAGCTTCCGTATATCTTCGCGACGTCGCGTTTCGCTCACTATCTGAAGTCGATCATGCGCGACAAGATCGGCGGCTACATGTCGCGCGATGAGGCACAGTCGTTCCTCAACACGTGGATCTCGAAGTACGTGATCAGCAACGACGATGCGCCGTTCGCGATGAAGGCGCAGCGTCCTTTGAAAGAAGCCCGTATCGACGTGATGGATATTCCCGGGAAGCCGGGTGCCTATCGCGCCGTTGCATTCATGCGACCTCACTTCCAGCTCGATGAGCTGACCATGTCGATGCGACTCGTCGCAGAGTTGCCGCCGCCGGCAAAGTAGTCTTGCCCGCTCGTCTAACCTGTCAGGCCTTCACACGGAGCTAGTCCTATGGCGTTGGAAGCTTTCCTCAAGATCGAGGGGATTCCCGGCGAGTCACGCAAGCAGGGACATGCCGACGAGATCGACATCTTCAGCTTCAGCTTCGGGGCCTCCAACCCGACGACGGTCGGCAAGGGCACCGGCGCGGGCGCGAGCCAGGTCAACATCTCGTCGTTCAACATCATGAAGGCGACGGACCTCTCCAGCACTGCGCTCTTCCTGCGCTGTGCGAAGGGCGAGCACATCCCGACAGCGATCATCACGCTGCGGAAAGCCGGCGGCACGAATCCGCTCGAGTACCTGCAGTACAAGTTCACGAAGGTGTACGTCGACAGCATCCAGTGGTCGGGCGCGAGCGGCGGGGATGACACACCGACGGAGTCGCTCTCGCTGGCGTTCGAGAAGGTCGAGATCGTGTACAGCTCGCAGGCGGATGACGGCACAGCGAAAAAGACCGTCGGCTCCGGCTGGGACATCCCGAGCGGCACGCCGAGCGGTGTGAAGTAAGTGAGCGGGGCCGTGCAACCGCTGATGCGTCGATGACCGCCCAGTCACTCTATCAGGCTGGGCGGCTCGCTGACGCCATCGATGCGCTGAGTGCCGAGTTACGGAGCAATCCAACCGACACTCAGCGCCGGACGTTCCTGTTCGAGCTGTTGTGCTTCGCGGGCAACTACGATCGCGCCGCGAAGCAGCTCGACATTCTGGGTCAGAGTGGCAAGGAAGCGGCGATGGGGACGCTGCTCTATCAGAGCGCGCTTCACGCCGAGCGGACGCGCCAAGGAATGTTTTCCGACAACCTGTTGCCATTGGCGACGGAACCGGCGAAGGCCGTGGCTGGGACGCTCAACGGAAAGCCCTTTGCCTCGATCGAGGACGGTGATCCCCGCGTGGGCCCACGCCTCGAGCTGTTCGCCGCGGGGCAATACACGCTCATTCCGCTCGCACACATCGAGTCCATTCGCATGCAGCCGCCGCGGCGACTGCGTGATCTCCTCTGGGCGCCGGCAGTCGTGCGCACCGCGCCGTCATTCAAAGGGTTGGAGTTGGGGGAAGTGCTGATTCCGGTCATGGCTCCCGGGAGCTGGCAAGACGAGGACGACTCGATCCGCCTGGGCCGCTCGACGGCCTGGATCGCGCTCGACGATGGCCGTGAGGCGCCGATCGGTCAGCGCGTGATCCGCGTGGATGACGACGAAGTGCCGATCCTCGAGATTCGCGACCTCGTGCTGACGCCGACGACTGGCGGCACGCCGTGAGCCCGCATGCCCCTTCGCGATGATCTGCTGACGCCGATTGCGGGTGAAAACCCGGCCGGCGTGGATTTACGCGGCGATACGATCTGGGACACGATCAAGGAACTGCGCCGCGAGGACATCGACGCACCGCAGGGCGACTACGTGCGCGAGCGAAAGGTCGCCGATTGGCCTGCTGTCGTCCGCGAGACGAGCAACGCCATCGCGACGCGATCCAAGGACCTCCAGCTCGCCGCGTGGCTCATCGAGGCGGCGTTCTATCGCGAGTCCTTCGCAGGCGTGGCAGCCGCGGTTCGCATGACCGCGCAGATGATGCTCACGTTCTGGGATGGCCTGTACCCGGAGCTGGAAGGTGACGATGCCGAGCTCCGAATCGGCGTGCTGGAGTGGTTCGGCAACAAGGACCGACAACTCTACCGCACGATTCGCCTGTCACCGGTCACCCAGACCGGCATCACGATCTATCAGTTTCGCGACTCGGAGGACGTCGGAGTCGAGAAACCGGACGACGACTACGACAAGAAGCAGGCGCGAAAAAAGAAGATCGACGCGGGCAAGATGAGCGGGGAGCAGTTCGCCGAGGCGTTCAAGGCGACACCGAAAGCGTGGTACAAGCAGCGGGCCGCGGATATTGCATCGGCGCTCGCCGCCATCGATCAGCTGGACAAGGCTGGCAACGAGAAGTTCGGACGGGACGCCCCGGGCTACACCGAGTTCCGTCGTCCGATCGAGGAGGTCCAGGGCATCGTCCGTCAGTTGCTTCTGGAGAAGCTCAAGCTCGAACCCGATCCGGTGGAGGTCGCGCCCGTCGCCGAGGCGGCCAGTGAAGCGTTAGGCGCCGACGCTGCGGTTGGCGCGGCGAGTGGCACGGGAGGATTATCCCCCGAACCGACAAGTCGCGACGATGCGACCCAGCGCGTGGCCGTGGCAGCACGCTGGCTTCGCCACGCCGAGCCGACCAGCCCGACGTCGTACATGATGCTGCGCGCGCTCAGGTGGGGGGAGCTTCGAGCCCAGGCGCCGGAGCCCGACCCACGCCTGCTCGCCGCGCCGCAACCGTCGTCACGCACGCAGCTGCGAACGCTCATGCTCGACGGAAAGTGGGCCGAGCTGCTCGAGGCGGCGGAGACCGTCATGAGCACCCCTGCCGGGCGTGGCTGGCTGGACCTGCAGCGTTATGCACTGCGGGCCACCACCGAGCTCGGACCCGAGTACGCCGCCGTCGGCTCCGCGATTCGAAGCGACCTGCGCGCGCTGCTCACGGAGGTGCCGTCGCTCGTCGACATGACGATGATGGACGGGCTGCCTACCGCGTCGCCGGATACGCGAAACTGGCTGCGTGTCGAGTTCGCCGGTGCAGAGCCGGAGGAGATCGCGATTGCCGCTGAACCCGCAGCGAGCGGCGGTGCTGCTCCACTGGGGCTCTCGGGCGGCGTCGACGGTCGCGACCGAGGCTACGAGCGCGCGTTAGGTGAGGTACGCGCGGGTCGGCCGCAGAAAGCGATCGAGCTGTTGCTGCGCGAGCTCGATCGGGAGAAGAGCGCGCGCGGCCGGTTCCTTCGTCAGGCACAGCTCACCCGGATCATGGTCGAATCCGGATTCGAGGCGATCGCTCGCCCCATTCTCGACGACATGCTCCAGCGAATGGAGACACACCGACTCGAAGAGTGGGAAGCCGGGCCGCTGCTCGCGCAGCCACTGTCCGCGCTCTACCAGTGCCTCGCGAAGACGGGCGAGGACGCGTCACGACAACAGCAGCTCTATCTCAGGATCTGCCGCCTCGACCCGGTCCAGGCGATGAGCTTCGGCCCGCGGAGCTGATCCATGACGATCACCTCCGAGATCGAGCGCCCGGTCCGCCCCTCGGTGCTCGACCGGCTCATCGACGACGATCCGAAGAGCAACGTCGAGCCGGCGATGACCCGCTCGCAGTCGGTGCGCGCATTCAAGGCATCGCTCCGTCGCGACCTCGAGTGGTTACTCAACGCCCGGCGCGTCATCACCGAGCTGCCTGACGAGTGCGTGGAGCTCGCGCGGTCGGTGTACACGTTCGGGTTGCCCGACATCACGTCCATGAGCAAGGACTCGCGCGAGTCGTTCGAGCGACTCGCGCGCCTCATCCAGGCGGCCATCGACGTGTTCGAGCCACGGCTTGGCGACGTCGCCGTGGAGCTCAGGGAAGGCGACTCGAAAGTGCTGCGCGACGTCCATTTCGTGATCGACGGCATTCTGAAGCTCGATCCCATGCCCGAACGCGTGATGTTCGATACGCGACAGGATGACCACGGCGCGATGAAGGTGCAGGAGGGTGCCGGTGGCGGATGATCAGCTGCTGCAATACTACGAGCGCGAGCTGACGTTCCTGCGGCGCATGGGCGCTCGTTTCGCCCAGGAATACCCGAAGATCGCGTCACGGCTCGATCTCGAACCGAGCAAATGCGAGGATCCGCACGTCGAACGCATGCTCGAAGCGTTCGCGTTTCTCGCGGCGCGCGTGCACAAGCGCATCGACGAGGACGTGCCCGAGATCAGTGAAGCGCTGCTGGAGATCGTGTACCCGCACTACGTGCGACCCATTCCATCGATGTCGATGGTGGAGATCGAGCTCGATCGCGAACAGGGCAAGCTCACGTCAGGCATGAGCGTTCCGCGCAATTCCCTGCTCTACTCGCGAGCCGTCGCCGGCGTGCCGTGCAAGTTCAGCACGTGCTACGACACCACGCTGTGGCCCGTCACCGTAGCGGCGCTCGATTGGATGACACCTGATCGACTCAAGCCATCCATCCGCGTCACCGATGCCGTTGCTGCGCTGCGCCTCGAGCTCCACTGCTTCACCGAGCTGGAATTCAAGGCACTCGATCTCTCGACGCTGCGGCTGCACCTGGCCGGCGACCCGAGCGTCACGTTCGCGCTCTACGAGCTGCTCGCCAACAACTGCACGTCTATCGTGGTGCGCGAGCCCGGCACCGGAAAGCGAACGCTCGCTTTCCCGTCGTCGGCCCTGACACCGGTGGGCTTTGGCGAGAACGACGGCATACTGCCCTATCCAAAGCGTTCGTTCCTCGGCTACCGCCTGTTGCAGGAGTACTTCACGTTCCCGGGGAAGTTCCTGTTCTTCGATCTCGCGGTGTTCGATGCGGTGCGCGCGGCGGGCTATGGCGAGAAGGCAGAGATCATCTTCCTCATCCGACAGTTCGAGCGAAGCGAACGTCGAGGCGTGCTGGAGACCGGACTCTCGTCACGCACGCTTCGCGTCGGCTGCACGCCCGTTGTCAATCTCTTCCCGCAGATCTCGGAACCGATTCTGCTGACGCAGCGACGCACCGAGTACGAGGTGGTGCCTGACGCACGGCGGCGCCGGACAACGCAGGTGTTCTCCGTCGATGAAGTCGTCGGGATCACACCCGGTGCGCCCGAGCCACTGCGCATCGAGCCGCTCTACTCGTATCGCCATGCGCGCAGCGGACAGCGTCCGGAATTGTTCTGGACCGCGCGTCGTCGTCCGACCGAATGGCGACTGGATCGCGGCACCGATGTCTACCTCTCGTTCGTGGACCTGTCCGCTCGGACGGTGCACCCGGACCGCGACGCGATCACGGCGCGCCTCACGTGCTTCAACCACGATCTCCCGAGTCGTCTCCCATTCGGCGATGACGCCGGCGACTTCGAGCTCGAGAACGGCGGCCCGATCCGCCGCATCATGGCGCTGAGCAAGCCGACCGAGGTCGTGCATCCGCCGCTCGGTCGGGCGCAGTTGTGGCGGCTGCTCTCGCAGCTCTCGCTCAACTACCTGCCCCTCGCGGACGGCGGTGTGGACGCCCTGCGCGAGATTCTGCGACTCCACAACTTCTCCGATACGGCCGCTGGAGAGCGGCACATCGAAGGCGTGGTGTCGGTGGCAGGCGACCCGACGTACGCACGCGTCGTCACCGAACACGGGGTCGCTTTCGCACGTGGCCGGCGCGTGGAAGTGAGCTTCGATGAAGAGCAATACGCGGGTGGCGGCGTCTATCTCTTTGCGAGCGTGTTGGAGCGCTTCTTCGGGATGTACGCCTCGGTCAACAGCTTCACCACGCTCGTGGCGCGGTCCAACAAGCGAAAGGACGTGATACGCGCATGGGCTCCGAGGGCGGGATGGAAGAGCCTCGTGTGAGGCTCGGGGCGGTCGAGGAAGCGCTCGAGCGGGAGCCATTCTCGTTCGAGTTCTTTCAGGCCGTGCGTCTGTTGCAGCAGCTGCGCCCGGATCGCGGTCGCGTCGGCAGGTATGGCAACCCCGACGAGGAAGCGGTGCATTTCGGCGCGACGCCGCGTACGTCGTTCCCTGCCAGCGAGATCCAGGCGCTGGAGAAGGAGGACGGCACGCCACCGCGGCTGCTCGTCAACTTCCTCGGCCTCACCGGTCCGCAGGGCGTGTTGCCGCTCGAGTACTCCGAGCTGGTGGCGGATCGCGTCCGACAACGCGACCACGCGCTTCGCGACTTCCTCGACGTCTTCAATCACCGCATCATCAGCCTGTTCTTCCGCGCGTGGGAGCGTACGCACGGCCACGGCCCCGACGTGGAATCCGGGAGCGATGCGCTACGCGACCATCTGCTGGATCTGGCGGGGCTGGGCACGCCGGGGCTCTCGAAGCAACTTGGATTGCCGCCGGCAGCACTTCCGTTCTACGTTGGGTTGCTCGCCATTCCGACTCGGCCAGCGTTGGCGCTCGAGCTTCTGCTCGAGGACTACTTCGGTGTCCCGGTGGATGTCGAGCAGTTCGTGGGCGGATGGTACTCCATCGACGAGGCATCGCAGTGCGCGCTTGGCGATGAGACGACGGCGTCGTCGCAGCTCGGCGTCGGCGCGGTGGCGGGCGACGAGATCTGGGACCTGCAAGCGCGGGCTCGACTACGCATCGGCCCACTGTCGCGGGCGCAATATGACACCTTCTTGCCAACAGGCCGCGCGTTCGAGGAGCTTCGCGCGCTGACACGGTTCTTCACTGGCGAGCAAGTCGACATCGAGATCCAGCTCGTACTGGCTCGTGACGACGTGCCACCGGTATCGCTCGGTGTCGACGGGCACAAGCCGACACCACTTGGATGGTGCACGTGGCTCCGTTCGCGTCCATTCACGCGCGACGCGAGCGACACAATTCTCACCCTGTAGCAACGCACTTACGAGGCGACGAGCATGAGCGTCAACCTTCGCGCGCTGATTGGCCGACTGAACGACGAATCGCGCCGTGCACTCGAGTCGGCAGCGGGGCTGTGTCTCTCCCGCACGCACTATGACGTGGAGGTGGAGCACTATGTGATGAAGGCGCTCGACGACACGGCCGGCGACGTCGCAGCGATTCTCAAGCACTATGGAATCGATCGCTCACGCCTCGCGTCCGAGCTGACGCGAAGCCTCGACAAGTTGAAGACCGGCAACGCACGAAATCCGTCGTTCAGTCCGTCCCTAGTGAAGATGTTCACCGAAGCGTGGACCATCGGGTCACTGGAGTTCGGTGCGGCGAAGATTCGCACCGGGCATCTCGTGCTCGCGCTTCGATCCGTCGATGAGCTCGCGCGACTGACACAGGGAGTAAGCAAGGAGCTCGAAAAAATCCCGGCTGAAGGATTGAAGAAGGATTTCATTTCGATCGTGGCCGGGACGTCCGAGGACGTCGCGGCAGCGGCGGCAGCCGAGTCTGGCGAGGATCCATCGCTTCCGAAGGTGGGTGGGAAGACGCCGAACCTCGATCAGTTCACGATCGATCTCACCGCGAGAGCGAAGGCCGGCAAGATCGACCCGGTGCTCGGCCGCGACTTCGAGGTGCGACAGGTCGTGGACATCCTCACGCGGCGACGCCAGAACAATCCGATCCTCGTCGGTGAAGCCGGCGTCGGAAAGACCGCGGTCGTTGAAGGATTCGCGCGGCGCATCGTGGAGGGCGACGTTCCCAGCCCGCTCAAGAACGTCACGCTGCGCACGCTCGACCTCGCGCTCCTCCAGGCAGGCGCCGGCGTCAAAGGCGAGTTCGAGAATCGACTCAAGGGATTGATCGAGGAAGTGAAGAACTCGACGACGCCGATCATCCTGTTCATCGATGAGGCGCACACGATGATCGGCGCTGGAGGAGCGGCCGGCCAGAACGACGCGGCGAACCTGCTCAAGCCTGCGCTCGCGCGTGGCGAGCTGAGGACGATCGCCGCGACCACGTGGGCCGAGTACAAGAAGTTCTTCGAGAAGGACCCTGCCCTGTCGCGGCGCTTCCAGCTCGTGAAGGTCGAGGAGCCCACCGAGGACGTGTGTTGTGTCATGTTGCGCGGTGTGGTGCCGGCGCTCGAGAAGCACCACAACGTGCGCATCCTCGACGACGGACTCGACGCGGCGGTGCGGCTCTCCCATCGCTATCTGCCAGATCGCCAGCTGCCCGACAAGGCGGTGAGCGTGCTGGACACTGCGTGCGCCCGACTCGCGTTAGGCCAGGCGGCCACGCCGCCGCCCGTGGAGGATGCGAGACGCACGCTCGATGACCTCGCGGTTCAGGAGCGCGTGCTCACGCGCGAGGCCGCTGTTGGATCGGATCACAGCGAGCGACTCGCGGCCATCGCGGAGCAGCGCACAGCCGTCGAGGCGCGTCTCGCGGCTCTCCAGGACCGGTGGGAAACGGAGCGGACGCTGGTCGCACGCGTGCGTGAGCTGCGCGAGACGCTGGAAGCTGACAAAGCCGGCGATGGCAAAGCGGCCATCCGCCGCGACCTCGATGCACTCAACGACGAGCTGGCTCGTACGCAGGGAGAGTCACCGCTCGTGCGCGTGTGCGTGGACGCGTCGCTCGTGGGTGAGGTGATTTCAGGGTGGACCGGCATTCCCGTCGGCAAGATGCTCCGGGACGAGCTCGGAGCGGTGCTCGAGCTGGAGAAGACGTTAGGTGCTCGCGTGATCGGCCAGGACCATGCGCTCGAGTACATCAGCCGGCGCATCCGCACGTCGCGCGCCGGCATCGAGGACCCGAGCAAGCCGAAGGGTGTGTTCATGCTCGTCGGCCCGAGCGGCGTGGGCAAGACGGAGACGGCGCTCGCGGTGTCCGACCTGTTGTACGGCGGCGAGAACAACATGATCACGATCAACATGTCAGAATTCCAGGAGGCGCACACCGTCAGCACGCTCAAGGGGTCGCCGCCGGGATACGTCGGGTACGGGGAGGGCGGTGTGCTGACCGAGGCCGTTAGGCGGCGGCCGTATTCCGTCGTGCTGCTCGACGAGGTCGAGAAGGCGCACCCCGACGTGCTCGAGCTGTTCTTCCAGGTGTTCGACAAAGGCCGGATGGAGGACGGCGAGGGCCGCGAGATCGATTTCCGCAATACCGTCATCATCCTGACGACGAACGCAGGCACCGACACGATCATGAAGCTCACGGCCGACCCCGAGACGACGCCGAATCACGAGGGGTTGGTGAAGGCGCTCAAGCCGGAGCTGGACAAGGTGTTCAAGCCGGCGTTCCTCGGCCGCATGGTGATCGTGCCGTACTTCCCGGTGCGCGATGAGAACCTCAAGAAGATCGTTAGGCTCAAGCTCAACAAGATCGGCCGGCGAATGAACGAGGTCCATCGGCTGGTGATGGATTACGACGACGCCGTGGTGGACAGCGTGGCGGCGCGGTGCACCGAGGTGGAAAGCGGCGCGCGCAACGTCGACAACATTCTCACGAATACGCTCCTGCCCGAGGTATCGAAGCTCCTGCTGGAGCAGATGGTGGCCGGGCACAAGCCGTCGCGTCTCGAGATCCGTATTGGCGACGACGGTGCGTTGGCATATCAGACGGACGTCGCGCTGGAACCTGCGGCGGCCACCAGTTAGGCAGCGCCGCATCCCAAGACGAGACCGAACTTCAGAGGTCCTCGATGGCGTCCTATACGCAAGACAATCGCCCGCTGCGAGTCGCTACGCCACTCGGCAAGGACGTGTTGCTGCTCGAGCGGTTCAGCGGCGACGAGGGTGTCTCCACGCCGTTTCGCTTCACGCTCGACATGTTGTCGGAGAACTCGAGCGTCGACCCGGCTTCGGTGCTGCGAAAGCCGGTGGGCGTGGCGATCGCACTCCCTGGTGGCGGCGAGCGGATATTCCACGGGCACATCAATCGCTTTGCGCAGCTCGGCCGGCGCGCCGGCCTCACGGCCTATCGCGCCGAGATGGTGCCGTGGTTGTGGTTTTTGTCGCTGTCAAACGACTGCCGGATTTTCCAGAACTTGAGCGTTATGGAGATCGCGGAAAAGGTGTTCAAGGAGGCCGGGTTCACGGACTTCAAGATCAAGGTGCTGAAGCCGTTGGCCCAACGCGAGTACTGCGTGCAGTATCGTGAGAGCACGCTCGACTTCATCTCGCGGCTGCTCGAAGAAGAAGGCGTGTTCTACTTCTTCGAGCACGAGGATTCGAAACACACGCTCATACTCACCGATCACGGCGGCCAGGTCGCGCCGTGTCCGGTGGTGAGCAAGCTGCGCATGGCAACATCGGATGCGTACGGCATGGTGGAGGACCCGGTCGTCCTGAGCCTCGACGTCGAGCACGCGGCGATCACCGGGACGGTTACGCTCACGTCCTTCGATTACGAGCATCCATCGAGAGCGCTTCTCGCCACCGTTGCCGGCGAGCAGCCTAACGAGATATACGATTACTTCGGCGGGTACACCGAGAAGAGTGACGGCGACCGGTTTGCCCGGCTCCGACTGGAGCAGAAGGAGTCACGGCAGCAGCTGGCGCACGGTGAGAGCAACTGTGCCTCGTTGACGAGTGGGTTCAAGTTCGATCTGGTCGAGCATCCCAACAAGAAATTGAACCAGGCGTATCACCTGCTCCTGGTGCGCCACGCCGCATCGATCCCCAACTACGTGGCGGGCGACGGCGAATTCGAGTACACGGCGACGTTCGAGGCGGTGCCCGCGAGCGTTCCGTATCGGCCGCCGTTGAACACCCGGCGTCCGATCGTGCACGGGACGCAAACGGCCATCGTCACCGGGCCTTCGGGCGAGGAGATCTACACCGACAAGCTCGGTCGGGTGAAGGTGCATTTTCACTGGGACCGCATGGGCAAGTTCGACGAGAACAGCTCGTGTTGGGTGCGCGTGTCATCGGCGTGGGCCGGCAAGGGGTACGGCAACTTCTCCGCGCCACGCATTGGGCAGGAGGTGATCGTCGATTTTCTCGAGGGCGATCCGGATCAGCCGATCATCGTCGGCCGCGTGTACAACGGCGAGCAGGCGCCGCCGTGCGACCCAGGTGGAAA
>Ga0114129_10010268_pt1 | contig 13361 bp, 4 predicted proteins | sample RhiMetdeltSRZDD1_FD_80071 | JGI IMG/M metagenome (GOLD analysis project Ga0114129, IMG submission 80071) | Populus rhizosphere microbial communities from Tennessee, USA - Rhizosphere MetaG P. deltoides SRZDD1 (version 2) (version 2) | ecosystem: Host-associated > Plants > Roots > Rhizosphere >...
GACGATCGACACCGTCACGCCGTTCATCTGCGTTGCTGAGGGCGCAAAGTTGATCGACTTCATGAAGCACACCTTCGGCGCCCAGGAAACGACGCGTCATTCGCATGGTCCCGATGGATTTGTTGCCGGCGTGAAAATCGGCGACTCCGATCTCCTCGTTATGGGAGGCGAGTCCCTACGCGGCGGGGAACTTCATGCCGCATTACACGTCTACGTCGAGGACTGTGATGCCACCTATCAACGCGCGCTTGATGCGGGAGCCCTTACCATCGGTCCCGGCGTGGGGGAGCCAGCCGACCGGCCCTATGGAGAACGCGCCGCATTTGTGTCGGACCCGTTCGGTAACTACTGGTTCATCGCGACGCGCGGCGGCCCGAACTATGTCGGTGTGGGTCTGCGGCATGTTACTCCCAGCCTGCTTCCTACGACTGCTCCGCCGCTCATCGATTTTCTGAAGCGTGCTTTCGGCGCTACGGTGGAGGGTCTCCATGAGCAAGCTGGACGCATGGTGCACGCCTTCGTCCGCATCGGAGGGGCCATGGTGGAGATGGCCGAAGCGGAGGAGGAAAAGTTGAGTCCGTTCGGATTTTATATGCACACGGACGACGTCGATGCCGTGTATCATCGCGCGCTGGCTGCCGGGGCGATTTCGGTCCTGCCTCCTGCCGATCAACCCTTTGGGGATCGCCTGGCCATCTTCCATGATCCCGCCGGAAACCGCTGGTTTGCGGCGAAGCGCATCGTTTCTAGTTAACCATGTTGCGGAACCGTAATTGACACGCCCGTTCAGTCCGTCTACTGTTTAGCGTCTATGTCGAAGTCGTCTTCAGCCGTTGCACAGCAGCGGGCGGCAAACGTTTGGCGCACATCCGGACTGATTCAGCTGACACGCTCGCAAACGATCGGAACGTTATCGGGCCTGATGTTATCAATGCTCTTAGCGGCCCTGGATCAGACGATCGTCGGTACGGCAGAGCCTAGGATTATCGCGTCTCTATCGGGATTCGATCGTTATCCATGGGTTTCGACGGCGTATCTGCTCTGTTCGACGATCTCCGTTCCTATCTTTGCGAAGCTATCCGATATTTACGGAAGGAAATGGTTCTTGCTTGGCGGCTCGGCCGGTTTCGTACTGACGTCTGCATTGTGCGGCGCCGCTGGAAAATTCGGTGCACTGGGGTTGGATGGTATGAACCAGCTCATCCTGTTCCGAGCGATGCAAGGCGTTTGCGGCGGAGTGATGATGGGATTAACTTTCGCCATTATCGGCGACATTTTTTCGCCGGCGGAACGAGGCAGATACCAGGGCGTGTTTTCGGGAGCTTGGGGTTTCGCATCCGTATTTGGGCCGACGCTGGGCGGATGGCTCACGGATCAGATCTCATGGCGAGCGACGTTCTACGTCAATTTACCGGTAGGTTTCATCGCCATCGCCGCGTTGTACCTCTATTTTCCATTTTGGCGTCCGAAGGACGTAAAGCGGCATATCGACTGGGCCGGTGTGGTGACGCTGGTCCTCTGCGTCGTTCCATTGCTGTTGGCCCTGACGTGGGTCACCGACTACGGCTGGTCTTCGACGCGCGTCGAACTGTTGCTCGTGCTCGCTTTCGTGATGTTAGGAGCTTTCCTGTACGCCGAGACAAAAGCAATCGAGCCAATGATTCCGTTGTCGCTTTTCAGGAATCCGATCATCGCTCAATGCTCTACTGGTGTTTTCGTAGTGGGCATTGCGATGTTCGGGATGATCATCTATCTCCCGCTCTTCATGCAGGGCGTTCTGAGCGTGACTGCGACGAAATCCGGTAATCTCCTGACGCCGATGATGCTCGGTATCGTCATCGGAACGTTTGTGTGCGGCCAGATCACGCTGCGCCGCAGGAGCTATAAGACTCCGATGATTGTGGGTTCGGTCCTTACGGCCGCCGGAACGATTCTTTTTGCGCGATTGAGTGCTTTAAGCCGTCCATCGGATGTTCTCGTCGGGATGATTACAGCAGGTTTTGGAATGGGTTTGGTGTTGCCGGCGTACACGGTCGCCGTGCAAAACGCTGCTCCGCACCGGCATATGGGAATCGCGACGGCGTCGTCTACATTCTTTCGATCCATCGGGAGCACGGTGGGAGTCGCTGTTTTCGGCAGCTTGCTGCTGACGCATTACCATCGGGACTTTGCCAACGCTGTACCTCGCGATATCCCGCCGGAGGCCGTCACAGCCTTTTCGAATCCTTTGCTGCTGGCGCAAATGCGGCCACAACTGCAAACGACGTTTAGTCGGTTCAACAATGGCCCCCAGGTACTGGAAAAGTTATATGCAAGCGTCGGCTCGGCTCTGCTAGGTGGAATCCGGTGGATTTTCCTGATCAGCGCCGTTCTGATGATAGTCGTGCTTGCGATGAATCTGCTGATCAAGGACGTGCCGCTGCGGCATGGGCCGGTGAGTAGCCCCGAACCTTAGATATGCTTGGAACCGCAAAGACACAGAGACAAAGGGATCTGACCAGTGTTCAATTCTCAATTCAGAATTCCTATCCGAAGGGAAGCTCGTACTTGCATGCGTGATTGTCCCGTCGGATGGGAATTGAGCATTGGGGAATTGAGCATTGGTCAGATCGCCCCTTCGTCTCTGTGTCTTTGTGGTTCCGGCCTATGAGGTTTAGAATCGCTCTGCGAAGGGAGCAAATAACATGATTCGTCTTGGGGCAGCGGCTCGGGTCTTTGTGATAGCACTCGCGTTTACCTCGTTAGGAACTGCGGTCGCGGAAGCGCAATGGGATCCTTATCCGTGGAAAAACATGCCGCGCACTGCCGACGGCAAGGTGGACCTCAACGCACCGGCTCGAAGAACCGCAGACGGCAAGCCCGATCTTTCCGGATTTTGGATGCCTCTGGATAATGTCAAACACTTGCTCAATCTCGCTGCCGATCTGAAGGCGGAGGAGATTCCGCTTCAGCCTTGGGCCCAGGAACTCTACAAAGAGCGCATCGACAACAACGGAAAAGATCATCCTGGTGTTCGATGCCTGCCGTCCGGAATACCGGAAAAGCTCAACATTCCAGATGGCTTGAAAGTGGTGCATACCCCGGACCTGATCGTGTTTTTGTATGAATCCAGAACGATCTATCGACAGGTCTTCTTGGATGGTCGATCGCTGCCGCGCGACCCGCAACCAACATGGATGGGATACTCGGTCGGCCACTGGGAAGGAGACGCGCTGGTCGTTGAAACCATCGGGCAGAACGGCAAAACCTGGCTCGACATGCGAGGTCTGCCGGGAACCGAGTCTCTCAAAGTCATCGAACGTTACACGCGTCCCAACATCGGGCGTATTGATATTGACGTGACCATCGATGATCCCAAAGCCTATGCCAAACCATGGTCCGTCAAGCTCAGCTGGCGCCTTGTGCCGGACACAGATCTCATCGAGAGCATCTGCGAAGAGAACAACAAGGATCCGCAGCATATGGTGGGCAAGTAACGGGCCGTCGGTCCGTGTGGCCCAACCGGAACCCTACGGAAATTTTCGGTTTTTCAAACTTCACCTTGTAAGCATTTCGGAGTAGGATGGCCCGCACTGTATAAGGCAGAACCAGCGTTATCGCCACTGCAGGAGCAAACATGGCTCCCCAAAGACAGCTTCCGATCTGCTTGTGTCTCGTTGCTTGCATTGGTCTCTTGACCGTTTCCCCCGTTGTGTGGGCGCAAGCAAGCACATCCGTCCAAGGAACCGTTGCCGATCCCGCAGGCAAGCCGCTTCGCGGCGCAAGCATCACGATCACAAATGTTGGTACGGCTGCCTCGCGAACAATCGTCAGTGACGAGGCTAGTAGTTATCAGTTTCCTCAACTTCAACCGGGAACATATCGCATCAGAGCCGAGATGCCCGGGTTCAAAAGTGTCGCCAGAGAAAACCTGGAGTTGTTGGTAAACACACCGCTCAGGTTGGAACTGAAGTTCGCGGAAACCGGTACCACGATTGAAGTGGATGTATTTGGCACGCCACCGCCTTTAATCAATACCGTTGATGCCACGTTGGGAAATGCGATCGATCATTCCCAAATTGTCGCGTTACCTCTTGAAGCCAGAAATGTAGCCGGCTTGCTCAGTCTGCAGCCCGGCGTGGTCTACACAGGAATTGAAGACAACGTCCACCCGGACACTCGGAGTGGTGCAGTCACGGGGGCGCGCAGTGACCAGACGAACGTCACATTGGATGGCGTCGATGTCAACGACCAGGAAACGGGAGATGCGTTCAAGAGCGTGCTTCCAATCACACCCGATTCCGTTCAAGAATTTCGGTTCATCACGGCCAATCCGACAGCGCCCTTTGGTTGGTCGAGCGGCGGTCAGATTTCGATGATCACTCGAAGTGGGACAAACGTGTTTCACGGTTCCGCATATGAATACCATCGCAACACGGTAACATCAGCAAATACGTTCTTTAACAATTCCACCATCAATCCCCTTAACGGTAGGACCCTCGAGCGCCCGAAGTTGCTGCGAAATGTTTTCGGCGGGTCGGTGGGCGGTCCGATCCAGAAGAATCGTCTCTTTTTCTTTGTCAATTTCGAAGACACAATCTCACGTCGGCAAGTGCCACAATTGCGAATTGTGCCTTCATCGACCCTCCGGCAAGGCATTCTAAGATATCTCGACACCGCGGGAGGAGTTGGAACCGTAACGCCTCAGGAGTTGCGATCCATGGATCCCCTTGCCCTTGGACCTAACCCCGCGGTGCTTGCTCTGTTTCAACAATATCCGGCGGGAAACGACCCGACCCAGGGAGGTGACGCGAGCTTAAATTTCATTGGATTTCGTTTCAATGCTCGGCTCAGTGAAAACAAACCAACATATATCACCCGGGTCGACTACATAAGTTCGGACCGCAAACACAGCATCTTCCTGCGGGGCGTGCTGGCAGACTGGAAGGAAGATGATCTACCGGCACAATTCCCACAACAGCCTCCTTCTCGGATTCTACTCACCAATAGTAAAGGGATAGCAATAGGACATACATGGAGCATCAGTCCTAAACTAGTGAATGATGTTCGTTGGGGCTTCACGCGCGAGGGACTCGATTTTACGGGCGGCAGTACGGAACCGGGCCTCGAACTTCGCGGCATCGATAACATTCGAAATTTTGCCGACCGAAACAATAGCCGTAAACTGCCAGTACACAACGTATCAGAAGATCTGACATGGGTCGGCGGACAGCACACAGTACAGACAGGTGTAAATTTCCGCTCTATCCATAACAAGCGATTCACAGAGGACCGAACGTACGCATTCTATCGCTCCAATAACGGCTGGCTGAGGAATTCGGGGAGCATGCTTCCACCTGAAATTGCTGCCGATTTTCGGACGCCATACATTCGCGCCCAGATGGCCTTGCTGGGCACGATCAGCCAGGTTGAGGTCACCTATTTTGCGAATCGGGACGGCAGCGTCTTCCCCCTTCCGCACATCCCACGGCGTGAGTTCATCAGCAGCGAATTCGAATGGTATTTTCAAGATCAGTGGAAACTCTCTCGATCAGTAACAATGACTGCGGGCTTTCGTTATTCTTACTTTGCCCCGCCTTATGAGAAGAACGGATTCCAAGTAGGCACCGATTTCGACGTTGGTGCATGGTTCGCAAAGAGACGAGATGGTGGTGCATTAGGAATCCCATCTAACGCAAATCCATTGCTCTCTTTTAATCTAGCTGGAAAAGCCAATCACGGTCCGGGGTTTTTCGAACCAGACAGGAACAACTTCGCTCCGCGTTTCGCGATCGCATGGAGTCCTTCCTATTCGACGGGCGTGTTCCACAGACTGTTTGGCGGTCCTGGTCGGTCTTCAATCCGGCTTGGCGCATCATTAGTGTATGACCGAACAGGCGGAACTTTTCCCGTGACAACCGACTTGACTGGCTCTGTCGGCCTGTCGACGTTCCTTCGCACGCCAACTTTCGCATACAGCTATGACACAGCCCCACGGTTTAGCGGACTGCAGAACCTCGGTTCCATTCCCGTGCCGGCGGCGCCCAGAACCGGTTTTCCCGCGGTCCTTGCCGTCGGGGCCGGCAGTTCCGGTTTCATCGTGGATTCTCACCTGCGCACCCCATATTCGACCACGTTTAATTTTTCGATCTCTCGCGAGCTCGCAGGCAACCTCACTCTGGAGACGGCATATGTGGGCCGCATCGGCAAGAAACTCCTGGCGCTGGCTGATTTGGCTGCCCCATTGATCAACTTTAGGGACCCTAAGTCCGGTCAGACGTGGGTCGACGCCTCTGGTATTGTCGCTGATTTGATTGGTCAAAACACGCCGCTTTCACAGGTTCCACGCATTCCTTTTTTGGAGAATATATTTGCACCGTTGGCGACGGCGAACATGAGCGCCTCTCAAGTCTTTTACAGCAGGATGCTCGCTACCGCGCCTAGTTGGATGGACGGCTTGCACAACCTCGACACCGCTGGACAGGGTTCTACAATCTATGGTCCCTATACATTCTTTCAACCGCAGTTTGATTTTCTACCTGCCTGGACAAACTTGGGCCAATCCAGTTATCACTCCCTACAATTAATTATTCGAAAACGGCTCAGTAATTCCGTTCAAGCCGACTTCAACTACACTCTGGCCAAGGCACTGGATAACGCGTCGTCTGTAGAAAGCGAAGGACAATCCGCCGCCCTGATTCTGAATGCGTTCGACCACCGTCAGTCTCTGAGCTTTTCGAGTTTTGACATCCGCCATCAACTAAATTCCAACTTGATCGTCGATGTCCCCATCGGCCGTGACCGGCGGTTTGGTGCCCACATGAATCGCGTGCTGGAAGGTATTGTTGGGAATTGGCGGCTAAGTGGGCTGCTGCGGTGGCGCACGGGGTTCCCGTTTCCGACCTTTTCGGGAAACGGCCTTTCTTTTCCGACGAACTATTTTGTGAATGGCCCTCCAACTTTGAAAGCGGGTGTTCCGGTTCCAGAGATAAAAGTAACAAAGAACGCAGGAGGTGGGCCCAACGTGTTCGCAAATGCCGCGGCAGCGTACGACGCGTTTGAATACACGCGGTCCGGGTTGTCCGGAAGCCGTAACCCTATGCACGGACCAGGGTTCTTCACATTAGATACAGGTCTGCAGAAAAGTTTCAGAGTCCGGGAGCATCAGGTACTTCAATTTCGATGGGAGACGTTCAATGTGATGAACAATGTCAACTTTGATGGGCGCGTCAATCCGCTCGGCAATCAGGGTATCGATTTCGACCTCGATAGTAAATCCAGTTTCGGCCGCCTGCGGAGCTTAGCAGGTACTCCACGTATCATGCAGTTCGCGTTGCGTTATGAGTTTTGAGATCACAAAGCATGAAATGTTTGTGGCGATCCCGACATTGCGATTGGGGGAGGTTTAGGGCTGACGGAATCAAGAAGTCTCTCGCTTCGTGCCGTCCTCCGTAGGACGAAAAACAACGTAAGCGAAATCAAGATCAACCGTAGAAACCTCTCCACATGCTATTTGGAGGCAGTCATGGAAAACGAGAGTCATAAGAAGTTGTTGCAGTCATACTCGACCCGAGATGAATCAGAGACACCAGCGTATCTCGAAACTCCGGAGCAAAAAGCAGAAAGAATAAACGAAGCCAAACGGAAGGCAAAGCTGGACTGGACCATCATGGTCTATTTGGCCGGTGACAACAATTTAGCTGAAGAGATGGTGTATGCGTTGAAGTCCATGTTCAGCGTTGGCAGTACAGACGAATACCGAGTCTTCGCGTATTACGATGCTGGGCTTGATCCTGTGTCATTTGCTATACCGACTCGGACCGAGCGCCTCCAAGAATTGAGAGGTTTGGGCCAAGGATCGTCACCACGATCATTAACCGCCCAGTCGCTCAAGGTTGAGGACGTTAAGGAACTGTTGCAAGCCGGACCTGTGACGGAAAATCACGAACTCTTGAAGCTCAAGGAAAGAGTACTGTCCAAAATGGCGCTACGTCATTATCGGCGTCCTGATAGCGGATCTAGAGAAATTCCGCCAGTCCAATCGACACTTGAAGAATTTATCAAAGACTGCGTCCTTGACGCTCCAGCGCGATATTACATGCTGGTCCTATCTGGACACGGTAGTGGATCTGTTGGTGATTTTCTGGCGGGAAAGAAAAGGTTCACTGGCTTAAGCATTCCGGACTTGAGCGCCACCTTGAGTAACGTGGCGGAATACTTTCGACTGAGAGACGCCAATGACCTCTACGAGCGAATTAACATACTTGGTCTGGACAGCTGTCAGATGAGTACTGCAGAGATGGCGTACGCTGTGCGGCGCCATGTTGACTACCTTGTCGGTGCCGAGGGATTCGAGGCCAACACAGGGTGGCCTTATGACCAGCTGTTGGCGCGCTTGAACGAAAGGATTCACGAGCAACGGGATCTGGATACCGCCGCTGAGTTCGCCTCAAAGTTGGCATCGCGCGCGTTTAATTCGGGAGAAACAAAAGAATCTGCTCTAAACACTGCACGAGACGGAACTCTCAAGGCAGCTAGGGAAAGGAGATCACTGACCGCTGATGAAGAAAGGATCGTCACAAAAGTAGCTGCCGAGGCTGCCGCTGCGGCACTTGAGTTATCGAGTCCTGTAAAACGACGCGAAAAGATTTTTGACCCCCGACAAATCGCCAAAGGAATTGTGAAGGAGTACACGAAGTTCTATTCGTCCGATTACACCCTTGCTGATGTCTCCACTGATCTTTCCGCTCTGTACCTGCGGAAGATCGGCGACTTGGTTCAGCTTTTGGGCCGCAGGAATGGTTTGGCAGATCATCTAACCAAAGCTATGAGACTTGCACCGGATGGGCGGCCCCAGTATCAAGAGATATACGACGCCGTCATTTTGGCGCACTGGGAAGTACAAGGTTACAAAGATGAACAAAACGTTGATCTTTGGGATTTCTGCGAATGCTTAAGAAGACGCTGTGAACGTGCGGCTGGTTCAGAGCTCGGCGCGAAGATCGCCGCGATATGCGAACAGGTGCGGAAAACGATCGACAGAACGGAGCCTGGCCACGACCAGGATCCCGAGATCAAGGATGATCTCGTTGTGCTTTCTGGATACTGCGGCCCCGCTTTTCAACACTCGCATGGTGTCTCTGTTTACTTTCCTTGGACGCGATGGACAGACGCAGCAGGCACTGAAGACTTAGATCATTATCAGACTATGGAATTTGCCTTAGATAGCCGTTGGGACCAATTCTTGAGTGCGTATACTAAAGCGACGCAACGCAGACTCAGAAGAAAAGTCGACCCGGTGCATAGCAGCTCGCTTAATCGCCGCGAGTGGCTCTACACGGGTAGGCCGCAGGCGATGCGCACCGGTACCTTGAAAAACCAGAATGGGCGCTGCGAGGTTCGGGACGCCGTTTGGACCAGCGAGGCCAAGCCGCTGATCTTAGGTGGAAAGGAACTGTCACTTAAGAAGGGCAAGGTAGCCGTTCGAGATGGAATACTGTCGATCACCGACGGCCGGGTAACAGTATCAGAAGGTCTGGTGGCAGTCCGCGACGGCGAGTCAAAGTTATTCGAGGGTTCAGCATCGGATCAACACTTAGAAATGCACGATGGCGTTTGGGCAGTCCGCGACGGCAAGTTGGAATTGAAAGATGGAGTTTGGACCGTTCGCGATGGCGTCTGGACCGTCCGTGATAGTCAACTGACGGTTCGAGATGGAGTTTGGACTGTTCGGGATGGAGTGTGGACGGTTCGGGACGGCATGTGGACGGTGCGCGATGGCGTTTGGACCGTTCGCGATGGACAGTTGGCCGTTCGGGATGGAGTGTGGACGGTTCGGGATGGAGTGTGGACGGTACGCGATGGCGTCTGGACCGTCCGCGATGCTGACACAGTTCGGGATGGAGTGTGGACGGTACGAGATGGAGTGTGGACGGTTCGAGATGGAGTGTGGACAGTTCGGGATGGCGAGGGAACAGTGCGTGAAAATAGCATTTCAACACGCGGTGGTCTACCAATGGGCCCGATCAAGATTTCAAGTATGAAGAACCCGCCGGTCTTCTGGAGCGACTGTGACTTGATTCAGCCTATGCCGCCAAGGAACACTGAACCTTAACCGAACCCGAAAGGAAAATGAAGGGTATAGGGAATGCGCTGAGGAACGTGACATGGTTCCTCCTCATTCTGATCATTGCATGTCAGAAAAACAGCCACGTCACGACAAAGAGTGACGATCGAATCCGGCTGCTCTCCGAAAAGGGAGGAACGGGAGTCCTCAAGCGTCCAACAGTTTACTGGTTTGAGGCCAATCCCAACGAGCGCTTCGTCTTGCACCTGGAGAAAGCGAGCACCGGTATTAGCTTATCCCTTCTTGATCCCGGGGGACATGAGCTTCGCTCCGTCAATTGCCCTCAAGATGGTCCAGCCCACATATCGGAAGTAGCTTCAACGGCAGGTTCCTACACTGTCCGATTGAATTCCTGCGATGAAGCAAACGGAACTCCGTACCAACTTGATTTGTCTTCTGGACCAACAATGACGACCGATGACGCCCTTATAAAAGCGGAACGATTATCGGCAGAGGCCGATACGCTGGTTTCGCAGTATCGGGAAGATAGTCGCCGCCAAGCCTTGCTGCGGTACGAAGAAGCAATGATGCAGTGGAAGACCCTTGGTGATTCTGTCGCTCAGGCGCGGACGTTAACGAGTATCGCCAAACTGTACCGAGACATTGGAGATTCCGCAAAGGCTTCTCACTATATCGAAGCCGCCACCTTACTCAATCGCACTACGTCGGATCCTGAAATCGAGGCGGAGGCGCTTCTCACACTAGCGACGATACAGCTGAATCAGGGTGAAGCATTAAAAGCTAAAGAGTCGTGCAGGCGCGCACTCAAGATTGCCCGTTCCAAACTCGATGCAAAAGCACTGGGTGCATCCCTCTACCTGCTCGGATTTCTGCATTACGAAAGTGGAGACTACCCACAAGCGACTAACGCTCTCCAAGAGGTCAAGGACATCTCCAAAAAACGCGCCGACAGACTAGGTGAAGCGCGGGCGATGTTGTACTTGGCTGCAATTGATTTCGATCTCAGGCGATTTGACACTGCACGTTCGACGGGACAGGAAGTTCTCCCAATATTCCGGCAATTTGGCGACAAGCAAGGCGAGGCAATGACGCTGACGTATCTCGGGCACTTTGAGTCTGCCATCGGCCGCAAGCAGCAAGCATTGGATTTCTATCAAGAAGCTAAATTACTCGTGAACGGTTCCGGCGATTTTTTTACAGAAGCATCATTGCTCAATGGCATCGGGAACGTCCACTTTCAGTTGGGCGACAATAGGGCGGCTATACAATTTCTGAACTTGGCGTTACAAAAAAACAAAATGCGAGGGGACCGAATCGGTTTTGCTTATGCACTACGATCCCTCGGCCATTGTTATTTCGCAGAAGATGACCCGAATAACGCACTTGCATTTCTGAATCAGGCTCTCCGCACGTTCCGTTCACTTTCACACCCGATGATGCAAGCGGTTGTCTTGCAAGATATCGGGATCACGCTCGAAGCTGCCGGAAAGCGAAGCGAGGCCATCGATTATTTGAGCCAAGCATTGCGAATGTCTCGGTCCATTAATGATCAACGTTTGGAGGCTTGGACTATTACAGGCCTTGGTCATGTCACCGAACCGGTCGATCGTACTCGCGCGCTGCGTTACTACGAGGAAGCGCTGCGACTGTTTGAGCTCACCCAAGATACACTGGGCAGGCTGACCGCGCTCTACCGAATTACAGAGACTCTTCGGAACTCTGGAAAGCTTTCGGAAGCATTCGCGCGCTCCGAGAAAGCCTACGAGATGATTGAAAGGTTCCGTGCGACGGTAGTGAATGCTGGACTTCGTACTTCCTATTTTGCATCAGTCCATCAGCAATACGAGTTGTTCATTGACATTCTTCTCCAACTGTCCCGCGACCATAGGCAGCCATCTATGGCTGCTAGAGCGTTGGAAATTAGCGAGCGATCTCGCGCTCGGATGCTGCTGGATGGCATCCGCGAGGCAAGCGTCTCGATTTCAGAGGGTGTAGACATCCGGCAGGTTGAACGTGAGGTTGGTTTAAGAGCTCTGCTGGACTCGACGGTTGACCGCTATACGCAGTTACTCAATACGAACGGAGACCGTAAGGAAATCGCTAGGCTAAGCGACGAAATCAGAAGGCTTACTGCAGAAGCTGACGACGTCCACGCACAAATCCTCGAGCGGAGCCCTCGGTATGCGGATCTGGTCCAGCCAAAAATTTTATCTCTTAAGCAAATTCAAGACGATCTGTTGGACGATAGTTCGTTACTACTGGAGTATGCGCTCGGTGACGAAACCAGCTATCTGTGGGCAGTCACAAGGCAAAACTTCAGTACTTTTATACTGCCAAAACGGTCCGAAATTGATGACAAAGTCCGCCGTTTTCGGCAGTTGATTGTAGCGCGTGTTGCTTTAGCCGGCGAGAATGCTAATGCGTACCAACACCGCATAAGAATGGCAGAAGCCCAGTATCCGCGCGCTGCAGCAGAATTGAGTGAGGTCCTGCTTCGCCCTGTCACTGCATACCCTCATGCACGCCGAATAATCATCGTGGCTGATGGTTCGTTAGAGTATTTACCATTCGGTGCGCTGCCGCTAACGGATGCCACGTCATCGCCACTTGTTCGCGAGCACGAGATTATAAATTTGCCGTCGGCATCTATCCTGTCGGTTATCCGTCGTAACGTCGCGAGCCGGGGAGCTCCCGACCGGACCTTAGCAGTGTTCGCGGATCCAGTATTTGAGGCCACGGATGCACGGGTTCGAAGATCGGTGCTGACTGCTTCCGCCGGCGAAGGCAGCCAGCGACTGCTTCCAAGCACAACGTCACGTCCCGGCTCCGGTTTCACTGTCAGAGGAACTGATGCAGGTGATACCAAAATCGATCTGCCCAGATTGGCATCCACACGCCAGGAGGCTGAGGTGATACTCAGTATGGTGCCGGTGGATCGCCGGATGGCGGCGCTCGGATTCAACGCTACAAAGGCGGCTGCGATGAATCCGGAGCTCAAGCGGTACCGAATTGTGCATTTCGCGACGCACACGATTTTGAACGATGACCATCCGGATCTCTCCAGCCTCGTGCTGTCGCTCGTCGATGAAAAAGGAAATCCACAGAGCGGATTCTTGCGGCTGCGCGACATGTACAACCTGCAACTGGCGGCCGAACTCGTTGTGCTCAGTGCTTGTGACACCGCTCTCGGCAAAGAAGTCAAAGGCGAGGGCCTCATGAGCATGGTCCGAGGATTCATGTATTCCGGCACTCCGCGCGTTCTGGCGAGTCTGTGGAAAGTGGACGATGAGGCGAC
>Ga0114129_10010269_pt1 | contig 13360 bp, 15 predicted proteins | sample RhiMetdeltSRZDD1_FD_80071 | JGI IMG/M metagenome (GOLD analysis project Ga0114129, IMG submission 80071) | Populus rhizosphere microbial communities from Tennessee, USA - Rhizosphere MetaG P. deltoides SRZDD1 (version 2) (version 2) | ecosystem: Host-associated > Plants > Roots > Rhizosphere >...
CCGCTCCGTCAGCCACCTGATCCCGCCCGCAGCTCCTCGACGCTCATCCTCTTCGGCCGGTAGTTCACGTCGAACAGCGTGCACAGGTCCCAGCGCTCCGGCCCGAGGATCCGGCCCTCGGCGAGCAGCCGGTCGTAGAGCGGCAGTTCGCCGGACCTCCATTCCCTCGAGCACGGACGCGGTGGGGCTCTCCAGGCCGATTAGCACCTGCCACCAGCAAACACCCGTCCCAGCCTCGGGCGTCTCTCCCTGACGCCGGGCGGAACTCCCAGACTCCTAGCCCGGAGGGCACCCGAATTATCAATTAAATCAATGACTTACTGGAACGGCGTCGCTGGCACGGCTTCTGCCATACATGACGCTGCCTACGGGGAAACCCCGGGGGGTGTGAAGGAGAGATGACGATGGCCACGATGACGCAGGTGCGGAGCCCGGAGCAGGTACCCAGTTACTCGCCGGCGCGGGCCCGCTGGGCGACGGTGCGGATCGAGACGGAAGGCGCGGTGTACCAGGGTCGGATCTTCGTGCCCGAGACGAAGAAGCGGCTCTCCGACGTGATCTCGGACGAGCGCATGTTCCTGAACCTGACGCAGGTCTCGGTCAACGACTCCGCGTCGGTGGAAGCCTTCGTGGCCCTGAACAAGCAGTACGTCAAGACGATCCGCGTGCTCAACGAGTCGGAGGCCGCCCCGACGCGACGGTTCAACTGATCTCGATCAGCCCCTCCATGAACGGCACCGCGCGACCGGCGATCTGGACGCGCGGTCCGCGCAGCTCGCAGAACAGCTCGCCGCCGCGGGCCGAGACCTGGAGCGCGCGCAGCCGATCCTTCCCGAGCCGCCCCGCCCAGTAGGGGACGAGCGTGCAGTGCGAAGACCCGGTCACGGGGTCCTCGGGCACGCCCCAGGCGGGCGCGAAGAAGCGGGACACGAAGTCGCAGTTCCGGCCCGGCGCGCTGGCGATCACCCCGTGGCGGTCGAGCGCCGCGACGCGCGCCATGTCGGGCCGCAGCGCCCGCACGTCGTCCTCCGAGTCGTAGACCGCCAGGAAGTCGCGCGCGGCCAGCACCTGGCGGGGGGCGCGGCCCAGGGCCTCGCCGACCTCGCGCGCCTCGCCCACCGGCTCCGGCGGGCGCGCCGGGAAGTCCAGCGCCAGGAGGTCGCCCTCCCGGACGACGGTCAGCGGCCCGCTGCGCGAGCCGAAGACCACCTGGGCACGCTCCCGCTCGATCCGGTTCATCACCACCCAGCCCGACGCCAGCGTCGCGTGGCCGCACAGGTCCACCTCGGCGGCCGGCGTCATCCAGCGGATGTCGTACCTGCCGTCGCGGCCGACGAAGAACGCCGTCTCGGAGAGGTTGTTCTCGGTGGCGATGGACTGGAGGGTGGCGTCGTCGAGCCACGACTCGAGCGGGCACACCGCGGCCGGGTTCCCGCCGAAGACGCGGGAGGTGAAGGCATCGACCTGATAGATTGGAATCTTCATAGATCCTTCTCGAGGAAGAGGGTCCCTGCGACGGGGTTGTGGCGATAGGGTGCGATGGAGCGGAAGCCGAGTGAGCGGTAGAGGGCGATGGCCTCCTTCATCCCGGGGAGCGTGTCGAGGCACAGCCGCGAGTAGCCGGCCTCCCGCGCCTCGGCGATGAGCGCGTCGGTCAGGCGCCGGCCGAGGCCGGTCCCGCGGGCCTCCGGGCGCACGTACAGGCGCTTGGCCTCGGCGACGCCGGGGCCCAGGGGCCGCAGCGCGGCGCAGCCCACCGCGCGGCCGCCCTCGCGGGCGATCAGCAGCCGCCCGCGCGGCGGGACGTACTCGCCGGGAAGACCGGCCAGCTCGGCCTCGAAGCCCTGGAACCCGAGATCGATGCCCAGCGAGTCGGCATACTCGCGAAACAGCTCCCGCACCTCGGCCAGGTCTTCCCCCGCCGCCGCCTCGATCCGCGCCGTCATCGTCCAGGTGGAACTCTACCGCCGATTCCTCTACAGTCCGCGGCCATGACCGACGGGCGGACCGGCGCCGCTTTCGAGGCCCTCGTCGCCCTCATCGCGCGGCTGCGCGCGCCGGGGGGCTGCCCCTGGGACCGCGAGCAGACCCACCAGAGCCTCAAGCCGATGACGATCGAGGAGGCGTACGAGGTGGTGGAGGCGATCGAGCGCGGCGACGACCAGCACCTGGCGGGCGAGCTGGGCGATCTCCTGCTCCAGGTCGTCTTCCACGCGCAGATCGCCGCCGACGAGGGCCGCTTCGACCTCACCCAGGTGCTCGAGCGGGTCGCGGCCAAGATGGTGCGCCGACATCCCCACGTGTTCGGCGACAAGACCGCGGCGACCAGCGGCGAGGTTCTCAAGAACTGGGAGGCGCTCAAGCGCGCCGAGCGCGAGGAGAAGGGGCACGACGACGCCTCGCTGCTCGACGGCGTGTCGCGCTCGCTCCCGGGCGTGCTGGAGGCGTACCAGATGGCGGTGAAGGCCTCGCGGGTGGGCTTCGACTGGCCGGACGCCGAGGCCGTCCTCGCGAAGCTGGACGAGGAGGTGGCGGAGCTGAAGGCGGCCGTCCGCGCGAGGGCGGACACAAGGGCGGTGGCGTCGGAGATCGGCGATCTGCTCTTCGCGGCCGTCAACGTCGCGCGGCTCCTCGACGAGGACCCGGAGTCGTGCCTGAAGGCCGCCAACCGGAAGTTCCGCGCGCGCTTTCGATTCGTCGAGGAGCGGCTCGCGGCGCGGGGGCGCACGCCCGCCGAGTCGAGCCTCGAAGAGATGGAAGCGCTCTGGCAGGAAGCGAAGGCCAGCGAGAGGAGCGGGCGATAGCGAGCGGCGGGGGGGGAGCGCGAATGCGCGCGGGGGGGTGCTTTCGTGGAACGATACCCCCCCCGAAAATGACTCAATGGATCCGAACCACGGAGGAGCTGGCCCGGCTCGCCGAGTCCCTCGCGGCCTCTGCGGCGCTGGCCCTCGACACCGAGTCGGACAGCCTCCACCACCACCTCGAGAAGGTCTGCCTGCTGCAGCTCGCCACCGACCGCGGCGAGGCGTGCCTCGTCGATCCCCTGGCCGTGCGCGACCTCTCGGCTCTCGCCCCGGTCATGGCCGACCCGCGCGTGGCGAAGGTGCTCCACGGCGCCGACTACGACGTCACCACGATGAAGCGCGACTTCGGCTTCCGCTTCGCCGGCCTCTTCGACACGATGATCGCGGCGCGCTTCCTCGGGCGGCCCCAGGTGGGGCTCCAGGCGCTGGCGCAGGCCGAGCTGGGCGTGGCGCTCTCGAAGGAGAGCCAGCGCGACGACTGGTCGCGCCGGCCGCTCACCGCCGCCCAGGAGCGCTACGCGCTCGCGGACGTCTCGCACCTGCTGGTCCTGCAGGCCCGGCTGGCCGGCGAGCTGCGGCAGCTCGGCCGGCTCGCGTGGGTCGAGGAGGAGTCGGACGCGGTGGCGGCCATGGAGCCGGCGCGCCGCGGCCGCGACGCCGAGGCGTACCAGAAGCTCAAGGGCGTTCGGCGGCTCACGCGCCGGCAGCAGGCGGTGCTGCGCGAGATCTACGGCTGGCGAGAGAGCCTGGCCGAGGCGACGGACGTTCCCGCCTTCAAGCTCTGCTCGAGCGAGGGCCTCCTCGAGCTGGCCGCGCGCGCGCCGCGCACGCGGGCCGAGCTGGCGCAACTGCGGGGCCTGTCGCCGCGGGTCCGCGGCCGCGCCGACGAGCTGCTGGCCGCCATCGGACGCGCCCTCGACCTCCCCGAGTCGGAGCTGCCGCGCCCGAGCCCGCGGCCGCCGCGTCCCGTGCTGTCCGAGGCGGTCCGCCGGCGCATCGAGTCGCTCCGTGCCTGGAGGGCGCAGGCGGCGGCGCGCCTGGCGGTCGACGTCTCCGTGGTGCTGCCGCAGCGCCTGCTGGAGCGGCTGGCCCAGGCCGTGCCTCGCGACCGGGAAGCGCTCGGGGAGATCGAGGGGCTGCGGCGATGGCGCGCGGAAGCGTTCGGCGCGGAGATGATCGCCGCGATCGGTCGCGACGGCTAGTGTGGCCGGGGGCGCATCACCGCACCAGGCGGCCGTCCTTCACGAGGGCTCGCCCGTCGCTGGCCAGCGTCGGCTTGTCGAGGAAGAGCCACAGCGGCCGGCCCGACGGGGACCGGTTGGCGCCACCCGATTCCCAGTTGTCCCCCATCGACACGCGGACGTGGCCGTCGCCGTAGCCGTAATAGGGCAGCGTGCCGGAGGGCAGCGTGCCCGCGAGGAGCGGGCTGGTGCCGACGACGATCTCGCCGACCTTGTCGATGTCGCCCCCGAAGCCCGCCCACATCCGCGCGAAGGCCGCGTCGTCCGTGGCCGCGCGGCGCCGGATCGCGCGGCCCCCCTCGAACTCCAGCGTGATGGTGTCCGCCTCGGGCGGGCTCGTCGCCGCGCGGGGCACCGGGGTCGTCACCACCAGCCGGCCCTCGGTGGACGTGACGTCGGGGATGAAGCGGAGGGCGCCGGAGGGGAACTCCATCTCGCGGTCCCGCGCGCAGCGCGCCGCGGCGCCCCGCGCGGGCGACATGTCGCCGTCGTTCTTGTGGAACCACGCGTCCTCGGGCACCCGCAGGCGCAGGTCGGTTCCCCGCGCGTCGGTGATGCGGAGGCTCCGGCCCCGCAGCGCCGCGATCAGCCGGTCTTGCTCGCGCGAGAGCGCCGGGTAGTCCGTCTCGAGGATGGCCCGCTCGTACAGGCGCGACAGCGCGGCGACCTCGTCGGGGGCGTGGCCCTCCAAAGGCAGGATCCAGTGGAAGTGGATGCCTCGCGCGCGGGAGCCCGCCACCAGGCGCTCCCACCGGGTGTCGCTCGAGATCTCGCGCACCGGCAGCCACAGGAACATGGCGGTCTCATCGAAGAGCGGCCGCAGGAAGGCCACCGTGCGCTCCTCGATGCGGTCGGACGGGACGGCGCCGGCGGCCTCCGCGCGCACGATCGCGGGCGGGTCGAAGGTCAGCAGGACGACGGGGTTCGCGCCGGCGGCGCGCAGGCCGGCCTGGATCGCGCCCGCGATCTCGGGGTAGTAGAGCGGGTCGTACACGAGGATGGCCCGCTCGCCGGCCGAGGGCTGGAGCGACGACACGATGCGCGCAGCGATGCGCTCGGCGTCGATCGGGGGCAGGGGCGCCGGCGCGGCCGGCGCCGCGGCGGCGCTCGCCGCCGGAGAGCGCGCGGGCCACCGCAGGCCCGCGAGGCTGCTCATCCCGAAGGACGCGAGCAGGCGGCGTCGAGAGGGGTCCATCAGCGTGCCTCCTGCTGGCGGGGAGCGATAGACGCCAGGAAACGGTTGGTGCGGTCCTCGACCACGTCCCAATCGTACTCGCGCCGCACGTACGCCTGGCCCGCGGCGCCGAGCGCGGCGCGCAGGGCCTCGTCGCCGGCCAGCATCCTCAGCGCGGCCGCGAACTCCGAGTAGCCCCGGTAGAAGAGCCCGCCTCCGCTGCGGACGCACTGCCCCTCGAGGACCCGGCAGGCGGAGTTGACCAGCACGGGCCGCCCCATCGCCCACGCCTCGAGGACGATGACGGAGAGGCTCTCGTAGGCGCTCGGCATCACCAGCACCTCGCACCCCGCGAGCAGCGCGAACTTCTCCGCCTCGCTCACGAAGCCGAGGTGACGGATGGACGGGTGCGCCGGGATCTCCAGCGCGGGCTTTCCGACGAGGACGAGCGGCGGCGCCTCGGGCCACTCCGCGTGCAGCCGCTCGTAATAAGAGAAGAGGCGGTCCGCCCCCTTGTTCCGGTCGATGCGCCCGACGTAGAGCACGTAGCGCGGCGGCGCTCCGAAGCGAGCGGCCACGTCGACCGTCTCCCATCCGGCGGCGACGTTGACCCCGCTGCCCACCACCACGTCCGGGACGTGGCCGTTGCCGCTCACGCCCTGCACCAGCGAGCGCTCCTCCGGGGTGAGGTACAGGATCCCGCGCGGGGCGCGGAACAGGCCGGCGAAGACCGGCAGCTCGATCGCGGGGTCCTCTTCGGCGGTGGGGACGAGCACCGCCCGCGAAGCCACCGGGGGGAGGCCGAAGAACGTCTGGTAGTAGCGGTACGAGTAGAAGACGAACAGGTCCACCTCGCGCCGGCCGGGGAGCGACCGGACCAGCTCGGGGCTGAGCGGCCCGTTCTCCTCGACCCACTCGCGCTCGTCGGCGAGCGAGTGCTCCTCGTGGAAGACGAGGTCGGAGACGAGGGCGAATCGCCGCTCCGAGCGGGGCCGCGCCACGGGGTAGCGCGTGACCGGGATGCCCTCCACCCGGTCCGCGCCCGGCGGGTAGTGGTTGCGCCACTCGAGGTAGTCGAGGGCGCACGTCGTCGCCACCTCCACCTGGTGGCGGCGCGCGAGGCGTCCCGCCAGCCACCGGCAATGCAGCTCGGAGCCGCCGGCCACCTCCAGGCCGTAGCGCTGGATCACGAAGCAGAGACGCATGCCAGCAGCCGCTCGTACTTCTCCATGATCACCGGCCACGAGTAGTTGCGCTCGTAGTAGGAGCGCCCGGAGCGGCCGAGCGCGTCGGCCTCCGCGCCGTGCGACAGGAGCCAGGTCAGGGCCTCGGCGAACTCCTCGTAGGGCCCGTAATAGAGCCCGCCCCCCGCCCGCTGCACCTGGCCCCGGAGCACCGCGCAGCGGCCGTTGACGAGCGCGGGCCGGCCCATCTTCCACGCCTCGAGCAGCGCCATGCTCAGGCTCTCGAAGGGGCTGGGATGGACGAGGAGCCGGCTCGCCCCGATGACCGAGAGCTTCTCGGTCTCCGACAGCACGCCGAGGTGCGTGACGTTCACGTGCACGGGCACCGGCAGCACCGCCCGGCCCACCAGCACCAGGTTCAGGTGGGGCGCCTGCTCGCGCACGTAGCGCGCGAACTCGTCGAACAGGCGCGCGCAGCCCTTCTCCCGCTCGATGCGCCCGACGTAGACCACGTAGTCGCCGAGCACGTCGAGCCGGCGGCGGATCTCGTCGGGCGGCACGACCGGCGCGTCCTCGATCCCCACCCCCACCACCTCCCCGGGGAGCTGCGCGGCGCCGCTGACCTCGAGCAGCAGGTCCCGCTCCTCGGGCGAGTTGAAGGCCAGCGCGGCGGGGAGCCGGAAGAGGTCGCGGAAGATCCGCAGGCGGACGGCGTTGTCCTGCTCGGCGGTGGGCACGAGGATGCTCTTGCCGGGATGGACCCGCAGGCCGTGGAACGTCGTCCAGTAGCGGTACGAGAAGAAGATCAGGACGTCGTAGTCCCCGCCCCGCGTCTCCAGGTGGCGGATGAGCCCGGGCGTGACCGGGCCGTGCTCCTCCATCCAGCGCCGCTCTTCGTCGTCACTGTGGTCGAAGAAGTGGACCTTGGAGGACAGCTCGTCGAAGCCCTCCGGGGTGCGGCGCCGCGCGACCGGGAAGCGCCGCACCGGCAGGCCCGCCACCGCCGTCTCGCCGGGCTCGTACGCGTTCTCCCAGGTGAGGTAGTCCACCGCGCAGGTGGTGAGCACCTCCACCGCGTGGCGCGCCGCGAGGTGCTGGGCGATCCAGCGCGCGTGCAGCTCGGCCCCCCCGATGACCTCCTCGCCGAAGCGCTGGACGACGAGCCCGATCCTCATCGGGACGGGCGGGCTCCCCTTTCGCGCTCCAGCGCCTCGCAGCGGTGCCGCAGCGCCTGTAGCTCGACCTGCAGCCGGGCCGTCTCGCGGACGTTGTTGTGGAGCAGGTGGGCGAAGTAGAGGTTGATCTGGGCCTGGCGGTTGAGGAGGTGGTCGGTGTAGAGGCGGACGAAGGGACGCACGAGCTTCTTGGTGAGGATGAGGGCGCGCCCGGCCAGGCCCGGCCGGGCCGTGCGGATGAGGTAGTCCACGGAGATGTTCCAGTCGTGCGTCGGCCCCAGGAGCCGCTCGAGGAGCTTCCCGTCGATGCGGGCCTCCTCGCCGAAGGCCCGCAGACGCGTGGCGGCCAGCGACTCCACCTCCTCGTCGGTGTAGAGACCCTGCTCCCGCTTCCTCTGGATCGACTCCCGGATGTCTTTCATGATCCGGACGACGTCCACGGGCGGGCCCGCGTCACCGGTCGGCTCTGGCATCGTGCTCCTCCCCACCGTGAACGGCGATTCTAACCCTGGCATACGCCTTGCTACCGTGTCATCCCATGCAGATCATTCAGCGCTCCCTCTCCCTCATCTTCTCGTTATCGCTCGGCGGTTTGCTGGGCGCTCCGGCGCTCTCCACGGCCGGCGGAACCGAACCGGCGCGGACGTTTGTACAAGCCACGATCCTCGGCACCAACCCGGCCCGGGCGACCCTCTCGTTCCTCGACGCGAGCGGCCGCCAGCGCGTCGAGCGGGCGACCGGCGAGGCGCTCTCGGCGCTGGCCGCCGTGCGGCCGGGTGACCAGGCGATCCTGTCGCTGTCGACCGAAGCCGGCGCTTCCGTCGTCACGAAGGTGCGGGTCCACCGCGCGGAGCCGAGGCCGGAGGAGACGGCCTCCGCGGCGCCGACGCCCATGGTCGGCGGCTCGATGCCGCTCAAGCGGAGCTGGCCCAACCCCTATGCGAGGGGGAGCCGCTCCGGGCGCGGGGCCTCCGCCAACTAGGAGCCCGTCCGGGTACGCGGGAGACGCGCTCCTAGCCGGGGGCGCAAAGCCCGGCGGGGTTCTTGTGGATGACGCCCCAGGTGTCGTCCTTGAGGACGCAGCCGCCGCACGTGCCGGGTGAGCCCTTGCCGCCGCACGCGACGTACGTGCCGGGGGCGAAGACGTCCAGCAGGTACTGGTTCTCCGGCTTCAGCTTGCAGTGGGTCCCGGCCTCGCCGCACTTGACGAGCTTCCCGTTGTCGTCGACGTCCTCGAACCAGTTGGGGCCGGGCTGGCCGGTGTCGGAGATCCCCGAGAGATAGTGGTCGCACGCCGCCCGCTGAGACGCGTCCTCCGGGCGCGTGTTGCAGATGCTTCGGCTCGGCATGCCCGCCGCGGCGCAGTAGGACGCGCTCTTCACCAGGGGGCTCGCGTTCAGGACCTTCTTGTTGACGGTGGGCTCGAGCTGGACCTTGACGCCGAAGCCATACGAATCGTCGAAGGACGGGAGCGGCACGCCGCACGACGCCGCATAGGGATTCGGGCTTGGCGTGGGAGCGGGCGTCGGCACGGGCGCGGCCGGGGGGCTCGGCTGGGTGGGCGCCGGGCCGCCGCCGCCCCCGCACGCGGCCAGCCCGGCGACGAGGACCAGGGTCATCCAATGACGCATCATCACCTCAGGGCGCGGTGGCTTGGCGATTTCCACACCGGCCCTGCGGGATTTTGCGAGCGGCGAGGGACAGAACAGGTCCGAAACCTCAGGCGGCGGCCAGGATCAGGCTCGAGTCGCCGAACTCGTGTCCGCGATATCCCGCGGCTTCTGCGTGGCGGTACGCGGCGTCGAGCAGGGGCGGAGGGACGAAGGCCCGAAGCAGGCCCAGATGGCTGGATCCGGGCTCGTGGAACCCGGTGAGGAGCCCGTCGACGACCCGCGGAACGAAGCCGGGCCCGATGACCAGGTCGGTGGTGCCCGGGCCGGCGACCAGCCCGCCACCGTGGCCGACCGCGCAGCCTTCGAGCGCGCGCACGACGGACGTCCCGACCGCCACGACACGCCCGCCCGCCGCGCGCGCCTGGCCGACCGCCTCCACGGTCTCCGGGGGAACGTCGTAGCGCTCGGGCAGCGGCAGGGCGCGGTCGAGGGCCGGATCGCCGGTCGAGGAGACCCCGGCGGCATGGGTAAGAGCGGCCAGAGCGACCCCCCGGCGCTTCAGGTCCAGCAGCAGCTCCCAGCTCAGGGGCCGGCCGGCCGAGGGCAGCTCGGCCGCCCACGGTCGGGACGCGTACGCGGTCTGCACGTCCGACAGCGCGAGGCCGGCTTCGAGGTGCGCATACTGGATCGGCCGGCCCAGGCGGTAGAGCGCCGACCACAACCGGCCACCGTCGGCGTCGAAGCGCAGGTCCACGAGGCGGGGAGAGGGGTACCACACGGAGACGATGGTCGCCCGCAGGCCGTCGAGCGAGAGCGTGTCCCCCGGAGCGAGGACCGGCGGCGCCGGCCGCTCCTCGGTGCGCGTGTGCCAGTCTCCCTCGCCGAAGAGGACGGCCCTCCATCGGCCCGCATCCACTTCGCCGAGCAGCCGGACCTCGACCGCCCGGCCGTCGGGCGCCACCGCCGAGAGCGAGGCGGGCAGGGTGGCGGCGTCGTTGACCACCACCAGGTCGCGGGATCGAAGCAGCGCGGGCAGCTCGGCCACGCTCGCGTCGCGGTAGCGCCCGGCCTGCGGATCGAGAAGCAGCAGCCGCTCCCGGGCGCGCGGGGAAGGCCGGGTGGCCGCGATCACGAGCCCACCGCCGTCGCGGCGGCCTCCACGCGGGCGCCGCTCGCCAGCGTCTCCGATCCGCGGACGAGGGCGACGATGCGCTCGGCCACCGCCGCCGGGTCCGCCAGCGTCGCCCGGTCGGCCTCGGGCACCGCGTCGGCGTGCATGCGCGTGTCCATCTCCCCGGGGTCCACGCTCAGGAAGCCCACGCCCGTGCCCTCGAGCTCGGCCGCCCAGATGCGGGCCAGGTGGTCGAACGCGGCCTTCGAGACGCCGTACGCGCCCCAGCGCGGGTAGGCGACCACCGACGCGTCCGAGGTGACGTGGACGACGAGGCCGCGCCCGCGCAGCACCATCCCCCCGGCCACGGCCTGGGTCAGCCGGAACGGCCCCACGAGGTTCACGGCCAGCGTGCGCTCCAGCTCCGCCCCGTCCGTGTCGAGGAGGAGCCGCAAGGGGACCGGCCCCAGCGTGCTCGCGCCGTGGACGAGAAGGTCGAGGGGTCCGACGAGCGCGGCCGCCGCTCCCGCCAGCGCCACCGCCGCCCGCGGCTCGCCCACGTCACCGGCCAGGGCGTGCGCGTCTCCGCCGTTCGCGCGGATCTCGGCCGCGACCGCCTCCAGCTCCGCCTCGCCCCTCGCCACCAGCGCGACCCGCGCGCCCTCCCGGGCCAGGGCCCGGCCGAGCGCCGCCCCCAGGCCCCGGCTTGCTCCCGTGACCATCGCCGCCGCCCGCGGGATCCGCATGGCTCTCGTCCTCCCGCTCCAACCTACGCTCCCCCCTCCAACATCACAACATCCTTGCCAATGCGTTGGCGGAGAGCTAATCTGTGGGCATGGCCCACGAGCTGGCGTCACGGCTGGCCGGCAACCTGCGCCAGCTCCGCGAGGCCCGCGGGCTCACCCAGGAGCAGATCGCGAAGCTGGCCGGCCTCCCCCGGGCGACCTGGGGCCACCTGGAGTCCGGCGAGGCCAACCCCACGCTGTCGGTCCTCCACCGGGCCGCCCTCGCCCTCCAGGTCCCGATCGAGGAGCTGACGTCCACGCCCCGGGCGTCGGGGCGGCTCTACCGCCGCGACTCGCTGCCCACGCGGAAGCAGGGCGACGTGCTGCTGCGCAAGCTGCTCCCGGACCGCATCCCCGGCGTCCTCATCGACCGCATGGAGCTGCCGCCCCGGGGCCGCATGACCGGCGTGCCCCACATGCCGGGGACGCGCGAGTACCTCACCTGCGAGGCGGGCGAGATCGTCCTCGCGGTGGGCGGCGAGCAGTGGCGGCTCGCCCCCGGCGACGTGATGACGTTCCGCGGCGACCAGCGCCACTCGTACGCCAACCCCGGCTCCCGTCCCGCCGTCGGCTACTCGGTGGTCCTGCTGGCGCCCGTCGAGTGAACGTCAGATCAACCCGCGGATCTCCTCGCTTCTCTTGAAGAGCCCCATGCGGTGGAAGGCGAAGTCGTACTTCACCGGGTCGGCGGGATCGAGCCGGCGGAGCCGCCGCGTGATGTCCACCGCCATCGGCCAGCCCGGGGAGCGGTAGCGCGTGAGCCGCACCCGGCGCGCGATCGCGTAGATGTGGGCGTCGAGGGGGATGACCAGGCCGGCGGGGTCGACCGCGCGCCAGATCCCGAGGTCCACGCCGTCCCGGCGCGCCATCCAGCGCAGGTAGAGGTTGAGGCGCTTGCAGGCGCTGCCGTCCGTCGGGGACGGGAAGAAGAACCGGACGCCGGCGCGGGGGGGCAGGCCCCGCCGGCCGTAGAGCCCGCCGTGGTCGAGGGCGAGCGCGCGCGCCGAGAAGGACGCCAGGGCCGGGCCCACGTCGGGGGCGGCGGGATCCAGGCCGCGCGCGAAGAAGCCCTCGATCGAGCCGTCCCGCTCCAGCATCTGGCGCACGTAGAAGAGCAGGCAGGCCACGTCGCGGCCGTCGTTGAAGCGGTGGCGGAAGCGGCGCAGCCGCTCCTCGGCCGCGCGGGGATCGAGCCGGCGCACCGCCCGCGCCGGGCGCTCGCCGAGCGCCGCGAGCACCGCGGAGATGCTGCGCTTGATCTGGATCACGTTGCCGTAGGCGAGGGCGGACGCGATCAGGCCGACCACCTCACGGTCCTCGTCCCCGTCCTGAGCGCGCACGAGCTGGAGCGGGTCCGGATCGACGAAGCGGTGGTCGTAGCGCCGGTAGAGCGCATCCAGGCGGCGCCGCAGCTCGTGGATGCGCATTGCGCCATTGTAGACGGCCCTCCGCGCGGCGCGCCGATGGTACGATCCAGCCCGGGGGTGGGCATGAACAAGCACCGAGAGTTCCACGACGGACGGCAGGACGGCCTGGTTCCTCTCGAAAGCCTGGACCTCGACGAGGTCACCTCGTTCGCTTCCCTCCTCCGCGGCATGTCGCGCACGGCCTTCAGCGGCCGCAGCCTCGGCGAGGCGCTCGACGTGACGGTGGCCATGGTGAAGGACCCCGCGTGCAAGGTGGTCCTCACGCTCTCGGGCGCGATGACGATCGCCAAGATGGGCAAGGTCATCTGCAAGATGATCGACACCGGCATGGTCCACGCGATCGTTTCCACGGGCGCGCTCATGGCCCACGGCCTGTCGGAGGCGGTGGGCATGGTGCACTACCGGCACGACCCCCGCATGTCGGACGAGGAGCTGTTCGACAAGGGCTACAACCGCGTCTACGACACGCTGGAGATGGAGGCGAACCTCAACTACGTGGAGGAGTTCACCTCCCGCGCGCTCGACACCCTCACCGGCGAGCTGTCGAGCGAGATCATCTGCCGCGCCCTCGGCCGCATCCTCGCCGAGGACGATCAGGGCACCGGCGTCCTGCGCAGCGCGTACGAGAAGGGCGTGCCCGTGTACGTGCCGGCGTTCACCGACTCCGAGCTGGGCCTCGACCTGTCGACGTGGTCGATGCGCAAGGCGCAGCGGGAGGAGACCCGCGATCCCGACGCGCTCTTCGCCGCGATCCCCCGCTACAACCCCTACCTCGACCTCAACAGCTTCGCCCGCTTCAGCCTCGGCGCCGATCGGCTGGGCATCTTCACGATCGGGGGCGGCGTC
>Ga0114129_10010270_pt1 | contig 13359 bp, 9 predicted proteins | sample RhiMetdeltSRZDD1_FD_80071 | JGI IMG/M metagenome (GOLD analysis project Ga0114129, IMG submission 80071) | Populus rhizosphere microbial communities from Tennessee, USA - Rhizosphere MetaG P. deltoides SRZDD1 (version 2) (version 2) | ecosystem: Host-associated > Plants > Roots > Rhizosphere >...
GAGTGCTCAAGCCCGGTGGACAGCTCATTTCCATCTCCGGCCCACCCGATGCAGCCTTTGCGCGAAGCATAGACGCATCGTGGGCCTTGCGAGTGGTCATGGGCGTCTTGAGCTACGGGATTCGAGCGAGAGCCAAGCGCCGCAAGGCAACCTACTCGTTTCTTTTCATGCGCGCGAGCGGCAGCCAGTTGTCCGAGATCACGTCCCTCATCGAGGACGGCATCATTCGCCCGGTCGTGGACCGAGTCTTCCCCTTCGCATCAACCAAGGAAGCCATCGCCTACGTCGAAGCGGGACGCGCCAAGGGCAAGGTGGTCGTCTCGCTGAGGTGAAACACCTCAACCGCGTCGCCAGGCTCAGCGTTCGCCGCGAGACGATGGGGTGCTGTCCTCGACGCCGCCGTCGATCGCGAGGGCAACGCCGGCGAAGGCGACGGCGATGCCCAACCCGATGAGGAACTTGTTGCGCGTGCGCATGCCGCTCTGCGCCAGCGTGCCCTGTGCTTGCAGCGCGGGTCGGGCCGGCGCGGGCCGTGTTTTCACAACTTGCCGGGTGATGCGCTGGCCCGACTGCAGCAGCGTCTCGCCGGCCACCGCCACGGACGCGTGGCCCAGCGAGAGCATCAGCGCCAACACCAGTGACCGCCTCATCGATGCCTCCTCACCACACTCAACCAGCTAGAACGACAGCGTTCCGGTGAGCCGCAGCAGGCGTGCCTGCAGGAACGTACTCGGGCGCTGCCACGTCGGACCGACTGCAGTGATATATCCCTGGATGGAACTGGAATTCAGCGCGTTGTAGACGTCGAGGCTCCCGATCAGCCGCGCCCATCCCGAGACGATCGTCTTGTTGAGCGCGAGGTCGAGCTGATTGAAGCGATCGCCAAACACGGAGTTCGGTGTGTAGAGCGGTACCGTCACCGAAGCGGCAGTGAGTGGCTGGGTGCGCGCCGGGTTGACGAAGCGGACTTGCGCGCGCGGCACGGCAAGGTTGGCGTCGATCACCCCGCCTCGCGTGTTGCGGTACACGAAGCTCGTGCTGAAGCCGGCCTTCAATGGAATACTGCCTCGCAGCCTGAAGTCGAGCTGATCCCGCCACGCGGTGACGATCCGGCAATTGGGGCCTCCAGCAAGCTGGGCCCCGGTAATGCCCGCCGGCTGGTTCGGAATATCGACCGTGTAGCAGTGATCGTCGACGTTCCGCCCGATGTCCAGCCCACCGCCAACCCGAATGCCCTTCGGCAGACGGCCGGCCGCGTTCAACGTGAATCCATCCCAATAGCGCTGCTGTTTGCCGAACTCGCGGCTGTCGGTGACACGCAACTGGCCCTGGGCGAAGAACTGCGGCTTGATGTCGTAGAAGCCGCAGAGTTCGTTGCCACCGCCCCCCGGCAGCCGCGGGTCGCGTGGCGCCGTAATGCAGAACTCATCGTAGTCGTTCGGGCCCACCAGTGTGTTCTCGGTGACCTGGAAGGCGCCGTCCCAGTTCCTGTTGTAGCCGAAAGCTACCGACAGTCCGTCCATCACTTCGTGCTGAACCTCGCTGTTGAAGTCCCACAGGTGATCGCGGTTGTTCCTGATCACCGAGTCGTCGAAGAGTATGGCGCTCGGGATGAACCGTCCGAAGAACTGGCTCGACATCGCCTCGCACTCGCCGTTCGCGGCGAAGTTCGCCAGCTGGCAATCGGGGATGAAATTGCCGTTGGTGTCGTTCCAGACGCGGTTGGCGTTGTTCACCGAGGAGCTGAACGGGTGGAAGCGCCGCGTCAGGTCGCTGCGGCTCAACTGGTTGTAGCGGCCCATCGACGCCCTGATAGCGGTACGGCCGTTCCCGAACACATCGAGCGCCGCGCCGACACGCGGGTTGAAGTCCGACCACTCGGGTACGCCCTTGAGCTCGTCGACGTGACGCGCGGGCACGTATGGCCCGGCCGGCAAGTCCGCTTCGGGGAAACCGTTGGTGATGTAGTCCCAACGCACGCCGAGGTTCAGCGTGACCCGTTTGAGATGCCACGCATCCTGGACGAACGCGCCGATCTCGTGGTTCTGGCGCTCCTGCTGGTAAAACGGCTGCGCGAGGTACTGGATCGCCGCCGGCCGGCCGTTCAGGAAATCGTAGTTGAGGCCGTCATGGTGATTGAAGCTGCGTGACTCATCGTTGAAGGCCTGCTCGTCGCTGATTCCAGCCTTCAAATTGTGGCTGCCGGTCACGTAGGTCAGCGAGAAGCGCTGCGCGCTGCGGCCGGTCCGGGCAATCGGCGCCGTCAGGTTCAGCGTCGCGCCATACCGGAAGTTGGTGCTGCGCTCGAGGATCGATCGGTCGTCACGCGTGACGCCGGTCATGGCGAAATTGACCCAGTTGGCCACCTGCCACGACGCGCCGGCTTCGAGCAGCAACTTGCTGGTGACGGGCGCGGTCCAGGTTCCCTGTACGACACCGGACGGCCAGAAGTCCCAACCGCGTTCCGATTCGATGGAGTTTGCACCGGTGAACGGTCCCGTGGTGCAGCGGCAATTCTTCTGGAGGTCGCCGAAGAATCCGAACTTGTTTTTCTCCGTGGCTTGCCACGTGGCCCGCAAGGAATGGGTCCTGAACCAGTCGAAGGCCGCCGCCGGACGGTCGAGGTCGGGCTCGTAGGCGAGTGTCGCGGTCACCGGGTTTCCCGATTTCCCCTGAAGCTTGTTGAAATACGCGCCGGGCTGGTTGACGCGCGAGCCCCAGCGGCCAATCGCGGCGAAGAACCAGATCTTGTCCTGCATGATCGGGCCGCCGAGTTGCGCGCCGATCCGGTAGATCTTCTGGACCTCCGCGGCGCTGTTGATCCCGAACGCCCTGATCTCGTCGGTCAGGTTGCTGCCGTGCATGGCCGCGTTCGAGAAATAGCCGTCGATAGAGCCGCGGAATACGTTGCTGCCGCTCTTCGGGATCGCATTCAGCGACGTGCTGCCCGAACCTGACTCGGCTCCCAACCCCGTGGTTTCGAGCTGCATCTCGTCGATAGTGCCGCTATCGGTGATGTGGCCCGAGCCGTCGGCCGCGCCGATGAAGAACTGGTTGCGGAAACCGTCGAACGACGCGCGCGTGCCCGTCTTGCCGTGGAAGAACGTGTAGGCGCCCTGCGCAGACCACGTGTCTCGGGTGCCGCCGACATCGGCCTGGGTTGCGGCGAATCCAGGGGTGACGTAGGCCAGCGTCTGGAGGCCGACGGCGCCGCTCGGCAGCACATCGAGATCGGCCTCGGTCAGCGTGTGTTGCTGCCGCGACGTTTGCGTGTCAACGACCGGGCTTGCGCCCGTCACCGTAATGGTTTCCGCCACCGCCCCGACGGCGAGCGTCGCGTTCAGCGTCGCGGTGAATCCGACGCCGAGCTCGATGCCTTCCCGTCTGACGGTCGAGAACCCCGTCAACGAGAACGTGACCGTATACGAGCCGGGCCGCAAGTCGACGATGCTGTAGCGGCCCTCGCCGTCGGTGACGACGCTACGGACTTTTTCGATCAGCGCCGGGCTCGCGGCTTCGACCGAAACGCCCGGCATGGCCAGCCCCGCGCTGTCTCGCACGATACCGGCGATTCCTGAGGCTTGTTGCGCCCATGCGGCGGGCGCTGAAAGGGCGATGAGGGCGAGGATGAAAAAAGCCCTCGCAAAGTGCGTTGATCGTCCGAGGTTCGTCTGTGCCACGTACCCCTCCCCAACACTTCAACAACGAGCGGCCAGCAGCCGGTGGGAGACTATACCCGCTCGACATAGACTTGCAAGCGAATGCACGGCTGGATCCTCCGCCTCGTGATCGTGGGCGCCGGGCTCGCGGCAAGCCTGGTGACCGCACTCACCGCGGCGGCGCAGACGCCACCGCGGCTCGAGATTCGTGCCACGCGCGCGCTCTCCCCCATGCGCATCGACGGCAAGCTCGACGAGGCGGCGTATGCCGGTGTGGTGCCGGTTGCCGACTTCATCCAGATGGAGCCGGCCGGCGGCCAGCCGGCGTCGGAGAAAACCGAGGTCTGGGTCTTTTTCGACAACGACAATGTCTATGTCGCGATGAAAGCCTGGGAGAGCCGGCCGGACCTCATCGTCGCCAACGAAATGCGGCGCGACAGCAATAACATTCGCATGGGCGACTGCGTCGGATTCTCGCTGGACACGTTCCACGACGGACGCAACGCCTACCAGTTCGAGGTCAATCCGCTCGGGGCGCGCACCGATGGACAGAGCGCCAACGAGCGCCAGTACAACAGTGACTGGAATCCGGTGTGGGACCTCGCCGTCGGCGAGTTCGAGGGCGGGTGGACGGTGGAAGCGGCGATCCCGTTCAAGTCGCTCCGCTACCAGCCCGGCGCCGCCCAGACGTGGGGATTCAACGCGCGCCGCAACAACAAATGGAAAAACGAGATCGCATTTCTCGCCCGCATTCCGCCGGCGTTCGGCATTGGCCGCGGCAGCTTCGCGGCCTCCCTCTTTCCCACGCTGACCGGCATCGATGCGCCGCCGGGATCGAAGAACCTCGAGATCAAGCCGTACGCGATCGCCGATCTGACGACCGATCGCCTGGCGTCGCCGGCCATCGACAACGATCCGAGTGCGGACGCCGGGCTCGACGTGAAGTACGGCGTGACGCAAAGCCTCACCGCCGACTTCACCTACAACACCGATTTCGCGCAAGTCGAAGCCGATGAGCAGCAGGTGAACCTGACCCGCTTCAGCCTCTTCTTCCCCGAGAAGCGAGAGTTCTTCCTCGAGAACCAGGGCATGTTCGGGTTCGCCGCATCGTCGGTGAACATCGGCGGCCAGCCGAGCGGCGATACGCCGCTCCTGTTCTACAGCCGGCGCATCGGCCTCAATCAGGGCCAGTCAGTCCCGATTCTCGCCGGCGGGCGCCTGACCGGGCGCGCCGGCCGCTTCAGCATCGGTGCGATCGGCATCGGCACGCGCGACGCGCCGAGGGCACGCGCGGCGGCCACCAACTTTGGCGTGCTGCGCCTGCGGCGCGACATCCTGCGGCGCAGCAGTGTGGGGCTGATGGCGACGACGCGGTCGGTGACGCAGAGCGGAACGGGTTCGAACGACGCCTATGGCGTAGATGGCACGTTCGCCTTTTTTGCCAACCTGGCGTTCAACGCGTACTGGGCGAAGACCCGCACCACCGGCCTCTCCGGCAGCGACGCCAGCTACCGCACGCAGATGGAGTATGCCGGCGATCGTTATGGCCTGACGCTCGATCGGCTCGTGGTCGGCGACCACTTCAATCCGGAGATCGGTTTCGTGCGCCGCGACAACATCCGCGAGAGCATCGGCCAGGTTCGCTTCAGCCCGCGCCCGGCCTCCATCAAATCGGTGCGCAAGTTCTCGGGCGTCGCGACCTTCACGCACATCGACGACGGCAGCGGCCTGCTGCAGACGCAGACGGCCGACGGCGAGTTCGCGATCGAGTTGCAGAACAGCGACCGGTTCAGCGCCGGTCTGGCTAACAACTTCGAGCGGCTGACGCAGCCGTTTGCCATCCCGCCGTCGGCGAGAATTCCGGTGGGCGAGTACCGCTTCACGGTCGCGCGGGCGGCGTATCTCTTCGGCCAGCAGCGACCGCTCTCCGGCACTCTCAGCGTCGAGCACGGCGGGTTCTACGATGGCCAGCGCACCACCGCGACGTTCAACCGAACGCGCGTCAACCTGTCGCCGCGCCTCTCGCTCGAGCCGAGCGTGTCGATCAACTGGATCGACCTGCCGAGGGGAGCGTTCACCACGACGCTCGCCGGATCGCGCGTGACCTACACGATGACCCCGCTGATGTTCGCGAGCGCGCTGGTGCAGTACAACTCGAGCACCAATCGCGCGAGCACGAACGTGCGGCTGCGGTGGGAGTACCGTCCGGGAAGCGAGTTGTTCGTGGTCTACAACGACGAGCACGACACGTTCCTGCAGCGGTTTCCCAACGTGCAGAACCGCGCCTTCATCATCAAGGTCACTCGTCTGTTCCGCCTATGAGGATCGCCGTCGTGTCGCTGATCATCTCGCTTCACGCCGCTCAGCCGCGAGCGCCGATCACCTTCACCGACGTCACCGCGCGTGCCGGCATCACGTTCGTTCATCACAATGGCGCCGCCGGCCAGAAGTTTTATCCCGAGTTGTTCGGCGGTGGCGTCGCTGTGCTCGATATCGACGGCGACACTTGGCCTGACCTGCTCTGCGTCAACGGCAAAGATTGGCCCGCCTCCGCTCGCGACGCGAGCTACGGCGCGGGCGGCAAGCCCGTTCGACACGGCTTGTATTTGAACAACCGCGACGGCACGTTCAAGGATGTCCTCGCCGGCAGCGGGTTCGACAACGCCAACGTCTACGGACTCGGCGCCACCGTCGCCGATTACGACAACGACGGGCGAGACGATGTGTTCATGACGACGGTCGATGGCGGCCGCCTCTTTCACAACGAAGGCGGCGGCAAGTTCGCCGATGTCACCGTGCGTGCGGGCCTTCGCAATGCCGGGTTCACGGTTAGCGCCGCATGGCTCGACTACGACCGCGACGGCCTCGTCGATCTGTTCATCGGCAACTACGTCCAGTGGTCGCCGGGCACCGAGGTGGTGTGCTCCCAGGACGGCGGGCGCGGGTATTGCGGGCCGAATGCCTATAAGCCCGTCGCGCCGGCACTGTATCGGAACCGTGGCGGCGGGCGGTTCGAAGACGTCACGGCGCGTGCCGGTCTCGACCAGCCGACTGATAAGGCGATGGGTGTTGCCGTGCTCGACTACAACGCCGACGGCTGGCCGGACATCTTCGTCGGCAGCGACCGCGTGCCGGCCAAGCTCCATCGCAACGACGGCAAGGGACGTTTCGTCGACGTCGGCGTGGTCTCGGGCGTGGCCTTGAGCGAAAGCGGCGCCGCCCGCGCGAACATGGGCGTCGACGCCGCCGACTACGATCGCTCGGGCCGGCCGCATGTGCTGGTCGGCAACTTCCTGAACGAGATGCTGGGCCTCTATCGCAACCACGACGGCGCGGTGTTCGTCGACGTGGCGCCACGCTCCACCGTCGGGCGCGCCAGCCTGCTGTTTGTGACGTGGGCGGTGTTCTTCTTCGACTACGACCTCGATGGCTTCCTTGACATCTTCGCCGCCAACGGCGGCACCGATGAGTCGCAAGCCATGGATGCGCGGGCGCGGTTGGCTCAGCCGCCATTGGTGCTTCGCAATCAGGGAAAGGGGACCTTCGAGAACACCACCGCGACGTTGGGTGCGGCATTCAACCGTCCGATCATGGGCCGGGGTGCGGCGCATGCCGACTTCGATGGCGACGGCGATCTTGATATCGTGCTGGCGACGCTGGCCGGTCCGGCGTACCTCTTTCGCAACGACGGCGGCAACCAGCACAACTGGCTGCGCGTGCGCGTGACCGGATCGCAGTCGAACCGCAGTGGCATTGGCACGTCGGTTCGCGTGACCAGCGCCTCCGGAGTTCAGACGCAAGTGGTGCGGAGTGGATCGAGCTATGCGTCGCAGAGCGAACTGGTGCTGACCTTCGGGCTTGGACGCGACACCAATGTCACGAGCGTCGACGTCCAGTGGCCGTCGGGCAAGACCGAGACCTTCAAGACGCTCGCTCCGAATCAGGTGGTCGTGATTGATGAAGCGCGCGGATTGCGGGTTACTGCCGGGGCCGCGCCGCAGCCTTCGCCTGGAAGCCAAGCTCCTCTTCGATAAGCCGTTTGAAAAAATCGAACGGCGGCAGGAAGGGCGGCGGATCGGGCGCCAGTCGGCCGTTGATCAGGAAGCTCGGGCTCCTCTGTAACCCGTATCGCTTTGCCTCGTCGAGCGCTTGTTGCACGATAAGGCGCGTCGCGCCGCGATCGACGCAGGCATCGAACGCCGTCGGGTCGAGCCCCAGATCAGCCGCAGCCTGTTTGAATTGCCTGGCATTGACGATGCCTGGCGGCAGCAGCAGCGCGTCGTGATACGGCCAGAACTTGTTCTGCGCGAGCGCGCACTGCGCGGCTTCGGCGGCCGCCACCGATGGCGAGCCCAGCGACGGCAGGTTCTTGACCACCACGCGCAGGCGATCGCCAAACGTGTCGCGCACGCGGCCGAACGCGCGCGCGAAGCGCGCATACTCGGTGTTCTGGAAGTCCGCAAACGCGACGAGTTCGACCGGCGCCGTCGCTGGTCCCAGTACGGCATCCTGCGCGCTGCGCTCGACCGCGACTCGCGGCGCGACGAGATGATGCTCGACACGCGTCGAGAGTTTCATCAACTCCTCGAGGTAGGTCATCTTCGCGAGCTCGGGTTCAGTAATACGCTGCAGCCACGCGCGCAACGCCGGCCGCATCTGCTCGAACGTCGCGCCGCGCGCGCGATCGCCGAGCCCTTCGTAGAGCGATCGCGCCGCGGAGTCGGGCGTCGCGATCACACGCTTGGGAATCTCCTCCTCGAGCAGCGCCTCGACGGTCAGGCCCCGTGCCGTCGCCTCGCGCGCCAGCAGTTCTTCAGCCACCATTCCATCCGCGATCCGGCGCCGCACCTCGTACAGCTGCCGGCTCAGCGCGATGTAACCGGCGGGATCCGTGCGCTGCCATTCGCGGTCGATCTCGGCGACGGTGATTACACGGTCGCCGACCTGCGCGGCACGTTCAGCGCCGGCGCCTGACGGTGCGGGCGGCGCGCGCGAGCCCGGGCTGCCGGTCGCCGCGGTGAGTGGCTTCGGTTTGGGTGCGCCGATGATCACCTGAATCGATCCGGTGTCTGCCGGAGACGGTCCACGGCTGACCGTGAGCAGGTAGTCGCCGGGCGGCATCAGGTTGACCGGAACGGCCGCGACGATCTGCGTCTCGGTGGCACTGCGAAGCGTCAGCGGCACGAGATCGAGCGTGACAAAAGGACTCGGCCCGAAGCTCACGCCGGTGATGGTCACGGACTGGCCGCCCGCGTCGGGAACCGCGCTCGTCACAGCCAGCGGCCTGTCCTGAGCGACCACCACGGCACACATCAGGAGAGTTCGCGCGGCGCTCATGGAATCTCGTCGGCCGTCCACGGCGTGCGGCACGGTTCGCGGCGTTCGTATAAGGCAAGGTTCGCGGCGAGACGCGGCACGAGGTCTCGCAAACCGGCCTTCTCCGCGGCAGCGATCAGATCCCGTTGTATCGTCGCGGCCTGCTCGTACTGCCCCAGTTCCGCATAGGCCATCGCCATCGTCGCGCCCAGGTCGAGCGTCCTCCCTTGTTTGAGTACATCCTGGACCAATGCCATCGCACGCTGCCCGTCGCGCACCCGATCGTCGGGCGCCGTGGCCAGCAGGCGGGCAAGGCCGTGCGCGAACACGGTTTGCTCGGGGAACATCTTCATCCCTTCGGCGAGCCGCTCGCGCCCCTCGCGATACCGCCGGACCTGGACCAATGCCACCGCATGGCCGAATCGGGCCTCGGTGTTGTCGGGTTGCAGCAGAACCGCTTGCTCGTAGTGCGGCAAGGCGTCCTTCGCGCGTCCTGTTCGCCGCAGGCTGGCGGCAAGCCGCACCCGCGCCGCCGTGTGGCTTGGCCGCGACTTCAGCGCGGCGGTAAAACGCTCAATGGCTTCGGTGTGGCGGCCATCCGCTTGCAGCAGCACGCCCAGACTGTACTGCGCCAGGTGGTAATCGGGCGAGACCCGCACCGCTTCCGCGAAATGTTCCCGCGCGGCGGCAACCTCTCCCATCATGTACAGCGCCGTTCCCAGCCGATGTTGCAAAGCGGCAGTGCCGGGTGCGATCGCCAGACCTTTGCGAAACAACTCCGCCGCTTCGGCAAAATTCTTTTGATCGAGCGCGCGAATGCCCCGCGATTCGTAGGCTTGTGGGCTTTCCAGCAGCTCGTCAAGCTCCACCATCAGCGGATCCGCCGGAAGGATCTTGTGATCCTCCCGTAGCCGCAGATGGGTCTCGGCGTTTTTCAGGTCACCCAACCCTCGATAGGCCATCGCCAGCGGATAGTGCGCGCTCGCGGCCTCGGGATCCTGCTTGAGCACCTCCTGCAAATAGGTGACGGCCGCGCGATAGTCCTGCCTGGCCAGCGCCGTGCACCCCAGGCCAAATCGCGCCGACAGCGAATTGGGCTGCAGCGACAACGCCTTTGCGAACCGCGGCTCGGCATCAGCGGGACTCCCCAACGCCAGCTGGACATCGCCGAGCCAGACCAGTGAGGCCACCTCGTCCGGCCGCAACTCCAGGCTCCGCTCAAAAAACGCTTTTGCCGTGGCAAGCTCACCGCGATCGCGATTCAGGTGGCCGAGATAGTACGGCCAGCGGACGTCGGTTGGCGCGAGCGTCTGCGCGTTGAGCAGGCACGGCTCGGCCGCGTCATCGAGGTCGGCCGCCATGAAGAGCATGCCCAGCCTTCCGTACGCATCGGCGAGGGCCGCCGGCGCGCTTGCACGGTTTTCGATGGCGCGTGTCAGCGAGGCGTGCGCCTCGCCGATCTGCGTCTGTACCGACCCGGTCATCTTCGACAAGTCGGGCAGTGAGACCGGCCGCAGCGCCGGGCCCGCGTCATCCCGGCCTCCACACGCGACGGCTAGCACTAACGCGGCGATCGCAATCGCGCGCCGCCTCACCGGCCCGTGCCTGCCTTCAACGTGGTCCATCGATCGATCGGGACGCCGGCCCACTCTTCGAAGTGGCCGTCTGGCCAGCGAACCTTGATGGTGGGTGGTACCACCGATGATCCGAGGCCGACGAGCACGCGCGGATCGTTGGCCGAGCCGTAGCTGCCATCAGATCTGGCGCGACGCCAGATCGTGGCGCCGTCGCGGCTGACGGCCACCCGCGCGCCGAGCATGTCGCGGCCGGTCCCTTTACCCACCAGGCGCAGCCCGATCCAGTGATTGCGGCTGCCGAGATTGTTGACGAGCAGGCGGACGCGGCCGCCGTCGTTGCCGACGAGCACGTCCACGTCGCCGTCATTGTCGATGTCGCCGAAGGCGGCGCCGCGCCCCGACTCAGACAACGCGAACACGGCGCCCGCCTGCCTGGTCACGTCCTCGAACCGGCCGTCACGCTGATTGCGGAAGAGAACCTTCCGCTGGTCGTACGGAAACGGCTGCGCGGTCTTGCCACCGTTGGCGACGATCGTGCCGTTGACCGACAGGAGATCGAGCCACCCGTCGTTGTCGAAATCGAACCACGCGGTGCCGCACCCGGTGTACGGCACGCTCAATTGCCCGAGGCGCGAGTGGGCGCTCGCGTCGCGAAAGGATCCGGACCCATCGTTGACATACAGGTTCGAGCCTTGACCGGTCAGCTCGGTGATGAAGAGGTCTTCGTCACCATCGTTGTCGAAGTCGCCGGCGTCGACACCCATGCTCGCCTCGGCTTTTCCTTCCGCGGTCAACGCGGCTCCGGCGAGCAGCGCATTTTCCCTGAACGTCCCGTCGCGCTGGTTCATCCAGAGCAGGTTTTCCTCGCCGTCGTTGGCGACGAAGATGTCGATCCATCCATCAGCGTTGTAATCGGCGGTGGCCACACCCAGTGCCGGTCCGAATTTGCCGCCGATGAGCGTCCTGGCGCTCACATCGACAAATCGGCCGCGACCCTGGTTTCGATAGAGCCGATCCGGCAGGCCGCCATAGATTTGCGGCGGGCAGTAATCGGGAGCGCCCGCCATGTTGGGGCAGTTGGTTTCGTTCTGCAGTGTGTAGTTGGCGTTGTTGGCGACGTAGAGATCGAGCCAGCCGTCGCGGTCGTAGTCGAGAAATGCCGACGACACCGCGAAGCGTCCCGAGTGGTCCTGAATGCCACTCTGCTTCGACACGTCGGTGAAGGTGCCGTCACCGGTGTTGCGCAGCAATTGGTTGGTCCCGAAATTCGTCAGCAGCAGATCGATCCAGCCGTCGTTGTCGATGTCAGCCGCGGCCACCCCCAAGCCGTATTGATCGGCGATGATCCCGCTCTCGTCAGTCACGTCGGTGAAATGGAGTTGCCGCGTGAGGTCGCCGTTCACACGCAGGTCATTTCGATAGAGACGTCCCTTGGTCCCCGACGGCTGGTTCGTTCCAAGCGCGCGCCCCTGCACCAGGTAGACATCAAGATCGCCGTCGTTGTCGTAGTCGAGCAGGCCGACGCCCGGCGGAAGAATCTCCGGATAGAAGAAGCGCCCCGTCGCGCCGTTGACGTGCACGAAGTCGAGTCCGGTCGCTTCGGCACGCTCGGTGAACCATTCATCCGCGCGGCTGTTGGCAGCGCCCGGCCCGCTACTGTCGGTCGCGCAAGCGGCCATTAAAAGAAGAGCCGACACCGTCCAGGGTCGGAGGCGCACGGCCCATGGTACCCCGGTCAGTTCGACATCAGCCGCTTGAGCACCGCCTCGACTTCCGCCGGCTTGAACCCGAAGGGGCCGGCCGCGCTCTTGTGCGCAACTGTGCCGTCACGATTGATCACATACAACCGATCGGGCCATCCCGTATACGCGCGCTCGACGGCGTTGTCCGGACCGTCAACCAGGGCGGGCACTTCGATGCCGAGCTTGGTCAGGCACACGCCCGCCACGTCGACACGTTCGTCGAGCGTCTTGGTGCTCGCGACCAGCACGTCATCCTCGAGGTTGTCGTCCACTTGCCAGGCATCGATCGGGTGTGCTTCTTCGATATAGACGACGTAGAAGGCCACGCGATCCTGGTAGTCCTTGTATAACTTGTTGAGCGCGGGCACCGCCCGGCGGAATGGCGGTCAAGTGTAGCTTCCGAAGATGAGCACGACTGGCTGCTTTCCGCGATGGGAAGAGAGCGTGACGCTGCCTTTGCGATCAGCCGTCGATAAGGTGAAGTCGGGGGCGAGTTGTCCCTCGGCCAGTGTGCCCTGGCGGGCCCACAGCCAGATCCGCGGGCCCGGAAGCAGGCCCCACACCAGCGGAGCGGGCACGTACCGCATGATCTGCCCGAATCGAGCCGGCGGCTGCAGCATCGCCGCGGTGACACCTGCCGCCAGGGCGATGTACGCAACCGCCACCGCCACGACCGTGCGAATCAGCCACTGCTTCATTAGTACGCCATCACGTAGCTGTCACGCGTCGGACTGACGCCGCCCATCAGCACGCCGGTGCGCGGATGAACGATGATCGCCTTCACCGATCCCACGCCGCGGACGCTGCGGATGTCGAGCTTGTGCCCCATCGCGGCGAGCTCATCGAGCACGTGCTTCGGCAGTGTGGATGGGACCTGCAGTTTGCCGTCCGCGGTGTGCGGATAATACGAGCTCTTGAACGACGTGCTCACGATGTAGTCCTGCTCGAGCGCCTGCTGGACGTTCATCCCAAACTCGGCCACGTTGAGAAAGAACTGCATCTGCGCCTGCGGCTGGGTGTCGGCGCCCGGCGTGCCGAACACCATGTAGGGCTTGCCGTCTTTGA
>Ga0114129_10010271_pt1 | contig 13358 bp, 7 predicted proteins | sample RhiMetdeltSRZDD1_FD_80071 | JGI IMG/M metagenome (GOLD analysis project Ga0114129, IMG submission 80071) | Populus rhizosphere microbial communities from Tennessee, USA - Rhizosphere MetaG P. deltoides SRZDD1 (version 2) (version 2) | ecosystem: Host-associated > Plants > Roots > Rhizosphere >...
CGGACCAGCGGATAGCGGACCGCGGGACTGTCGAAATCCTCCCGGCAGCTTCGACTAGTCAGCGAAAGGTGAGGCGCCCTGCCGGCACCTCTGCGACAATCATGAGCTTCATGACCGACCTCAAATTCGCGCTCCGCTCCCTGACCCGTGCCAAGGGCCTGTCTCTGACCGTGGCTCTCACGCTGGCGCTCGGCATCGGCGCCAACGCCGCGATTTTCAGCGTCGTCCGGGGCGTTCTGCTGCGGCCGCTGGTCAACCGCGACCAGAACCGGCTCATCTACATCCGCCAGACGGCCAAGGGCATCGGTGTCGAGAACGCCGCGTTTTCGGTGCCCGAGCTGCGCGATCTGCAGGCGCGGGTGAAGACCATCAGCGCCTTCGGCGACTTCTCGGTCATCGAGTTCACGATGATCGGGCTCGGCGATCCGCGGACCGTCCGGGCGGGTGTGGTCGGAGGTTCCTACTTCGAGGTGATGGGCCTGCGTCCGGTCATGGGCCGGTTGCTCGGACCGGGCGACGACGGGCCGAAGGCGGATGGGGCGGCGGTGCTCACGCATCGCTTCTGGACGACCGCGTTCAAGAGCGACCCCTCGGTCGTGGGCAAGGTGATCCGGCTGAGCGACCGCCCGGCGACCGTCGTCGGCGTGCTCGAACCGTCGGTGCCGTATCCGCAGGAGACCGAGATCATCGCCAACGTCGTCACCAGCCCGCACCACCTGGACGCGACAATGGTCGACGGACGGGTGCACCGGATGACCGAGGTCTTCGGCCGTCTGGCGCCGGGCGTGGACCTCGAGGCGGCGCGCGTCGAGCTGCGAACGGTCCACAGCGGGATCGTCCGGGAGCATCCGGAGGCCTATCAGACGCAGGCCGACTACCGGATCGAGGCGGTCAACCTGCGCGATCAGATCATCTCGCCGGCGCGCACGATCCTCCTGGTGCTGCTCGCGGCCTCGGTGCTGGTGTTCGTGGTCGCGTGCTCGAACGTGGCCAACCTGATCCTCGCCCGCGCCGTGCGCCGGGAAGGGGAGCTCGCGATTCGCGCGGCGCTCGGCGCCGGGACTGCGGCGCTGCGGCGGACGCTGCTGACCGAGAGCCTGCTGCTGTGCGGTGCGGGCGCCGCGCTCGCGGTGGTGATCGCCCGGCCGATGGTGTCGGTGCTGGCCCGGTATGCCGCGCGGTACTCGGTCCGCGCCAACGACGTCACCGTCGACGCCACGCTGCTGTGGGTCGGGGTCGTGCTCGCGGTGGCGGCGGCGGTGCTGCTCGCCTTTGTGCCGCGGCTGCCCTCCGCCGACTCCCCAAAGGGGCTCGGACTTTCGAGCGGCAGCGTCCGGATCACCACGGGCACGAAGCGGCGGCTCGGGCTTTTCGCGGTCACGCAGATTGCCGCGTCGTTCCTGCTGCTCGCCGGGGCGGGCATGCTGATCACCACGCTGTTCGCGCTGCAGCGGCAACAGACCGGCTTCCGCGGGAACGTGCTCGCGGTGAACGTGCCGGTCGTGTCCTACACGCGGAAGCCCGAGGTGGTCACGGCGTTCTACCGGGAGGCCATCCGCCGCATCTCCGAGCTGCCGGGAGTCGAACAGGTCGCGCTCGGCACCGTCGTGCCCTGGCGCGATCCGGGCTTTTTCGCGGCGCAGTTCACCGCCGAGGGCTACAAGAAGGCGAACGGCGAGGAGGACCCGCGCGCGCAGTTCCGGACCGTCTCGCCGGGTTTCTTCTCCGCGCTGGGCGTCCGCCTGATCGCCGGCCGCGACTTCACCGACGGCGATCGGCGCACCGGTGAACGCGTGATCATCATCAGCCAGAGCCTCGCCCAGCGGATGTTCCCCAGCATGGATGCCGTCAATCGCCACCTGAAATGGACCGACCCGGTCATGAAGTTCATCGGCGTGAGCACCGAGCCGCGCCGGATCGTCGGCGTCGTGCCGGACATCGACGACGAGAACATCGTGCCGGCGCCGACCATGACCATCTATCACCCGATGGAGCAGGAGATGAGCGGCGGGCGGCTGTTCGTCCACGCGAAGATGGATCCCTACACGCTCGTGCCGGGCATCACGAAGATCGTCCGCGACCTGGCGTCGGATCAGCCGGTCGAGCGGCCGGCGACGCTGGACGACATCCGCGCCGAGGTGCTGTCGCCGACCCGCATCAACGCCCTGGTGTTCAGCGGCTTCGCCGGCGTCGCGCTGGCCATCGCGGTGGTCGGGGTGGCCGGCGTGCTCGCCTTCTCCGTGAGCGCACGCACGCGGGAATTCGGGGTGCGCCTCGCGGTCGGCTCGACACCGTCAGCGCTGTTGCTGCGCATCCTCAAGGAGGGCGCGGTGATCGGCCTCAGCGGCATCGTCGCCGGCGCGATCGGCGGAATCCTCCTTGCGCGCGTGATCAGCCGCTTCGTCACCGAGATCGAAACGCCTGGAGCGCTGACGATCGCCGGGGCCGCGGCGGTCCTGGTTGCCGCCGCCGTCGCCGCATCGCTCCTCCCCGCGGCGAGGGCAGCGCGCGTCGAGGTCGTCAGCGCGCTGAGGGCGGAGTAAGACACGTGCTACGTGCTGCGTGCTACGTGCTACGTGCTCGTGCTACGTGCTAGGTGCTACGTGCTACGTGCTACGTGCTCGTGCTAGAGCTCTGTTTGGCCGCCAGCAGGCGAGCAGCACGTAGCACGTAGCACCTAGCACGTAGCACGTGAGGCCTAGCCCTGTTGGCCCGTCCCTTGCTCTTAGAGAGGTAGGAGGGAGTGTCGATGAAACTCAGCATTATTACGGCGGTCGGGCTGCTGGCCGCCGGACCGGTGGCCCACACCGCGGCCGCGCAGGCCGCGGCGACCGAGGTCAGGAAATCCGATGCGCAGTTGAGCAGCGAAATCGCCACGCGCCTGGCCAACGACAAGGCGCTGGCGCCCGACGCGGTCAAGGTGAAGGTCGAGAACGGCGTGGTCACGCTGTCGGGCGTGGTCGCGAAGGATGCCGACAAGACGACGGCCGGGGAGCTCGCGCGGGTTCCGGGTGTCGTGCGGGTCGAGAACAACCTCAAATCGCGCGAGAAGGCCACCGATGCGGTCGAAGGCACCGCTGGCACGGTGGTCGACAAGACCAAGGCGGGGGCCGAGAAGACCGCCGACGTGACCAAGACCGGCGCGAAGAAGACGGTCGAAGCCACCAAGAAAGTCGGGAGCGTCACCAAGAAAGCCGCGGTGAAGACCGGCGAGAACGTGACCGACGGCTGGATCACCAGCCGGATCAAGACGAAGTTCATGGGCGAAGAAGTGCTGCGCGCCAGCTCCATCAACGTCGACACCAACAATCACGTGGTGACGCTGAAGGGCGCGGTGCCGACCACGGCAGCCCGGGACAAGGCGATGGAACTGGCGAAGGAAGTCGAAGGGGTGGACAAGGTCGTCGACAGCCTGACGATCACCGAGAAGATCAAGTAATCTTCTATACCTTGACCTTCGACACATAGCGGTGTATTCATATGCCTCGACCTTCGAGGCATATGAACTCACCCAAATCCGATCTCCCGCAAGGCACGCTCGATCTCCTCATCCTCAAAGTCGTGGCGCTGGGCCCGCTGCATGGCTACGCCATCGCGCAGCGGCTCCAGCAGATTTCCCGCGACGTCGTTCAGGTCCCGCAGGGCTCGCTCTATCCCGCGCTGCACCGGCTCGAGAACAAGCGGCTGCTCGCCGCGGAGTGGAAGCTCTCTGACACGGGGCGCGACGCCAAGTTCTACCGCCTTACGCGGCAGGGCCGCGCCTACATGCACGACGAGACCGACAGCTGGCACCGGCTGACGACCGCCATCGGGTTGATCCTCGACGCGGCGGACGGAGAAGCGTCATGACCTGGTGGCGGCGGCTGCTGCAGCGCGGGCGGGTCGAGCAGCAGCTCGATGCCGAGCTCCGCGATCATCTGGAACGGCTCGCGGCCGATTACCGGCGGGCGGGACTCTCCGATGCGGAGGCCCGGCGACGCGCGCGGCTCGAGTTCGGCGGCATCGAACAGGTGAAGGAAGACTGCCGCGACGTCCGCGGCACGCGGTGGATCGAGGACATCGCCCAGGACCTCCGCTATGGCCTGCGGCTGCTGCGCCAGAGTCCGGCCTTCACCCTGGTGGCGGTCGCCTCGCTCGCGCTCGGCATCGGCGCCAACAGCGCCATCTTCGCGCTGGTCGACGGCGTGCTGCTCAAGTCGCTCCCGGTGCGCGATCCTCAGCGGCTGGTGCTGCTCGACGACGGGTCGTGGACGAATCCGATCTGGGAGCAGCTTCGCGATCGCCAGCGCGACTGGTCCGACGGGGCCATGGCATGGTCCGACGGGCGGTTCGATCTGTCGCGCGGCGGCACCACGGAGTTCGTCGAGGGCCTCTGGGCGAGCGGCGGGTTCTTCGACGTCCTCGGCGTACCGGCCGTGCTCGGTCGCACGTTCAGCGCCGCCGACGATCGGCGCGACGGCGGGCCGGACGGCCCGATCGCGGTGATCAGCTATGCGTTCTGGCAGCGCCGCTTCGGCGGCGAAGCCGGCGTCATCGGCCGCACGATCTCGCTCGATCGGGTTCCCTTCACCATCGTCGGTGTCACGCCTCCGTCGTTCCTGGGGCCGACGCCGGGCCGATCGTTCGACGTGGCCGTGCCGATTGGCACGCAGGCGATCGTTCGCGGGCAGGGAAGCTGGCTCGACGCGCGGTCGACGTGGGTCCTTGAAGTCATGGCGCGGCTGAAGCCCGGTCAGTCGATCGACCAGGCGACCGCGGCGCTGCGGGCGATCCAGCCGCAGGTGCGGGCGGCGACGATGCCGGAACGCTGGCCGCCACCGATGCTCGAGCAATACCTGCGCGACGGACTGACCCTGGCGTCCGCCGCGGCCGGCCCGGCCGGGTTCCGCATCCGCTACGAGCGTCCGCTGTGGATCATCATGGCGGTGGTCGTGCTGGTGCTGCTGATCGCGTGCGCGAACATCGCCAACCTGATGCTGGCGCGAGCCAGCGGCCGCCGTCACGAGCTCACGATGCGCCTCGCGCTGGGCGCCTCGCGCTTCCGGCTCGCCCGCCAGCTGCTGGTCGAAAGTCTGCTCCTTGCCGTCCTTGGCGCCGCGCTCGGGCTGGTGTTCGCGCAGTGGGGCAGCCGGCTGATCGTCGCCCAGCTCTCGACCCCTCGAAGCACCGTCGCCCTCGACCTCGCGCTCGACTGGCGGGTCGTCGGATTCACGGCGCTCGTCGCCGTCGCGACGGCGCTGCTGTTCGGCATTGCGCCGGCGCTGCGCGTCCGGCGCGTGGCTCCGATCGAAGCGCTCAAGGAGCAGTCGCGGGCGTTCGCCGGCGAACGCCGCCGGGTGTTCGGCGCGCCGTTGCTGGTCGTACAGGTCGCGTTGACGCTGGTGCTGGTCGTCGCCGCGGGCCTCTTCATGCGCACCTTCGGCAAGCTCGCGACTCTGGATATCGGTCTGGATCGCGATTCGGTGCTCGTGGTGGACGCCGACGTCACGCGGAGTCCCACCGGAGAGGACGGCCGCCTGGCGCTCCACGAGCGGATGCGGGCAGCGGTCGCCGCGGTCCCGGGAGTCTCGAACGCCGCACTGTCGCTGATTACGCCGGTCAGCGGCTCGGGGTGGAACGGTCCGGTCGAGCTGCCGGATCGGCCTGACGTCCCGACGCGCGAGCGCATGTCGTTCTACAACAGCGCGACGCCAGGATGGTTCGCGACGATGGGCACGAAGCTGCGGGCGGGGCGGGATTTCAACGAGCGCGACGTCATCGGTGCGCCGGCGGTCGCCATCCCCAACGAGACCTTCGTCAAGAAGTATGTGAAGGGGAATCCCATCGGGCAGACCATTCGCTTCGAGCGGGGACCGGAAGGTATCACTCAGGTCGAGATCGTCGGTGTGGTCCAGGATGCCGCGTATCGAGCTGTGCGTGATCCGATTCCGCCGGTGCTGCATCTGCCGGTCGCGCAGGCGCATGGCGGGACCGCTCCGGCGCGGTTGAGCCTCAGCGTTCGCGCGGCGTCCGGTTCGCCGGCTCTGTTGACACGCAGCGTCGCCGAGGCCATCTCGCATGTCGATCGCGATGTCTCGCTGACGTTCCGCCCGCTCGCTTCTTACATTGACGGCGCCCTGGTGCGCGAGCGTCTGCTCGCGATGCTCTCCGGCTTCTTCGGCGCGCTTGCGCTGCTGCTCGCCGCCATCGGCCTCTACGGGATGACGTCGTATGCGGTCAGCCGCCGCCGCACGGAGATCGGGATTCGCATGGCGCTCGGCGCACGGTCCTCGCGGGTCGTCACGATGGTGATGCGGAAGATAGCGGTGCCCGTGGCGCTGGGCCTCGCCGCAGGTGCGGCGCTCAGCTATTGGGCGGCCCGCTACGTGACGACGCTGGTCTATGGCGTCGACGCGCGCGATCCGCTCACATTCGCCGGGGCGGCAGTCTTCCTGGTCGCGGTCAGCGCCCTGGCCGCCTGGCTCCCGGCGCGCCGCGCCGCGCGCATCGATCCCGCACGCGTGCTGCGCGACGCGTAGGGCGGCTCGTCGCTGATCCGAGCACGCCCGGCCTGAAGGCCGGGGGCGGCTCGGTTGCTCATCCGAGCACGCCCGGCCTGAAGGCCGGGCCTACTCTGTTCTCATTGCCTCGAGCGGGCTGACCGAGGCGGCCTTGCGCGCCGGCACGTAAGCGGCCAGCAGGCCGACTGCGAAGAGCAGCGCCGACATCGCGGCGAACGTCGTGGCGTCGAGCGGCCGAGTCTCGTACAGCAGGCCGCCGAGGAATCGGGTGAGCGCGGCGGCGCCGAGGGCGCCGGCGACCAGCCCGACCAGCGTGATCGCCGCGGCGTTCGCGAGGATGCCGCGCTTGACGACGGAGGGCGCGGCGCCGAGAGCGATGCGGACGCCGATCTCGCGCGTGCGCAGCGTCACCGCGTACGACAGCACCCCGTAGAGGCCGATCGCGCCGAGCAGGAGCGCGATTCCGGCCGCAATCGCCAGTGTCAGCATCGTGAACGAGAACTCCGTGACCGATCGCGCGATCACGTCGTCCATGGTGCGGAGCGCGGCCACCGGCAGATCCGGATTGAGGCCCCACACGGCCTGCCGCACCGCGTCCGCCTGTCCGCGGACCTGGGGACCTCTGACGACGTAGCTGAAGGCGCGCGGCGCGCGATCGCCGGTCGCATTGATCGGAAAATAGATCAACGGCCGCGGCGGCTCGCGCGGCCCGTCCTGCCGGACGTCGGCGACGATCCCCTTGACCGTGAACCACGGGCGAGGCTCGGAGCCCGTACCGGCGGCGCGGACCCGTTTGCCGATCGCATCCTCGCCGGGCCAGTAGCGTGCGGCCGCCGCCTTGTTGACGATGATCGTCATCGCGCCGTCGCGCAGATCGCCGGAGTCGAAGTCCGCGCCGCGAACCAGCGCAATCTGCAGCGCCTTGAAGTAGCCGGGCGTGACCGTCGAGTAATGGACGATCGGCGGCAGGCGTCCGGCCGCGACTGGATGTCCATCGAACTCGAACGCCGTGCCCGAGGGGTTCTGGGCGATCGGCAGCTCGGTGGTCGCGCCGGCGGCGGTGACCGCCGGCAGCTGCGACAGCCGATCCACGAGCTGCTGCGTGAAGGCGACGACCTCCGGCGATTTCGGAAAGGCCGTGGGAGGCAGCGCGAGACGGAAGGTGAGCGCGTTGTGGGCGTCGAATCCCTGCTCCGCGTTCATCAACCGCGTGAAGCTGCGCGCGAGCAGGCCCGATCCCACCAGCAGGATCAGCGCCATCGCCGTCTGCGCCACCACCAGCAGGTTGCGCCCGCGCTGGCGGCCGGGATGATCGGTGGCGCTGCGGCCGCCGTGGCGGAGGCACGCGAGCACATCCGGCCGGGTGTAACGGATCGCCGGCACCAGACCGAAGATCAGCGCCGCGGCCGCGGCCGCGCCCGTCGCGAACAGCAGCACCCAGCCGTCGACACGAACGCGATCCAGCCGTGGGATGGATTCGGGCGCGAGCGCGAGCAGCACCGGCAACGCGGCCGCCGAGAAGAGCACGCCGAGCGCGGCGCCGATGCCCGACAGCACCAGCGCCTCGGCCATCAGCGTGCGAATCAGTCCGAGCCGAGTGCCGCCGAGCGCAACACGCACCGCGATCTCCCGCTGACGCCCTTCGGCGCGCACCAGGCACAGGTTGGCGACGTTGCCGCAGGCCACCAGCAGCACCATGCCGACGGTTCCGAGCAGGATCCACAGCGGCTGGCGCACCGACCCGATGATGTCCTCCTTCATCGCATGCACGATCGGCCGGTAGCGGCCGTCGGTCAGGAAGGCCCGGTAATTCGCGCTCTGGATGTAGTCCTTCATCGCCCGCTGCACGAGCGGCTCGAGGTGCGCAGCCGCCTGATCCGGCCTGACGCCGGGCTTCAGGCGGGCAATCGCGTTCCATCCGAAGTTGCCGGTCGGCGGGTTGTCGGCGTTGAACTGCGCCGGCATCCAGACATCGGGCGACCGCGCGGCATCCATCCACGCCGGCGCGATGCCGAGCACTTGGGTCGGCTCGCCGTCGAGCCTGATCGCGCGTCCGACCAGCGACGGATCGCCCGCATACCGCCGCGTCCAGAGGCGATGACTGACGACGGCGACGCGGGGTCCCCCCGATTTGTCCTCGTCGGCGCTGAACGCGCGCCCGCGCGCCAGTCCCGCGCCGAGCGTGGCGAAATAGCTGTGCGTCGTGATCAGGGCGTCGATCACCTCCGGCGTCCCCGACTCGGTGAGATTGACGCGCCGCGACTGCATCAGCGCCATGTCCTCGAACACCTGGTTGTGCCGCCGGTAGAAGAGGAAGAGATCGGGGGACAGCGGAAACTGGTCGTAGCCCAGGCCGGGCGCCGTGCTCCAGACGTTCACCAGCCGATTCGCGTGCGGATAGGGCAGCGGCTGCAGCAGCACGCCGTTGACGACGCTGAAGATGGCGGTGACCGCGCCGATGCCGAGTGCCAGCGTGAGGGCGGCGACGATCAGGAAGCGCGGCTGCTTGCGCAGGCCGCGAACCGCGTCACGAAAGTCGGCGAGCGCCTTTTCCATGGCTGAGGCTACCATGTCGGGTTATACACAGTTCACGGACTTCCCCGACGGTCCACCTGGATTGTGCGGGTGCATGGTCGGGACCGTGAAGTGGCATCGGAGCAGACATGAAGCGCAGCAGGCTCGTCCAGTTGGCGGCGATTGGCGCGATCGTCGCGACGGTGACCGCCGTCACCCCCGCCGCCGGTCCGCCGGCCACGATTGCGGTCTGGACGGGCTCGCCTCAGAGCACCGCCCCGGGGATCACCTTTCCGGTCCTGCTGGTCGCCGTCGTCCGCGACGCGAGCGCCAATGGCGTGCCGGGCGTGACCGTGACGTTCACGGCGCCGTCGACCGGGCCCAGTGCGTCCTTCGCCGGCTCGCTGACGGCGAGCGCCGTCACCGATCAGACCGGCGCCGCGATCGCGCCGCCGCTCACGGCGAACCTGCAGGCCGGGTCGTTCACCCTGACCGCGTCGGTGGCAGGCGTCAACGCCGTCGCGAACTTCCTCCTCACCAACGCCGGCGCCGCTCTGCCGCCGCCCCCGGTCAACGTGCGCATCGTCGCCGGAACGCCGTCGCTGCCGCTGACCATCAGCGCGACGGGAGGCACGCCGCAGTCGGCGGTGGTCAATACGCCGTTCGGCGGAGCGCTGCAGGCGACGGTTCGTGACACCGCCAACAACCCGGTGGCCGGCGTGCCGGTGAGCTTCGCGGCGCCCGGCGCAGGCGCCTCGGCGCTGTTCAACGGCGCGGCCACGGCGACCGTCTCGACGAACGCCGGCGGCGTGGCGACGTCCCCGCAGCCATGGGCGAATGGAACGATCGGTGGCTACGCCGTGACCGCCACCATCCCCGGTGTGGCCGGCCAGGCGAGCTTCACCCTGACGAACGCGTCCGAGTCGACCGGCGACACCGGCTGGAGAAACGTCACCCCGGCCAATGTCAACCTTTCGGATCCGCTCGACTGCGACAACTACGGCGCCATCACGATCGTGGCCGATCCGCTGCGTCCGTGGACCCTGTACGCGCAATTCAACTGCCAGGGCGTCTGGAGATCGATCGACTACGGACAGACGTGGGCCGGGCCGATCAATACCGGCCCCGGCGGTCATGGCGCTCGAGGTGCGGGAGGCATCGCGATCGCGCAGGCGCCGTCGGACCAGCCGCCTATCCTGTATTCGGCAGGCATCCGCGGGACGGGTCTCGGATTCTGGAAGTCCATCGACGGCGGCTTCAGCTGGACGAATTACGTCGTCGGCCCGGGCGGACAGCGACAGGACTTCTACACGCCGGTCGTCAACCCGACCAATCCCAATCACCTGATCATGAACGGCCACGAGATGAACCTGCTCGTCCAGAGCATGGATGGCGGCCGGACGTGGACGTCCATCCCGCTCGCGGGGGGCATGAATCAGAACGGCGGATCGGGCGTGCTCACCTTCGTGATGACGGGCGATCCGGCGACCACCTCGAGGACCTGGTTGTGGTCGGCCCAGGCGCAGGGCGGCAACATCGGCACCTGGCGCACGGCCGACGGCGGCGCGTCGTGGACCAGGGTGGACACCAACGAGCATCCGCACGGTGGGACCCAGACGTATTTCCAGCCGGATACGAGCGGCGTGATCTACATGGCCGGGGTGTACTCGGCTCACGGCTCGGGCATCCTGCGCAGCACCGACTACGGACAGACGTGGACGCGCGTGGGTGCGAGCCAGCGCCAGGCGGTGGTCTTCGGATCGCCGAACCGGGTCTACAGCTTCTGGTCGTGGGCGTGCGGACGCTGCAATGACAACCCGAACGGCCAGTCAGCGCCGGCGCCGGGTATGACCGGCTGGGCGCCCATGGCAACGCCGTCGAGCATGTGGACGGGACCGACAGCGGCGGCGGTCGTGCACGACGGCACACACTTCGTCGTCGTCACCGCAAACTGGCTGGCCGGTCTCTGGCGGTACGTGGAGTAGAGCGACCGCGCTCAGTTCTTCGCGGGGCTGGAATCCGCGGGCGCGATGCCGTGGACGTCGAGCAGGAATCCGGCCAGCACGTCGCGCGGGTTGGTGCGGATCTGGTGATGCGCCCGGCAGATGGCGCGGAGCGACTCGGCGGTGGCGGGATTGCCGAAATTCTCGGAGGCATACCCGCACAGGAGCGTGAACGGCTCGCGCTCGCCGAGCCCGCACCACAACTGTTCGAGCTGCTCGGCCGCCTCGAACTCGCCGCGCGCGGCGAGCACGTCGACCATCTCGCCGAAGATCCACAGCCGGCCGCGCCCGCGCAGCCGGTGCACGAGCCCGCCGATCTTCTCCTCGAAAAGGTGCGGGTCGATCCGGCCGCGAATCATCATCGCGGCAAGCGTGGCGTTCGCGTCCTTCACCGTGAGCTGACCCGAGGCCTGCGCCGCGCGGAACTGAACCTGTGCCGCGATCAGCCGCGACTCGATCGCGCGCCAGTGCTCCGTGGTCACCGCGAGCAGCAGCGCTTCGCCATGGAGGAGGCGGTCGCGCAGGCAGGCCGAGACGGTATCAGCCAGGCCATCCGCGGAATCGAACAGCTGCACCGAATGCTCGCCGTGGGGACGGCGACGGGAGCTGTCTTCGTTGTGGAACATCTGCTGGTTTCGAGCATACACCGAGGGCGCGCATCAGGCCAGCATCGGACAACGGACGAGTCTTCCTTTTTCATCCGGACCTTGGGTTTTGCCATCCGGAAGTAGAATTCGCCGCTGACAGGAGGTGCCGAAGTGCGAGTCAACGATGTCGCGGTGCGCGGGCTGCTGACCGTCGTGCTGGGCGCCAGTGCGGCGGCCGCCTCCGCGCAGACGGCCACCCCGCGGCCGAGCCCGGCGGCTCCGGGGGCGAGACCCAACATCGTCTGGATCTCGAACGAGGACATGAGCCCGCATCTGGGGGTCTATGGCGATGGGCTGGCCCGCACCCCGACCCTCGATCGGTTCGCGGCGCAGGCGATCCGGTTCACGCACGCGTTCACCACGGCGCCGGTCTGCGCGCCGAGCCGGGCCGCCATCATCACCGGCATGTACCAGTCGGCGATTGGCGCGCAGCACATGCGGACGACGGAGGATCGCGTGCCGGAGCTGCCCGGCCCCTATCTCGCGGTGCCGCCGTTCTACGTGAAGGCGTTCCCGGAGTACCTCCGCGCGGCCGGCTACTTCACCAGCAACCGCGCGAAGACCGACTACCAGTTCGGCGTGCCCTTCACGATCTGGGACGACCTCGGCGCCCGCGCGCACTGGCGCAACCGTCCGGATCCATCTCAGCCTTTCTTTGCGGTCTTCAACCTCGAGGTGACCCACGAGAGCCAGATTTTTCCCTCGAGCCCGGCGCGGAAGGGCAAGAAGCTGATCACGGATCCCGCCGAGGTCAAGGTCCCGCCCTACTATCCCGACACGCCGCTCGTCCGCCAGGAGCTGGCGCGCATGTACGACAACATCGCCGACATGGACGGCCAGGTCGCCGAGCTGTTGCGCCAGCTGGACGAGGACGGCCTCGCCGAGAACACGATCGTCTTCTATTGGAGCGATCACGGGGACGGCGTACCGAGGGCGAAGCGCTCACTCTACGACTCGGGGCTGCGCGTGCCGCTGATGATCCGGATTCCGCCCCGGCTGGGCAAGCTCGCGGCGCCGGGAACGGTCAGGGACGATCTGGTCAGCTTCGTCGATCTCGCGCCGACCGTCCTCGCGCTCGCGGGCCTCGAGGCGCCGGCGCACATGCAGGGCCGCGTGCTGGTCGGGCCGAACGCCGGCGCGGCGCCGCTCTTCGTCTTCGGCGCGCGCGATCGCATGGATCAGGAGTACGACATGATGCGATCCGCGCGGGACTCGCGGTTCCTCTACATCCGGAACTTCACGCCCGAACTGCCCTACGCCGGCCACATCATCTATCGCAACCAGAGCGCGATCATGCAGGAATGGCTGCGGCTGCAGGCCGAGCGATCGCTGACGGGCCCGGCGGCGCTCTGGATGCGTGCCAGCCGTCCGCCGGAAGAGTTGTTCGATGTCCGCCGCGATCCCTACCAGGTCGAGAACCTCGCCGCGGATCCGGCTCATCGCGCGACGCTCGAGCGGATGCGAAGCGCGGTCGTCGAGTGGATGACGAAGATTGGCGATCAGGGCCTGATCAACGAGGCGGAGATGATTCAGCGGATGTGGCCGGGCGGCATCCAGCCCGTGACCGCGCAGCCCTACGTCGTGGCCCGCACCGACACCAATCCACCCGAGCGGCGCGCGACGATGGCGATCAGCGGTCCGATGGAAGTGGAGATCTACGTGCCGACGCAGGGGGCGTCGGTGGGCTACACCAC
>Ga0114129_10010272_pt1 | contig 13358 bp, 11 predicted proteins | sample RhiMetdeltSRZDD1_FD_80071 | JGI IMG/M metagenome (GOLD analysis project Ga0114129, IMG submission 80071) | Populus rhizosphere microbial communities from Tennessee, USA - Rhizosphere MetaG P. deltoides SRZDD1 (version 2) (version 2) | ecosystem: Host-associated > Plants > Roots > Rhizosphere >...
GCTTCTTGATGATGACCGTGCCGCAGTTCTGCAACGTGAAGGGAACGGGACCGACGAGATCCTTCATCGCCGCCGTGCCCGAGTTGCCCGAGCTGCGGCTCACCGCGTACGAGTTGCCGAAGCTCTCGCACTGACCCGGAGTGAACACACCGGCGTCGGTGAGGTCGACCCCAGCTTCGCCGAACTCGTTCAGACCCAGCGTCTCGTTCGAGGGTGCGACTTGATCGAGTGCAGTCGCCGTGGTGTTCACCCTGCCTTCAGCGTCGCCGTCCTGGGTGAGGTTCTGCGCCGTTCCCCAGCACGGCGGGGAGCTGCTGCCGACCTCACACGCGCCCGAGGTGACCCATCGCCTGAGCGTGAGCACCGGCGCGTCGCCGGATCCACCCTCGAAGTCGTAGACGATCAGCATGTCGCCCGCGCTCCGCTGAACGAGCGGGCTCCCGGAACCGCACGACGTCGCCCCCTTGTTGAACTCGAACCCGATGTGGGCCGAAGGCGACGTGGTGTTCTGCGGGATCCGGACCCAAGCGAGCATCAGGAAGACGTGATCGGCGCCGTTCACCGCCACGGTCTTGGTCGCCAGATAAACGCGCTTCAGGTCGTCCTTGTTCGGGGCCTTGCCGGTCCCGACCGACGCGCAGTTGTCGTCCTGCTTGACTCCACCTGCGAACGCAGAGTCCGAATTCGTGGCCTGCCAGTCTTCCTTCCCCGTCAAGGTCCACCCACTCGCACTATCACTGGCAGTTCGTGACGGCGCGGTGCCCGTCCACGTGGTCGGACTGAACGTGTTCCAATCGATCCCGGCGTTGATACCGGTCCCGGTGTTGTCGACGAGGTTCCCGTCGTCGTCCTCGAAGCCGGCGTTGATCCCGACCGGGCCCGCCGACGCGGGGAGAGCGACGAGAACCGCCAAGAGCGCAGACAGCGACACGAGTGCCGCCCACCTGGCCCTCCGACTCCTTGCAAAGATCCGTACCATCAGCGTTTGCCTCCTTGCTGTTCAGATCTGTGGAGCCGCTGGCTTCCGAGACGCCCATCGGCGCACCTCCGTCAGGCTCGGATCTGGGGGGATCCTCCTTTCACCGATCGTGGGCGCGCGGCCAACGCCCCGAAGCTCCACGGAGGAGGAACGACACGCACCCGCCCGCGCATGCGCGAACGGAAAACGACGACCAGACCCTGACGGGTCACGCGGTGTTCCACCCCCAACCTGTTTCGGGAAAAACAAAAAGGACCCGCTGGCTGCGGTTCGCAACCTCGGGTCCCTCCACCCCCATCCGGGGGACTTCCCGCGTCCCCCAGATGCACCACGGCTAATGCCGGAGCGCGCGGACGATAGCACCAGCGCCTGGCAAATGCACTACCCCCTTTCGGCTGACACCAGAACAAAACATCCGCGGCTCGATCGAGCGGGGTGCGTGCTGATGCTCCGGTTATCCACATGCGGTGGGGAGCAACGCACGTCGCCGAGCTCCGGCCTTCGGAGCTACCGCAGGCGCAGGAGCTTCGGATTGCTCCTACCGCGTAGAGAAAAGGCGCTCGGCGATCTGGATCCCGTTGAGCGCCGCGCCCTTCCGGAGGTTGTCTCCGCACGCGAACAGCAGGAGCGCGTCGTCGTGGTCCGGCGCCTGACGGATCCGGCCCACGAGCACCTCGTCGCGGCCCGCCGAGTCGAGCGGCGACGGGTAGACGTCGCGCGCCGGGTCGTCACGGAGCTCGACGCCGGGCGCCGCACCCAACAGCTCGCGCGCCTCCTCCGGCGCGATCGCGCGCGAGAAGCGCGCCAGGACCGACACCGAGTGACCCACCGGCACCGGCACGCGCACGCAGGTCGCGGCGACGTCCAAGTCGGGGATGCCCAGGATCTTCCTCGACTCCAGGACGGTCTTCACTTCTTCGCCGGTGGAGCCGTCCTCGTCGAAACGATCGATCCGCGGCAGCACGTTGAACGCCATCGTCTTGCCGAAGACGTCGCCGACGGGCAACGCGTCCACGTCGGGGCGACCGAGATCTTCCACCTGATCGTGCAGTTTCGCGATCTGCTCCGCGAGCTCGCGCGTGCCGTCGCGTCCCGCGCCGGACACGGCCTGGTACGACGAGAGCACGAGCGACCGCAGACCGGCCGAGCGATGCAGCGGCGCCAACGCCATCAACGCGACGATCGTCGTGCAGTTGGGTACCGCGACGATCCTCGGCGATCCGTCGAGCGCTTCAGGATTCACCTCGGGAACGACGAGCGGCACGTCGGGTTCCATCCGGAACGCCGACGACTTGTCGATGCACACGGTCCCCGCCGCGGCCGCCTCGCGGACGAACCCACGCGCGACCGAGGCCCCCGCCGCGGAGAGCGAGAGATCGGCGCCGCGCAACGCCTCCACCGACAGCTCGCGGATCGTGACGTCCTCGCCGCGGAACGACACCGACCGTCCCGCGGAACGAGCCGACGCGAGCGGCACCAACTCGTCGACGGGGAACGCGCGCTCCTCGAGGATCCGGAGCATCTCGACGCCGACCGCTCCGGTGACGCCGACCACCGCGACCTTCAGTCCCATGGCACCAGCCTATCGATGGATCGGCGCCGGCCCTGGAGAACCGCTACCGGAACGTCCAGGTGCGGAGGATGTCCTCGAACTCCTCGGCCCGCGACTCGAACCCGTCCGAGTCCGTCTGCAGCTGCACGCGCCACGCGGCGTTCCCGCGGACGAACACGATCTCGCGGACCTGCTGATCGACCTGCCCGCTGTCGAGGACGAAGTCCCACTGGGCCGCCGGCACGCCCGCGACGCGCCGATCGACGACCTCGCCGACCTCCACGCCGTCCTCGCCGGCGACGTCGCGCGCCGCCTGGACGACCTCGTCCAGTCCCTGACCCGACTGGAGCTGGATCGCCACGATGCGCACCGTCGACGCGTCGGACGGCTTGATCAGCTCGTCGTACGGGAGCTCGACCTCGGCCCCGGCGTTCGTGAGCTCCCAACCCGGCGCCTCGACGCAGTAGCCGAAGCGGGCCGACTCCACGGTGCTGGCGTCGCACCGGCCGGGAGCGTTCAACCAGGAGTACCCGATCGCGACGAGGCCCCCGAGCACCACGAGGAACCCGAGGATCGCCGCGACCGCGACGCCGACCGATCGGCCGGATCGCTCGGGCGGCGCGTCCTCGACCTCCGGCTCGCCCCCGAAGGGCGGAGGGGGAAGCTCCGGGTACGGGTCCATCCTCTAGTTATCGGACATCTACGCGGGAACGTCCAGCCCGAATCGGGCGTGGACGACCCGCAAGGCTCGCTCGGCGTCGGTCTTGCGTACGACGCAAGAGATCCGGATCGGCGACGTCGAGATCATCTCGATGTTGATGCCCTCGGCCGCGAGCGCGTCGAACATGTCCGCCGCGACGCCCGGCTGACTCTTCATCCCGGCGCCGACGAGGGAGACCTTGGCCACGTCGTCGTCCACCGACCAGGTGCGCGCTCCCACCTGCTGAGCGATGCCGCCGAGCGCGGCCTCGAGGCTCGAGACGTCGCCGAGCGGAGCGGTGAAGGACAGGTCCGTGGCGCCCTCGTGCGACACGTTCTGCACGATCATGTCGACGCTGACCCCGATCGCCGCCACGGCCTTGAACAGCGACGCGGCGACGCCGGGCTTGTCGGGCACGCCGTCGAACGTCACCTTCGCCTCGTCGGTCTCGAGCGCGATCCCGGAGATCAGGACGTCTTCCATCGCGTCGTCAGCCTCCTGCACCCACGTGCCGGGTGCGTCGTCGTCGAAGGAGGAGCGCACGTGAAGCTTCAGGCCGTTCCGGCGAGCCACCTCCACGGAGCGCGACTGCAGGACCTTGGCCCCCGTCGCGGCGAGCTCCAGCATGTCGTCGTAGCCGATCCGTTCGATCAGGCGCGCGTCGGGCACGAGCCGCGGGTCGGCCGTCATCACGCCGCCGACGTCCGTGTAGATCTCGCAGACCTCGGCGCCGACCGCGGCCGCCATCGCGACCGCGGTGAGGTCGGATCCTCCCCGGCCGAGCGTTGTGATCTCGTAGGCCGAGGACAACCCCTGGAACCCCGCGATGATCACGACGTTGCCGGCCTCGAGCGCCTCGAGGATCCGCTTGGGGCGGATCTCGATGATCTTCGCCTGGCCGTGGGCGGTGTCCGTGATGATGCCCGCCTGCGATCCCGTGTAGCTGGCGGCCCGGCACCCCCGCTCGTTGATCGCGATCCCCAGGAGCGCCATCGCGATCCGCTCGCCCGCCGTGAGGAGCATGTCCATCTCCCGGGGATCGGGCTCGGCCGAGATGTCCTTGGCCATCCGGGCGAGGTCGTCGGTGGTCTGTCCCATCGCCGAGACCACGACGATCACGTCGTTGCCGGCGTCGCGCGCCTTCACCACCCGGTCGGCGACCGCACGGAGCCGCTCGACGCCGTCGACCGAGGTCCCGCCGTATTTCTGCACGACGATCGGCATCTCGGGTCGAGCGTAGCAGTGCCCCCCGGGGGGACCGGTCAGCCCTCGGACGGGTCGCCGATGCCGAACGCCTGCTTCAGGAACCGCACCTGGAGGAGCAGCAGGTTCTCCGCCACCGACTCCTCGGTGGCCATGTGCGTGATGCCCGAGAGCGGCACCACGGAGTGGGTCCGGCCGGCCTCGGTCAGCGCCCGCGACAACCGCAGCGTGTTGGCCACGAAGACGTTGTCGTCCGCGAGCCCGTGGATCAGCAGCAGCGGGCGCCGGAGGTTGGGCGCGTCGTCCAGGACGCTATTCCTTCTATAGAGGTCCGGGTCGTCCTGCGGGAGGCCGAGGTAGCGCTCCGTGTACGCGGTGTCGTACAGCGTCTGGTCCGTCACCGGTGCGCCGGCGATCGCGGCGTGGAACACGTCGGGCCGGCGGAGCACGGCTAGCGCCGCGAGGTAGCCCCCGAAGGACCAGCCGCGGATCCCTACCCGCCCGAGGTCGAGGAACGCGAAGCGCTCGGCGGCGGCCCGGAGCGCGTCGACCTGATCCTCGAGGACCGGAGCGGCGAGGTCGCGGTAGAGCGCGTGCTCCCACGCGATCCCGCGACCGGGCGTGCCGCGACCGTCGGCGATCAGCACCGCGAAGCCCTGGTCGGCGAGCCACTGCGGCTCGAGCAGCGAACGGTGCGCCTTCACCACCTTGGCGAAGTGGGGGCCGCCGTACGGATCCATCAGCACGGGGAGCGGCGCGTCCGGCTCGGCGCCGCCCGGGGTGAAGAGCGCGATCCGGATCTCGCGGTCGCCGACGACCGCGAAGGTCGGTTGCGTCCGGAGGGACGGCGTCTCGGCGAGCGAGCGGATCTCCGCGACGGCCTCGCCGTCGCGGAGCACGCTCGCTCGCCGCAACGACGGCTCGGACAGCTCGGAGACCACGACGGTGACGCCCCCGGAACGCGTGGCCGCGTGCACCCCTTCGTCGCTCGTCACGCGCTCGGGCGCCGCGTCCGCGCCGACCCGCCACACGTGGACCTCCGTGGGATCCTCCTGCGCGGCGAACAGCACGTCGTCGCCCACGTCGAGGATCGACGCGATGTGGAGTCCCGGCGGGGTCACCGGCTCGCCGTCGAACGTCAGGCGGCAGGTGTCCTCGGACTCCTCGACGAAGACGAGGCGGCCGTCCGTGAGCCGGTCGGGGATCCCCATCAGCGTCGTGAGCCAGTGCTCCGCGGTGTCCTCGCGCACGATCTCGGTCTTGCCGGAGTCCGGGTCGGCCTCGAGGACGCGCCAGCGCTTCTGATCGCGTGACATCACGAGCAACGTGAGCGGACACCGGTCGCTCCACCGCACGTCGACGAGGTACTCGAACGCCTCGCGATCCCAGTCGACGTCGACGCGCGAGCCGTCGAGGCCGAGGATCGAGAGCGACACGTCGGCGTTCGTCGTGCCGGCCTGCGGATAGCGAACGATCCGCGGCCGCGCCGACGGATCGACGGGCGATGCGATGTGCCAGACGGTGACGGGGCGCTCGTCGACGCGCGCGGCGGCGATCCGCTCGCCGTCCGGCGACCACCAGTACCCGCGGTGCCGGTCGAGCTCCTCGGCGGCCGCGAACTCCGCCATGCCCCAGCTGATGTCGGGATCGTCGTCCCGAGCGAGGATCCGGCTCGCCCCGCCCGACAGGTCCTGGACCCAGAGCGTTCCCGAGGCGACGTACGCGACCCGGCGGCCGGTCGGGTCGGGTCGTGCGTCGAACGAACCCTCGACGCACCCCATGAGCGGTCGCGCGCCGCCCTCGACCAGGTTCGCCACGAGGACCTGCCCCTCGATCACGAACGTCGCGAGCGTGAGCGACGGATCCGCTTCGTACGACGTCACCCCGGTGTGCTGCTCGCGCATCCGCTCCCGGCGGTCCCGCTCCTCGGGGGTCAGCCGTTCCTCGTCGGCGGCCACCGGATCGAAGATCGATCGTTCCTCTCCGGTCTCCACGTCGAGGACCCACAGGCAGCCGGTGGGGTCGTCGCCCGATCGCGAGCGGATGAACGCGACGCGCGCGCCGTCGTCGCCCACCCGGAACGTCCGCGGCGCACCGACCGTGAAGGATCGGGTCCGTGCCTTCTGTCTGGGGAACGAGTCTGGGGTCACGCTGCGTCAGCCACCTGTCACACGATCGCGGTTCGGGGCATGGTACGTGCGGGAAGACGTTACGACCCGCGAGTGGGAGAACCGGTGGACCAACGGAGCGACAGCGAGCTCCTCACGGTGTCGGCGACGGAGCCGGGTGCGTTCGCCGTGCTCTACGTGCGTCACGCCGAGGATCTGTTGCGCTACTTCGCCCGGCGCACGCTCGACCCGGAGGCCGCGGCCGAGCTCACGGCCGAGACCTTCGCGCAGGCGTTCGCGTCGAGGACGACCTATCGAGACACGGGAGCGAACGGGGTGGCGTGGATCTACGGGATCGCGAGGCATCAACTGGGGCGGTTCTTCCGCTCGGGTCGCGTGGATCGCGACGCACGGCGCCGACTCGGGATGCCCGAGCGAGCGCTTCCGCCCGCCGACTACGAACGGATCGAGGACCTCGTGGACTTCGCGCCGATCCGAGGTGCGATCGAGGAGGCGCTCCTGACGCTCCGTCAGGACCAGCGAGACGCGCTCCGACTCCGCGTGATCGATGAGCTGCCGTACGAGGAAGTCGCGCGTCGGCTCGCGTGCAGCGAGCAGAGCGCGCGACAGCGCGTGAGCCGCGCTCTCCGCCGCCTCGCGTTGATGCTCCAGGAACGAGGTCTGCAACCGGCGATGGAGAACGACACGTGAACACGAACATCGAATACCTGCAGCAACTCGAGGTGGATCTGCTCGAAGCGGCGCAGCGTGCGCAAGACGAGAGGATCACCCCGGCGGCGGCGACGCCGGCCCGCCGGTCGGGAAGCACCTGGGCGAAGGTGGCCGGCGTCGCCGCCGCCTTCCTCGTGGTGGCCTTCGCGATCGGATCCCTCGGCGAGTCCTCGAGCGACAAGTTCCAACAGGTCGGCGACGCGGCGACCGGTGGCGGCGGAGGCGACGCCGGCGGGGGCGGCATCGCATCACCCGCAGCGCCACCGCCGACGGCCGCTCCCCCGACGGAAGAGCCCGGCGCGCAGGGCGATCTGTCCAAGATCATCCGGGACGGCCGGATCGGGATCGTGGTGTCGAACGGTTCGTTCAACGACGCAGTCGGGAACCTCACGTTGATCGCCGAGCGTCACAGCGGCTTCATCCTGTCCTCGACCACGAACGCCGACCGGTCCGGAACGTTCGTCCTGCGGATCCCGGCCGCCGAGTTCGATCGCGCGCGACAGGAGATCCGCGACCTCGGCCTACGCGTCCGGTTCGAGCAGGTCAAGGGCGAGGACGTGACGGCGGAGTTCATCGACAACCGCGCGAGGCTTCGCATCCTCCACGACCGGAAGGAACGGCTGACCGAGCTCGCCGAGCAGGCGGATACGACGGAGGAGATCCTCCTTCTCGGGAGGCAGGTCGACGACGTGCAGCTTCGGATCGAGGAGATCCAGGGGCAGCTCCGCTTCCTCCGCGATCAAGTCGCGGAGTCGACGCTCCGCGTCTCGATCAAGGAGAAGAGCGCGCCCGAGCCGGTTGCGGTCGCCGTCGTCGACCAGCCGGACCTCGGCTCCTCGTTCGAGCTCGCGGTCCAGGGCTTCCTTCGGATCCTGAGCGCCGTGATCGTCGGCCTCGGTTACCTGATCCCGCTGACGCTCTTCGGCCTGCTGATCTGGCTCGCGTTCTGGGTGGTCCGCCGGCGCCGCGCCGAAGCGTGAACTAGAGCTCTCGGCGGCCTTCGAGCGCCTGCGAGAGCGTGACCTCGTCGGCGTACTCGAGGTCGCCGCCGACCGGCAGCCCGCTCGCGAGGCGGGTGACGCGGACCCCCATCGGCTTGAGGAGCGCGCCGACGTACATCGCCGTGGCGTTGCCCTCCAGGTTGGGGTTGGTCGCGAGGATCACCTCGATGACGTGGTCGCGCTCGACCCGATCGAGGAGCTCCTGCACGCGGAGATCTTCGGGCCCGATGCCGTCGAGCGGGCTGATCGCTCCGCCGAGGATGTGGTACCGGCCCTTGTGGAGCGCGGCCTTCTCGATCGTGGCCGCGTCCTTGGGTTCCTCGACGACGCACAGGATCGTCCGATCGCGCGACTCGTCGCGGCAGATCCGACAGAGATCGCCCTCGGCGACGTTGCCGCATTCGCGGCAGAACGCGATCCGATCCTTCGCCTGGACGATCGCAGCGGCGAGGCGCTTGGCGTCCTCGGGCGACGCCTTCACGAGCCAGAACGCGAGCCGCTGGGCGGACTTTGGACCGACGCCCGGCAGCCTCGCGAGCTCGTCGATCAGCTCCTGGATCGGGCCTTCGTACACGCGTCAGTCCTCGGCGCCGTCGTCATCGTCGGCCGGCGTCGCTCCGAGGACGTCCTTCAGCCGTCGCAGCGCCTCCTCGTCGGTCGGCTCCTGCTCCTCCTCGACGTAGGCGGCCGCCGCCGGCTCGGTCCCCCCGACGTGCGCCTCGCGGGTCACGCTCTCGATCCGTGGGCGGATGCCGAAGAGATCGCTCAGCGCGTCCTGGAGCTTGTCCGCGCGGCTGGCGACGCGCGGGAGGTTGTTGCGGAACGACGGTGGGAAGGCGAGCTCGAGCGTCTCGCCGTCGAACGACGCGGGCGTCGCGCTCTCGAGCAGCGCTCGGAGGACGGGCTGTCCCGCCTGGCTCAGGTGGTCGAGCAGCGACGCCCACGACCGGCGGAGCATCGTCACGTCGACGCTCGAGGCGCTGGCCGCGCGAGGCGCATCGTCCTCGACCTCGGCCGTCGCGGCAGGCGGAGCCGGTGCCTTCGGAGCCGAGGTGGTCTCCGCCGGGACATCGGCGCCCCGTTCGGGTACGGCCTTCGCCGGTGCTTCCGCGGGGGCCGATGCGCTCGGCCGCGCCGCGTCCCGGTCGGAGACCGACTCGGCGACCGGCGCCGCGTCCCCGACCGCGACGACCTCGGCGACCGAGGGCACCACGGACCCCGGCTCCAGATTGGCCAGCCGCTCGAGCCGCTCCAGCCTCGCCACCGTTCCGGCCGACGACGGATCGGTCTCCGGCATCGTGGCGCGCACGAGCGCGAGCTCCAGCGACAGGCGCGGCGACGTCGTCCACCGCATGTCGTTCTGCGCCGCCAGCAGCAGCTCGATCACGCGCGCCAGCTCCGACGGCGCGAACTTCTCGGCCTGGATCCGGAGCGACTCGTAGCCGTCGGCCGAGATGTCGATCAGGTCCTCCTGGCCCGGCGCGGTCTTCACGAGCAGCAGGTCGCGGAAGTGGGCGAGCGTCTCGTTGGTCACGTTGCGGAGATCCTGCCCGTCCTGGACGAGCCGATTGATCAGCTCGAACATGCTCCGGGCGTCGCCGACCGCGACCGCGTCGGCGAGCTCGACCTGCACCTCGCCCCGCGGCGCTCCGAGCAGCGCCTCGATCGCGGCGTCGTCCACCCGCTGCCCGCCGAGGACGCCTGCCTGGTCCAGCAGCGACAGCGCGTCCCGGGCGGAGCCCTCCGCGTGTCGAGCGATCGCGTGCGCCGCGGAGTCGTCCAGCGTCACGCCCTCGGAAGCTGCCACCTTCTGCAGCATCGAGGAGAGTCCCTCCATCGTGAGACGGCGGAAGTCGAACCGCTGGCACCGGCCGACGATCGTCGGCGGCATCTTGTGCGGCTCGGTCGTGGCCAGGACGAAGCGAACGCCGGGCGGCGGCTCCTCGAAGACCTTCAGCAACGCGTCGAACGCCTCGCGGGACAGGCGCTGCGCCTCGTCGATGATGTAGACCTTCTCGCGGCCCTGGACCGGGGCGGTCGGTGCCTTCTCGCGGAGCTCGCGGGCGTCGTCGACGCCGCCGTGCGAGGCCGCGTCGATCTCCACGACGTCGAGGTGGGTTCCCTCGCGGATCGCGACACACTGGTCGCAGCCACCGCACGGCTCGGCCGTCGGTCCGCTGACGCAGTTGACCATCTTGGCCAGGATCCGGGCCGTCGAGGTCTTGCCGGTCCCGCGCGGACCGCAGAACAGGAACGCGTGGTGCAGTCGATCCTCGCGGATCGCGCCCGTCAGGGCGCGCACGACGTGGTCCTGCCCGAGGATCTCGGTCGGCGTCTGCGGCCGGTACCGCCGGTACAGCGCCTGGTGCTGTCTGTCCTCCGCCATCTGCCTCGTCCCCTAGGCCCTCCTATGAAAGGTGACCGTGCACCCACCGTCGACCGCGTGAGACTCGGCCGCTTCCCGACGACGGAGCTCCAGCCGGGCTGGCCCACGGCACCCGCCGGTTCACGCTTAGGGCTGCTTCCTTCCGGACCTGACCCGGTTCGCGTTCCGGCGTCGCGTGGGACCCGACCTTCAACGCTCCGTGCCGGGGCGCTCCGGACCTCACGGGCCTCGGGCGGGGATTCAGCCCCGCTGAAGCGGATCGCGGGTACAGGGCACCGCTAGCTCCCCGCCTAGCACGGTCACGGCGCGAGTATACGAGTCGCCTCCGACGAGCCCGCCGGCTCACTCCGGACCGTCGACGTTGAAGACCGGCTCGCCGTGTCCCGCTCGGACGACGACGATCGTCGACCGCTGGGACGCCGGGTCGCTCTCCCGATGGACCGCGTGCTTCGGAACGTAGACGAAGTCCCCCGGCCCGGCGTCGAAGGACTCCCGCCCGCCGAGGCCGAACTCCATCCGGATCGCCCCCTCGACCACGTAGATCGCGCTCTCGTACTCGCCGTGGTGGTGCCAGCCCGAGGCCATCCCCGGCTCGGTGATCACGTGGCCGGCCCACATCCCGTCGGTCTGGATCGCCTGCTGCCGAGCCATGCCGGGGGTGGGCTGCCCCTCGACGCGCTCCTCGGGGGTGATGCGATACAGGGTGCTCATCTCGCCTCCCGCCCGCTCGAGTTCCCGGGGGGATGATGCCTCTTGGACGGGAACCGCGCCGGCGCGGCGCTCGTCCAACCCCCGTTCAGCCGGAACGAGTGCGGCGCTCCCGCCCGCTCCCGTCCAGACGGAGGACGATCCCCCATGACGATGAGCACGAAGGCTCGGGTCGCGTTGTTCCTCGCCCTCGCGGTGGTCCTGGTCGCCGGGATCGCCGGCGCCAACTCGGCGGGCGCCGAGACCGCGGTCGACGGCGGGGGCGGCGGCGGGATCGCCGGCGTCTGTGCAGCTCCCTCCACCGGGTCGGCCGCGTCCGAGGCCTCGGGGCCACCCGGCCCCGCGGAGTGCGACGACACCCCAGGCCTCCCCGTCGAGCCCGACCAACCGGTCGACTGCGGTGAGCAGGTGAGCGGCACCGGCCCCGACGCCACGGTCAGCTTCACCCCCTGCCCGGGCGACGAGGAGCCCGCGCCCGCCGATCCGTACGACGGCGCGCAGCCGGTGGAGCCACGGCCCGGCATGGCGGGGGTCGCGCCGATCCCCTTCGACAAGGTCGTCGTCGGGCCCGACGATCGAACCCTCACCGTCTTCTTCTGGAGCGGCGTCGAGCCCTGCTACGTCCTCGATCACGTCGACGTCGAGGAGAACGCCGGCGCGATCACGATCACGCTCTTCCAGGGACACGACCCGGATGCCCAGGACGCGGTGTGCATCGAGATCGCGGTCCTGAAGAAGGTCGAGGTGCGGACGGATGCGCCGGTCGCGGGCCGGCGTATCGCGGACGGCGCGGCGTCGCCGAGCTAGGCGATCCAGACCTCCCAGTCGGAGACGCGCCGGAACCCCAGCCGCTCGTACATCGCCCGCGCCATGTCCGAAGGCTGCAACCAGACCAGATCGGCTCGGTGGCCGAAGGCGGTCGCCGCGCGAGCCGTGAGCGCCGCGCCGATCCCCCGGCGGCGCGCCCCCTCGACCACGCCGACACCGAAGATCCCTACGGTACCGTCGGCGAGATACCCGGTGGCCTCGCCGACGGGCTCGGCGTCGACCCAGGCGACCAGGATCCTGACGCGTTCGTCCTCCAGCATCCGCTCGCCGACGAAGCGCTTCGCGATGTCCGCGGGCGTCCCGAACGTCGCCGTCTCGACGGCACGGATCGCCTCGAGGTCCGACGTCGTCGCACGTCTGATCTCGACGCCGTCGGGGTCCGTCGCCGCGGGGATCGCATCGTGCGGAACGGCCATCGTCGGCCACGCCTCCACGCGCCGGAGGCCGACGGCGCGCACGGCGGCGTCGACCGCGGGATGACGGCCGACCTCGATCTCGATGCCGAAGAACGGGTGACCGCGCGAACGGAAGACCTCGCGCGCGGCCTCGATCGATGCCGCGGGATCTGAGGGCTCGCGGATCACCCGCGTTCCGTTCAGCTCGGGCTGGGGGAGGTTGCTCAGCGAGACGAGCAGGTCCGCGACCTCGACGTTCTCGCCGCCCTCGACGACCTCGGCCCGCACGCGCTCGCCCTCCAGCAGCGCGGCCGCGATCCGTTGGGAGAGATCCATCGGCGCATGCTCCCACGCCGCTACCCTGCCTCGATGCCCGAGATCGGCGCCATCGTCGTGGACTTCGACGGGACCGCGTGCCTGCACGACGTGGGCGTCGACCTGATCGAGCGATTCGGCGACGACCCGCACCGCACGGGCGAGCTCCGCGAGCTCGACCGGGCGTGCGGCGCGGGCGAGGTGGGCCTCCGCGACGTCCTCGTCGCGGAAGCCGCGTCGTTGCGCGGTACGAGGGACGAGCTGATCGCGTTCGCGCTGTCGCACTGTCCGCTCGACCCCACGTTCGGCGCGTTCGCCGCCTGGGCCGCCGACGAGAAGCTGCCGCTGACGATCGTGTCCGACGGCTTCGGGCTGCACATCCGACCGCTCCTCGAGTCGGCGGGCCTCGGCCACCTGCCGGTCGTGACGAACGACTGGCGCGGCGGCCACC